>Ga0272448_1000377_pt1 | contig 69168 bp, 63 predicted proteins | sample YNPCB0191_FD_202220 | JGI IMG/M metagenome (GOLD analysis project Ga0272448, IMG submission 202220) | Hot spring sediment microbial communities from Yellowstone National Park, WY, United States - YNP-CB-019-1 | ecosystem: Environmental > Aquatic > Thermal springs > Hot (42-90C) > Sediment...
AGAAAGGAGGGTGGTCACAGCCCTTGCCGGAACGGCTAAAACGACCCTCCTGAATACGGTGAGGAAAACGGTCTCAAATACCATTTTTACAACGGTGAGGGGGACGGTTCCGGGGACGGGGTCTAAAATTTTTGAAAAGATGCTAACTGAAATAAAACCAGAACTTACACCAAATCGCAGTTGAGATAAAATTTTAACTTAAAAGTTAAAAAATTTAACTGTAATTAATCATTTACTCCTGACTCCGAACCTGATGAATAATTATTGACTTGTTGCCGTTGAAGGTTATGATTAACTCAGTTCGGGGCTGTAGCTCAGTTGGGAGAGCACCTGCTTTGCAAGCAGGGGGTCGCCCGTTCGAATCGGGTCAGCTCCATTACCTACTAACGGATTAAAATCCGGGCGTCAATCGCTGCGGCTCCTTCACCTTCGTAATAAACCAGCATTGGATTGATGTCAATTTCATCAAATTCAGGAAAATCGGTCACCAGCTGGGACAAACGCATAATGCACTCCTTAATCGCCTTTTTATCCCGTGCCGGCTGCCCCCGAAATGGCTCAAGTAGTTTATAAGCCCTGATCCCGGTAATCATTGATTCAGCCGAAAGGTCGTTAATCGGAGCCACCCGGAACATTACATCCTTGAGCACCTCAACCATTATTCCGCCGAGTCCGAACATCAGCAGTGGACCGAAATGCGGATCCCGCTTCATCCCGATGATCGTCTCCAGACCATTGGACTTTGCCAGCTGCTGAACCATCACCCCCCAGATTTCCGCATCTGACTTTTTTGATTTCACCTGTTCCAGCATTGCCTGGTAACCGTTCCGCAATTCAGTTTCATTTTTAAGATTAACCCGCACACCACCAAAATCGGTCTTGTGGAGAATATCCGGCGAAACGATTTTTATTACCACCGGATAACCGATTTGCTCGGCAGCACTTACCGCTTCGTCCACACTCTTGACCAGCTGAAATTTCAAAACGGGCAAACCATAAGCCTTCAAAATTTCATAGCACTCGGGTTCGCTCAGGTAGTTGCGCGGACGCTTGCGTGCGTTGGTAATAAGTTCCTTGACCCGTTTCTGATTCACATCTGGATAATGAACCACCTCGCCCGGTGGTCGCCGGCTCATCCGGGAAAACTCAGCCATCGTTGCCATTGCCCGGGCCGCATTTTCGGGAAACTGAAAATGCGGAATCCGACGTTTAAGCAGAGTTCGCCGGATTGTGCCGCTATCCCCCATCGTCTGAATGCACGCCAGAATCGGCTTATCAGTTCGTTGACTCTCCTCCACAATGACATTCGCAATGTCAATCGCTTCGGCAACAACTGTGGGTGTCCAGATCGGAATTATCCCATCCACATTTTCATCCTGAATCAGAATCCGGAATGCTGCCCGATAACGGTCCGCATCACCATCCCCGATGATGTCCACCGGATTACTGGTTGCTGCGGCTGCGGGCAGAACCTTCTTTAACTCTTCCCGGGTCCTGTCGGTCAATTTCGCCATCTTCAACCCGTTACGGATACAGGCGTCAGTAGCCATAATTCCGATACCACCAGCATTAGTAATGATCGCCACCCGCGGTCCTCGCGGCGTGGGTTGATAGGCAAGCGAGGCCGCCTTGGCAATCAGTTCATTCACCGTATCAACCCTCAGTACTCGCGCCTGAGCAAAAAAGGCATTGTACGCCTCATCTGAACCAGCAAGCGCACCGGTATGAGAGGAGGCTGCCTTTGCCCCTTCGCTCGTTCGTCCCGCCTTAATTGCCAGAATCGGTTTTGGCCGTTCCGGATGCGAAGTAATTTCCCGGGCAATGCGCATAAACTCGGACGGATTCACCAAGTCTTCCAGATAAAGGGCAATTACATCAGTTTCCGGGTCATCTTTCAGGTACGCAAGCAGGTCACACTCATTGATGTCCGCCTTATTACCAATGGAAATGAATTTACACAAGCCAACCTCTTCCACCTCAGCATACTCCAGGGCATTTGCCCCGACCGCTCCGGACTGAGATATCAGCGCAATATTCCCATAGCGCGGACGGATTCTGCCAAAGGTAGTATTTAAACTTACCTCGGGACTGGTGTTAATCATCCCAAAACAATTCGGTCCCACCAGTCTGATTCCCCAGGTCCGGGCACGTTCCCGAACCGCCTGCTCCAGGGCTGCTCCGGTCGGTCCCAGTTCCTTGAACCCGGCTGAAATTACAATCGCCCCTTTTACCTTTTTCTGACCGCACTCTGCCAGCACCGCCGGTACGGTTACCGCCGGCACAATCAAAATCGCCAGGTCAATCTCATCTTCAATATCCAGAATTGAAGGGTAGGTTTTAACGCCCAGCACACTTTTCGCTTTCGGATTAACCGGATAAACAATCCCGGTGTAACCGTTGAAGAGAATGTTGGCAAAAAGCGCCCGGCCCACCGAACCTTCGCGGTTGGAAGCACCAATTACCGCAACGGAACGGGGCTTAAAAATAAAGTCAAGATTTGGGGAACTCATTTTTCAAACCTTAAAGTAAGAATATACACACCATCCTCCCACTTAGTCTCCAGCGGAAAGCCGGTCTTGGTCACCAGCCGGTACGCACGGGTATTGGAATCCAGAACATAGCCAACAAACCCCTTAACCCCTTTCATCCGTGCCACCCGAATCAGATGATTGAACAGCGCAGTACCGATGCCCTTGTTCTGATACTCATCCTGGACTTCAATCGCAAACTCTGCCAGACCGGTCGCCGGATCAACATAGTAGCGCGTTGAACCGACAATCTGCTCATCGCCATTCTTGCGGATAACCGCGACCAGCGCCATCTCCCGCTCATAATCAATATTAACGAACTTGCTCAACTTCTCATGGGGCATTGCCTTAATATAACTGAAATAACGGTAGAAAACCGTATCCCGGGAAAACGAATAAAACAGTTCCCGCATCGCCGGCTCATCGGTCGGCTTAATCGGACGAATCAAAATCGTATTGCCATCAGGCAGCTTGACTTTAGTTTCAAACTCCTCCGGGTAACGAGCAGAAACCAGGGAAACCTCGGGTTGGTCTTGATAAACATAATGCCGTTCCTTTGCCTGACGCAGCAGTTCTGCACGGAACTTAGGATGGGCAATGGAAATCAGTGCCAGTGCTCGCTCCCGGATTGACCGACCATGGAGATAAGCCACACCCCATTCGGTCACTACATAATGAACATCGCCCCGTGAAGTAACTACTCCTGCACCTTCCGAAAGTACCGGCACAATCCGCGAGAACCGGTCGTTATCCCGGGTGGACTTCAAAACGATAATCGGCTTTCCATCTTTCGCCCGGGCAGCACCACGCACGAAATCCAGTTGTCCCCCGATTCCCGAATAGAACTTGTAGCCGATGGAATCCGCACACACCTGACCGGTCAGGTCAATCTCCAGCGCCGAATTGATTGATACCATTTTTTCATTCTGCGCAATAATAAACGGATCATTGGTATAATCAACCGGATGAAATTCAAACATTGGGTTATTGTGAATGTATTGATAAAGCCGTTGCGAACCCATACAGAATGAAGCAACCACCTTGCCAGGATGAAGCGTTTTTTTACGGTTATTAATGACTCCGGCTTCAATCAAATCAATAATTCCGTCCGAAAAGACTTCGGTATGAACACCCAGGTCTTTTTTCTCTTTCAGGTAGAAAAGCAAAGCATTGGGAATTCCGCCGTATCCTACCTGAATTGTTGCTCCATCCGGAATCAGGTCGGCAACATTGCGGGCAATCCGCCGCGCAACCTCGCTTTCCCCGGGCGTCAGAAACTCATAAATCGGAGCGTCATTTTCAACCAGCGCCTCAACCTGGGAAATATGAATAAAACTGTCGCCCAAGGTTCTCGGCATATTCGGGTTTACTTCGGCAATCACGTGCCTTGCCACTTCGGCTGCCGGTTTAGTAATGTCAACCGAAACTCCTAAACTGCAGAATCCATGCTCATCCGGTGGCGTCACCTGGATCAGTGCAACATCAATCGGTAATCTGCCCGACCGCAGTAATCTGGGAATTTCCGAAAGGAAAATCGGAGTATAATCTGCCCTGCCCTCCTGAACCGCCTCCCTTACATTGGCACTGATGAAAAAGGAATTGGCGCGATACCGGTGCGCCAGCGCCTCTTCAGCATAAGGCGCTACGCCCAACGTCAAGAGATGGGTAACCTCCACATCCTCCACCGGTCGCTCTGCCAGCGCCTTCACCAGTTTCTGTGGGGTGCCGCACGCCGAGCCGATAAAAATCCGGTCACCCGGCTTCAATACTTCCAGCGCCTGGGAAGCGGTTTTTAATTTGGAACCATATTTAACTTGCCAGTCCATTTGACTCATTTTCATCCTCCCTAAATTGAAATCACATCAAAGCGGTATTTGTCGTTATAACTGCTTATTCTACCGGCAACTACCTCCGGGTCATGCTCTAAAAAGGAAATCCACCCTTCGGCAATCGCCTGCCTCAGCAGTTTCTCCTTCTGTTCCATTGAATCAAGCGGATAAAGGTCATAACCCATAATGTAGGGCACCGGAATATGTCCCCGGGTGGGAATCATATCCGACCAGAAAAGCGCAGTTTGCGAACCACTGCTAATTTTAACAATCTGCATACCCCGCGTGTGTCCACCGGTATGAATCAATTCAATCCCGGGCAAAATTTCCACGGAACCGTTGAGTAACTCCAGTTGCCCTGCCTCTTTTAGTGCTAAAAAGTTTTCGGGCAAATATGAAGCCCGGGAGCGCCGGTTCGGATTGAGCGCTTCATTCCATTCTGCCTCCTGAACAAAATAGCGGGCATTTGGAAAGGTTGGCACAATCTTACCACCCTCATTTCTTGTTGAACCACCACAATGATCAAAATGTAAATGAGTTAATATCACCATACTGATGTTCCGTTCGTCTAAGCCATTATTTTTCAAGGAGTTGTGTAAATTATCCGGTCTTTCGATCCGATATCGGTCCGCAAACTTCTGGTCGTACTTATCCCCGATTCCGGTGTCAATCAATATTCGCTCCTTTGGGGTAATTATCAGGAGCGGACGCAGCGCCAGTTTAATCCGGTTGCGCTCATCGGGTGGATTGGTCTTTTCCCACAGCGGTTTGGGCACGACGCCGAACATTGCCCCGCCATCAAGGCAAAAGTACCCGTCAAAAAGCGAATACAGTTTAAAATCTCCTACATTCATTGAGATTTTAATTTTACCCTGTCTTCATTGTAAGTCAATATAACAAAACCCGTTCTAAAAAGTAATCGCCGCCGGTTATTTCTATTTTTAGGAAAATCACAACATTATATTATCTCAAATCGCGGTAGGAAATAAATGAAAAAGCTAAATTTGCATAAAAATTCAGCCCGCCTATAATCAAAATGTGTTGAATATCATCATTGCCGGCATAACCAGCCTTTTAACCGATATGTCCACGGAAATGGTTTACCCCCTGATTCCCATATATCTTGCCTCTCTGGGCACACCACCAGCAATTTTAGGACTGATTGAAGGTTTTGCCGAAAGTTCGGCAGCACTGCTCAAACTGTTTTCCGGAAATATCTCTGACCGCTGGCGCCGGCGTAAACCCCTGGCAATACTTGGGTATGCCGGCTCTACCATTGGTAAACTTTTCCTCTATTTTTCCCGCACTTGGAGCTTGGTATTTATTGGAAGGATGATTGACCGCATTGGTAAGGGAATCCGCGTTGCGCCCCGTGATGCTTTAATTGCCGATGCCTCAACTATCGGTACCCGAGGCAGGGCGTTCGGGCTTCATCGTGCGCTGGACACGGTCGGCGCCGCGCTCGGAGTCATTATTGCCATTTTAATCGTTGCCCGACTCGGAACCGGCTTAACACCGAATGATTATCACCGGATATTTCTCATTTCACTAATCCCGGCATTTTTCGGAGTCCTTTTCCTTTTCTTTATTCGCGAAACCTGCCATCCAATACCAACTCTCACTCCAAAACTGAGCTTCAAAAATCTCCCCCCGAAGCTGCGCCGTTTTCTAATAATTATCGGTATTTTCGCACTGGGCAATTCCTCAAACCAGTTCCTTTTGCTCCGCATGAATAAACTGGGCTGGTCAACATTAAACATCCTTTTGCTCTATCTATTATACAATCTGACCTATGCGATTTTTGCCTACCCTGCCGGAAAACTTGCCGACCGGTTTGGCACACGGAAGCTTTTAATCACCGGCTATACCCTCTATAGTGCTGTTTACTTTGGCTTTGCGCTCCTCAACGAAACCGGTGCAAATTCATTTCTGCCTTACCTTTTGTTTCTGGTCTATGGTCTTTTCAGTGCCATAACCGAAGGTCAGGAGAAGGCACTGGTTGCCGAAATCGCTCAGGTAAATCAGCGAGCAACGCTGATCGGACTCCATGCCGCAATCACCGGCTTTGGGCTCTTGCCGGCATCGCTCCTCGCTGGCTTATTATGGAACCTGTTTGGTCCGAAGGCGCCATTCATCTTTGGTGGATTTTTAGGGTTAAGCGCAACAATCGGTCTGGCGACTTTGATATAAACTTGACAAGAAAAAATTTTGTGATAAAATCATTGTCAATGAACTAATCATCACAATCCCATGAGCAATTGTAATATTTATTTTTTAAAAAGTTGTTATTTAATATATATTGACATTTTTTAGAAAACGTTATGTTATTTAAGCATTTCCGGATAATAAAAACCACCCGGCTGCCGCCCGGCTGGCTTAAGCCTTTATTCTGGACGAACACCGGTCTGGTACTGGGCAGTCTGCTGCTGCTCATTCTTCAGGAAGGTTATCGCGTCCCGTTTCCGTATTACATTCAACTGGCTGTAAAAATCCTGTTGACCATCACTGGCATCGGAACAGTTGCCGAAATTGTCATCAAACAGACGGTAACTCCACGTTTGCCAATCTCCCGCTTCCGTCGGGTGTTTGACATCATCATCGCCCTGCTGCTTGTCCCTTCGTTGCTCAGCCAGCATTTTATTTTTCTGCTGGTAATTATTTATCAACTGGTAAACTTCTTCAGTTTCTCCCGCACCGGATTCCTGCCGGTTATCTTTGGTAACATCCGCCAGCGGCCTTTGCGGATGCTGACCATCAGTTTCGCCGCGCTGATTTTACTCGGCACCGTCCTCCTTACCTTTCCTGTCGCGACCACTGATGGCCGCGGTGCTGACCTGCTCACCGCACTGTTTACCGTCACCTCCGCCACCTGTGTAACCGGATTAATTGTTAAGGACACTGGAACTTATTTTTCTCAATTTGGCCAGGTAGTTATTCTGCTCCTGATTCAACTTGGCGGATTGGGAATAATGACCTTTTACACCAGTCTGGCAGTCCTGCTGGGCCAGCGGCTCGGTCTGACCGAAAGGCGCACGATGCAGGAAATTATTGAAGAAACCCGCGATATTGATATTGCGCGTTTGGTGCGTTACATCTTCCTTTTTACTATACTGGCTGAGGGGCTCGGAGCACTCATCCTTTTCCTGCGCTGGCTATTTGTGCTATCTACGCCCGCACAGGCAGCTTACTTTGCTATCTTCCACTCAATCTCCGCCTTCTGTAACGCCGGATTTTCTCTTTTCTCAGATTCTCTCATCCGTTTCCAGTCTGACCTGGTTACCAATCTGTGCTTTATCGGGCTGATTGTCATCGGTGGTCTTGGATTTCCGGTTGTGAATGAAATCTTCAACCGCCAGACGCTTTTTCATTTTCCCTATATTGTCCACCGGCAAAGGCAAACTTTTGGTACCCGTCGGCTGAACTTGACAATTCACTCCCGCCTGGTAATTGTGACCACGGCAATTTTGATATCTGCGGGCACAATTTTGTTTTTCTTTTTTGAATATGACAATGCCCTGAATTCTCTACCGATTGGCACCAGACTGCTTGCCAGTTTATTTCAATCGATAACCACCCGGACCGCGGGTTTTAATACTGTCAGTACCACCAACCTCCATAGCGTCACCATCTTCCTCTGGATAATTCTGATGTTTATCGGCGCCTCCCCCGGAGGAACCGGGGGCGGCATAAAAACTTCAACAATTGCCGTCCTGTTTCTGGCAATCCGCGCCCGGCTACGCGGTGAAGAGGAAATCGTCTATGCTCGCCGTTCGGTCCCCAAGGATGTTGTCTATCGGGCAACCGCGATTGTTGCCCTCGCGCTCGGAGCGCTTGCTGTCTGTTTCGCCTTGCTGTTGTTCAGTCAGAATCACCGGTTTGAGAACCTGTTATTTGAAGCCGTCTCTGCATTCGGGACTGTGGGATTATCAACCGGTATCACTCCGAACTTGAATGACTTCGGTAAGTTGGTCATAATTATTTTAATGTTTATTGGCCGAATTGGACCACTGACCCTGACACTGGCAATGACCGCGCCCCGGGAACGGTCAGCCATTATCTACCCTCAAGCCCGGATTATTGTCGGCTAAAGGAGGAAAGGATGAAGCAATTTGCAATTATCGGTCTTGGAACGTTTGGTGCCCGGGTCGCACGTGCCCTGATGGAAAAGGGGGCAGAGGTTATTGCAATTGACTCGGACCCAAAACGGGTAGAAGAAATTAAGGACGATGTGACCCAGGCACTATGTCTTGATGCCACCGATGAAGATGCCTTAAAAGAATCCGGAGTCCTGGATGTTGATGCCGTGATTGTTGCGATGGGTGAACGGATGGAATCCGCAATCATCACCACCTCCCTCCTCAAAAGGCTGGGTGCCGGTCAGGTGATTGCCCGTGCGGCTTCGTCTCTTTATGCCCGGATTTTGAAGGACGTCGGTGCTGACCGGACCATCCTTATTGAAGAACAGATGGCCGACCAGCTCGCCAAATCGCTGCTCACCCCTGACCTGCTGGAGCAAATTCCGCTGACCTCCAACCACAGTCTGGCCGAAATCAAAGCGCCCCAGCAGATTATCGGGAAGAAACTGGGCCAGCTTGACATCCGTCGTCGCTACGGCATCAATGTAATTGCCATCAAAAAACGGGTCCCGGTAATTACTCCGGATGGCGAAACCGGCTATCAGGAACAGATCAATGACTTGCCAGGACCAGAAGATATTATTGACCAGGATGACATTCTGGTGGTAGTCGGTAAAGATGAAGATATTGAGCGCATGACCCGCACCATCTAAAAATGGCGAAACCATTCCGTTCAATTCGTAGCCGGGTTGCATCGGCAATGTTTATACCCATTCTCCTAATCCTACCGGTTGTCCTGCTGGCGCTTTATTATGTGGGAGAGATGAATAACCTTGCGACTTTACTTGCCGAGACCGATGCCGAACTGTTAAGGGTGGGTAATACCATCTTTCATCATTTCTTTGAAGTTCGAAATGCGGAACGTAATTTTTTGTTATCAGGTGATAGCCTTTTTCTCACCACCGCACGAATAACTCTTAAACAGATTACTGTATTAAGCGAAAGAGGACGACGTCTGGACCCCGAATTGAAAAATCAATTTGATTCTTTAACTGCCGCTGTTAATGAATACCGACAAATGCTTGATTCACTGGAAAAGTTTCGGATGCTCCGTCCACTCTGGACAACTGATTACCAGTTGAATCAACTGCAACTGGTACGTCAGCAGGTAATCAGTCAGGTTCAGTTCGCAACTGACCAGCAAACCACCGATTCCCTGCTCACGCAAATCAATCGGCTGGAACAGGAAATTGATTTGTATCAGTTATTAGGTGGACTGCGCACATCATTTCATCAGCGCCTTTCTGAAAATGCCCGCACTATCATTGTCATTGCCGAAAAAATAACTACCAGGGCAAATCACCGGATTGCTGAACACAAAGGTAAAATCAACCGGCTTTATGTCTGGAGTCAACGGAATATCATTACCGCCGTACTCGTTTTTATCGGGCTATTGGTTTTTGTTGTATTCCGGATGCCCAATTCCATTGTGTTACCGATTAAAAGAATTGCCAATGCCTTGAACCGGGTTGAAAATGGTGACTTTAATGTTCGGATTGCCATCAATACATCGGATGAACTTGGTAACCTTGCCCGACAGTTAAACCGAGTTTTCATCCGATTACGGGAAATTGACGATCGTAAAACAGGCCAGATTTTTGAATTGGAGCGCCGGTTTCGACTTCTGGCATCAAGCATCAACGAAGGGGTGCTGGTAATTGACCGAACACTCAAAATCATCTATGCCAATCCCGCAGTCGAACCGCTGCTCGGGATAAAAGCCACAGATGCCACTAATAAGTCTGTAAAAGACCTGGCTAATCTCCAGGCTTTTCTACCTTACATTACACAATTGCTTTCTCGTGCTGTCAGCCACCAGGAGTGCGAAATTGTTCCCGGTTTTAGCAGTTCGGCGGTGTGTTTTGAAGCCCTGCGCAGCCGCGAGGGCACCATCATTGCTGCACTGATCGTAATCACCAATCCCATGCCTCCAGAACCTCTGGCAACATTTTAAATTGAAATATTGAAATCAGGAACTCTAACGATGGTAAACTACGCGACGTGGAAACGGAATCTCTACCCCGGCAGCATCAAATGCCTGTTTGAGTTGTAGTCTTAGTTTCCGTTCTGCTTCCCACTGCTCGCCGGCTCTAACTTTACAAACCACCCGTACCCCGAGTCCGGAATCACCAAAACTCAGTAGTCCCTGAACCTCTGGCTTCTCCAGACACAAAGACTGATTTTCCTGATACCATTTTTCTGACGCCTGTGCCACGACTGCCAGCACATTATCTGCATTCTGCTCATAGGCAATATCAAACGAAACCAGCACCCTCATATAATCGCGGTTTTTGTTCCCAAATCGGGTCAACTCTCCATTGGGAATAGTCCACAGTGTCCCATCAAATGCCCGCAACTGGGTCACCCGCAATCCAATTTTCTCAACCGTCCCTTCAATCTGACCGGTACTGATATAATCACCAACCGCCAGCAAACCTTCAAAAAGGATAAAAAATCCGGAGATAAAATCTTTAATTAGTGTCTGGGCACCAAAACCAATTGCCAGTCCAGCAACACCGGCACCGGCAAGAATTGCCTTGTAATCAACACCCACCGCACGTAATATCAGAATAACTGCAATAATCAGGATAAAATAACGAGCCAGGCTATGAACGAGTGGCACTATCGTCCGCACATATCTTTCTTCTTTTCGCCGGTGAATCCGGCTAATCAGCCATTTGAAGCCCCTGGTTATCCCCCAAGCTCCGACAATAATAATTAAAATATTAATTAATGCCCGAACATAAACGAGCATTTTACCGGGAGCGAAAAACTGCTCTTTTAAACTGCGTCCCAGTTCCTGCCAGAACATAACTATACCACCTCAATCGTCCCCGGTGTTCCGGAAATTATCTCTCCGACTACCGCCGCGATTATGCCGTGCTCCGCCGCTTTCTTTTTAAAAGCGTTCACCCATTGAGCAGGCAGAGAGATTAAAAGTCCACCCGAGCTCTCGGATTCCCACAAAATATTTTTCAGCTCTTGGGGAACCTCCCTATGCCATTCTACCCGGGAATTAAAAGAATTCTCATTCATCAAAACTCCCGGATCAATAAACCGCTTCGCCAACTCCAGCACTCTTGGCAGTAAAGGCACGTTTTCTGTAAAAACTCTGACCCTGACCCTGGATGCCTCAGCCAGTTCCTGAAGATGTCCTAAAAATCCGTAACCGGTGATATCGGTAGCGGCATTGGCATCAAACTCAAGCATCAGGTCACGGGCAACGCGGTTCAATCGCATCATCGACTCAACCGCTGTCTGGTAGAAATCAGCCTCCATCGGTTCATCACTCATCATTAATTGGGCAAAGACACCGATTCCCAGCGGTTTTGTCAGCAACAACCGGTCACCCACTTTGGCCCCGGCATTGGTAATGATTCGCTTGGGGTTAATCCTGCCGGTAACCGCCAGTCCAAACTTAATCTCCTTCTCATTAAATGTATGCCCCCCAACAACAATTGCCCCTGCCTCCTTGACAGCATCCTGACCTCCGCGCAGAATTTCCCGGAGTACCCCTTTATCCATCGCCGCTGGAAAACCAACAATATTTAATACCGTCAACGGCTCACCGCCCATCGCATAAACATCCGAAAGTGAATTGGTGGCAGCAATCCGGCCAAAAACATACGGGTCCTCTACCATCGGGGTCAAAATATCTACCGTCTGCACCAGGGCCAGTTCTGGCTCAACCAAAAAGACACCGGCGTCATCAGCGGTATTTATGCCCACGAGTAAACGTGGGTCTGCGGGCGGTTCCAGCCCGGATAGAGCCTGCGCCAACTGCGCCTTGCCCAATTTGGATGCTCAACCCGCGCAGCTCACTGTCGCCAGTATTCCTCGCTTTGCCATAAACTCCTTTCAACAGCTATTTGCCGTTTTACTTTTCAACACCCTGACATCACCCCTCCGCTGGGTTATACCGATTGCGTCAAAGTAATTTAGCAGCGGAATGGCGAATTTGCGGGTGGTTCTCAACGCCTGTCGGAAATCGGTTGCTGCCACCTCCTTCTTTTCTTTAAACATTTCCAATAGTAAATTTTGGGCTTCTGAAACCGCTTGCACATGCATAATAATCCCTTCACCGATATCAATTACCGTCCCGGATTCAACCAGTGCAATTCTCACCCGCTCAGCAAGCTTCCGGTCTACACCTGCAAACAGCTCCTCCTGAACCGGTGGCGTCCAGCCGGTTTTTTTTAGAACATCGCTAATTCGGTTAAATAACATTTGCTCTTCCGGTTTCAACTGAATACTATGTCCCTGTTTTCGTATTTTATCTCCTTCAATCACAATCTCCCCGGATTGTTGCAATCGCGAAACTACTAATTCAAATAATGCCATTGGCAGGTTACCCGCCTTCGCGCGCAACTCCGACTGTTTAATGCCCAACCGCATAGGCTGCTGACGATGGAAATCACTCAGTATTGAAATAATATTGTTAGCGGCACCCCGATAAATATCTTTATGAATCGGATACTTCTTACCCTCGTATTCCCATATTTCCACTCTCCCTGTATTCACCAGTAATTCTATCATTTTAGAAGCATCTTCTTCAGTAATTGCCAGCGCCCGCACAATACCACTGACCGTTTTAATATCAAAACCAGTTTTTAACAAAAACTGTTCAAGCACAGACCCCTTTTCTCCGGTCCGCAACTTTTTCAACCGGCTGATAGTAGCATCGTCAAATCGCCGTAGCTTATCACCTCCGATTTCCAGCACCACACCACCGCCGATTGTTGCTGGTGGTGAAAAATGCCTGAGTACATAACGGTCATTCCAGTCACATACTACCGGCTCCTCAGTTCGCAACTGGACAAAACCTTCTTCTCCAGGAGAAAGCTCTTTTTTATCAAACAGGCAAACACGACACATCACTTCCGCAGTCCCGATATGTAGATGAACCCGGGTCATATTCTTGAGTACGGTTGGCGCATCTTTCAATAGATAAAATGTTCCCTGAATAAAACTGCTTGGGTGGTAATACCCAGGGGTCGCCAGTACCTGGCCCCGGTGAATCTGTTCCAGTTCTACCCCCTGCAGATTTAATGCTGCCCGCTCACCCAAATTTGCCTGTTGTACTGCCTGATTGTGTCTTTGAATACCACGAACCCGCACCGAAAAACCCTCCGGTAAAATCTCCAGCCGGTCTCCTACCCGACAACTTCCGGACAAAACGGTACCGGCAATAACAACCCCAAACCCCTTGATCGTAAAACAGCGGTCAATTGGTAGCCGGAACACCCCCCGGTCCGGTTTTTGTTCCACCGTCTTTGCCAGTTCCAGAATTGCTCGCTTTAACTCGTCAACCCCTTGTCCGGTTCTTGCCGACACCTCGAATACCGGCGCCGATTCAAGAAATGAACCACGCACCAGTTCCCGGACATCATCTTTAACAACCTCAATCATCTCCCGGTCCACCAAGTCTATCTTGTTTATCACAATTAAACCCTTCTTAATTCCCAGCAATCGACAAATTTCAAAATGCTCTCTGGTCTGAGGCATCACCCCATCATCCGCGGCAACCACCAGCATTACCATATCAATGGTACTGGCGCCGGCAAGCATATGCCGGACGAATCGCTCGTGTCCCGGAACGTCAATAATAGTAATCTCATCACCAAGAAAGGCAAAACCCAAGTCCGTTGTCATCCCCCGTTCCTGTTCCTCTTTTAAACGGTCCGGGTCTGTACCGGTCAGTGCCTTCACCAATGCACTCTTCCCATGGTCAATATGGCCGGCTGTGCCCAAGATGTAATGCATTATTACCTCCGCCGTTCATCCGACCCAGGGATTCCTAGCTCTGCCCGGTATTTCGCCACCGTACGACGCGAAATGTTAATTCCTTCAGCTGCGAGCCGCGAGCAAATTTCTTCATCACTCAGCGGATTATTTTTATCCTCACATTCAATCATCGCCTGAATTTTCTCCTTAATCCCACTCCGAGCTACACCCCCGGTCCCGGATTTGAAGAAATCCCGCAATTTAAAAATACCGAACTGAGTTTCAACATATTTACCACTTATTGCCCGAGATATAGTGGCTTGATGGACACCCAGTTCAGCTGCCGCTTCCTTAATCATTGCCGGCTTTAAAAACTCTGGCCCACTTTGAAAAAATTCTTTCTGCCGTTTGATAACCCAGTCCATCAATCGGCACAAGAGCCGCCGCCGCGACTCAATAGCCTTAAGAAACATCATCGCATTATTTACTTTTTCCCGGGCAAATGCCACCGCCTCAGCTGGATAACTTTCTGGATGCTGAATTATCTCGATAAACCGCCGCCCAATTCTGATTCTTGGGATATTACTATCCTGCTCCACCGCTACAATTTTACCATCGCGCCATTCACAGGAAAAATCTGGCACCACATACTCAGGTGCTGGTGCATTAAATTGCCGCCCCGGCTTCGGCTCCAGCGCACAAATATTTACTGTTGCCCCCTCGATCTCTTCGATTGGTACCTGTAATTTATCTGCCAGCTGCTTAAACTTTTTCTCCATAAATAGATTCCAGTAATCATTGAGTATCCGCCATTCGAGGGAACTTTCCGAATAGCCCTTTAATTCTAACTGAGCGATCAGTGCCGTGCGCACATCCGGACAACCGAGCCCTCCGGGGGGAATCCGCCTTAAAATTCCCAGCACCCGTTTAATTGTATCCAGTGGGATTCCAGTAGCCTCGGAGATTTCAGCAGGATTCACTGATAAAAAACCCTCTTCATTCAACCATTCTACAATTTCCTCCGCTACTCTTGTATCATTGGGTTCAACTTCGGCAAGCAATTTAGGTAAAAGGGTATCATGATAGGTCAGTTTCATCGTTGGAGTCACCTCGGAAATTACCGGTTCGTCTTCGCCCTCATCTGGCGCTTGTCCTGGTAAATCCCAGCCATCCTGCGGCAAAAGTTCAGCAATATCAAACTCCTCATTTGAATCACCATCGCCCGTCTTACCACCGAGAACCGCTTCTTCAGCTGAATCTCCGGCCGTCGAATCCAGTCCATCACCATCATCAGCCAGTTCCAGTGCGGGATTTTGCTCCAGTTCCGCTTCAATCAACTGTTGCAGTTCAATCACCGGCAATACCAAAAGTTTCAAATTAAGGAACAGTTGCGGTGTCAGCCGCAGCCCTTGCCGCAGTTCCGGTCGCTGCTCAAAATTCATATTCTGAACCTCTCCCCCAGATAGACCTGCCTTGCCTTTTCATCCTGCACCAGGTCCTGAGAAGTTCCGGATAGTAGAATCTGTGCATCATAAATTACATAAGCCCGGTCTGTAATCTCCAGAGTCTCTCTAACATTATGGTCGGTAATCAGAATCCCGAGCCCTTCAGCTTTCAGGTTTCTAATTATATCCTGAATCTCAGCTCGGACAATCGGGTCAACCCCAGTAAAAGGTTCATCAAGTAGCAGAAACGACGGCCGGCTGGCCAGAGCCCGGGCCAATTCCACCCGCCTTCTTTCTCCGCCCGAAAGAGTCCCGGCAGGTTGCCGGCGAATATTCTTGATATTTAGTTTCTCCAGCAGTTCCTCGATTATTCTATCCTGCTCCGCCTTTGTTACTCGCAGCAATTCCAGAATTGCGCGAATGTTATTCTCAACCGAAAGTTTCCGAAAAACTGACGGTTCCTGAGAAAGATAGCCCAATCCGAGCCGCGCCCTTTTGTAAACCGGAAGCGTAGTTATTTCCATACCGTTAAGAAAAATCCTGCCTGCATCTGGCCGGATAAAACCGGTAATCATATGAAAAGTTGTGGTTTTGCCGGCACCATTAGGTCCTAAAAGCCCCACAACTTCCTGACGGTTTAGTTCCAGCGATACATCATTTACCACCTTTCTTCCACCATAAGCCTTTATCAGCCGCTCAGTCCTAAGCTTCATAGTTACTCTCGCTCCGATTTTATCGTAGTATTCTGCTGACTCCATTTTCTTATCAATTGACCGGAAATAAGGTTATCCACAGTAATCTCTTCAATTTTCCCTTTATCAAGCAGCATACTAAGTACCGAACCGGTTACCAGTACAGTTTCCCCTGCTTCAGTCCGATACTCACCTTCAGTTCTGCCATGTAATGATACCTGTCTCAAAGCTCGCTCCTGCAGGTAAAATACCAGCGTATCCCCTTTTGCCGTACCCGAACTATCATGTACCTGAGGCAAGCCCCAGGCAATACCGGAATCGCCGTTCATGAAGAAAACTGCGCTGTCGCAAACAAGTTCTCCCGCACCCGAACATACCCTGACCTTTCCGGCTGCTAAAAACCGGGAATCATATTCAGCATATTCCATTTTATTAGCGGTAACAACCACTGCTTCCTGGTCATTTCTTATCGTCAAAACTGGCTCGGAATCGACAATGCCAGACCGGGAGTTTACAAAATAAACACCGTCTTTCCCAGTAAGTAAAAATGATTGACTCCTGGTCTTCAGCTCCAGCCCTTGCGGTGCCTGAACCAACCCCTGATTAACATCATACGCAACAACCGGCGCCCTGATTTCTACCGACTCCTGTCGCACCAACACCATTTTCCCGGGTCGGGCGTAGAGCCAGGACTGCCGTTGCTGAAAATCATATTCAACTGAATCAGCCAGAACAAAAACCTCTGGCGTTTGGATTCGAACCGAATCCGATAGCACCGCCTGATCCTGAGAACGGGACAATTGCGCATACCGGCTGTGAATCACCGTTCCCTTATCAGTTATTGTCACACTGTCCCGGAGAACAGTTACCGGTCCAGACATAGTTCTAACAATCTCCATTTTCCGGGCATAAAGCTCGGCAGCACTCAGCAAACCGAACCCAAAAAGAATTGTTACAGTCAAATTACGGCTGAAATTCATACCCGGCGTTCCCCCGTACCTCGCTCATAATTTCAATTTTGTTCAGCTGGGCATCCGCAACCAACCCTGTACCGGTAATCACTCCCCGTGGCGTTTCAATAATAACTACGGCGTCAGTGTGAATAATCCGACGGGAATTGCTCCATGCTAAAGAATCGGTTTCCAGCACTGTACTGTCGCTGGTCACCACCCGCACATTACCGCGACTGACTAAGTCTTCGGTCTTCATCCATACAGTACCGCTATTGGCAATCAGTCGGGAATAGGGCTGGTCGTTATCATCGTAAAATATCACTGCCAATGTCTCAACATCAATCCGGTTTTCATTTTGCCAAACAACCGCCACCCGGGCATTTAAACTGTAAAGCCGTCTACCGCTGACCGACTCGTTCAACTCAAATTCCCTGATAATCTGATTGGGCAGAACATAATCCGCGCCCATCTTCTTATCCTCATTACATCCCAGCAGCAAAAAAAATGCTAGTATAGCTATCACGGACTTTAAAAGATGCCCGATTCCGTTTCCCCATACCAGCAAAACTTTCCGATTACGCACCAACCATTTATTTCTAACAATTTTCATTAATCGCTCCTGACTTTCCCCAGAAAATCCACTCTGCCGGCCGTTCGCTAATCATTTTCAGCAAAATCCGGAAACAACCATTTGGGTCCTGCGGGGAAAAAACTCGCACGGTCAAACACCCCTTATCCAGGTAACAAAACACCGGTATGACCCCGATTCCAATCCGCCGGCTCATTGAAAATGCCGCTGCTGGAAATCTGATATTCAACTTCTGAATTCTGACCGTAATCTGGTTTCCCCGGGTAGTGTTATCCAGCATAAAGCCGGTAATTCCTGCCTGTTGCAATCGCTTGAGCAACATCCGCACGTCGCCGATAACATTTACCCCGGAGGAACATCTTATTCTTTTAATGATCCGGTGAAGTAAATTGTCTTTCATAACCCCGGTCATCACTGCTACATCGTTACCATAATTACGATATATCCCGGGTAAAAATTCCCAAACGCCAAAATGGAACGAGACCATAACATAATGCCTTTGCCCCAATTGTTCGATTTCATCAGTTATATTTTCCCGATAAACCCTCATATTGTCAATTAATTTGTCTCCAATGCTCGTCCCAATTTTCGTCATCAACGCCAGATTTCTTCCCACAACCCAAGCATTTTTCAACCAGAAAAATCGGTTATGATAACCCAGCAAAATGTAAAAATTCTTATCAATTTCCTTCCGGTAATCAGGGCGACACAAAAGATAAGTTATTACTAATAACCTGGTTATAAAAATCGCCGGTTCAGGTGGCAGCACCCGAACTAATAGTAGCACGGCGCCGAGCAAACTCATAACTTGCCCGCAGGAATGCGGTAAACAGCGGATGGGGAGAAAGTGGCCTGGACTTGAACTCTGGATGAAACTGCGTGGCAATAAAAAAGGGGTGATTTTTCAACTCAATCATCTCAACCAGCCGTCTGTCCGGTGACATTCCTGAGGCAATCAGTCCTCGTCGTTCAAATACTTTAAGAAATCTTATATTTACTTCATAACGATGCCGGTGTCGTTCCTGGACTAGCTCCTTATGATAACAACTAAACGCCCGGCTCGGTTTTCTAATTTCGCATGGATAGGCACCTAAACGCATTGTTCCTCCTTTAATACGCTTCCCCCGTTGTCCGGGCATCAGATGAATGACCGGATATCGAGTCATCGGTGCGAATTCAGTTGAATTCGCACCCTTAAGCGCACACACATTTCGAGCAAACTCAATAACCGCTACCTGCAGCCCGACGCACAATCCCAGAAACGGCACCTGATTTTCCCGGCAATAGGTGACCGCCGCCATCTTCCCTTCCATTCCCCGCACCCCGAAACCACCGGGGACAACAATTCCGGCAAGTCCGTTCAGCCGCTTGCGGACATTTTCGCTGGTTAACTCCTCGGCTTCTACAAATTCAATCTCCGGCTTAACACCCACCTCAGCACCGGCATGGCTGATCGCCTCAATGACTGATTTGTAAGCATCTTTTAACTGGACGTACTTACCACACAATCCTATCCGAACCATTTCGGTTACGCTCGTCTGACGTTTGACAAACTCACGCCACCGCTTTAAATCAACCCCCACTTTCTTCTTCAAACCAAGTTTTCTAACAATCAACTGATCCAGCCCTTGGTTTTGAAAAACCAGCGGAATTTCATAGATATTTTTAACATCAATTGCTTCAATTACCGCCTCGGAACTCACATTACAGAAAAGCGCGATCTTTTCTTTGGCATCTTTCGGGAGTGGGCGTTCCGCCCGGCAGAGAAGAATATCCGGCTGGATTCCAATTTCCCGCAACTTGTTTACCGAATGCTGGGTAGGCTTGGTTTTGAACTCACCGGCACTCTGAATGTATGGGACCAGCGTCAGGTGAATGTAAAGAACGTTTTCTCGTCCCTCTTCTAAGGCAAACTGCCGAGCAGCCTCAAGAAAAGGCAAACCTTCAATATCACCGACCGTCCCGCCAATTTCCGTCAAAACAACGTCATTACCCCGGGCAACCCGGCGAATCCGTTCTTTAATTTCACCGGTTATATGAGGAACAACCTGAATTGTTCTCCCTAGATATTCACCGCGGCGTTCCTTCTCGATAACCGCGGAATAAATCTGTCCTGCGGTCAAATTGTTGTCTCGGGAAAGGTTCTTGTCAATAAAACGTTCGTAATGCCCGAGGTCAAGGTCGGTCTCGGCTCCATCATCAGTAACAAACACCTCCCCGTGCTGGAATGGGCTCATCGTTCCCGGGTCAACGTTAATATAAGGGTCAAACTTCAGCGGAACTACCTCCAGTCCCCGGCTTTTAAGCAATAATCCGATGGAAGCGGTTGCAATCCCCTTACCCAGTGACGACACTACGCCACCGGAAATAAAAATATACTTTGGCACCCGACCTCTATTTCTTCCTGTTCTGATATCTCTTTTCCCTTAGCGATTGCAGACTGACTTCGCCGGGGACTAATCATCTTATCCATCATCAGCCCTGACGTTGATTGTGCTTGGGCTCGCGCTTGCATATCACCCGCACAACACCTTTGCGCTTTACCACCTTACAGTGAGCGCACCTTTTTTTTACTGATGAACGGACCTTCATCTTAAAGCTCCTTTCTTTATTATCTCTGTCGTTCTGCTCTACAACTAGCAGAAAGCAAAACTCTTTACTTAAACCGGTATATTATTCTCCCCCGATTCAAATCGTACGGTGAAAGTTCAACCGTAACCCGGTCTCCGGGAAGAATTTTAATCCAGTGCATCCGCATTTTCCCGGAAATATGAGCAAGCACAACATGCCCGGAATCCAGCTGGACCCGGAAAGTGGCGTTGGGCAGTGCTTCAGTCACAACCCCTTCTACCTGAATCATATCCTTCTTTGCCATAGCCGTCTATTAACTGGTTATACCCAATCCTCCGTATTTGTCAATATTTCCGGTTCATCATCGGTCACCAGCACCGTATTCTCGTAATGAGCTGAAGGCTGACCATCTTCGGTAACCACCGTCCACCCATTATTCAAAGTTCGCACCCCGCTCGTTCCCATATTCACCATTGGCTCAATCGCCAGAGTCATTCCTTTTTCCAGCCTCCTACCCTTGCCCGCGGTGCCGAAATTCGGTATCGTTGGCTCCTCGTGCAACTCGATCCCGACTCCATGACCATGCAGATCCCGGACAACTGAAAACCCCAGTCGCTCGACATACTGTTGAATCGCTGAACTAATATCACCAACCCGAAACCCGGGACGACAAAACTTCAAACCCTCATAAAAGGCGCATTCGGTCTCCCGAACCAACTGTGCCACTTGGGCATCTATCATGCCAACAGGAAAAGTCCTTGCCGCATCAGCAATAAACCCATCTTTAGTTACGCCCACATCAACCTTCACAATATCACCCTCCTGCAATACTCGGTTATCTGGAATTCCATGAACCACCTCATTATTAACACTGATACAGACCCCGGCTGGAAAACCTCGATACCCGAGAAAAGTTGGTATACCACCACAGCGCCGTATAAAATTTACACATACCGCTTCCAGTTCCTTCAAACTCACACCCGGTGCCACATATTCACTGGCGGTTCTGAGCACCCCGGCCACAATCCGCCCCGCCGCTCGAATTCTCGCTACCTCTTGTTCGCTCTTGATATAAAGTGCCATTACTCATTTCCATTTTTCAATCATTCGCCGTAACTCATTAAAAACCCGGTCCCGGCCCAGAGCACCATCAATCCGCACCAACTTCCTCTGTTGTTGATAATAATTAATCAGCGGGCTAGTCTGCTCCTTGTAAACCCGTAACCGGGAACGAATCGTTGCCTCTTCATCATCCTTACGCTGATAAAGCTCACCACCACACTCATCACATACGCCAGGCTGACGGGGTGGGCTGAAGCTCAGATTGTAAATCTTGCCGCAATTTCGACATTGCCTCCGACTGGAAAGCCGACGAATTACCTCTTCGTCACTCAAGTCAATAAGTGCTACCCCATTAACCGCTAATCCCAGCGCCGCCAGTATTCGGTCCATTCCCTCAGCTTGGGGCACAGTGCGCGGAAAACCATCAAACACTATCGCTTTACCCAAATTCTGGCGGATAAAATCCTCAACCACTGCCAGTACCACTTGATCTGGTACCAACCCGCCAGAAACAACATAACTTTCAACCTTTCGCCCCAGTTCGGTCTTTTTACTTATCTGCTCCCGGAAAACCTCACCGGTCGAATAATGAACAAATCCACACTGACTGGCAAGCATTTCCGCCTGTGTGCCTTTACCTGAACCCGGAGGCCCTAACAGAACCAAAAATATATTCTTATTAATTATCTTGTCCTTCATCATAACATCTCCGTTAATTTATGTCATTCTATCCGTAACCCATTTCCAGTCAAGCACTCCCGACATTAACTTATTTGACAGTATATTCCTTACCGTTAATATGATTACAGTGAATCACGGACGTGTATGGGCAGAAATAGACCTCGATGCTCTGCTTCATAATATTGCACAGGTCCGCTCGGCAATTGGCAAACGGCAACTCTTGTTTGCAATCAAAGCCGATGCTTATGGTCATGGACTCAAAGAAATTGCCCGTGCTGCTCAGGAGTACGTAGATGCCTTCGGTGTTGCCAGTATTGAAGAAGGACTTAGCTGCCGACGTGCCGGCGTCACTGATAAACCGGTGCTAATCCTCTCACCGGCCCCGGAAAATGCCATCCCCGAACTATTTGAAAACCAGCTGATGCCAACTATCTCCGAGTTCAACTTTGCCTATCAGCTGGCTCAGGAAGCCCGTCGCCGTAACACCACCATCCCTGTTCATATTGAAGTGGATACCGGAATGGGCAGAACCGGCGTTGCCCTGACTGAAGCCCTTGACTTCATTACCCAGGTTGCTAATCTGCCTGGAATCAGACTAGCTGGAGTTTTCACTCACTTTCCAGCAGCCGACACCGACATCCAGTTCACCCGCCAGCAGGTAGAGTCATATAAGTTTTTAATACAACAACTTAATGCTCGTGGTATAACTGGCTTTCTGCGCCACGCTGCCAATTCGGCTGGCTGTCTTAACATACCTGAAGCACAGCTGGATATGGTACGCCCGGGATTGATGATTTACGGTATTATGCCTTTAAGTTATCATTTTGGACACCGCCGATCGCAGTTCACTCTAAAACCGGTAATGAGTCTACACTCCCGTATTGTGAACCTCAGAGAATTTCCAGCTGGTACCTCAATCAGTTATGAACGCAGTTACTTCACCACTCGTGCCTCTCGGATCGCGGTCATATCCGTAGGTTACGGAGACGGGTATCCTCATTCTCTCACCAATCGTGGCTACTGCCTGCTTCACGGCAGGAAAGCCCCAGTCGTCGGCAATGTATCGATGGACCTCACGATGCTCGATGTTACCGATATTCCTCAAACAAAACTGGGTGATACTGTCACCCTCTTGGGCTCAGCCAATGGTCAGACAATCTGTGCTAACGAACTGGCACTTCTTGCTGGAACTATCCCCTATGAAATAATTTGCCGGGTCAGTCCTCGCGTTCCCCGGATTTACCTGAGACAAGGGAAAATTGTTCATATCAAAACATTATTAAATTATGACTGAACAACAAAAACCTAATCGTTTGGCCGAAGATATCCAGCCGAGTTTGAGCGCGCTGGTTTTAAGCCTGACTGCTACTGCCCTTGCCTATCTTGGAAACCCCATCAATCCTGGTGCTGACAACCCTGCCCCCGATTATCCGCTTGCCCTTTATACTATCGACACTATTCAGATGCTTAAAGAAAAAACCGAAGGCAACCGAACAACCGAAGAAACCGAACTGTTTAACGACATCCTGACCCAGTTGCGCATGATTTACATCCAGAAGACCCGGCCCGAACTTTAAATTGCATCACCTGCTAAAGCGGCAATATCATCAAGCTGGTATGGTACTTTCGGAGGATACCCCGAGAAGAAATGAATTAAAGTTTATAATCAAGTATCAACACTCCGATAGTTATTAATAAAATAATAACTTTTCTTAACAAGCATATTAAAACATCAATGCAAGTTAAATTTCTCACCGATTAAGGTCTAACCTATTGGAAAGGATTTTCAATTGAGCTGTTACTATATAACGATTAGTAGTCTAATCTAAAAACGGCTAATCTTGACTCTCGCCTCCAGAATGTTTATAATCACCAAAAGGATAAATTATGCCTAAAAGAACTTATCAACCATCAAAGATTCACCGTAAACGCACTCATGGATTCCGCGCGCGGATGAAAACCGTCGGTGGCCGAAAGGTGCTTGCCAATCGCCGCCGTAAAGGCAGGCGTCGTCTGACTGTATGAAAATAAAGGTGCCCTGGCGGCACAAAAATTCTGATGCGCGCGACTTTGAAAAGGTTAGAAATTGTCCGGTACCGCCGGGAAGTACGGGCAATTATTGGTTCCGGACAAAGAGTGGATACCAAGTTTTTTTCCTTAAAATACCTACCGAGTAATAATCGATTAATACCCCGACGTATTGCCTTTCATCTGAATTCTAAAATCAGAGGTGCGGTTATTCGCAATCGGCTTAAACGCCGACTTCGTGAAATCTTCCGCCAAAACAAAAACTGGTTTCCGGAGGGTTTTGATTATTTAATTCAGGCCCGCACCGGTGCCGAGAATCTTGGATTTCAACAGTTAAAACAGGAGATTGAAAAGCTAATCGGGCGGTTTAAAAATGACTGAAATTATGCGGTTTTTAATTCGGTTTTATCAGTGGACATTGGGCACGATTCTTCCGAACTCTTGTCGGTTTTCCCCTTCCTGCTCAGAATATGCCTATCAGGCTGTAACCCGATTCGGTTGGCTTAAAGGTTGCTGGCTGGCAATAAAAAGAATTTGCCGTTGCCATCCTCTGTATCCAGGTGGCTATGATCCGTTACCGAAAAAATTTAATTATCCGAAAGGATGGAAAAACAATGAACTCTGACAACCTGCGAATGATTATCGGTTTTGTAATTATAATGCTAATTCTAATTATCTGGCAGATGTTATTGCCTGCTCGGACAAAAAACGTCCCCCAGCCAGCACCCGTTGCCCCAGAATCGGTCTCAACCCAAGCATTGCCAAAAAAGATTGAAGCAAATGAAACAGAGCTATCTCAGGAGTTAATTCCCGAGACAACTTTCACTCTGGAAAATGAGTTTTTGCAGATATTAATATCCAGCCATGCCGGTGCGATTAAATCCTGTTCACTGAAAAATTACGCTGTTCAACTGGTACCTCCAGGCCAGACAATACTCAGCATCAGCCAGTTCAAAAATCTACCTATTATTGCCGTTCAATCCTGTGACTCTTCTGTTACTCTGATTTACCAGACTTCAAATGGAACTGCCACCCAGACGTGGATGCTGGGACAAGACTACACGCTTAATCTTTTACTAACCGCCCCGGCCGCTCTGGCGAAATTAACTTTTGATATTCAATCGGGAATTGCTCCAAGTGAAAAAAATTTGAAGGAAGACATTGCAAACTTCCATTTTTATGTCCGTTCCGGAGGAAAAATACACCAGGTGGCCGCCAGTACCTTGCGCAAAAAAACTTATACTACCTCTGCCGACTGGGTCGGCTTAAAATCCAAATACTTCTTCCTTGCTCTGGTCAATCAAAACGAAACTCAGGATTCCTGTCAGGCAGTACTTTTGCCTGATGGCAGAATTGGCATGCAGATTACCCATATCCTGGCATCAGTGCCAGGTCGGTTTTTAGTCTATCTCGGACCGATTGAATACAACCGGCTCCGCCGTTTTAGACTCGGTTTTGAAAATGTGGTTAGCCTCGGCTGGCTTAAACCAATTGCCCTCGGCATCCTCTACCTGTTGCGGCTATTTTATCAATTGGTGCGAAACTGGGGACTCGCGATTGTACTCTTCTCTATAATAATGAAGGGTATATTTTATCCGCTAACCCGAACCCAAACCCGCCAGATGCGCCAGCTTCAGCTTCTTCAGCCAAAGATTGAAGAACTTAAAAAGAAATATAAAGATGACCCGCAACAACTCAATCAGGAAACTATGCGTCTTTATCAACTCTACAAAGTAAACCCCCTTTCTGGTTGTCTACCATTGTTCGTTCAAATGCCAGTCTTCTTTGCACTATATGCGGTTCTTCGCAACTTCATTGAACTGCGTGGTGCTGGCTTTATTCTCTGGCTCAAAGACCTTTCCCAACCCGATACCCTATTTGGCCACATACCCTCGGGTATTCCATTGATCGGTGGATTTGCTATTGGCTTGCTCCCAATTCTTATGGGGGCGTCCTTCATTGTCCAGAATCTTTTAACCACTACCGACAAAAGAAACTGGGCAATGACCATCATTTTCCCCATCTTCATCACTGCAATCTTCCTCAATCTTTCCAGCGGATTGCAGTTATACTGGTTTATCTATAATATACTCTCAATCGGCGAGAGTTTAATTGTAACCAAAGGAGGTTCTTTATGGCAGAAATCCAAAGCCACCCCGAAACCGGGGGTGAATTAAACCCTGACCTTAACCCCGCAACCCGGGTAACTTTAGAAAAACCGCTTGAAGAACCAGAATACATTGCGCACGTCATTGAAGAATTGATAAGTCACATCGGAATCCGTGCCAAAGTGGAAGTAAACCGAACCAGTGAAGGCTATCTTGCTAATATCAAAACCAAACGGGCAAGTGCAATTCTGATTGGTCGACGGGGCTCTACATTAAAAGCACTTCAGCATCTGGTGCGGACGATTGTCCGTCGCAAATACCCAGAGGTTCTGCCAATTACAGTAGATGTTGCCGGTTATCTCCAGCGCCGGGACAATTTTTTAAGAAAAAAAGCTTTAGCGGTAGCCAAAATTGTAACTGAAACTGGACGGGAGATGGCACTTGATTTTTTAAGTGAAAAGGAAATGGCGGTTGTGCGCGCAGCACTTACCGTTATGCCTCAAGTTAGAGTATATGCAGTTGGTACCGGTTCCCGGCGCAATGTCATTATCGCTCCGCAGGAATCTCAGTCCGGTTCTAACTGATGCGCACCGATACAATTGTGGCACCTGCGACCCCTCCGGGCGTTGGTGCACTTGCAGTTATTCGTATTTCTGGTCCTGATACCTTTAAACTGCTTAAACGGCTTTTCCCGGAAAAGGATTTACAGTCCCGGCCGGGTTACTCAACCCATTTATGCTGGCTCAACGACGACAAGGGAAAACCAATCGATCAAGTTCTGATAACTATTTTCCACCAACCTCGCTCCTACACCGGGGAAGATATGGCGGAAATCGCTGCTCACGGCAGTCCGCTGATTGTGGATAAAATAATCCACCTGTGCAGTAAAAACGGCGCCCGGATTGCCGAACCAGGTGAATTCACCCGTCGCGCCGTCCTCAATGGAAAATTGAGCCTTTCCCAAGCAGAAGCGGTGCTTCATTTAGTCAAAGCTCAAACTCCATTAGCACACCGAACCGCAATTAATGCCTATCGCGGAGCGGTTTCCCGGATGGTAGCAAATTTTACTACACAACTCTTCAATATCTATACCGAACTGGAATACCGGCTGGGGTTTGCCGAAGACCAACCCGGTGAAAAAAATTTTGCCGATACCCGCTGGCTTGACCAGGAAATTAGAAGAGTCATTAACGCACTGAACCGGGAGCTTCAGCGTGCAGAAATCAGTCACCGGCTTTTTGAACCGGCACGGGTGGCAATTGTTGGCCGCGCCAATGTCGGTAAATCCAGCCTGTTCAACCGTTTGCTCCAAGACCAGCGTGCGATTACCAGCCCAATTCCCGGGACTACCCGGGACCGGATAGAGTCGCGCCTTGATTTAGCCGGTATCACGCTCCGGCTCATTGACACCTGTGGATTTGACCCAAAATCTCGAAATCCGCTCACCCGTATCGGTACTACTGAAACCCGCCGTGCAATTCAGGAATCCGATTTTATCTTGGTAGTGTTTGATGGTTCCCAGCCGGTGCATCCGATTGATAAGCTGATACTTGCAGAGGTCGAAGAAAAACCTAAAATGTATATTATCAATAAGGGAGACCTTAAACCTCGTTTTCGTATTCAGGAACTTGGTATCAAAAACTCAATTACCATTTCCTGTAAAACCGGCGAAAACCTGAACCGGATCCGGGTTCAACTCCGACGTCAATTTAACAGTAACGGTACCCCCTGTCCGGCAATTACCCGGCGTCAGATTGACTGTCTCGAAAACTGCCGACGGGCGCTTATCGCCAGCCTCAAAACCGAAAATCTGGAAATGCGACTGCTAGAGGTAAAAAACGCCCTTGATAATTTAACAGCCATCGACGCCCCGGTAACATCAGAACAAATTCTCAACCGGATTTTTGAACATTTCTGTATTGGCAAATGATTCAACGGATACTTCTTGCCATCAATGACCCGACGCGCTTCCGTACCGTTGCCAGGTGGACAATAGAACTTGCAGCCAGCTGCTCTGCTCACCTGCTTGTTGTTTATTTCCTACCTGATGGTAACCTTATGGCTAACATATCCCAAACCGAATTGAAAAATAAAAAAAATCGAAAAAACTCATCCCAGGAAGAAATAGCCTGGCAGGTACTGTATCATATTGAAGACGAGGCGTTTGAACAGAATGTCCGTATCTCACTGATTATCGAAACCGGTGAGCAGTTTGAACGTCTCAAAGAACTATGTAACAGCTATCAGATTGATTTGCTGGTTGTGAGTGCCGAATCTTCCCAAAATGTTGAAAAACTGATTCAGTACTCACCTAAACCGGTAATATTCTTCAAATCGGACAAGGAGGTTTGATGCTTAAAAAAGTGTCGGAACTGCTACTTCGCCCGGCAGTTATTCTGAAACTCAATGGCCGGGAGAAATCCGCAGTAATCACCGAACTGACTGCGCCGCTGGTTACCGAAGGACTCGTTACAAGTCAGGAGGATTTTATCGCAGCAATAATGCGCCGCGAAAACCTTGAAAGTACCGGCATCGGTTTTGGTGTAGCAATTCCGCATGCCCGAACGAACGCCATTCGGGAGACGGCGATTGCTTTCGGACGTTCCGATACCGGTGTCGACTTTTCCAGTCTTGATGGTAAACTATCCCATCTCATCTTTCTTATCGCCGCCCCCGAAGCCCTCAAACGAGAATATATCTGGACTTTGGCAAAGCTTTCCAGTCTGCTCCGCCGAGAGGATGTTCGAAATGGGCTGTTAAATGCTAGAACTGTCGACGAAGTTTACGCCATTATTGAACAGTATGAACATCTGTAATTTGTGAAAAATATTACTAATTCATCATCAGCCTTATTTTCGGGAGCATTGCTGAATAGAATCAAGGCGTTTATTTATGTACTATCAATAACTTCACTACTGCAATGAATCAATTGCCAGCAGTATATTTTCTTACCCGAGCTCGTCAGTTGCTCGTGGAAAAACTGGGGAGACTGGGATTTACAATCACCCCTGCGGAAATAAGAATTGCTGAACCCGGGGTTGATGCCGACCTCGCACTTCCGGTTTTCCGGCTTGCAAAATTGAATAAAATTACACCTGACCGGCTTGCCAAACATATTGCCGAAAGAATGGAACTGACCGAAACACCTTTCCAGACTATCACTGCAGTGGGTGGCTATGTGAATTTGAAATTTAATCCCCAGGAACTTGCTCGACAGGTATTTGCTGACTACCGGGGTCTAACGTTCGGCATCACTGAACAATCTCCTGCTCGATACGGCGGTTTTCCTTTGGGGCACGGGAAAACTATCGTAATTGACTATTCTTCACCTAATATTGCCAAACCGTTCTCAGTCGGTCATCTCCGTTCTACTATTATCGGCCAAGCACTATACAATATATATACATTTCTCGGCTATCAGGTTATTGGTGACAATCATCTTGGCGACTGGGGAACGCAATTTGGCAAATTACTCTGTGCCTTTGAACTCTGGGGCAATGAAAAACAATTACTCGAGAAACCAACCGCCCATCTGCTGGAACTCTATGTCCGTTTTCATCAAGAGGCAAAACAAAATCGCTCACTAGAACAGGCGGGACGAGAATGGTTTCGACGCTTAGAAAAAGGTGACCCGATTGCCCGCGCACGCTGGCAGCAATTTGTCGAATTGAGCAAAAAGGAATTTGAAAGAATCTATGACCTACTCGGTATTAAATTTGATGTTACCCTCGGTGAAAGTTTCTATGCCGACAGGCTCCAATCAGTCATTGACCGGGCGTTGAAATTAGGTGTCGCCCGCCGAGAAAAACCGCCGGCAACACTAGCTAATGGTGACGAAGCAATCGCTGAAGATGAATTCGTCGTACTGATACCATTAGACCAATTCGGTATCAAAGTACCGCTCATCTTACAGAAATCGGATGGCACCAGCTTATATGCCACTCGGGAAATTGCGACTGCCGAATATCGAATTCAACAATGGCAGCCCGAAAAAATACTCTATGTTGTTGGCAACGAACAGGAATTCTACTTCAAACAGTTTAATGCCGCAATGAAACTTTTGGGATATAATGTGCCATGCGTACATGTGAACTTCGGGCTCATCCGTCTTCCGGAAGGTAGATTATCTACCCGGGATGGTCGGGTTATCCTGCTGGACGAAGTGATCCGTGAAGCAATTCAACGAGCAAAGGCAATCCTTCAACAACGGGAATTGCCTCCGGCGGAAAAAGACGATATTGCTCGCAAGGTCGGCATCGGTGCTATCAAATACGCAGACCTTTCTCAGAATCGAATCAAAGAGGTGATATTTGACTGGAACCGTATGCTTTCTCTTGATGGCGACTCCGGCCCTTATCTCCAGTATGCTTATACGCGGACCCGGTCAATAATCCGCAAAGCTGGTACCGCTGACTTTTCTAACGCTGACCCCGCTCAACTGATAACTCCCGAAGAAGTAAAACTGCTTAAGCATATCGCCGGTTTCCCGGATGCGATTCTTAGTGCGGCATTTAATTATGAACCACACCGCATTGCCAACCACATTTACGCTCTTGCCCGGGACTTTTCCGTATTTTACGACCTTATTCCGGTCCTCACCGCGCCAGACCTTATCCTGAAACTAAGCCGACTGGCACTGGTCGAAATGACCGGCACGGTTATAAAAAATGGCCTAAAACTGCTTGGAATTGAGGTAATGGAAAGAATGTAAATCCTTTTTAACAATTAAGGGGTCAAATAATTATGAGCCCAGTTTGTTATTTTGATCATGCCAATGCCACCCCTATAAATCCAGAAGTTCTTGAAGCAATGATGCCCTTCCTGAAGCAAAATTTCGGGAACCCCAGCAGCCTGCACCGGTTAGGCCAGTACGCGCGCCAAGCAATTGAAACTGCCCGCCAACAGACCGCCCGCCTCATAAATGCTCCGCCAGATGCAATTATCTTTACCGCTTCCGCTTCCGAAAGTAATAACCTGGCGCTTAAAGGACTGGCGCTTGCTTATCGAGCAAAGGGAAATCACATCATCCTCTCTGCAATTGAGCATATCTCAATTCTTGAACAAACCAAAAGCTTAAAACGATTGGGATTTGAATTTACCATTCTTGATGTTGACCAATACGGTAAAATCAACCTCCGGCAACTGGCTCAGGCTATTAAACCAAACACAATCCTTGTTTCGATTATGCACGCCAATTACGAAATTGGCACAATTCAACCAGTCAAAGAAATAGCCGCCATCTGTCACGAAAAAAATGTCCTTTTTCATTCTGACGGCACAGCTGCTATTGGCCGAATCCCAGTTGACTCCAAAGAAATTGATGTCGATGCCTACACATTCTCCGCTCAATCCTTCTATGGACCAAAAGGTGCTGCTGTCTTATATTTGAAACCAGGCACCCGTTTAACACCGCTAATTGAAGGGGGATTCCAAGAGCGGGGGCGTCGTCCCGGAACTGAAAATGTCGCGGCAATTGTGGGGATGGGAAAAGCGGCCGAAATTTGTCACCGGCATCTGCCAACCTGGATTCAGCATCTCAACCGACTTGCTCAGCGTCTGTACCACGAATTGCCCACTCGTATTGAAAGACTGGTCTTCACGGGCCATCCCACTGAACGTTTACCTGGGGTAGTCAGCCTCTGTGTTGAATTTGTGGAAGGAGAGGCTCTGCTTTTATCATTGGACGAGGAGGGAATTGCGGTTGCCTCTGGCTCCGCATGCTCTGCCCGGACTCTAAAAGCCTCCCATGTCCTCCTAGCGATTGGTATTCCTCACGCAATCGCTCAATCATCACTACTTCTGACTCTTGGCAAAGACAATTCCGATGACAACATTAACCTTTTACTTGACCGACTACCACCTATTGTTCAACGGCTACGAAGCATCTCACCTCTGTATGCCCGTTACCTACGCGGTGAAAACCCCTACGAATTCAAAACTGGACACACCCATCAAGATAAAGAAAATTAAGGAGTACTTTATGTATTCAGAAAAAGTAATGGAACACTTTCGTAACCCGCGTAATGTCGGGGAAATTGAAAACCCTGACGGAATTGGCGAAGTCGGCAATCCGGTCTGCGGCGATATGATGACTTTTTATATCAAGGTCGAAAATGGAATAATCACCGATGTCAAATTCAAAACCTTCGGTTGTGGTGCTGCAATCGCAGTATCATCTATGGTCAGCGAAATGGCAAAAGGCAAAAGCATTGAAGATGCATTAAAAATTACCAACGAACAGGTAGCGCAGGAACTCGGCGGCTTACCGCCTAACAAACTACACTGTTCCAATCTCGGTGCAGATGCTCTACACGCCGCAATCCACGACTATCTGCGTAAACAAAAACAGCACCAGACTGGCTGTCGCTGTCCTTATTGCGATCAGCCGCTCGGTGTCGACCAGACAATCTGTCAGCCCTGCAACACCGAAATTCACTTCTGCATGCATTGCGGACAACCAGTACCAAAGAATGCCGCTGTCTGTCCAAAATGCGGCGAAAAAGTAAAAAAAGAATAGCAAGGAGGTGTTAATGCCCTTCCAGAAAATTGCCGGTAAAAATAACCGCCACCAGGTAACGCTGTTTGCGCTGTCTACCTGTGGCTGGTGCCGTCTAACCAAGGAACTTCTTAACAGTAACGGGATCGAATACCAGTTTATTGATGTAGATTTAACAACCGGCTCTGAAAGAGAAGAAATTATCAACCGGGTACGGCAATTGAATCCACGGGGTTCATTTCCCACAATCCAGATTGACGACCAAGTAGTAATTGGGTACGATGAAGAGCGAATTAAAGAACTTCTGGGAATTTAACTATGTATCAGGAATTTTCACAGGAAGTAATCACGCTTTATGAACAGCTGAAAAAAGAGGCTGCAGAAGGCGGGTACAACCTTAATCCGGATGAAAATTTCACACTGAGTTTGGTCACAGCGTTACTGACTAACGAAAAAAGATATGGCTATCGTGCCTGTCCCTGCCGGCTGGCACTCGGCGAAAAAAACAAAGACATCGACATCATCTGTCCGTGTTATTACCGCGATGCGGACCTGGAAGAATACGGTGCTTGCTACTGTGCCCTTTATGTCTCGGACGAATGGCTCCAAGGAAAAATCGCACACAAATCTATTCCCGAACGCAGACCGCCCGAATTTATTCTAAACGGGTATAAAGAATCAAAACTAACAGCAAATCAATCCCCGATTTCCGAGCTTCCATTGCCGGTGTGGCGTTGTAAAGTTTGTGGCTACCTCTGTGCTCGTACTGAACCTCCAAGCAAATGTCCAGTCTGCAAAACAAGCAAAGAAAGATTTGAAAGGTTTATTTAAAGCCTATGCCGATAGTTGAAATCAGCATTGTACCGGTTGGAACTGGCTCCCCTGGAGTAAGTTCCTATATTCGGGCGGCACTGGAAGTTATAAAAAAAAGCGGTTTAAACTATTCGGTTAATCCGATGGGTACTTGTATTCAGGGAGACTGGGATAAAATTTTTGAAACTATCAAAAAAATCCACGATACTTTAGCAGATCTAGGCTGTGTCCGGATGGTTACAACCATCAAAATTGATGACCGCCGTGACAAAGATCAGACGATGCAAGAAAAAGTGGCAAGGATCAGCCCCTGAACCCAACCAAAATTGAACGGCAATCCCCCCCACTCACAATCATCCCAGCAGGACCCGGTTACAAACCCTACCCAGTTATCATCAACAACTGTATAATTATAATCCCATTTTTTACCCACACATTCTCCTGATTTTTAATAGCCAGCCTGAGACAGGATAACTCTTGTCTGTTTAAGCCGTTCCTGATATAGTTCACGAGTTGCCTCAACATCAACCTTACCAATCGTTTCCCTATCGCTCTGTGGCTGATGAATCTTGAAAAGCCATGCTGCAGTCAACAGCAACCCGATACCTATTATAAATCCTAAAATCCTGCCAAATCTTGTATCAAGCATATTACCTCCAATTTGTAATTGGGCTCATTATTAATCATCACCATTATTATGCAAATTTCATGCCAGACATTTTAAATAATATTAACTCATTATAATTCATTAAGATATAAAATGGGGGACATCACGCGAGCATTAATTGTGTATCACCTTATGAGACATTATAATATGAGACATATAACCTTCGTTATAAACAGAACTCATTTTCCCCTTAATTTTTATCTTGAATTCGCAATCTCCTTTCGCAAAAGACTTTCTTGACACAGGGATTTCAAATTATATAATATAATTACTCTGATGTCATCCGTGATTAAATTCATTTTAAGTTAATTCCCGGTAAGAAACCTTTGATATCGGGGAGTAAAACCGGCCGTAAAGGAGTAATTATGACACAGGAAGAGCTAAAAAATAAGAAGATAACCGAATTGTACGAAATCGCTGAATCATTAGGGATTCCGGATTATCGTGAAAAACGGAAACCCGGATTGATTATGGCGATCCTTGAAGCCGAAGCACGACAGCGCCCTACCGAAGGCAGTGACGGCGGAGTTCAGGTTGATGGGGTACTGGAAATTCTCGAAGAAGGTTTTGGATTTTTACGGTCCCCGGAATACAGCTATCTTCCATCCTCCGATGATATATATGTATCTCCTTCTCAAATCAAACGTTTCGGACTGCGAACCGGCGATACAATAACTGGTATCGCCCGTCCCCCAAAAAATAGCGAACGCTATTTCGCACTCTTGAAAATTGAAACCATTAATGGTACTCCTTTATCCGAAGAACGTCCCCGCATCCCGTTTGATGCGCTGACACCTCTATATCCGCAGGAAAGAATCCACCTTGAAATACCGGAGAAAAATGATTTATCCATGAGAGTTGTAGACCTTTTCACTCCAATTGGTAAAGGACAACGGGGATTAATTGTTTCGCCACCACGTGCCGGGAAAACTGTTCTTTTGCAAAAAATCGCCAACAGTATTACTACGAATCATGCGGAAATCAAACTAATCATCCTCCTTATTGACGAACGCCCCGAAGAAGTTACCGATATGGAACGTTCAGTCCAAGCCGAAGTCATCAGTTCCACTTTTGATGAAGTGCCCGAACGTCATGTTCAGGTTGCGGATATGGTCTTGGAAAAAGCAAAACGTCTGGTTGAGAATAAACATGATGTGGTAATTCTCCTTGATTCCATTACCCGGCTTGCCCGGGCACATAATCTGGTGGTACCTCATTCCGGACGTACCCTCTCCGGTGGTCTGGACTCCAATGCTCTCCAGAAACCGAAAAAATTCTTTGGTTCTGCCCGTAATATTGAGGAAGGTGGCAGTTTAACCATCATCGCCACCGCACTTATTGAAACTGGTTCAAGGATGGATGAAGTTATCTTTGAAGAATTCAAAGGCACGGGCAATATGGAACTCATTCTTGACCGCCGGCTCGCAGACCGTCGGATCTTCCCGGCAATTGACCTGCAACGATCCGGAACTCGGAAAGAAGAATTACTGTTGACTGAATTTGAGCTCAACCGCATCTGGGTTTTGCGAAAACTGCTTGCCGAGCTCAACCCGGTTGAAATGATGGAGTTTGTGCTTGACAAGATGCGTTTAACTCGGCACAATAAAGAGTTTCTGGAATCAATGAGCGAAAGTTAAAGGAGAGTAAAATGAAAGAAAAAATCCATCCTGCATATGTAGAGTGTGTTGTTACCTGCGCTTGCGGCAACACTTTTAAAACCCGTTCCACCAAACCCAAGCTCCACGTCGAAATCTGTTCGGCTTGCCATCCATTCTTTACTGGAAAGCAGAAGATTGTCGATACTGCCGGACGGGTAGAAAAATTCCGCCGCCGTTACCAGCAGGCTCCGGACACCGCCAAAAAAAAGTAAAATACTGCCGTGTCGGAACAACTAACTCTGCTAAATGAGCGCCTCCGCAAACTTGCGGAGTTTCTTTGAAATTGACAAACTTCGGCTGGAACTGAACAATCTCCAGAAGCAGGCATCAGCACCTGATTTCTGGAATAACTCCAATAATGCCCAAACAGTTATGCGCCGGGTTGCTCAACTCAACGACCTCATCGGTCGAGTTCAACATTTGGAAAAAGAGATAAATGAAATCCAGGAATTGGAAGAAATTTTTAACGCTGAAGCCGATCCCGATATCCTGAAAGAACTTAACGACCATGTCAAAAAAATAGCACAAGACCTCAACAAACTTGAAGAACGAGCCCTGTTTAATACTCCGGAAGACAGCCGGAATGCCATCCTATCCATTCATCCTGGAGCTGGTGGTACCGAATCCTGTGACTGGGCGGAAATCCTCTTACGAATGTATCTTCGTTATATTGAAAATCAGGGATTAGAATACGAAATTTTAGACCTGCAACCCAATGAAGAAGCCGGCATCAAAGATGCAACGATTGAAGTCAATGGCCCCTACGCCTATGGCCTTTTAAAATCAGAAATGGGCGTCCATCGTCTGGTTCGCATATCTCCTTTCGACGCTAATCGTCGCCGACATACCAGTTTTACCGCGGTTACAGTTCTTCCAATTGTTGACGAAATTGAAGTAGAAATTAATCCCAAAGACCTTAAAATAGAGACCTTTCGTGCCGGTGGCCATGGGGGACAGAATGTAAATAAAGTCAGTTCTGCGGTACGTATCACCCACATCCCAACCGGAATTGTGGTAACGTGTCAGAATGAACGCTCACAGTTTCAGAATAAACAGAACGCGCTTAAGGTTCTCCGGGCACGACTTTACGATTATTATCACCAGCAACAGCAGGCGGAATTTGAAAAGTTTGAGAAAGCCAAAACTGATATTGCCTGGGGGCACCAGATTCGCTCCTACATTCTCTTCCCTTATCAGCTGGTCAAAGACCACCGCACCGGCTATGAGACCCACGATGTTGAAGCGGTCTTGTCAGGACACATTGAAGAATTCATCCATGCCTATCTCCTTCAAACCAAGAATGATGCACCGCCAAAAAACAAATAAATAATTTCTTGACAGAAGTGCTGGTTTCGGTAATAAATATTATATTAAACTATTAACCAAGGAGGAAATAATGAAGGTATCGGTTGACCGGGAACTCTGTACCGGTTGCGGTCTGTGTGTTGACACCTGTCCGGACATTTTTGAACTGGACAGTGACCTTGCTCGGGCAAAAGTCGAAATTGTCCCGGAAGCTGCAGAAGAGTGCGTTCAGCAGGCAGCCGAAGACTGCCCGGCAAGTGCTATTAAAGTAGAATAACTATTTAGATTTATAACAATCGCTTCCTAACTTCTTTTCGGATTCGCATAAGCTCGGCGGCAAATCCGCGAATGCGGATTTGCCGTTTTCCGTTTAAAATCCTTTCCCCAATAATACGACCACCAGCATAGACTAATGCCGCCAGCTCTGTCCGTTCTGCCGGAATGGTGAAACTTTTTACCACCATCTGCTTTTCCATAAACTCTTTTATCCTCACCTGCAAAATATCCAAACCTGCTCCGGTCCGCGCTGAGATAAAAACCGCACTTGGATACCTTGCCACTAACCGTGTAAACAGTGAATCATCAAAAACTTTATCACACTTGTTAAATACCAGAATTTGGGGATTATCACCAGCGCCGATCGTCGCAAGGGTATCATTAACTACCTCAATTTGTCCTTCTACCTTGGGATCACTGATGTCGGCAATATGAAGAATTAGATCCGCATCTCTTATCTCTGCAAGTGTTGACCGGAATGATGCTACCAGCTGTAACGGGAGATTGCGAATAAAACCGACGGTATCGGTGAGCAGCGCCGTAATTTTCTTGTCAATCTTAAATACCCTGGTACTCGCATCAACCGTCGCAAAAAGACGGTCGGAAACCACCGTCGCCCCCGCGGTCAACCGATTGAAAAGTGTCGATTTACCAACATTAGTGTAACCAGCAAGTGCTATCTGAAACAACCGGCTGCGCCGTTTACGTTGGACCTGCCGTTCCTGTTCAATTCGTTCAAGTTCGCGACGCAGTGTTGTTATCCGCTGGTCAATTCTGCGCCGGTCCACTTCAAGTTTGGTCTCGCCGGGCCCTCTGGTTCCGATACCACCCCCTAACCGTGACATCTCAATTCCGAGCCCGGTCAATCTCGTTTTAAAATACTCTAGCTGAGCGAGTTCCACCTGTGCTTTGGCTTCCGCAGTTCGGGCGTGCAGCGCAAAAATATCAAGAATGACCGCTGCCCGGTCAATTACCCGTACCCCGATAATATCTTCCAAATTACGTAACTGCGTGGGGGACAATAAATCTTCAAAGACCACCAGTTGTATTTCATACCGGCGACATAGTTCTCTTATTTCAATTGCTTTGCCTTTACCGATCATCGTTGCCGGGTCTGGCTGCGACCGGGTCTGAATTATCCGTTCCACAACCTCTCCACCGGCAGTTTTGGTCAGTTCTGCCAGTTCTTCAAGTTCTTTTGCCTTTGTCCATCGTTGCCGCGGTGTCCGGACAATCCCGACCAGCAGAACCCTGGAACTCATTAAAACTACTTCCTCAGAGCATAAATAAAACGGTGGATAAATGTAGCTAACGCCCCAACCGCGATGACCCCCAGTCCAAATGGTAAAAACCTTCTACCAAGAATAAATGCACTGACCACCAAAATCAGCACCCTGACCGGACGTTCAAAAAAACCAACCTCACATTTTCGACCTGCCCCCTCAGCTCGTGCCCGCACATAACTAACCAGTAACGAAAATAAAAGTGTTATCATTGCCAGAACCGTAAACCAGTGATTAACTTTTAAATAATAAATTCCAACTCCGGTCAAAGTAATTCCTTCGCTCAAACGATCAACAGTTGAATCCAGAATCGCCCCACTAACTGTTACCCGATCGCCAATTCGGGAAAGTTCACCATCTACGGTATCGCACAATCCTACCAGCGCACTCACCACTCCCGCCCAAATAAAATGTCCGGTAGCAAATAACCCCCCCGCAATGATGCTCAAAGGCAGAGCACTCCAGGTGACCGCAGACGGCGCAACCCCTATCTTATTCAAGAGATTAACTAACGGCCTTATAAAATTTCTTCCTTTATTCTTCGTCTCTTTCCTCATAACCACCGACCACAACTACGACTTCACCTTTTAATTCTCGCGCTGCCAGTAATTCCAGCAACTCCGAAACCCGCCCGCGAATAACCTCCTCATACTTTTTTGTCAACTCGCGACACACTACCACTCGTCGGTCTCCCAGCACCGTTAAAATCTCATTCAGCAATCGCCGGACTCGCCTTGCCGATTCACAAAATACCATAGTCCTCGATTCATTTACCAGTACCCGTAATCGCTTATTCCGTCTCCCGGCTCTTTTCGGAAGAAACCCCTCAAATACAAATCGATCGGATGGCAGCCCGGAAACAACCAACGCAGCAAGCAGTGCCGAAGCACCGGGCACTGGTATAACCCTGATATTTTTTTCAATTGCTGCCCGGATTAAATAAAACCCTGGATCCGAAATCCCTGGTGTTCCTGCATCACTCACCAGCGCCACCGCCTTCTGCTTGGCCAAAAGTTCCAAAATCTCAGGCGTGCGCCTTAACTTATTATATTCATTATAAGAAACCAGGCGGTTTTCAATACCAAAATGTTTCAAAAGTATTCCGGTTCTTCTGGTATCCTCACAGGCAATCAAATCTACTTGTGCGAGTACCTTAAGTGCCCGCTGCGTGATATCTCCAAGATTTCCGATCGGCGTAGAAACTATATACAGTCCAGGGGTAATGCTCTCCGGTGTATCCATCTTACAATTCGTAAAAATCAACCTTACCGGTATCCAGATCAAGTACTGCCACGGAAGCAGTTCCACTCAACCAGCCACACGCCTCGCCAGGATTGATAACCACCGGCTTACCGGGTTCATATCGCTGTCGGTGAGTATGACCGTGCAGGTAAAAATCGCATTCCGGAATAGGCGTCAAAGGTTGGTGACTAACCGTTATTCTTCGATTGAATAATTTAATGGTCACCGGCTCTTGGTAGCACTGAAAACCAAACTGCTGTGCACATTTTTTCAATGCCTGCTGATCACCATCGCAATTACCAAAAACCAGCGTCAGCGGCACCATTAACCGATTGAATTCCTTTAATACAAATTGCGCTACGATATCACCACAATGAATCACTTGAGTTACTTTGTTTTCGCTGAACAAATCAATCGCCTTCCGAACATAACCAAGATGATCATGCGTATCCGAAATAATTCCAATCCGACTCATCGCAAAAGCTTCATAATCTCTTCCAGTGCCAGTAATCGCAACGGATGTCTCAACTTCCGCAATGCCTTCGCCTCAATCTGACGAACTCTTTCTCTTGTAATATTGAATATCTGCCCCACTTCCTCTAACGTCCTCGGACAGTTATCCCCCAATCCAAACCGTAACCTCAATACTTTCTCCTCCCGTCGGGTTAGGGTTTTCAAACCTTCATCCAGCTTTTCCCTGAGCAGTTTAACCGCTGCATCGTGAGACGGAGAAGCGGTTTTGTCATCATAAATAAAATCCCCGATGAAACTGGATTCCTCATCGTCGATCGGTTTATCGATTGATATCCCAAACTGAGCAATTTTATTCAATTGCTCAAGCTTTTCCTTGGGGGTAGATAGGCGCTGTGCCAGTTCTGCGGTTGTTGGCTCCCGTCCCCTGGTCTGCAAAAATCGACGTTGAATTTTTGCCACCTTATTAATGGCATCAATGATATGCGCCGGAACTCGAACGGTTCGCGACTGGTCGGCAATTGCCCTGGTTATTGCCTGTTTTATCCACCATGTTGCGTAAGTCGAAAATTTGAACCCCTTACGATAATTAAACTTCTCCACCGCTTTGATCAACCCGACATTACCTTCCTCCAGCAGATCCGCAAACTCCAACCCGCGGTTGATATACCTTTTAGCAATTGAAATTACTAACCGGACATTGCCTTCAATCATCCGGTCACGGGCAGCAAGAATTCGTTCCTCACAGGCTGCCATTTCGACTAAAATCTTTTTAAGCTGGGTCGGGCTCTTCCCGAGGAATCTTCGGGCTTCACTAATTTTCCTTCTCAACTCCTTGATTTCTGTATCCGCCTCTTGTCCCCGGTTTTTAAGTTTATCCATCTGCTCCTGGAGCTGAATCGCCTGATTTGCCACATTTTTGAACTCGGTGAGAAAATTATTTATAATATGGTGCTGAAGTGAAAGTGCTTGAATTTTGTTAAAAGCCCGCCGCTTAATCTTTTCAATCTCACTTTTAAGCCGGGGTGTTGGTTTTCTCTCTTCAAGCTCGGTTAGCCGGTCGGCGGACTTCTGAATTTCCCGCAGACAGCGGATAAATCGAGTCCGTTCCCGTGCCAGCGCCTTTTTATCAAACAAACACTCAAATTCAACCCGGGCAATCTGGTCGAGCGTCCTCGTCCCTTCCTCAACTGGCCGACACTCATCAATCAAACGACGCATCATGGGTACTGAATCAAAAAGATATTGAATCAATCCACGATAACCTTCCTCCATCTCTCGGGAGTATCTAACCTCATCTTCCCTGGTTAATAAGGGCAGTTTTGCCAGTTCCCGGAAATACGCCTTAGTTGGGTCATCGCTCCGCTGCATAATCGGCTTAACCCCGCGCCGCGGCAACATCAACTCCTCTTCCTCAGCCTGATGAGTTTCCACCATTTGAATTCCCTCACGATCGAGGCTGGCAATAACCTCTTCCAGCCGATCAGGCGCAGTCAGAATATCGTCCGGCAGCAACTCCTCCAGTTCCTCGTAAGTTACGCGGCGGTCACTTGCTGCCTTTTTGAAAATATTTTCCAGCCATTCCGGTTGCTGACTATCTTCTTTTACAGTCGCTCCTGGCTCCTTTGCAACTTTAGGCTTAACCCGTTTGTGTTTTTTAAAATTGCTTAATTTCTCTTTAGTTGGACGTCCTTTACTTCTCATCTTCTCACTCCTTTCTGGCAGCTATTTTCTGTCGTAAACGGTTTTTTTCCCGGATTAATTGCTCGACCCGCTCATTATCCCCAAGATTATAAGCCCGTTCCAACTCCCGATGCAACCAACGTGCCCGGTAATTGCATACCTGATTGCGAAACTCAGCCACACTCGGAATCTTTTCTTCGCGAAAAATCCAGCTGGCAATTTTACTACTCACCTGCTCATCATCAATCAAATCCATCAATCGACTGGGCGAATAATCTTCATCATCACAATGCTCTTCCAGCATTCGGGCAATTTTCTTCAAATCGTCCTGCGTAATCAGTTCTGAAACCGAAAATTCTTTTAAAATCCGGGCAAGTTCCCGTTCCCGTACCGCTGCTGCCAACAGTTGTTCAGCACGCCGGTTTTCATTATCAACTGGTGGGACTGTACCAATTGAGACTATCTGCCCCCCTGTCAGTAACCGGTTGGGCTCGATTTTGAAAATCCGGGCAATTCGGTTGGCATATAAATCTCGGGTAACATCATCCGGTATAAGTTGCACCAATCCCGCCAGTTCCTTTACTGCTGTGCGTTGTTCAATCACTGAATTTAGTTTTTTATCTTTGAGAATAAAATCGACAAAGTCAACTTTACCTTCCAGCAACGCCTTGAACCCATCTTTCCCCTGCTTCCGAACAATACTGTCCGGGTCTTCACCAGCAGGCAGAATAACAACCTGCGGGTCAACGCCGACCTTAAGCAAAGTCTCGATTGAACGCCGGCATGCCTTTCGGCCTGCCTCATCACCATCATAGCATAAAATCACTTGCTGATTGAATCGGCGGAGCAAAAGGGCTTGCTCATTGGTCAGTGCCGTACCGAGACTTGCAACCACGTTATTTATTCCTTTCTCTGCCAGTGAAAGCAGATCAAAATTTCCCTCTACCAGCACCGGAATCTCATCCCTGATATAAGCCTTCGCTTGAAATATGCCGTAAAGATTTTCGCCCTTGTGGAAAATCGGAGTATCTGGCGAATTCAGATATTTCGGTTCACTATTATCCAGCACGCGTCCGCCAAACCCGATAACCTTACCCGACAGCGAAAATATCGGGAAAATAACCCGCTCCCGGAAGTAATCCACGAGCCCGGTATCTATTGATATTACCAGTCCAGCTTTAACCAATAGCTCGTCATTTAATCCGAGTTTTGCTGACTGTCCGCGCAGATAATTACCGCCCGGTGCAAACCCTAACCGAAATCGTTTTATGGTGTTACTGGTCAAACCTCGCTGACTGAGATAACCTCTTGCTACTTCAGATTTCAAAAGCATCTGCTCGTAAAACCGGGCGACCTTTTCACAGACATCGTACAGCAGCTGATATTTACCTCCGCTGGCCTCATCCTCAACCTTTATTCCCAGCCGTCGGGCGAGCAACCGCACTGCCGCCGGAAACTCCAGTTTTTCATAGCGCATCACAAATGTAATTGCCGTCCCTCCGGTGCCACAACCGAAGCAATGAAAAACCTGGCGCTCCGGACTGACATAGAAGGAAGGCGAACGTTCAGAATGAAAAGGACAGAGTCCGCGATAATATTTCCCGGTTTTCTTCAACTGAACATAACTGCCAATCAAAGCCACAATATCGGTCTCCTGTCGCACTCGTTCCACAATTTCCGGTTTAATCATCACTCACCCCGAATAGCTAAGTATTATTAACCATTTCCTTTCCCGGCTGGACTGCGCAGCTTGATAACTGTAACCCCCATTCCGCCGGCAGCCGGTTCAGCAAACCTGATTTCCGCCACCCGTGCGTCCTGTCTTAATTTTTTCCAGAGCATCTGACGTAAAGTTCCGGTTCCCTTACCGTGCAGAATTGACAGTTCCTGTGCCCCGGCCATAACCGCCTCACTCAGAAATCGGGACAGGGCAATTTCGGCTTCATCCCGGGTCATACCCCGGAGATTCAGTTTCGGCACAAACTCAAACTCCTCGGATGTATTTTCTTGCCGGTGGTTTGGTGCTGGTTGAGCCAATTTTAATCCCCGAGCATCAATCTCCAGTTTGATATTACCGAACTCTACCACTACCCGTTTCCCTTTATTCTCCACCACCCGGCCCTGACGACGGAACACCTCTGCTTCAACGATATCACCAACACGAAAAACGGGCACTGCTGTCTCGGTTCCCGCAACCGCATCACCTACAGCTCTTATTCGCTTCTCAACATTACTCAATTCTTGTTCCACAAATCCCTTTGCCCGGACAATACTAGCATGGTCGGCACGATGTTCCCGTAATTCCCGCACCAGTTTCTCAATCTCCCGGCGCCGTTCTTTCAACTCTCGCTCTTGCTCCTGCAAAAAACGCCGCCGCTCCTGATTCTGCCAGACATCAAAATCCTTGAGTCTTTTCTCGTAATCCCGCACCATCATCTCTGCCTGAACCCGCTGGACTTCTGCCTCCTGCCGCACCCTGATTGCCGCTTGCAATTCCTTTTCCAGTTCCTGTAACTTTGCCTTAAAATCAATCCATTCGCTGCCCATCCGCTTTTTTGCGCGGGTAATGATTTCTCTGGGTAGTCCGGACCGCTCAGCAATTTCAAAAGCACTGGAGTCACCCGGCAACCCCATAATTAAACGATAGGTCGGACCGTTTCGGAACTCCATCCCGGCATTAACCATCCCGGTTTCATTCTGCACAAATGCCTTCAGACTATTAAAATGCGTGGTCGCAACTGTAAAAACATCACGATTCCGCAACTCCTCAAGCACCGTAATCGCCAGCGCCGAACCTTCTTCCGGGGCGGTTGCTGAACCAATCTCATCAACCAGCACCAGGCTGTGCTCATCTGCATCACTGAGAATTTGCTTCAAACGGTGAATATGGGCGGTAAATGAAGAAACATCTGCCTCCAGCGACTGCTCATCGCCGATATCGGCAAATACATCATCAAACCAGGGAAGTTGTGACCTGCCTGCTGCTGGTATAAACATCCCGCATTTCAAAAGCAGGGTGCAAACTCCAAGTGTTTTAAGAACCACCGTTTTACCACCGGCATTTGGTCCGGAAACCACTACGATTTTAACTCCGTCCGGGGGCTGGAAATCAAGCGGCACCACCTCAGTTTTATGGGTCACCAGTAAAGGATGTTTTGCCTGAAACAGCGCAAGCCTCCCGTTATCGTCAATCTGCGGACGATTACAGTTGAATTTAATTGTGAACCTGCGTTTTGCCAGTAGCACATCAATTTCGGCAATTGCCGCTATCCCTGCTCTCAATGCCTGAGCATTCTGCCACACCCGCATTGACAACTCCCGACGCAGCCGTGCTATTTCCTCCTGTTCACCATCTCGTAATTCCTGCAGCCGGTTTTGCTCAGCAATCGTTTCCAGTGGCTCAATAAAAACCGTCTGCCCGCTTGCTGAGACCGAATGCACCACCCCCGGGACCTGATTTTTGAATTCAATTCTAACTGGCAATACAAAACGCTCCCGACGCACCATCACCGTTCCTTCAAACCACTCCGGTTCCTTTTCCAGCATCTGCTCCATTCGTTCCACCAGCAGATTCCGTCGCTTCCGGAGTTCAATCCGTACCTCAAGCAACCGTTCACTGGCGGTATCCTTAATTGCGCCCGAATCATCAACTACCCGTTCAATCTGCCGCTGCAACTCACTAACGTCGGTTATTAAATCAACCAGTGGCCGCAAGGTTGACAATCGGTTCGCATACTGCCGAAAATACTCTTGGCAACTGGTGATTGTAGTACACACCCGTTTAACCTGTAGCAGTTCGTCCGGGGTGAGAATCCCACCAGCTTCGGTTTGTAATAACAGTCGGCGAATATCAACCAATCCGGCAACTGGTGGTTCCGCCACCAATGTCAGTAACTCTTCCAGCCGGTCAAATTCGGTTTCTACCTGCTTCCGGGTTAGAGTGGGCAGCAGCTGCTGAACTCGTTCGCGGCCAATATCAGTAGCACAGAATCCTGCCAGCATCTCCTTGATGCGGTAAAAATCAAGTGCCTTAAGCGTTTCCCGGTCCAATTCTAATTCCCCGGAAAAGGTTAACGTTCGCCCAGCTGTTTGCGGAACAACCGGCGGCGGGCTTCTGCCATCTTACGCTTACGTTTTTCGCTCGGTTTCTCGTAATACTCCCGACGTTTCACCTCCCGCAGAATCCCGGCCTGTTCGCATACCCGCCGGAACCGTCTGATGAAACTCTCGTACGGTTCGCCTTCCTTAACGGTAATACCGACCATTATCCTCAGCACCTCCTTTCTTTGCTAATCATTATTTCAAATCACCTAACCGACTCAAACACAGTGCAGTTGCGACCACCGCAGCCGTCTCGGCACGCAACCTTCTCGGACCAAGACTGAATAGCCTACCCCCGGCCGCAGTCATCGCCTCGGTCTCTGCTGGCGTAAAACCGCCTTCCGGTCCAATAACCACCAGAACCGATTTCGCATCCGGTTCCAACACCTGGTCCACCCCCCGATCCTTCTCCTCCTCATAAGCAACCACCACCCGCTCATAATCACTAAACCTGTCAAGAAACTCATTCCAGTTCCTGACCGGTTTGATTGTCGGTAAAACTGTGCGCAATGCGGTTTTCAGCCCGCTGACTGCAACCTGTTCCATCCGTCTGAGCTTTACCGGGCTCAACCTGCCGATTACCCGGGAACTGACAAAGGGCACTATTTCACTTATCCCTAATTCCGTAGCCGCCTCTACAATCAAGCTCAACTTATCACCCTTCAGTACCGCAGGTGCCAGTGCCACCTTATGCCCCGGTTCCCGCTCACCTTTACTGACCTCAACCACCTTCAGCCCAGCCCGGTTTGTCCTTATCCTGGTGATAATCAACCGAAACTCCTCACCTCGTCCATTGGTGGCAAAAATCTCATCGCCCGGTTTATGCCGCAGCACCTTCACCATATGTCTTACCTCGGAACCGCTGATTTCTATTTCCTTTATTTCGGCACTCAACTCCGGAATGTAGAAATACTCCATAATTAAAGTTCCGGTCTTCTGGGCTTGGGTATAGGCTCTGACTGCACCTCGCTCAGTTGCTTATAGCAACTCCGCTCCTTCTGGGAAAGATGCTGTGGTATATGAACCACAATCCTGACCAGCAGGTCCCCAGCACCACCGCGCATCCTTTTAATTCCCAATCCCCGCAACCTTAACATTGTTCCCGGCTTTGTCCCTTGCGGTATCTCCACCTCTTTTTCGCCGTTCAGGGTAGGCACTTTGATTTTCCCGCCCAGCACCGCCATTGGAATTGAGATCGGAACCTCCACGATTATATCATCTCCATTTCGCAGAAAAAGCGGATGTTCCTTCTCCTCAACCTCAATTATAACATCACCGCTTCCCCCTGGTCCCCAGTGTCCTTCGTTTCTCAACACAATCGGCATTCCCGGTGTAACCCCGGCTGGAATCTTAACCTTTAGTGTCCGGCTGCGCCGAATTCGTCCTTCACCACCGCAATGGGGGCAGATATTTTTAACCCGTTCCCCGGTACCTCCACAGTCCGGACAGGTCGAAACCTGCACAAACTGCCCGAAAAATGAACTACTCTGCCGGCGCACCCTTCCCTGCCCCCGACAGGTACCGCATACCATCTTACCCGTACCTCCGACCCCGGCACATGCTTCACACCTTTCAAACCGGGAAAAAGTCACTTCCTTGGTCACACCGCTGGCAATCTCCTCAAGACCCAGCCGCATCCGGATAACGATATCACCTCCCCGTGCCCGGTGCTGACTCGTTCGTGATTCCTCTCCTCCAAAGAGCATTTCAAAAATTGAACCTGTACTGCCAAAACCCCGGAGCAGGTCTCCGAAAATATCCTCCAGATCCTCTGTATGGGTAAAATGTCTACCGAAATCAAACCCGCCCGGCCCAAAATGGCCAGAAACCCCTTCGTGTCCATAGGAATCATAAAGTCGCCGTTTCTCCGGGTCTGCCAGAACCTCGTATGCCTCAGACAGCTCCTTAAACTTTTCTTCAGCCTCTTTACGGTTTTCCGGGTTCCGGTCCGGGTGGTACTGCTTTGCCAGCCGGCGATAAGCGGCTTTTATCTCTTCCTGGGTTGCATTCCTGGAAACACCAAGAACTTCATAATAATCCCTTTTGGTTTCGGGCATCAGTTATCAAAAGCCAACCCGTGGTCGGCTAAACCAGCCACCTCCTTACCATCTTCAAGTTTAAGACCAGCCTCCTTTTACTTTTTATCCTCACCGTCAATTATCGTATAGTCGGCATCTGACCTCTTCCCTTGCTCTTGGGAACTACCACCAGTTCCGCTTGCCGCCTGTCCCTGTTGACGATAAATGCGTTCACCAACAGCACTCATCGTCCGCTGCAGCTCATCAATCGCCGTCTCAATCGCCTGCCGGTCCTCGCCCTTCATCACCTCTTTCAGCCGATTGATTGCTGCTTCAATATTCCGACGGTCATCAGCCGACACCTTATCACCGAGTTCTTTAAGAGTTCGCTCGGTCTGGTATATTATGGTATCCGCCCGGTTCCGGCTGTCAACAAGTTCCCGGCGCCGTCGGTCCTCGGCGGCATGAGCCTGGGCTTCGCTTATCATCCGGTCAATTTCCTCTTTGGTCAGCCCTGAGGAAGCGGTAATCTTGATACTCTGTTCCTTACCGGTCAATTTATCCTTGGCGGTAACATGCAAAATCCCGTCTGCATCAATGTCAAAGGTGACCTCAATCTGCGGAATACCCCTTGGTGCGGGTGTAATCCCCACCAGGTCAAAAACACCGAGCGTTCGGTTATCCGCCGCCATTTCCCGTTCCCCCTGTAGCACATGGACCCGCACCGTGGTCTGATTGTCCTCCACGGTGGTAAAAATCTGACTCTTCCGGGTCGGGATGGTTGTATTACGTTCAATTATCTTGGTAAACACTCCGCCCGCGGTCTCAATACCTAAAGAAAGCGGGGTAACATCCAAAAGCACCACATCCTTCACTTCACCGGCAAGTACCGCACCCTGAATCGCCGCACCGATGGCAACTACCTCATCCGGATTGATTCCCTTATGCGGCTCCTTACCGAAGAATTCACGAACCACCTGCTGAACCCTTGGCATCCGGGTTTGACCACCGACCAGAATTACCTCATCAATATCCCGCGGTGTCAACTTCGCATCTTCCAGAGCCTGACGCACCGGCCCGAGCGTCTTCTGCACCAGGTCCTCAACCAAGGCTTCCAATTTCGCCCGGGTCAATTTCATATCAATATGAAGTGGCCCCTTCTTTTCGTCGGCATAGATAAATGGCAGACTTATGGTTGTCTCCATTGAGGTTGAAAGTTCGCACTTCGCCTTTTCTGCCGCTTCCTTAATCCTTTGCAGAGCGGTCTTATCCCGGGACAGGTCAATCCCGTGTTCCCGACGGAACTCCTCAATAATCCACTCCATCACCCGCTGGTCAAAATCATCACCACCCAGATGGGTATCGCCATTAGTGGAACGCACTTCAAAAACACCTTCCCCAATCTCAAGAATGGAGATATCAAATGTACCCCCGCCTAAATCATAGACGGCAATCTTCTCCGAACTCTTCTTATCCAGACCGTATGCCAGCGCTGCCGCGGTCGGCTCATTGATAATTCGCAACACATCAAGACCGGCAATCTTACCCGCATCCTTAGTCGCCTGGCGCTGGGAATCGTTGAAATAGGCAGGTACGGTGATGACCGCCTTGGTCACCGCTTCACCGAGATACGCCTCCGCCGCCTTTTTCAAATAGGAAAGAATCATTGCCGAGATTTCTGGTGGTGAATAACGTTTACCATCAACCTCAACCCAGGCATCGCCGTTTGCCGACTCCACCACTCGATAAGGAACCCGTTTAATCTCGTCAGTCACCTCGCTATACCGCCGTCCCATAAACCGCTTGATTGAATAAATAGTGGATGTCGGGTTGATCACCGCCTGCCGCTTGGCGAGTGTCCCAACAAGTCGTTCCCTTCCCAGTGCCACCACCGAAGGCGTGGTCCTTCCGCCTTCTGGATTGGGGATAACCACCGGCTGTCCCCTTTCCATCACCGCAACACAGGAAAATGTCGTTCCCAGATCAATACCAATTACCTTACTCACAAATTCCTCCTTTCATATTAAAAATCTATAAAATCTCCTTAACTATTAGACTCTTGATTCTCCTGTTCGATTTCTCCGGTCCCTGCTTCTGGCGAACTTTCTAACTTTGACCCGATTTTGCCCACTTTTACTCTGGACGGTCGGATCACCCTTCCGGCAACCTCATAACCCCGACAGACCTCCTCAACCACCTGATTATCCTCCTCCGGTGTTGCACACTCAACATAGCCAACCGCCTCAGCCCGTCTCGGATCAAACTTTTCTCCGACACAACTGAAACCTTTCAACCCATAACCTTCCAGGATACTTACCAGTTGACGATAAATTAACTCCACCCCCTTCTTAATCCCCTCGGCATTATCACCACTCGCGTTCAGAGCCCGCTCAAAATTATCAAGTACCGGCAAAAGGTCACAGATCAGCGCCTCCACACCTTCCCGTTTTTTAATCTCGATGTCCCGTTCCATCCGCCGCCGAAAATTATCAAAATCTGCCAGTGCCCGAAGATAGTCGTTCTTCAAAGTTTGAGCGATCACCTCAAGTTCGTATACTCGCTCAACCAGCTCAGTAACCGGTCCCTTTTTCTCTTTACGATTGTGCGCACGATTTTCAACAATATCCATCTTTAATTTAGACTCTAAATCAATAATAACGGTTGCTCAAAAACCCTTTCATTATATAAAAAGACATTTCAGCTCCTTCCCACATCAAAACTTAATCATCCCTGATTTTTAACACATTGTTAATAAACAAGTTAAATACCCCTGGTACTTAATTTCATCTTCAATTTCTTCAAACAGTTATAAACCTTAATTTCAGAATTAGAATTACCGTTCAGCTATATTGATTTAAACAAAAGTTGACTGATTAAAATTTATCCTTATGCTATTTGAGATGGCACATGCATATACACCTGGTTTAAAAGTGACCAGCCGCACCCATATTCGCAAAGTGCGGCGCTTACCTTTACCCGGAGAAACTCTGGTTGATAAAGGCGCCCGGGTAAAAGGTGATGATATCGTGGCAAGAACCGCGGTTCCGGGCAATGTCCACACGGTGAATGTTGCCGGACTGCTGGGGGTTCCGGCTGAAGATGTTCCCCACCTGATGCTCAAAAAGGTTGGCGACCCGGTGCAAAAAAACGAGGTCATTGCCCGGTCTAAGGGTTTATTCGGACTATTCAAAAGTGAAGTGCGCTCGCCCGTATCCGGCGCTGTTGAAAGCATCTCGCCGGTAACCGGTCAGGTCATTCTCCGCGAACCTCCCCAGCCGGTCCAGATTGATGCCTACATTGACGGTATTGTTGACGAGGTAATCCCCAGAGAAGGGGTCATAATTGCTAACGAGGTCAGCCTGGTTCAGGGCATCTTTGGGGTTGGCGGCGAAACTCGGGGTATGCTCAAGCGAATTGCCAATTCCCCGGACGAAATTGTTTCTCCAGATAAAATCGGACCGGATTGCCAGGACCGAATTCTAATTGCCGGTTCCCTGATTACCTATGAATTGATTGAAAAGGCACTTCAGGTTGGTGCCCGGGCAATTGTCGGTGGTGGTATTGAAGACTCTACCCTGCGCAAATTTCTCGGCTATGACATCGGGGTCGCCATCACCGGTTCAGAAAAAAAAGGATTGACCATAATTGTAACTGAAGGCTTCGGCACAATGAGAATGGCAAAAAGAACATTTGACCTTCTAACCGCTCTTGAAGGTAAGATGGCATCGGTGAACGGTGCCACCCAGATTCGTGCCGGGGTGATTCGTCCCGAGGTTATCGTTCCGGCTGAAGGCGCTACCGGTGAAATCAAACCCAGCCAGGCAGAAGGCGGACTGGCACTGGGAATGGCGGTTCGCATCATCCGCCAGCCCCATTTCGGCAAAATTGGCAAGGTTACCGCTTTACCGGTAGAACTCCAGACAATTGAAACCGAAGCCAAAGTTCGGGTTCTCGAAGTTGAGCTGGAAACCGGGGAACGTATCATCCTTCCCCGTGCCAATGTTGAGATTATTGAAGAATAACCGTTGTTTATGAAAATCTTTAAACCCGCAATTATAAGTCTGCTACTCTTTACTCTGATTTCTCCGGTAACAGCGGGCGAGCGCAAACTTGGCGCTGCCTGGCTAAAAATTCCGGTTGGTGCCCGGGATGCCGCAATGGCGGGCACCGGTACAGCCGCCGCATTTGGTCCACAGGGGCTTGTCTACAACCCCGCCGCCACTGCCCGGCTTGCGCCCTTCACCCTGCAGGCAGGTTATACCCGCTGGCTGCTGGATACCCATCATCAATCAATCTTTGTCAGCCGTGACCTCCACTATTTCCAGCTCGGCTTAGGTCTGGCATCCTTTGCCTATGGTAAACTGGAATACCGGGAAAACCGGCCTACTGCTGAACCCATCGGCACCTTTTCCCCGCTTGACCTTACCGCCTACCTGAATTTCTCCCGGCAGTTCGGAAAACTAACAGAACTCGGCATAACCGCCCGCTACTACTATTCCAAAGTTCTTGATTACGAAATATCGGCACCCGGTTTGGACATTGGTGCCCGCTTTCATCCTCTGCCCAATCTAACCATTGGTGCCGCCATCACCGACTTCAGCCGCACCCTTTACTATTATTACGAACAATTCTGGCTGCCTACCCGGAGCCGCATCGGTGTTGCCTATCAACTACCCTTGAGCAAAAACCGGCTCACAGTTGCCATTGACGGCTCCTATTTCTTTTACAACCAGGAGTTCCGGTTCACCACTGGTATTGAATGGACGCTCGCCGAAATCTTTTCGCTCCGTGCCGGTTATGACCCATTAAACCCTGGCAACCGGTTAAATTTCGGTGCCGGATTTCACCACGGTTTATTCCGGGTAGATTACGCCTATTCACCGCTCGGTTTTGCCCTCGGCAGTGCCCATCGCTTCGGCATCAGTTTCGGTTATTAACCTATGCCCGGCGGTCAAAACCAGGGCTGGCTTGATTTTGAGCAACCGCTCGTTGAACTGCTTGACCGCCTGGAAGAGGTAACCGCCCTGGGCGCAACCCAGGAAATTGAAAAAATTCAGCGTCAGATTGAAGAACTGAAAACCAAACTTTACTCCAACCTCACCCCCTGGCAGCGGGTTCAGATGGCACGTCATCCCCGACGCCCCTACACCCTTGACTACATTGAACGGATCACCACCGAATTTATTGAACTCCACGGCGACCGCTCATTTGCCGACGACCCGGCAATTGTTGCCGGACTCGGAAAAATTGACGAAATTCCGTTTGCCATCATTGGTCACCAGAAAGGCAGGGATACCAGGGAAAAACTGGCGCGCAATTTTGGAATGCCCCATCCTGAAGGCTACCGCAAGGCACTCCGGATTATGGACTTGGCGGCACGGTTTGATGTCCCGATCCTCTGTCTGGTTGACACTCCGGGCGCTTATCCGGGCGTCGGTGCGGAAGAACGCGGACAGGCTGAAGCCATCGCCCGTAACCTCCGGGAAATGGCACTCCTGGAAGTCCCGATAATTGTTGTAGTCACCGGTGAAGGTGGTTCAGGTGGTGCCCTCGCAATTGCGGTCGGTGACCGGATTCTAATGCAGGAAAATGCGGTCTACTCAGTCATCTCTCCGGAAGGATGTGCCGCCATCCTCTGGCGCGACGGTTCCCGGGCTGAAGAGGCAGCAAAGGTTTTGAAAATGACCGCCCCGGACCTTTTATCCCTCGGCATAATTGATGAGATTGTGCCCGAGCCGGCTGGCGGTGCCCATCAGGACTGGGATGAAGCGGCAAAATTACTCAAAAAGGCGGTGCTTGCCAATTACTATGTGCTGAATACCCTTCCTGGCGACGAACTGGTCAACCGCCGCATTGCCCGGTTCAACTCCATCGGCGCCTTCCAGACGCTGGAAAACAAATAGCATCTCTGATGCCCCACCCCCCCAGCCCGAACCCGCCCAATTTTCGTGCCGGTTATGTGGCAATCATCGGCCGGCCGAATGCTGGCAAATCCACCCTGCTCAACCGGCTTTTGGGGCACCGTATCGCCATCGTCACGCCCAAACCCCAAACCACCCGGCACCGGATTCTCGGCATTTTGAACGGTGAAAATTATCAGGTCCTCCTCCTTGACACCCCGGGAATTCTGGACCCCAAATATACCCTGCAGAAAATGATGAAACAGGAAATTGACAAAGCATTAACTGATGCCGATGTCATTCTCCTTTTACTTGACGCCACCAACCCGGTTTACGACGACCTGAAACTTATCACCAACCGCAACGCCATTATTGCGCTGAATAAAATTGACGAACTACCAAAAACCAGCCTTTTACCGATGGTGGACCGCTGTGCCCGGGAAGGGTTTGACCGGATATTTATGATTTCCGCACTCACCGGCGACGGTATTGAAGACCTGAAACAGGCAATTATCAACCTCTTGCCCGAAGCCCCGCCTTTCTACCCGCCGGACCAGGTTTCCGAACGGCCTGAACGTTTCTTTGTTGCCGAACTGATTCGTGAGGCGGTCTTCAACCGCTATGGTGCCGAAATCCCCTATTCCACCACCGTGGAGGTTGAAGAATTTCGGGAACGTCCGGGCAGAAAAGACTACATCCGCGCGGTCATCTTCGTCGAACGGGAATCCCAGAAAGCAATTCTCATCGGGGAAGGTGGCAAAGCGCTCAAAAAAGTCGGGGAAATTGCCCGGGAATCAATTGAACAATTCCTGGGCAGACCGGTATATCTGGAACTCTGGGTCAAGGTTGCCAAGAACTGGCGCGAGAACGAAAACTTTATCCGCCGGACTGTTTACGGCAACACCTGAACCTTCTGACTCAATTCAATCAATACCCCACCAGTAGCTTTAGGATGGATGAAAAACGCCTTGGTGCCATCCGCACCAGGCTGGGGCGCAGGGTCAACAATTCGCACCCCGGCATCCTTCAACCGTTGAAACTCCGCCTCAATATCATCAACCTCAAAACAGATATGATGCAATCCCGGACCGCGTTCAGCTAAAAACCGGGCAACCGGCGCATCCGGCGCATCGGGCTGAACCAGTTCAATCTTGGTCTCACCCAGTTGAATAAATCCCACCGTCACCTTCCGATGGGGCACCGTTTCCTTTCCGGTAAGCTTCAGCCCCAGTTGTTGGGCATAAAACCCTGCTGCCTCAGCCACCGAGTTTACGGCAATCGCAATATGAGCAATTTTCTTAATCACCCTGCCTCCTTTTTATCTCAGCCGGTCATACTCCCCGAAAACCTGCCTTAACGCATCGCTGATTTCCCCTAACGTTGCTCCTGCCCGAACCGCCGCCACAATCACGGGCATTAGATTCTGCTCGGTGCGGGCAGTTTCGCTCACCAACCGCAATGCCTTTGCCACCGCCTGCTGATCCCTTTTCTCCCGATACTGACTCAATAGTTCCCTTCGTCTTTCCTCAAGCCGCTCGTCCACCCTCAAAAGTTTAAGCTGCGGCTCAACCGCATCCTGAAATTTATTTACCCCAACCACAACCCGCTCACCCCGCTCCACCTCCTGCTGATAACGATAGGCACTCTCTGCAATCCTTTCCTGAATAAAACCCTGCTCAATCGCCGCGGTGGCACCACCCCGCTTTTCAATCTCCTCAATCAACAGTTCTGCCCGGTGCTCAATCTCATCGGTCAAACTCTCAACAAAATACGAACCGGCAAGCGGGTCAACCGTATCTGCCACCCCTGATTCATAAGCCAGAATCTGCTGGGTCCGCAGTGCAATCGTCACCGACTCCTCGGTCGGCAACGACAGCGCCTCATCCCGGGAATTGGTATGTAAACTCTGGGTCCCACCCAGCACCGCTGCCAGTGCCTGATAAGCCACCCGGATAATATTATTCTCTGGCTGCTGGGCGGTTAAAGTCACACCCCCGGTCTGAGTATGGAACCTTAACTTACACGCCTCATCAACCGCATTATAACGGCTGCGCAACAACCGCGCCCAGAGCCGCCGCGCTGCCCGGAACTTTGCCACCTCCTCAAAGATATTGGAATGTGCCGCAAAGAAAAACGACAGCCGTGGTGCAAATTGATTAACATCCAGCCCCCGTGCCACCGCTGCCTGCACATATTCCAGCCCGTTTGCCAGCGTGAATGCCACCTCCTCAATCGCGGTTGCACCTGCCTCCCGGATGTGATAACCCGAGATACTCATCGTATTCCACTTCGGCACCGCCTGCGCACACCAGGCGATAATATCGGTTACCAGCCGCAACGACTCTCGGGGCAGAAAGATATAAGTCCCCCGGGCGACATACTCCTTCAAAATATCATTTTGAATTGTACCCTGCAACTGACTTAACTTCACCCCCTGCCATTCTGCCACCACGCAATACATCGCCAGTACTATCCCCGCGGTCGCATTGATTGTCATGGAAGTAGAAACCCGGTCCAGCGGGATACCCTTAAACAACGTTGCCATATCCTCAACGGTGGAAATGGCAACCCCCACCTTCCCCACCTCGCCCCGTGCCCACGGGCTATCCGAGTCATAGCCCATCTGCGTGGGCAAATCAAACGCGACCGATAACCCGGTCTGCCCCTGCTTCAACAGATAATGATAACGGGCATTTGTCTCCTCTGCCGAACCAAACCCCGCATATTGACGCATCGTCCAGAACCTCGACCGATACATCGTTGGCTGAACCCCGCGGGTAAACGGGTAACAACCGGGCAAACCCTGCTGATGAACATAATCCTCCGCTTGCCGGTCCAGTGGTGTATAAACCCTTTTTACCGAAATTCCGGAAACGGTCTTAAAATCAACACTCCGCTCCGGCAACTTCTTAATCGCCGGCTCAACCAGCTCCTTTTCCCAGCGTTCTATCCTCTTCTTTAACTCCTCATCCGGCAACTGCCTTCTATCCATAGAATTTCTCCCTATTGGCTTTCAAAATCAAAGCGGAATACAACCGTGCTTCTTCCATGGATTGCTCAACTGCTTATTCTCCAGAATCCTCAACCCCTGAATAATCTTTCTCCGCGTATCCCGGAACTCAATCACCTCATCAACATACCCGAGCTCTGCTGCCCGGAACGGATTCCCGAACTTCTTCTCATACTCATTCACCAGTTTCCTTCTCGTCGCCTCCGGGTCTGACGACTCGCTGATCTCCTTCCGGAAAATGATATTCACCGCACCCTCTGACCCCATCACCGCAATTTCCGCCGTGGGCCAGGCAAAATTAAAATCGCCCCGGATATGCTTTGATGACATCACATCATACGCACCACCATAAGCCTTACGGGTAATCACCGTCACCTTGGGCACCGTTGCCTCACAATAGGCATAAAGCAGTTTTGCCCCATGCCGAATAATCCCGCCATACTCCTGGCTCGTCCCGGGCAGAAAACCGGGCACATCCACAAACGTCACAATCGGAATATTAAACGCATCACAGAATCGCACAAACCTTGCCCCCTTGACCGAAGCATCAATATCCAGGCACCCCGCAAGAAACTTCGGCTGGTTGGCAACAATCCCAACCACTGCGCCATCCAGTCGCGCAAAACCAATAATCAAATTCCTTGCCCAGTGCTGCTGCACCTCAAAAAAACTCCCCTGGTCCACCACCCGCAGAATAACCTGCAACATATCATAAGGCTTGCGCGGGTCATCGGGCATAATCTCCTCAATTCCCTCGCAGTCCCGATCCGGCAAATCCTTTGACCCGACCCGCGGCGGCTTCTCCCGATTATTCTGGGGCAAATAGGTCATCAGTTTCCGGATGCGCAACAGCAAATCCTTATCATCAATATCCTTAAAATGTGCCACCCCGGAAATTGAATTATGCGTATCCGCCCCGCCCAGCTTCTCCTTGGTCACCTCCTCCTTCGTAACCGCCTTAATTACCTCCGGACCGGTAATGAACATATAACTGGTATTTTCGGTCATAAAGATAAAATCGGTCAATGCCGGCGAATAAACCGCACCACCTGCACACGGACCCATTATTGCCGAAATCTGCGGAATCACCCCTGACGCCAACGTATTCCGCAAAAAGATATCCGCATAACCACCCAGACTCACCACCCCCTCCTGAATCCTTGCCCCGCCCGAATCATTCAGCCCGATTACCGGCATCCCCACCTTCAGCGCCAGGTCCATAATCTTACACACCTTTTCCGCAAAAACCTTGGACAGCGTCCCGCCGAAAACGGTAAAATCCTGAGAAAAAACTGCCACTGGCCGACCGTGAATTCTGCCATAACCGGTTACTACCGCATCCCCAAAAAACCGCTTCTTATCCATTCCGAAATCATTACAATCATGCACCCGCAACCGGTCCAGCTCAACAAAACTATCCTTATCTAAAAGAATCTCCAGCCGCTCCCGGGCAGTAAGCTTACCCTCCTCATGCTGCTTCTTAATCCGCTCCTCGCCACCGCCCTTCAAAGCCAGCTCATTGCGCCGCTTCAACTCCTCTCTAATGCGCTCAAATTCCGCCATAATCTTATTAACTCATAGTAAAACCTATTAGCCCATTTGTCAAATAAAGCGTTACCCTCATCCCATCCCTCGGCATCTCCTCTTACCCATCCCCATATCCTCTAAAAAACACCCCCCCAGACCCCGGTTAGAACCACCGCTACCACCCGCACCAAAACCCTCATCCTCACCCATCTCAAAACCATTTTGCCCACCACCACTCAAACCATCGCCACCACCCCTTACCAAATCACTCTTAACACCACGCTGAAAACACCCTCCTGAACCCATTTCCCAACCACCAACACAACCGTAGGGGGTACCGTTCCCGGGACGGGGTCTAAAAATCGGCAAAAATCAACCTAACAAACCATTTTCCAACAACATATCCTTAAAAACCCCCGCCCCAAAAATTTAACCTATAAGTTAAAAAATCTGGTGAAACCTAAACAGTTGCCCCTTAGCGGGTAATAAGCACCTTGTTTACCTTTAACCCACCTGCCTGATTTCTGATAAAATAAACACCGGGTGCAAGATGACGCACATCATTTTGACCTGATTTAAGTTCTATGACTTTTCTACCAGTAGCATCAAGCAGGCAACCAGAAAAACACTTCTCGGTAATAAAAATTGTGTTGCGAACAATGCTTGCATCAGTTGCTGGAACCGCATTTTTGCCATCATCTTCCTCAATTTTCGTTTCGTTAAACTCAATCACTCTCAGCCCCTTATCATCCGCTGCTATATAAGCATAATTTCTCCAAAGCGCGACATCGCGATAAACACAGTTTTTATCAACATAATATCCAACCTCATTTAGATTATTGGTGTCTCTTGCATCTATAACCCGAAGGCAAGACTCTCCATCAGCCACATAGACATAGTGTGAAAAGGCTGCAATGCCATAAACCGTTCCTGGGGTGTCATAGAAAACAACCTCTCTCGGATTCATTAAGTTTGAAATATCAATCACCTCAAAACCACCGCTATAACCCTCACAGCGATTGAGCAAATAAGCATATCGCTCGGAAACTTCTACACCATATGCCCCACCAGGATTACATTGTCCAATGACCACCGGGTTTCTCGGATTGGAGATATCTACAATTAACAGACCATCATTCCGGTCAGCCACATAAGCATATCCCTCCCAAACAATAACCTTGCAGGGAAATCTGGATCCAACAGTACCAATTGCTATTGGGTTTGCTGGGTTTGATGCATCTATTATCATCAGGCCGACATTTCTGACCGCAATATAGACATAATTCATCACCACATCCAGCCCATAAACCCAGTCTGGAGTATTATAATGTCCAACTTCGGTAGGATTTTCCGGGTCTGCTATATCTATCACCCGCAACCCGGAATCTCGGTCTGCCACATACGCATATCTGCCATATACCGCTACCCCCAAAGCCAAACCCGGTGTATCATAATAGCCCACTTCTACCGGTCTTGATGTATCAGCTATATCTATTACCCGCAACCCGGAATACCCATTAGCAACATAGGCATATCTGCCAAATATCGTTACCCCATAAGTTCTGTCTGGTGTAAGATAGTAGCCCACTTCTGTGGGGTGGCTTGGATTTGAAACATCTGCTACCCGCAAACCAACCCGGCAGTCTGCTACAAATAAAAAGTTTCCACTGTGAACTATACTATATGCCCAACCTGGCGTATTATAATTACCCGCTTCTCTTGGATTTACTGGATCTGATATATCAACCACCCGCACCCCAGCCCACAAATCAGCCAAATAGACATAATTACTATAAATATCTACTGCGCGAGCCCAACCGGTTGTATTGAGATGGTTAACCTCTCTTGGGCTATTCTGATTCGAAATATCGATCACCCTCAAACCCGAATCTCCGTCTGCCACATAGGCATAGTTGCTTGCTAACACTACTCCATACGCCACACCCGGAGTATTGTATGAGCCAACCTCTAAGGGATATCCAGGATTAGACACATCTATCACCCGCAGGCCAGAATTCCAGCATGCCAAATAGACATAGTTGCCCGCCACTGCCACACCATAAGCATAGCCGGGCGTTTCACAATAGCCAATCTCTCTTGGATTTTGTGGAACCGCTACATCAATGATTCGCAGCCCCGAATTATAATCTGCTACGTACGCATAGTTACCAGAGACCGCTGCGCTGTAAGCATAACCAGGGGTATCATAAAATCCTAATTTTTGCGGAATTGATGGATTTGATACGTCCCAGATTTCAAGACCTCCTTCTCCGGCTGCGATGTAAAGTTTGTTAGATTGATAAAATAAGCCCTCCACCCGGCCTTTGGTATGAATCGCCTCAGATAGTTTCACTGGATTGGCAGGATTGGTTACATCAAGAATATACACGCCCCCGCCAGAACCCAGAAAGGCGATATGCCTGGCTGTATCCACCGCCACCGCATAGGATGGTCCAAATGGCCAACTGCCAACCTCCCGGCAGTTCAAGGAGTCCTGCGCCCAAACAACACCACAGAACAGGCACAAAAGCACCGGCAGCACATTAAATCGCATAAATCCCCTGCCTGTTAAATCTGTACTATACTACTACATCAACTCACTCTGTCAATATGTACCTTAACCTTTTTCCCACAAATAGAGTATGTGGGGCGTCCGTTCGGACGCCCCACATCTTTTTACCCCTACCGCAAAAGCAGCGCCTTCTTGGTGGCAGTAAAATTGGGTACATCCAACCGGTAGAAGTAGACCCCATTTGCCATTATCCGGCCCTGCTCATCTCTGCCATCCCAGACCACGGTGTAACTGCCAGGTCTCTGCTTGCCACTCACCAGACTCCTGACCAGTCTGCCCTGAGTATCATAAACCTTAAGCCGGACATTGCCTTCCTGGCAAATCTGGTACCTGATTTGCGTCCTTGTTGAGAACGGGTTGGGAACAGATAGATAAAGCTGGGGCTCTAGATAGGTGAATTCCGCACCCTGCTGACCTCCGCCCCCAGTGCGATTCAGATTCAACCGCTGATAACGCACCTCATAGTAATTCTCACCTGCCGCTTCGCTCCAGATGCAGTGCAGAATGGGAATAGCCGTGTCTCCTGATACTTTTTTCTGAAACAGGACCTGAGGATAGGTTGATTTACCCGCTGTGTTCTGGACCGTGAAGGTATCTGTGAACTCAACACAGGCAAGGATGTCATAATCGGTTTCGCTAACGTTTTCCTGCCAGACAACAAGACAGGTATCACCGAGTCCGATCTCCGGGTAATCAGAGGTCTGTTGCGCTGTGTTGCTCAGGTTAACTACCTCATCCCAGCTATTGTATTCGCTATGGGGGGAACGATAACGGGCATAGATATCCGGAGTCTCACCCTCTGCCCAGGCGACAACAATTCGGTCCTGGTCCGCTCCGATCACCGGATGCAGTGATGGCGCCGGGCTGTTGGAAAGGTTTACCACTGACCGCAAGCTGGCTGGAAACCCGGGTTGCCAGTTGTCTGCCGGAATCGGGGTTTCACTCATCGTATAATTCACCTCGCCCTGGGCACTCCAGACCAGATGGAGGTAGTCACCCTGTCCACCAGCATCAGTCTCAGTCGCCAGTCCGGGCGCACCAATGTCTGCCCCAATCACTACTGTGTCCAGCCTGACCCGACCAGTGTCAAACTTGGCAATAATCAATAATCGGTTTGTTCCGTTGTCATAGGGAAAGGCAGCATAAGCACAGGAGTTTAGCTGGTCTGATGAAGTGGCAACCGTTGCCGGACCAACACTACCAGCAGAAACCGGATAGATGGTCTTGGGAGTTGACCAGGTGCCATCTGCCCGTCTGTACCTTACCTCAACCCCTTTAGTATGACCGCTGCCGGTGTAATTCATTACCGCCCAGAGCCTCCCTGTGCCATCATAAGCGATTGCCGGGTATTCACAATCCTGGGTCAGAACCTGCCGCTTCCAGGAGTCACCAGTCGCACTGCGCGCAAACATCACCGCACCATCAAGGTCAGTATACACCGCAAAGAGCGAATCCGAACCCGCCTTCTGCACCAGTTTCTGACCATTATTATATCTGGTGGCATTGGCATTTGCCCGGGAGACATTCAGGGACTCAACCTTGAACCCCAGAACCGCCGTATCTCCGGCAAGTTTCTCAATCCAGAGTAGTTTCACCCTAACCTGGTCAATTGAAGGTGAGACCGCGCTGGACTCGGCAACCGCCTGAGGATACTGGCAGTCATGCTCACCAGCAACCATGGTCATAGTGTCTCCCCTGACCCGGGCCCGAATCCTCCATCTCCCATTAACCTTCTCCTGCCAGACCACAACCCCAACACCCGCGTAGACCGGGTTGTCCTTTTCCGCGGTTGTCCGACAACTCAATTCCGGCGCCTCCTGCCAGCCGCTGAACTGGCTGGTACCGGTAACATCAAGGGTGCTGTGGCAGATGATAGATGTATCGCTACCATTCTGCGTGTGAATCCTTCTCGTCCAGACACAGTGCAGAATCCCGTTCTCAAGCGCCGCCATCGGATGAAACCCATCACCGGTTATGCTCCCGAGCGCTGCCCAGTCTGGAGGTCGCGTCGTAGAACCGGCAGAATAATTGTAAAGCGCGCTGCTCACTACCGCACTACCGCGCTGATAGGTTACATAGACCGAGTCGGTGTTGACGATGTTGATGCAGGGAAAACTATCTGAGAGGTCATTCCTTGCCTCAATCGTATCAATAATAACGGTGCCGGTATCAACCTTGGCAAACATCACCCGTGATTTGCCCTCAACTGTGTCATAGACCGCAAAAACCACACCCGCCACCTTCATCCCGCCAACATTGCCCGGATAAAGCGCTACCGAAGGGTTGAGCGGTTTGACACCGCTGACTCCAGCAAATACCACCTTCGGCTCGGTCCAGTCCCCAACCTGAGGATACCACCAAGCACAATAGAGCAAAGAGTCCTCAACAAAGAATGCCGCAACAACCGAATCCCGGTCGGTGGCAATTGACGGGTTTCTGCCCCAGCCCGGACTGAACATATCCTTCCAGCTCAAACCATCGTCCGTTGACCGGTCAACCGCCACAAAATCCTCAACCGGATAGGCACGAACGAGATAACTACCCGGAACCTGCATTTGCTGAAGAACACGGGCGGTATTAGGTGATATGCCATCAACCTTCACTGGTGGCCAGGCAACTGGTGAAGCCACTGCTCGAATCTCCCGAAAATGGAGATGCTGAATTTTCTCAGGGGAAAGAGCAGCGTAGACAAAGTACGCCCGCCCAAAATCAGTTGTCGTTACAGAAGGCGTTAATGACCAGTAGCCGCTTACAGGTATAGGGGTCTGCCAAGACCGTCCTCTGTCTGTCGAGAAAGAAAAATATGCCTGCATCAACCTTCCTATGAATACCATATACACCGTATCGTTCTTGCGCCAGAGATTGGGCCAGTAAACTCCTGGGTGTTCAGGAAATAGGGGTTGGTTTCTCACCACTACAATATGATGTTGTGGATATGGGTTGTGTGCCACAATCGCAACATATATCCGCCCCCCAGGTCCAGGGGACAAATATGCTACAATCGCTGTATCAGCAACATCCGGCTGACTCCTTGGCAAAAGCGCCTGGATGCAAGGATATTGACCTTGTGACGAGAAAGTAGTCTCCTCTATCCCTGCGCTATACACCTTCCTCCCACAATGAATACGCCAGGTTCCGTCAGATTTCAATTTCTGAAATGCATACCAGAAGAATGCGTCGCTATTCTCACTTGTTCCATTCCAAGCAACGGTTAAATAGTCAGAACTGTCGCGTTGCGCGCCCATTCTATGCTCACCATTATAGTTATACCGGGGAAGAATTTCGAGCAAGTTCTCAGTAGGAGCATCAATCCAGTTCATATCTTGGTGAATCCGAGTATAACTGTAAAGCACATTCGCCCCAAGACGCCAGGTATCTGATGTCCGTCGCTGAAGCACAAGCGACGGATGCTTCGCCCATTGAGAGTCCGGAGGGATGAATAGGTGTTTTATCAGCGGCTCAAGGGGCTTCCAATCCTGCATTCCTGGATATCTGTGCGTATAGACGATTTGATGTGGGTAAGCAGAATCGTTATGGTAAAGCCACTGGTCATAGAATGCAACCGCTACCGTGTCACCTAAACATCCAATGGTTGCATCATAAGCAGACTCCCCATAACCCACACTATCGTAGTGAAGTTTCCCGGAAAGGCAGTAGGCATTGCTCCAACCCCTTCCTCCATTTGTGGTAAACCGCCAATAGACCCGTGGCCTTCTGTCCCCTCTTAAATCTCCATTATCCGTAAACACTACATGGATGGTGTCAATAGAGTCATAGAAACCAGAACGCGGATAAGCCTTTGCCACCGCCCAGCCGTTGTTCTGAACCAACCCATATGGTGGCGGTGAATCAGATATGCCAAATTCAGAATAAGGCAGAACCCGCCAGACCCACTGGACCTGACTATAGCCTATGCCTGTGAGAACCGCTATAAAAAGCAGCCCTGCACATATCTTTAGACCTTTCATTTTTCCTCCTTTGTTTAGGATATTCTAATTAACCTATCTTATCCCTTTAATTCCCAACCCAGACTATCCGTTCATATCCACCTCCTTTTATTCCATCTGCCTTTACTTGACACTCCAATCTCTTATATTATGCTTATATTGTGCATTTCCTCGTCATTCTATCCATGTTCGCAACCCTTCCAGCCCAACCTGCCACCTTCTTTTCTGACACATTTGAATTCCGGCAACTCGCCCGAATACCTTACTTCGCTATAACTAAAACCACATGTGGTGATGCCGACCACGATGGACTCCAGGAGTTCTACGCAATCGCCCAATGGTTTCCCCATGATGCCTATATCATTGAGTTCAACCCGGATATGACCTGTGACACCATTCGTCTTCCTAAAATGTGGAATTCAAGCTTCTATTTCATAGGCGACATTGACCGAGACCGCAAAACCGACCTGGTTATAATTGATGAGAACCACGAATTGCTTGTATACGAAAGCGAGACCGACACATCCCTGCCCCTGCGCCGTGTCTGGAGTCATCAGATCGGAGGCTGGGGTGGTGACCCTATCGTAACCGACCTTGATCGAGATGGATGCCAGGAGATTATTTTTTACCACAACAACATTCCACCTCCTTCGATTGCTATCTTCGAAAATGTTGGGGATAACTGTTACGCATTCAAAAAACTCTTTCCTGAGACCATACCAGCTCGTCCGACCGAAGCCTTTGGTTACACCCCTGACATTGACCGCGATGGTTTCCCGGAATTATTCCTGATTAACTCAGGGGTAGTAGTATATGAGGCGGTTGGCAACGACACCTTTGTCATCAGGGCGATACGACCACTGCCTATTCCCGCACAGGGCTGCTGTGCACCCGTCGCCGGGAGTGCTGATATGGATGGCGATGGCAGAAATGAGGCGATTATATTCGTAACAGACTACCTTGATGAAGGTATGCTTGCAATATTTGAATCACCTGTGAATGACTCCATTGAAATGGTCTGGGATACCTTGTTCCCGGCAGCCCACATGGGAGAGGCAACCCTTTCAGTTGGTGATGTCACTGGCGATGGCATCCCTGAATTCGCTTTAGGCTATTCAGGCAATATCTGTCTTTTCCGCTGTTCTGGTAATAACCGGTATGAAGAGTTTTGGCACAAAATTGTTCCCTGGTACTCTTACAATGTTGGACTTTATGACCTCAACAACGATGGCAGGGCAGAGGTAATCTGTATGGAGGATAGCACCACAATCTATGAATACTTCCCACTCGGTCTTGCTGAACAGCAACATAAGGCGCTGGAGCAGGTCAAAATCAGCCCATCCATTGTGGCAAAGGGCAAGCCAATTCTCTTTGACCAACTGCCCGAAGGGGCAAGGGTGGAAATCGTTGATATAACCGGCACAGTTGTGGCAGAACCAAAAAAATTATGGCAGACCCGCACCATTAACACCGGCACCTATTTTGTCCGGTTAAAACTTGGCAATCAAACGCTTACCCGTAAACTCCTCGTTGTCAAATAAAAAACTCCAGGTTTTCAAAGAACAAAAGGGGCATAACGCCCTTATGCCAATTTTCAATCCGGATAAATTGTCTAAAGCGGAAGTTTCTGTCTGTCTGTCTGTCTATGCAATAATTGTGCCTGATATAAATGGCGCCTGACTAATAGGCTCCTGGACATCTGCTACCTCGCACAATATTCATACCATAAATCCCGCCCCCTGTCAAGCAGAAAATTTTTACTCTCTTAAATTAAGTAGCGCCAGGACAATCCGTTACCTTGCTATTGCGAGGCACCTTTGCCCTTCCCGTCATTGCGCTCTGCCTTCGGCAGGAATGTCATTGCGAGCCCCAAAGGGGCAAAGCAATCTCTAAACGGTTAACATAGCACCACCGGCACTGTGAAATCTTGACACAAATTTGCTACCGGTTATTCTTTTGTGCTGACCGGAATAACAGCGTAAACCGGTTATAAGGGCGAGGATTTATTTTTATTAACTTTTAACAAAGGAGGTTTTAATGCAACTCCGCACAGTCCTGATGCTCTTAATTGCTCTGGTCGGTTTGACCATAGCAAATGAGGATGTGGCGGCAGTTTCTCCCTCAGCCGGCAGTGCCGCCTTGCCGGTAAAACAGACCACCAGTCTAATCCCAACCGATGCCATCACCATTCCAGGAATGCTCTCTTATCAGGGCAGACTGACCGATACACTGGGCAGACCGGTGGAGGATGGGAACTATCAAATGACCTTCCGGCTGTATCAGCAGGAAACCGGTGGCAGTCCGTTCTGGACTGAGAATCAAACGGTAAGGGTAAAAAGCGGGCTGTTTTCGGTTCTTCTGGGTGCGGTGAGACCGATAACATCAGTTCCAGAAAACGGTGAAGTGTGGCTCAGCCTGCAGTTGGGGACCGAACCCGAGTTGGCACCCAGGTTAAGGATTGTTTCGTCTGCTTATAGTTTTCTTTCAGAAAAGGCGCAGACCCTGGACCAGAACGGCGCTGGTGTCGGGCAGGTTTTAAAATGGAATGGAACTGCCTGGGCAGCAGCAAATGATGAGGTTGGGGGTGATAATGCCTGGGTAAGAGGCACACCAGACTCGGTGCTTTACACCGTCCGGCAATTGGGCATCGCGCGTGGTGGTGCTAATAATATGCTCTGGGGTAATAACCTCTTTACCCATGTAAACCTTGGTGTTGCCTGCACAACCGGCACAAACGGCCAGGATTATGGATACTGCACGGTTGGCGGCGGGTATAGAAACACCGCCTCGGGTTACTATGCCACGGTTGCCGGCGGAAATGCAAACTTCGCAACGCATCAAGGCGCCACCGTTGGCGGCGGATTTTATAACAAAGCCTTGGAATACTATGCCACGGTCGCCGGCGGAGATAATAACACAGTACGTGGCTCCTATGCAACGGTCGGCGGCGGAGATCGTAACACCGCTTCGGGTGCCTATGCTACTGTTGCTGGCGGGTATTACAACACCGCCTCGGGTACCAGTGCCACGGTTGCCGGCGGAGATTACAACACCGCCACAGGCTTCGCTGCTACGGTTGGCGGCGGGGAATACAACACCGTCTCGGGCAATTATGCCACAGTACCTGGTGGATACAATAATGTCGCCCGTGGTTATGCCAGTTTTGCTGCGGGTAGATATGCCCGGGCAAATCACAATGGTTCATTTGTCTGGAGCGACAGCGCAGTATCATTATCCGAATCGGTCTATACCACTGCCCAGAACCAGTTCCGGGTTCGGGCACGGGGCGGCACCTGGTTTTTCTCCAATGCCGGGATGACCACCGGTGTGGTGCTTGCCAGCGGCTCAAACTCCTGGGCAAGCGCGTGTGACAGCACTAACAAAACCGACTTTGCACCGGTTGATAAAAAGGAGCTTTTGCGCAGGGTTGCTGAACTGCGGGTGCGGTATTACCGGATGAAGGACCAGACTGACGGCACCAGACACCTTGGTCCGGTGGCACAGGACTTCAAGAACGCCTTCGGGGTTGGTGAGAGTGATAAAACCATCAATATGGCAGATGCGGATGGCGTGCTCTTTGCCGCAATCCAGGCACTGTATGAGGAAAATCAGGAACTAATACGCCGGATTGAAGCGTTAGAGACACAACTTAAACAGGGGAGGTGAGCAATGGTTTACAGAAATCTCTTTTCTATTTGCCTCCTGTTTATTACCTTTTGTTTTGTCGCCTTTGCCCAGTCCTATCGCTGTGACTGGCAGGTGGTGGCAATCGGTGGCAATGAAATGGCAGGTGCGTATCGCACCGGCTCAACCGCAGGTCAGACCGCTATCGGCTGGCTAAACAGCACCAACC
>Ga0272448_1000378_pt1 | contig 69138 bp, 72 predicted proteins | sample YNPCB0191_FD_202220 | JGI IMG/M metagenome (GOLD analysis project Ga0272448, IMG submission 202220) | Hot spring sediment microbial communities from Yellowstone National Park, WY, United States - YNP-CB-019-1 | ecosystem: Environmental > Aquatic > Thermal springs > Hot (42-90C) > Sediment...
GCAAACTACACGAATACAGGGAATGGTTCAACCACACACGTCTCCACAGAGGAATAAACACGTTCCCCGCCCAACTATACAACTGTAACGTTGGAAACTTGACATGACAATCCATTAAATTGGTTTGAATATAATCGTAATTTGCGTTTTGAACAAAATTGTATGTGTCATCCCAGCTTGCCCAGTCATGAACAAAGATATCAAAACTATCCGCGTCATTGGAAAATGGCGCTTAAAACTCTTTCAACATTTTTGGTTGCCATTTCTGTCTCCAAATCAATAAAACCGTTAACCAAAATACCATAAGATACATAAAAGAAAACAATTATAGAAAGAAAGACTGCTGTTCCACCTATAAGAAACGCCTTAATGTGAAGTTTAATGATTTTTCCCTCCTAGGATCATTCTTTAACGCTTTTTACAGCAGACAATGAAATCCAAATCATGAAACCACTGTGTTCTTAACAGCACATAGTTTATGTTAAGAGTCAACTATCAGTTACCTATTCATTTTAAACTTATCTTCGGTAATTCTTTTAGTTCCAAAAATATGCATCAAAAGTGCTTTGTGGATTAATTCTTGAAAGTGACGGAATTCTCCTTCTTTTTCTGTTTAAACCCGTTTTCAGCATTACCTGGAAAAAGAGAGAAGGACGAGGTTTTGTGCCTCTTTCAACAATTCAGCCTTAAAATTGGAAAATTAGATACTTCATCAGCATAATTAGTCCACAAAGCAATCAAAAGAATAAAGCAACTATGAATGTGCAGTACATGTTTTTGTGAGAACAGTCCTTAATTCTAAATAAATCATAACACATTTAATCAATGAAATCCTGAAAATTATTTATCTATGTAAAGGCTCTTCTAGAAAGGAGTCGTGTTTAATTAAACTTGTCCAATTATGTTAATTATTATTAAGTGAAGCAAAATTGCCATCCTTGAACCAAATGTTCATAAAGAAAGTGAAAAGGCAGGTTCCATGGGTAGAACACATTATAAACAACGAGAGAACTGCTGGAGATCTTAATGTTGACTCATTAGGCAAAAGAGTCCAAATACGTGAAGGAAGCCTTTGCCTTGTTTGTCGAGGAAGCAGAATGATGTGCGGGAAGCCCCGTTGCCCCGCTGTTCTAAAATTGTATTCCCTTCTTAAGACTGAAAACACTATTAACTCAGAAAGATTGATTGGTTCTTCTCCCCCCGGAGTTTTCATTGGACGCATAGGTTATCCCCATGTATACGCCGGTCCCTTAGTTCCTCCTGTTTTAGGTGACACATCCGTTTACGATGTTCCTGAACAGTGGCTTGGGAAAACGGTTGACGAAATTATCGGATTTAGGACAAATCTTGTTCGGGCGAAATTTCGAGTGAACGTGACAAAACCCTTGCAAAACCAAAATTTTGTAGAGAAAACTCTTGAGATTACGATGGCAAGAGAACCAGTAGAAACCAAAGTTGTATTCAAAAAGAAGCCTTCAGGCAATCTGCTACTGGACAGTGAAGTTCAACCTATGGGTCCATCAGCGGTGATACGAAATTTTGAGGTTGAAGTGGACAAGTTTGATCCAAAGATTGAGAAAGCCTATGGAGATGGTGACTTGAAAGCTGAGGAAGCAGTTATGGAACTTTTTAAAGATGGGGTGCCTGTTTCGAAGATTCAACGTGCCTTCAGTACTGGTGCTTTTGGGCTTAAAAATCAAAGGCGAATAGTTCCAACAAGGTGGAGCATAACAGCTGTAGACTCCACAATTTCAAGAGACCTAATTGATGAACGGGTTAAGGGAAAACCATCTATCAATGAATATAGGGTCTACGAGGTCAATTATCTTGGTAACAGATTTCAAGTGTTGCTGACTCCATCAAGCTGGAGATACGAGTGGATAGAGGCATGGTACCCAGGCACAGTGTGGAACCCGAAAAGCCAAAATATAGCCATGGGAGCAGACTGGGAAGGATACCAAGGTCGAACCACTTACGCCTCAATCGGTGGCTGTTACTATGCTGTTCGTCTGGCTGTATCTGAGTTTCTAGCCAAAATCGGTAGACAGGCGGGTGTTATAGCTATGCGTGAAATCTATCCAAGCTTCATCGTGCCTTTAGGCGTGTGGATAAACCGCGAAAGCGTACGAGAGGCTTTGAAAGGTGAACCGCATAAATTCAGCAGCCTCAAGGATGCCTTAAACCACGTTAGATCAAGGTTCGCAGTCAGCCTTGATAATTGGATTCAGACAAGTACGCTTCTTAAAGATTTTTTGTATCAGGAGCGATTAACGAAATATCTTACGAAAAACAATGTTCAAAAAGGTTGAAAAAAGAAAGAAATGTAAAGTGAATATTCGCTACAAAAATTGTGGTTCTTAGATTTTAGATATCCCTTTAAGCAACTCCTTCATCAACACTTCAGACGCTTTCTTTCCTTCCTTCTCTTTTATTTTATGTGCATATTTCTTGAATTCTTCAAGAGTCACAGGTTTTCTTCCTTTTTTTTGAGAGAGGTAGGCTGACTGAACTATGGCTGTGGTTTCCGTTCCTATTTTTTCATTACACATGGGTTTGACATTGTTCAATACGCAATTGCACATGTTCCTAATCTCGCCAGCGAATCCTTGGGTCCAAGATACTCTGCCTAAATTGATCTCTCTTTTTGCTCCAAATGCATCTGTTATTTCGAGTAACGTTTCTCCTTCTTTATACGCTGGTTTTATAGTTCCGTTTGTTCCAATGATTATTGTGTCTAAAGAGTCACGGTGGCTCCATGAACCTTCCACGTGTGCTGTTGACCATTTTCCTTCATTGTCTTCGAACCGTATTAGGATGTGGGCGTCGTCCTCCACCTCGAAAGTTTTGAACATGCCCTGAAGAATCCTAGTCTTCATCCTTATGCAGATGCCGTATGGGTCAGCTGCCTTCACAATCGCTGGGTTCTTGTCGAATCCGCTTAGGTACCAAGACGTTGTTATCGCATGTACACCATTATCTAAAAGTGCGCCCCCTCCAGCAATGTCAGGGTTCCAGAACCATGAAGCCCATTCTGGTCCTCCGTGGGCTGTTGCAATGAAGACCAGCTGGTTTTCACCTATGGCTCCACTCTCTATAATTTTTTTAGTGTTGTACCAGAAGGGATCGTATAACCAGTTTTCATTGTGTTGATAGAGTTTTCCACTTTTTTCAACCGCCTCAACGACATCGATGCATTCCAAGTACGTTCGAGCCATTGGCTTTTCGCACATAACATTGACGCCTTTGTTCAAGGCCATGATTGCTGTTAAGCTGTGATATTTGGTCGGCGTACAAACATCAATTAGGTCAAGTTCTTCTTTTGAAAGCATCTCTGAAATGTCGGAATATGTTTTTAGATTTTCGGCATCTTCCCGGAGCTGTACAGACTGTTCGATGTTTCCTTTTTCCTCAGCCTTCTGTGCCTTCTCCAAGTAAAGACTTTTAGTTTTTCGCTCAGCAAATGCCAAAACATCTTTGGAGACATCACATATGCTGACAAGATGTGCCTCGTAAATGTCGGGATACGCTGGAAGATGGGCACCTTGAAAGATGCCACCTGACCCGACAACTCCCACTTTAACTCTCTTCATTTTCTTCACATCCAAATTGTACTTTAATTCTTTCAGTGCCCACAATGGTATTAAGCTTTTTCGTAACCAAAATTATAGAACATTTAAGATTTTTTAGAAGTGGATCTAAAGAGATTTAAAGAGTAGTTTTATAAGGTAGTTTTTGACTATTACTTTTGTTCCATCGGAGGAATGGCATATCAGCTTCGAGTATGTTGTTGAAACTGAAGACCTTGCAAAATATTACCAGATGGGGCCTGTTACTGTTAAAGCACTTGATGGCGTGAACATCAGGATAAAACGTGGAGAATACATCTCTATTATGGGTCCTTCTGGGTCTGGGAAGACTACGCTTTTCAACATGGTTGGTGGAATCGACAGGCCTACACGAGGAAGAGTCTTCATTGATGGTGTTGATATAGCAAAGCTTGATGCCTATGAACTTGCTTGGCTGCGATGCCGAAAAATCGGTTATATTTTTCAGACTTTCAACCTTATTCCTGTTCTAACGGCTATGGAAAACGTTACACTGCCGATGATATTTGCTGGGGTTGACACTGACGAGAGGCTAAGAAGAGGGCGCGAAATCCTTGAAAATGTTGGTCTTGGAGAAAGATTGGGTCACAAACCTGCTGAGTTGAGTGGTGGTCAGCAGCAGCGTGTTGCAATAGCAAGAGCGTTAGCCAACAATCCCGTAATTGTATTAGCAGATGAACCTACTGGAAACCTTGACCTTCACACCGGGCTTGAAATTATTACTTTACTGAGGGAAATGAACAAAGAGAAAGGCGTTACTATAATCGCTGCTACTCATGACTTAAAGATGATTGATGTCAGCGATCGAATAGTATACCTTCGAGATGGTCTTGTTGACAGATATGAAACAAGGGCCGAGGTATACGTTAGGGCAGCTGAATAAGAAATAAAACCCAAAAAAATTGCCTTAGGAATTCTTTAAAAAATAACTTGGTTGCCTTGTCTTTTTTTGATTGTCTATTTTCTCTTTTACACTTCGTACCTTAATGCCTCTGCAGGATTAAGTCTAGCAGCATAAACAGCAGGATAGGCTGCTGCGGCTACGCTGAGCAGTGAAGCTATGCCTATGCCTTCGCCTATGTAAGTGAAGTAAGTTACGAAGTTAGATGCGTTCAATATTCGGTCGACATATTGCGGCTGATTAATCATGTAGATGACTGTTGTGGCACCCCAGCCTGCGCATGCTCCAATCACCCCGCCTAATACGCCAAGCAACAATGCCTCTATTAGGAAAATTTGGAGCACGTTTGTGTCTGTTGCTCCTAGGCATTTGATTGTTCCGATTTCCTTGTATCTTTCTGTGACTGACATAAGCATCGAGTTTACGATTCCCACTCCACAAACGAGAAGGGCAATAATGGCCATCCATGTCTGGTATTGAGGTGGAGGAGTCTGATCGATGAGAGGCAGAATTATGCCCATTGTCATTATTGCAACCATGAAGGCAATGCCTAAAAGAACAGAGAAGGCCGTAATGAGAGCCCTTGTAAACCGTTTCCTAATACTCTCTAGAGAAAAACGGAATGCTTCGCTGATTGGAAATTTTATTGAACCTATTTTTACATCTGCCGCGTTTTGTGGTTTAGATTCCGTTTTTGACTCTTTCTTTTTTGAACTCATCTTTTTCCCTCGGATACATGTTTCATAGTAAATATTACCTTTTAAAGATTTTCCATAAATAGCCAAAAAAGTTTTCTCAGCAAATTTGGGAAATAAATAGTTATCAAAAAATCCTTTTTGTTTAAGTCGGTTTGTAGACAGTATTCTCTGTAATAGTTGTTAACACACACAGACTAACATAAAACCTCTACAATGATATTTTTGAAAGCAAAGCGACTAAAAGACGAAATGCATTTTTCTAAGCTTAATCGATCTCTTAAATGGCTTAATAGGATTTTGGAAAAGAATTCTTAATTATTGATGACAAAGACTGAAATTTCGTCGAATTAAGTGGTTGCAGGTTTTTGCAGCCCAAGTCTTGCCCAATCAATCTTTTTGGCTATCAACTTCAAGTGGTTTTTCAGTTTGGCTTCAGCCTCGTCTGCCCCTAATCGCCCCGAGTTCCAAGTGACGAAAGGAGGATAGAACGAAGCTTCTTTGAATCTAGCCTTTCCGTCTTGCAGCTCGAACTTAATGTATCCTAGTTCTCTTAGATAACAGGAATCATTAGGGCATAGAATGTCGATTTCCTGCAATTCATGTTTCAAATATAGTACTTTGTATTCCTCTGGGTTTTCTATCACTCTACCACATGGACATTGAATATTTTCTGTTTCTTCACCCATATACCTCACTTACCTATTTTTCAAATTCCTCTGCTGATAGAACTAATCCTCTTCTTTTTTCGATGTTTTCCACAGCTCCATCTCGCAGGAACACCACTCTGTCACTGATGTCAATCATTTTCAAGTCGTGAGTAGCACAGATGATTGTGGTGCCACGTTCAGCCTTTAATCGGTAAAGAAGCTGAACGATTGCGAAACCAGTATTTAAGTCAAGGTTTCCAGTAGGTTCATCTGCAAGAATAATTGCTGGATTGTTAGCCAAAGATCTTGCTATTGCAACACGCTGCTGCTGACCACCACTCAACTCGGTCGGCCTGTGGTCAAGTCGATCTCCTAGTCCAACAATAGTTAATAGTTCTGCGGCTCTTTGTTGTCTTTCAGCTTTGGGTACACCTAAAAATGTCATGGGTAAAGCTACGTTTTCCCTTGCTGTTAAGACAGGAATAAGGTTGAAAGTCTGAAAAATATAACCGATTTTTTGGCATCGCAGCCAAGCCATGGCTTTTGAAGGAATTTTTGAAAGGTCTACTCCATCTATGAAAATGTCACCCTTTGTAGGTCTGTCTATTCCACCTATCATGTTGAAAAGCGTAGTCTTCCCAGACCCAGAAGGACCCATAACTGAAAGGTATTCTCCGTGTGGAATTTCAAGGTTTATTCCTTGTAACGCATGGACTTCTTCTCCCTTAAGGTGATAGACTTTATGAACATCTACGACTTTGACAGCAGCGACTGCTTCTCCCATTATTGATTGCACCTCTAGACTTTCATCATAATCGCTTGAGGGTATTTATATAATTGTTGCTAAAATAAGTCTTTCTAGTTGTTCAATAAAGTGAAAATTAAGAGAATACATCGTTAAAAATGCATGTTACAAGTCCTTCAATGTTAGGGTACATGGCTTGTGTGGTTTCTACTATCTGAATGCCTCTCGATGTAATATTATAGATTCTCTTTCTGCCATACCATCCGCCTTTAATGAGGCCTTCTCTTTCAAGTGCATAAAGTAATGAGTGGACAGAGCCTGAGCTTGGAAGAAAGTTAAATTTATCGAAGATTGATGTGATTACATCATACCCGCTCATTGGGGCTTTTTTTTAGCTCTGAAAGGATGAGAATATCCATGAAATTTTTTAGGGTTCTTTTCTGCAGTTGCCGAAGGATGTTTTTTCTTTCCGGATGTATAACTTCAAGCATATTTTTCCACAAATATCTATTCATGTATATACATATATAAACTTTTTCATTAAAATTAAATCAAGACCAGACGATGACAAAATGGTAAACGCTGCCTTCAACAAGCCTAAACACAAAATTTTCAATAAAGAAATCGTTCCACAAAAACCACAATAACCCAAAAAAATCTACGATCATCCAAGATGAATGAAAATACGTGAAAATCGAAACTTAATTCATAAATTTTGGACACATTCAATGATTCAACAGTTCCACATTAATTCCATAATGACTATATAAAGAAAAAATTCAATGTGCACGGAGCTTCAAATTGCAGATACATTTAATAGCTCAAGTTTTATTCGCAATAAGGTGAAGACATTTTCATTCCAAAGAAGACAAAAGTCTGTTGCATAATAAAGTATTATTTAGCTAAAGAATGAGAGTTTCTTTTATTCAGCTTATTTCGAATAGAATATAAACATTGCACGCCTTTCTCTTATTGTAGTGGACGTCTTGAGGCGTTGGATACTAACAGGAAGCAATCTGCTTGACCAAGCTTTAGGTGGTGGGTTACAACAGGCGGAAGCATGTCTTTTGTTTGGACAGGCAGAAGCAGGCAAGTCTACTTTGGCCGTTCAGTGCGCAACAAATTGTGCACGGTTGGGCTTAAAAACCCTTTATGTTGATACAGATGGAACTTTTATACCTGAAAGACTTTCTCAGATTGCTTCTCAAGACTTTAAAGATGTATCTGACTTTATCATTATTAGTAAACCTTCGACGTTTTCAGAACAAATCATCCTTTTTGACAATTTGGAAAAGTTTGTAAACAATCGGTTTGGCTTAATAGTTGTCGACACAATTACTTCTCTTTACAGTTCAGAATTAATGAATAATAAGGAACTGTTCAACCTAAACCGTGAACTGAACCGACAAGTCGCCATATCAATAGAAGTAGCTAAAAGGTTTGATTTGTCCATTCTACTTGTAAGCCAGGTTAGAAGCCTTTTTTCCGAAACCGAAATAGTGCCTGTAGCGACAAGGGTCCTAAAGTTTTGGTGCAACTCCGTTGTGGGTTTATCTCGAGCTGGACCAAAAAACCTTGTTAAGGCGTCTGTGATGAAGGTTGGAGGTAGGGAAACCAAAATAAACTTTTATTTAGTCATTAAAGAAGATGGCTTGCATGACTATCAACCAACAGTTTAAGTAGACAACGGAGCGGATGCCGATGTTTGAAGCTGTCATTTTTGACTGGGATGGAACCTTAGCGAACACGTTGCCAGTCGTAGTATCCGTTTTTCAGAAGGTTCTTCGAGGTGTCGGCTGCTATGTAAGTGACGAGTTTCTCGTAAAACGAATTGGCATAGGCGCTCGAAACATGTTTAAGGACGCGCTTAGGTCAAATAACATTTTGTTCGATGAGAAAATAATTGATGATCTTATGGAAAAAAAGACAAAAATACAATTAGAAATACTTGGTCAAATTCAACTATTTGATGGTGTTATTGAGCTGCTTGAGTCATTATGCCCAAAACTGAAGCTCGCACTCGCAACTATGAGCAACAGAAACATCATTGACAAGATGCTTAAAATAAAAGGGCTTGAAGGCTATTTTGACTTCATCATTACAGCTGACGAGGTGTCGAAGCCTAAACCCGACCCAGAAGTCTTTCTATCATGCGCCTCGAATCTAGGATGCCAACCTGAAAAATGTTTAGTTATTGAAGACTCAATTTTCGGCATCGTCGCTGCAAGAAGGGCCAAAATGAGGTGCATCGCCATACCTTCTGGTGCATATTCAAAGGCTGAGCTTGAAAAGGAAAATCCTGACCTTATAGTTGATTCCTTAGCGGAAACCGAAAGAATATTAGATTTCATATTTTCCAGTTCAAAACCATAAAGAGGAAGCTTAATGGACACATGGAATCCTATTACTGGTTGCTTATACAACTGTGTTTATTGTTGGGCAAGAAATTATGCCAAAAAATTGGCAGCAATGGGAATCGAACCCTACAAGACCCACGGATTTAAACCAGTCTTTGCTGAGTGGCGTCTTAAGCAAAAATTCCCAAAAGGCAGCTTCGTTTTTGTTTCAGATATGGGTGAGATGTGGGGAGATTGGGTTCCTAATGAGTGGATAATAAAAGTTATGAATGTCCTAATTGCAAAGCCAAAGATAAGCTATTTGTTCTTGACGAAGAATCCCACTAGATATGGCGAATTCCTCAACATGTTTACTGATAACATGGCGCTTGGTGCGACTATTGAGACGAACAGAACAAATAAGCTTTCAGGAGCCCCTCCTTACGAAACAAGGTACAATGCAATGAAGAATTTAAACTGGAAACACAAGATCATTGTTATAGAGCCAATTTTAGATTTTGACCCAGAATTCGTTGATTGGATAAAGAGCATTAACCCCGAACTTGTTTACGTTGGCTATGACAACTACAATAATAAGTTACCTGAACCGCCCCTTTATAAGACCCAAGTCTTGATTGATGAGTTGAAGCAAACAATACGTGTTGAAGCTCGAAATTTACGAAAGGCGTGGTTCGAGACATAGCCTATGAAGTCATTTTAGACGCTTGAGTCCCACCAATGCCCCAGTTTGTCTTAGGCACATCATGGATGATAACATTTAAGTGTTTAGGATCCACACCTATTTCCTCAAAGGCTTTGGCTATACCTATAATGATTTTCTCTTTTTGTTCAGGTGTTCTTCCTTCCCACATCTCAACAATCACAACAGGCATACCTATTCACCATCCAAAAATGAAGTTTAGACTGGTTACTTATGCATTTTGGTATGTCGCGTTAAAGCGAAATTGATAAGCTTATTTAATGCCTTGCTTAAGAGAAGATGAAACATAAAAAACACAGATGAGACTTGCAAGATGAACATAGACAAATTCGCCCTTGAAATATTCTTTGCCTTATACTACATTTTTCCAGCTTACTGCGCCAATGGAGCACCTGTACTTTTCGGAGGGGGCAGATCGATTGATGGTGGAAGAAAGTTTCGAGACGGAAATCCCGTTTTCGGCTCACACAAAACAGTTCGTGGCTTTGTCTCTGGTCTTGTAATCGGAACCTTTGTCGGATGGGTTCAGGAAACCTATGGGTTAAGCGTTGGTCTCCCACAAGGAAGCACAGTTCTCGGGTTCACCTTGTCTTTAGGAGCCTTACTTGGTGACTTACTTGGATCCTTTATTAAGCGCCGAATGAACCTTGAACCAGGCGAACATTTACCTTTATCCGACCAGCTTGACTTCGTGTTAGGTGCGTTGCTTTTCAGCCTTCCAGTTCAGCCTCCAAATCCGGCATACGCTGTGATCATCGTAGTCTTGACAGCTCCAATTCACTACATGGTCAACGTTATGGCATATCTTCTAAAACTAAAAAAGACTCCATGGTAGAACCCGAAAAACCCTTAGTCGACATTAGTTTAAACTAGTTTCTTGACTGCGTCTATGATTTTCTCTTTGCTTGGGATAGCAGCTTCCTCTAGAACTGGACTCATAGGTATGGGCACGTCTTCCCCCGCAACTCTTAAAATTGGAGCGTCAAGGTAGTCAAATGCTTTTTCCACTATTTGCGCTGAGATTTCAGCTCCCACGCCACATGTGCGGTAACCTTCATAAACAACGACAGCTCTGCTTGTCTTTTTAACTGAATTAATTATGGTTTCCGTATCAAGGGGCTTCAGCGTACGAGGATCAACCACTTCTGCGCTTATCCCTTCTTTAGCCAGTTCCTCAGCAGCTTCTAATGCCAAGTGAACCATTCTTGAATAGGCAATAACGGTGACATCTGTGCCTTCTCTTTTTATGTCGGCGACTCCAAGCGGAACCGTGTATTCTTGTTCAGGAACTTCGCCTTCCATTCCGTAAAGCATTTTGTGTTCGATGAACATGACAGGGTTGTCATCTCTTATGCAGGTCTTCAGTAATCCTTTAGCATCAAATGGGGTTGAAGGCGTTACAACAAATATTCCTGGAATATGCTGGTACCACGCTTCGAGGCTTTGAGAATGGTGTTCAGCTATCCCTCTGCCAGCGCCTCCCTGAGTTCTATAAACCACTGGAACAATGGATTTTCCACCGAACATGTATCTGTTCTTAGCAGCAATATTGATGATCTGATCCGTGGCGATTGTTGAGAAATCAATGTACATGATTTCCGCCACAGGTCTTGTCCCCGTCATAGCTGCTCCTGCTGCTGCACCTGCGATAGCGATCTCTGAAATAGGTGTGTCCCTTACTCGTTCCTCGCCGAACTCTTTGTAGAGTCCTCTGGTCACTTGGTAGGCTCCGCCGTAAATCGCTATGTCTTCACCCATGAGGAATACTCTTTCGTCTCTAATCATTTCTTCCCGTAAGGCTTCATTTAAAGCTTGGACGTATCTGATTTTTCTGAGTTTTATTCCTTTTTTCTTCGCTTCAGCAAGGTTCTTAATGGATGTCTGGGAGTCAACATAGAGATCTGTGTAGAGACCGTCAAAAAGAGATTTAGGTGACGGGTATGGACTGTTAATAGCAAATTTCTCAGCCTCATCAACTTCTCGTGCAACCGATTCTTCAAGTTCTTGAATTTGCTGCTGTGTCATTATCTCACATTCAACGAGTGTCTTCTCAAAATTTATAATGGGATCTTTCGCTCTCCATATCTGTTCTTCCTCTTTTGTCCGATAGACCTTGGGATCGCTTCTTGAATGACCATGAAACCTATATGTTTTGCACTCGATGAAGCTTGGGCCTTCTCCTCTTCGGGCTTTGTTAACAGCTTCCAAAACCTTTTTCTTTACGTCAAGTACATCCATTCCATTTGCTATAATGCCTGGAATGCTGTAACCTTTCGCTCTCTCAGAAATGTCTGTAAACGGAAAAGCCCTATTTACAGCGACAGACATGCCATAAAGGTTGTTTTCACAGACATATACAACTGGTAGCTTCCAGATTGCTGCTAGGTTTACAGACTCATGAAAAGCACCAGTATTTACTGCACCATCACCGAAGAAACATAGAACAACTTGATCGGTTTTTTTCAATTTAATTGATAATCCAGCGCCTGTCGCAACAGGAATATTTGAGCCGACAATCCCCGTCGCGCCTAAGTTTCCTGAACTTACATCAGCAATGTGCATTGACCCGCCTCTGCCTTTGCAGTAACCTGTTTCTTTTCCACACAACTCAGCAAGCATGAGCTTCAAGTCGCCACCTTTTGCGATGCAGTGGCCATGGCCTCTATGAGTACTGGTAATATAATCGTCGGTTCGTATAGCTGCTATTGCACCGACTGCAACGGCCTCTTCACCAATATAGACATGTGAGGCTCCCTTAACGATGTCTCGGCTAAGTAAGTCCCAAACTTTTTCTTCAAAATACCTTATTTGAAGCATTTTTTTGAGGTATCCGACGAGCTCCTGTGGCGTCTCTTTTTCAAACATCGTCATTCAACCTGCAAATACCAGCAATTAACGTGTTCATTAGCGTATTCAATATATTTTCTTTACTTACGTTATTCGAAACTTTTTAATCTCATGATGTGTCTTGAAAACAACGAGGTCAAAATGTTATGCCATTACTGCAATTGTAGATTGAGTCCTTAGCTACACTACCTCAGCAATCCATTCGTCAAGTTTCTTTCTTGCCTCTTCATCGCCTATCTGCACTGGCGGATGTTTCATAAAATATGCTGATGCGTACGTTAGAGCTCCACCTATTTTCCGATCCATGGCCAGTTTTGCGCACCTTACTGCGTCGATTGACACTCCACCTGAATTTGCTTTATCGTTGACTTCCAGCCGCAATTCCATATTAAAAGGAATGTTGGCGAACATTCTTCCTTCTATTCTGATGAAGGCCAATTTGGTGTTTCCTAGAAAAGGAATGAAGTCGCTTGGACCAATGTAGATGTCTTTATCTTGAAGTTTTAAATTTTCAGGAAGTAAACTTCGGACAGCTTCAGTTTTTGAAATTTTCTTGCTTGCCAGTCTTTCTCTTTCAAGCATGTTGGCGAAGTCTGTGTTTCCACCTACGTTAATCTGGTAGGTTCTATCAATTACAGCTCCTCTGTCAACGCAGAGCTTAGCTAAGGTTCGATGTGTAATGGTCGAACCAATTTGAGCTTTAATGTCGTCGCCAACAATGGGCAAGTTCTTGTCAAAAAATTTTTTCTCCCATTTTTTATTTGAGGCAATGAAAACCGGGATGCAATTGACAAAAGCACAGCCTGCCTCTAAGGAGACGTCTGCCCAGAACTCGGTTGCTTTCTGGCTTCCTACAGGCAAGTAGTTGAGTAGTACTTCGGTGTCTGTTCTTTTTATTTCATCTAAGGCTTCCTTTCTCAATTCCGCTGGCGATTTTTTTTGTTTAACGGGGTTAATCATGCTTGCAACGTAGACGCCAACACCGTCAAGAATAGGAGCTTCCTTTACAACTGTATCGCTGCACGATGAAACGCTGTCAACCCATCGAACATAGTTTGGATCCGCGTAGATTGCTTCGCTTAATGGTTTGCCAACCTTATCGATTGCTACGTCAAAGGCGCTTGTAAAACTTATGTCTTCTATTCCATATTTCCCGATGGTTTCATGCATTAAGCCAATTTTTTCAGTTTTGTTCCTTTTGTAATACTCTATCCCTTGAACTAGTCCAGCAAAACAGTTTCCTACTCCTATAACGCCAACGTTTATTTTTCCCATGGACAATAACACCTTTTAATCTTTAGCAAACTGTTTTATCGTATCATGGAACATATAAAGTTTTATATTATCATAGAATAGTAGAAGTATGGTCAAAGAACCTGTGGAGAGATTAAAAGAAAAAGTTCTTAAAGAAAACCTTTGGATCTTTTTATTCAAAATTCTTGCAAAAAACGATGAATATGCATATGAATTGAGAAAAAAGATAAATCAAGAATTTGGGTTTTGGACTGGCAGGGTCACTGGATACAGAGTACTTTATTTGCTTGAAAAAAATGGTTATGTCGACTCATATCTTAAAGGAAGACGTAAATATTATAGGCTTTCAGCTAAGGGAAGGGAGCAGCTTCAAAAAGCCAAAAACTTCTTGGAAAAGATTTACGAGTCGCTTTAGCTTGTTGATATCTTATAGGTTGAAATAAAAGGATTTTTATTGTCATGCCAATTTTCTATATTTCGAGGATGTCCCAATGAAAAGGGTAAAAGGAAGAACGAATCCGATCGATGGGAAAGTAGCGGTTATTGTGGGCGGAGCAAGCGGAATAGGCAGAGGCATAGCTCTGGACTTTGCATCTAATAATGCTTATGTTGCAGTTTTGGACATAGCGCATGACGCTGGGGAAAAACTGGTTTCAGAGATTAACGCGTCTTTTGGCAAAGAGCTAGCCAGGTACATTTACTGCGATGTGTCTGTTGAAGAGACCGTAAGAGATGCTTTTAGAGAAGTTGTTCGCGTTTTTAACGGCATCGATGTGCTCATTTACAGCGTGGGAATCGTTAAGGCTGGAAGTGTTAAAGACTACCGCCTTGAAGACTTTGAGATGGTAACTAAAGTAAACTATACAGGATACTTTCTCTGCGTAAAATACGCTGCGAGCATCATGGCTGAACAACACAGGCGTGATCCCTCGCATATAATGGACATAATTCAAATTAATTCAAAATCGGGTCTTCAAGGAAGCGAAAGAAACTTCGCCTATTCAGGAAGCAAGTTTGGAGGCATCGGCCTAACTCAAAGCTTTGCACTTGAGCTTTTGAAAGATGGCGTAAAAGTCAATGCCATATGTCCAGGGAACGTCTTTGACAGTCCACTATGGTCTGATCCGAAAAATGGCTTGTTTATGCAATATCTAAGGGCTAGAAAGGTTCCTGGAGCTAGAACAGTTGAGGATGTTAGAAGATATTACGAATCTAAAGTTCCTATGGGCAGAGGATGCACTATCAAGGACATTCTATGCGCTGTGTATTACGTGATTGAGCAGAAATACGAAACAGGGCAAGCTATTCTCGTTGCAGGTGGACAAATAATGAGATGACCCTTATCGATTGTGGCATTGGGAAGTAAATAATAAATTCTAATCTAGGAAAAATATGATTGGTGAAGCATGTTGGCTATATCGGTAAGATGGTTGGGGCATGCAAGTTTTCAAATAAAGAGTAATGGAAAAAACATCTACATTGATCCATACGAGGGAACATATGTCGAGAAAGCTGATTTAATTCTCGTCACGCATTCACATTTCGACCACTGCGACCCTTCAAAGATCGACAAGGTGCGAAAGGATGACACAACGATCATAGCGCCTGCTGACTGTGCCTCAAAGATCAAAGGAAAAATCAAGTCGCTTAAGCCAGGAGAAAAGACAGCTGTTGGAAATATCGCTGTGGAAGCTGTATATGCATATAACTATAAGCGTTTCAGGTCTCCAGGCAATCCGTTCCATCCTAAGAGCTTAGGTGTTGGTTACATTATTAGAATCGGTGACAAGACGATTTATCACGCTGGGGACACCGACTTTGTTTCCGAAATGAAAGAACTAGGGAACATCTCCTTAGCTCTTCTTCCAAGCGGTGGAACCTATACTATGGACAACTTAGAAGCAGCTGAAGCAGCATTAGCGATTAATCCTCAGATAGCGGTTCCAATGCACCGTTGGACCACGAACCCTGAAGATTTCAGGAAAGAGGTTGAGAGACGATCTGCGGTCAAAGTTGTAGTACTTGAACCTGGAGAAGAATACATGCTATAACAAGGTTGAACATACATATATTTTGCCTCAGGCTCTTTTGAATGGCTCCCCATAATTCTTTTCTTTTATTAGTTTTAGGACAATTTTTCGATTGCCGTGGAGATTATTTTCTCTCCTTTTTCTCTTAGAGTCTTCGCTACAAGTTCTTTATCAATTTTTTTGGGTTTGTTTCCACATAGTTTCTGGAAATTTTGGGCATAGATCTTCCTTAAGACTTGTTTTGGTAGTTTTAGGCCGATGAACGGTTTTTCGTATCTTGTCAGGAGCTTGTCTGCTGTTGGAGGAGTGTAGAATTCCTCATCTGATTCCAAAAAGTTTCTGATAAGCCATATTCTGTCAAGTGCTTCTTGAAGCGTCTGCCAAGTTGCAATGTCTGTTCCAAAAAAGATTTGGTTTTGATTTTTTATGAAGAAGGTTCTCCAGTCGTCTCTGCGAAGTGAAATGTTGTACATTAGCTCTATGCCTAAAGTTAAATCGAATCCAACGTTTCTATAGTTGGACAGGAAATCTTCGGCTTTTTCCAGGTTGGCTGAAATGAAATAGAAGTGACAGAGAATCACCTTAAGGTTTGGGTGTGCGTTAAGAACGTTCTCCATTTCCTTGTAGAGTTCTTCTTTTTTCGGGTAATTGTCAAGGTAGTAAACCCATCGTTGCTGTTTCGCCCATTCTGGAGCTAATCTTTCGTCCCAGAACTCTTCTGGATCAGCAACATGGCAAAGTACTGGAAAACCAAGGGTTTCGCATGTATCCCAAAAGCCTCGATAATAGTCGCTGTCAAGGGGTGTATGTTTGCTTCTGAGAACAGGCTTGTTTCCCATTTCTCCAATTCCTTCGAATCCTAGGTCCCTAAGTGTTGCAATGTACTTAGCCCAGTCTACGTTGGGTAAGGAGCCTGTTTCGCCTGACCAAGGTACAAATCCACCTGCGTAAAAAAGATCTGGATACCTAGCTTTCAGATAAAGTCCAGCGTCGCCCCCGGTGATATACATTCCACTTAGTCTTCCTCTTCTTAGTATTTCCACGTAAGTTTGGCAAGCTCTGTCAAGGTCACTAATTCGCCATTTATCTTCACTAGATTTTTGAATCCGAAAGTGTGCGTGGCAATCAATTACAGGTACATCAGCAAAATCCTCGAGTCTCATTTTTATAACCTCATTTCTACTTTCGGTTTTTTGGCATTTGCTTTTAGTTTATACGACGTATGACTACCTACATGCGCAATGGCAGTTGTTTGCTTGAGTTACTTATGGCGTTTCTGTGTTCTCACTTATTCTGATTTGTCTATAAGACTTTCCTTATTCTTGCTGATATATCTTGGCTAAATCTGTCGATATAACCAGAGACGTACTCTATTATGTCAATCTTCGGGTTCTTGATTAGAGGCGTAAGATCCATTGCGTAGATCATTGCTGTTGAAATGTCTGTGCCGTGGGTCTCGTAGTATGTGGCATTGGCTCTTCTTCTGCCGACTGTGGCAAGATCGTATCTTTTCCCGCCTGAAACTTGAGAGTCGAAGACGCTAACTAAAGCTACTGATAGGTTCTCATGGTCGCTAACGTCAAACACAACCTTGTCTGAGTCAACCATCCAGTCTAAGCCTCTCCAAACCTCGCACCCATAGACTTTCTGCGGATGTGCATTCTTAGGTAGTTCTCTCAATGCCTGAATGGTTCTAACAGCCACTCCAACGTGGGTATCATGCTTGTCTGCTAAATTATGAGTATAAATGTATGAGGGTCTTGTTGCACTAATCAATTTCTTTAGATCCTCTTTTACGCTTTGATCTTTTGGATCCTTGATAATTGAGCTTGGGTAATCCAGTAGGACCACGGCGCTGTATTCACCTAGTGTAGCAGCTTTTTTCTGTTCCGTCTTTCTTATTCTCCGCATTTCCTCGTCGGTATAAGATGCGTATATGCCATCCCTTGGGCTACCAGCTCCGTCAGTGACCACAACACCGAGAAACTGCTTTTCCTTTTTCCTAAAGCATTCTAGAATTCCGTGATATGCCATTATCTCAAGATCGTCAGGGTGTGCGCCTATGCCCATGCGCGTTGTTCTTGCTAGCGCTTCTTCAACAGATTTGCCGTCTGGAACGTAAAACTCCGCCGTGTTTCGACCAAACATCATACTAGAATTTTCCACCTTTAGTTTATGGATGGGAGACTTGCTGCTGCGATAGCTTGGCCAACTCTTCTGTTTGATTCGTCGGGAAGATGAATTCGCATTCGAACCGCTAGTTCAGGAAACTCGACCTTTAAGACTTCTTCTGCCTTTTCAAGAATTATGTGCCCTCCCTCACCTGACGTGACACGCCCCATAAGGAGAACATGCTTGATATCATAGAAGTCTGCGTAGTATGCGATGCCGTAGCCCATATAGCATCCGATTGTCTCGAAAATTCTTTTTGCGCCTGTGTTTCCTCTGGATAAAAGTGTCTGCGCGTACTTCAGTTTTTCTGCTGGCGTCTGCTTCTCGTCAAGAGCAATTCCAGCTTTAGGTGCAAGTCTAACAACCGCTTCTTGAGAGAAATATTGTGCACCGCATCCGCGGTCGCCAGACCACTCATCGATCGGGGCATTTGGGCTGAAGTCGACTGGCACAAAGGCAAGCTCGTTGAGCCATCCAGTGATGTTGCCTTGTTCGTTTATGTATCCACCAGCTTCGCTTGAGCCTAAAGCGATGCCCAGTATCTTGGTATCGTTGAGACTCATCGCTCCAGCGAGTGCTGCGACGTCGCCATCGTGGATGACGGTTAAAGGTATGTCTCCCCACGCCTTTTTAATTTCTAGGAACAAGTTTGCGACTTTTTTCTTGAATACTTCTTTGGGAACTCCTTTGAAAAGCGAGGCAATTCTGACGCGGTTATCTATGTAGATTCCTGCTGCGCTTATGCCAATGGCGTCAACTCTTGGCATGTAGGAGGCAGCTTTACGTAACGCCGCCATTATCTCGTTGTAGTGGTAGTCGGGATCGCTTTGTGCCTTCGGATTCCATATTACTTCCTCGCTGAAGACCACTTGGCCGTTGACGACTGCCGCGACCTTTCTGTCGCTTGCGCCAGCATCAAAGCCGATTCGGCATCCGTCTAGATGTTTCCCTAATTGTATTTCTTCCTCTTTTGGTTGTGGAAGATCGTCGAATCTCACTGTTTCAACCGTGAATGGCTTTTCATATACGCTTCCCATGAAATCCGCGTCAAAGGCACGTTTGCCTCTTGGCGAGTACTCGTTTTTGATGTGTTGACCTATGCTTTTTGGTCCGCCGATTGTTATTTTCCATCCGCCTTTTATCCATAAAAGAGTCTTGACTAGGCGTTCGACATAGTTTTGGTTGACCTTTAGTGTATCTGGTTGTTCTGGGAAAACGAATGTTCGAAAGACCGAGGTCACACCGGCGTTGCGTTCAATTGCAATACCCAATGGCTCTGCTTTTCCAGATTCGTGGGCTGCTCTTAGGAACTCGCGGTTGTAGAGCGCAGACGGTCGAAAGTCCTGATCAAGAGGAGGTTCCACTTTGGGCTTAATTAGCTTAACTTGGGGGCACATATTTTTCAACCTTCATGGCGTGTATTAAAAATATACGACTACAGGTATCGCGATAAATCTTTCGAATCTTCATTTTGTTCTCGCCTATTCTTGTCCAAGTTATATTCCATAATGTTTGTTTATTTCTTCTTCATATTGGCTTATTTTTCCTGATTCTACGTCGTCAACATTTATAGGTTTTCGGGCGATCGACGACTCTATTAGCGCATATGCGGCTGCTAGGTCGCGTAGTCCTTCTTTTCCGCTTGTTTCCATTTCTCTTCGTTCTTTTATGGCTCTTAGGAACTCGAGGGTTTCGAGCGCCATCGCGTCTTTTATGCCATAGGGGAAAAAATTTTCTTTAGTTTCTTTCTTGGCCTGTTTTTCGAAGAGTTTGGTTATATCTTCTTTTGTTCCGTCGTCTAGTGTAAGCGTGTTACCTTTTATGCTTCCTTTGGTTCCATAGATTATTCGAGGCATCGAGAATGCTTCTCCGTGTCCTCCCCAGGAGAAGAAGTGTTGCCCTACGGCTCCGTTTTTGTATTTTAGCAAACCGAAGAATGAGTCGTCCACGTCGCTTTCGATTTTTTCAATTATTTTTCCAGCCTCGTTTTTTGTGGATCTTTCTTTTTCCAGAATTTTGGTTGAGCTGAATACTTCGTCGATTTCGCTGCATGTATACCGTAAATAGTCTAGGAGGTGAACTCCCACGTCTATTGTTGCTCCTCCTCCTGCGAGCAGCTTCTTGTGTCTCCAAGAGGTTTCAGCTACTATTTTGTTTGGAGACCAGTAGCCGCCTATTGAGCCACTGAGGGTAACTTGTACGTTGCCGATGTAGTCTTGCTCGATAGCCCACTTTGTTATTCTCACATCTTCGTAGTATCTCAAGTTCTCAGCGACGCCTAGCACGACGCCTTGTTTCTCAGCTGCTTCAACCATTTTGCGAGCTGCCTTTACCGTTAAGGCGAAGGGTTTCTCAACTAAGACGTGTTTTCCAGCATTTATGCATGCGAGGGCTATTTCGTGGTGTGAGAAGACAGACGTGTAGATTTCAACGGCGCCTATGTCTGATTTTCGGAGCATTTCTTTATAATCGCTATAGACTTCGACGTCTGCGTCTTTTTGAAAGTCTGAAATGTAGATTGTGGGCTTATTCATCGGGTCTCCTGGAGGGCCAACAGGCTTGATTGGCGGAATTCCTTCTTGGGGGCTTATGAACCTTTTCGCGTCTTCAATTTTTCTTGCGGACAACGCGGTGATTCTAGCGTCTATGCCTTTTTCGATTAGAGCCTTGTATCCATAAAGGTGAGCGGGCATAATGTGACCGCAGCCGATTAAACCTATCTTTATCATGTCTAGTCCACCCATAAGAATTACTTTCATTTTGTATATGAGTTTTCAGCTTTCATTTTATAAGTTAACACCAGTTGTTAATGATTCTGTTGTTTGTTTGTGATTTTTGTGTGTTTATGGTGCTGTCAAAGTCGTAGTGGTAGAGTCTTGTTTTTTCTGTAAGTTGTAGAGGGGGAGGGGGTATATAGTCGGGTCAGCTTTTTGAGCTATTTTGCCCATTCTTGTGCTTGTTTCGTGCTTGTTAAGATTTTTTCTTCATATAGGCTCTGTGGAATCTTGGGTTTTGTGCTGATGATGTGAAGGCTTCGCTGCATGTGGTTTTTTGTTAGTCAAGATTTTTTCTTGGTGTTTTGCAATGATATATTTTTACTCCTTTTACAACTCTGTTGATTACGCCTTTTTCGCTTGGGTTGTCAGGTTTCAGTCCGATTGCTAGGGATTTGAAGAGTCCAAGCATCTGACCCACTGTAACGTCCATGAGGGGTCTACATGAATCTGGAATTTTGAATTTGCCTTCTTGGTTAAATTCTAGGCTTTGATCAACGTTTTCAGCGACTTCGCTGTTTAATTTGTCACATACTACCAGTTTTGTCATGGCGAGTTTCTTGCCCTTTATTTCTTTGATCAAGTCTACCTCATACTTTCTAACGAACGGATTTGACGATAGTAGGTAAACAACTATAGTTTTGTCGTTTATTACAGCTTCGGGTCCATGCCTAACTCCGAGAAACGTTTCAGCTTTACAGATTATTTTGCCATCTGTCATTTCTTGCAGTTTTAGGGCTGACTCAACTGCACAGCCGTGTAAGCATCCGCTTCCTAAGAAAACTGCTCTTTCAAACTCTGTGGCTGCAATGTCTTTTATTAGGCTTGAGTAATTGTCGAACAACCTTTGCGTTGCTTCAGAAACGTGCTTTATTATTCTTTCATACTCGTTCAGGTTTATTATGTATGCCAAACATTGGGCGGTCATCAACATTGCGGTGAATGAAACTGTCATCGCTAGCCCTTTATCGTTAGTTTCTTCAGAAAGCAGGATGAGAAGAGCATTTTTTCTTTCTCTACCAAACTTGGCGATTGCCCCGTCCTTATTGCAGGTTACAATTATATGAGACATTTTTGGGCAAAACGTTTCAGCAATCTCAATCGCCGCCATACTTTCAGGGCTGTTTCCTGACCTTGCGAAGGAAACCATTACGTTATCGGCGTTTTTGAGAAAAATCGATTCCCAGTGTGTGACGATATCTGTTGTCGGTCGAGTGTCTACGTCTATCTGCCACAAATACCTCAGCAGGTTTTGAACGGACAATCCTATGTGCGCGGATGAACCTGCGCCTGCAAGGGTGACTCTTGGGTTTGGCTTCGAAAAAACGTTTTCACTCAAGAAATCCAGAATTTCTTTTTTCCGCCTTTTCAAGTTCTCAAAGTTTTCCATCCACATTTTAGGCTGAGCCTCAATTTCTGAAGGCGTATATTCGACTCCCAGTTCTGCCCGTTTGTCTTTTGGCAGGTTAATTATCTCATAAAGCGCGTTCATTTTTTCTTTTCCTTCCCTTTCTGCTTAGATGTGAATTTGATTACATCGGATTCGGTTATCCTTTCTTCAGCACCTCCCACATATAGACAAGAGAGGGCGCCTAAAGCGTTAGCGAACTCCATTGAGGCTCTGAAGTCCTGGTTTTTATGTAAATAGTAGTAGATGAAGCCTGCGTCGAACGAGTCTCCGGCTCCTGTTGTGTCAATGGGCTTGATGCGTAGCGGTTTTGCCTTAATTGTTTTTTTGCTGTCTCTCCCAATTGCTCCTTTTCCGCCCTGTTTTATGACGACAACTGGAACTTTTTCGTTTAAATTTTCAAGAGCAGCGCGGACGTTGTTTTTTCCCGTGATGGTTTTTGCCTCTTTGTCGTTTGGTAAGAAAATGTCGACGTAACATAGAATCTCGTCAATGTACTCGTATTTGTTCAGCGGATCAGCATTCGTATCCAAAGAAGTTGTTAACCCATATTTTTTGGCTTCGGAGAAAACCCATGGTAATGAGCTGAGCATTTTTCTCAAGATGTAAATAGAAGAAACGTGAAGGTGGTTGTATCCAAGAAAAATCTTAGGGTCAATGTCAGATTTTACCAGATTATCTATTCCGGCAACATACGTTATGAGAGCTCTGTTCTTAGGGTACGTTAAAGAAATCGTAATGCCCGTTTTAAAGTTGTCCAGCACTTTAACCTTGTCCACGCCGACGCCGCTTGACTTAAAATTCTTTAGCACTACGTTGCCGTTCGCGTCGTTTCCAAGCTTGCCGAAAATGTCTACGTTGCCTCCAAGCTGGGCAAGCCTGCAAGCAAAGATGGAGGCTGCTCCGCCCATAACGGTTTGGATGTCTTCGCATGTAATCTCGTGACCTAAAACTGGCAGTTGCGGGGCTCCTGAAACAATTATGTCAACGTTAAGGTCTCCAATAACAAGACTTCTCAATGCTAGACGCCTTTACATAATTGATTTTTGTCTTCAATGATTGCTACTAAACACCTTTTATGTTTTGCTTCGTGTAAATGTTGCCTTCTTCTCAAAAGGCCGCAGTTGTTCCAAGCACAAACATTTCAATGAAAGTTGCGGTAATCAAAACAACAAAGACAAAAATGGCTCTTCCCTCTTTAGCGTTGTAGAGAACCAATGGGCCGAGGTAAAACTGCATGGCAAACGAGTAAAACGCCACAAACAATGACCAGTAAGGGAGAAAACCACCAAGCAAACATGGGCCAACACCATAACATGCTGCTTTCCAAGCGTTAAGAACAGGTCCTGAACCACCTATTATCCTGTATACTGTATGCAAAAACAATGTTACGAAAACTAAAATCAAGAATGAAAAGGCAAAAATCAGAACTACCTCAAAAATGTAGGCGTAATTGCCATACAATGGAATGAGGTTGTCTCTTGTGAAATGGTAGGCTATAATCTGAGCTTGATATGATGAAGACAAGTCTGTGCTTTCAATACCTAAGAGGTTTAAAACCGGTGTAACAACCGAGATGACCATGGTTACACAGGCAAAGAAAACAAAGCAAGGCTTCCAACCTTCAGAACGGACGTTGTTAAAGAACTCTTTTGGACTCATCATCATAGTCAAAAGACTTAATGCTCATCCTAATCTATCCTACCAATACATCATAATGTGTTTTCCGATTAATTATTTGTGCCCACGTTTTCTATCCTGTTCAGCGATTAGACCATAAATTTCTAGTCTCGTTGAAGAAGTCGAACCGAATTAACCAGCAAATCAACCATCATTAAAAAGATGATTGAATCTGATATGCCAGTTCGTGCGGAGTGTAAAAGAATCTAATTAGGTCAAGATTCCTTGACTTAGCAGTCAAGGATGATAGAAATATATTCACGGCATGCGCAGAAGACTACGATGAAACATGGCTGAAAAAGTCTCTTCAGATTCTCACGAATCTTTTGACGCCGTCTCACATCCTTTAAGAATAAAGATATTGAAGGCACTTGCTAAGTCACCTCTCGGCTTCAGCGATCTTAAGCGAGCGGTTAATGTTGAAAGCAGTGGCGCCTTAGATTTTCACCTTAAGAAGATGCAAAGCCTGATTGGGACAAACTTGGATGGTAGATACGTTTTAAACGATAGAGGATTAGCTGCGCTAGAAGCCATACGTGTAATCGAGCAGTATGGATGGCAGAAACGTTCATTCTTGTTGAATCTTTTTGTTTATGTCCTTCTTAACGTCTGGACGCTTTCCACCTTCTCTATCAGCTTATATTCTCTCATAGTGTTTGTTCTGTCAACGCTTTGGCTGGCGTTCTATTCTTATTGGACTTTTGTTCACAGGCAGGTCTCACTAAGACAAAAATGACGGAATGGAGATTAAATTTAAATAACATCGGAAGCTCCAATAGCTGAACTGTAAGAGTGGGAAAAAGATGAGCCAAATTGCCATCGAAGCTAGAAACCTTGTTAAGATGTTTGGGAACATAACGGCTCTTAATGGATTAAGCTTCACAGTCACGCAGGGGGAAATTTTTGGGCTCATAGGTCCTAACGGCGCGGGAAAAACGACTACTCTAAGAATTTTAGCCACGCTCATTAAGCCTTCTTCGGGTTATGCCAAAATTTTCGGTTACGACGTGGAGAAGAACCCGTCTGAAGTTCGAAGAATAATTAGTTACCTTCCAGAAGAGGCTGGAGCCTACAAAAACCTTTCAGGATACGAGTACCTCGAGTTCATGGCAAACTTTTATAACCAAAACACACAGGAAGGCAAAGCAGCAGTTGAGGAAGCAGCTAAAATTTCAGGATTAGGTGAAAGACTGAAAGATAGGGTGAAAACCTATAGTAAAGGAATGGCTCGGAGGCTGTTGTTGGCTAGGGCATTGATGATGAAGCCGAAGCTCGCAATTTTGGACGAGCCGACCAGCGGCTTAGACGTTGTTCACGCTTTTCACGTTAGACGCATAATTCAGGAATATGCGAAAACTCATGGTGTAACCGTTCTTCTTTCAAGCCACAACATGTTGGAGGTTGAGTTTCTATGTAGCCAAGTGGCTTTAGTAAACGAGGGAAAAGTCGTTGGACAAGGCAGCCCTCATGAGCTAAAATCACATTACGGCGTCGACAACCTTGAAGCCGTGTTTATGGAGGCGACGAAACTTGGTTAAAGGACTAAGCAACCTAATTAACAAGGAAATAAAAGAACTTCTTCGAGACCCAAAAATCATGGTAGGCATGGTTCTCATGCCGCTCATAACCTTTCCTTTAATGGGCGCAGCTATGAATATTTCAACCAGCACCATGCAAGAGTCAATGCGGCAAGTCTCAGTTATGCTTATGAACCTTGACAAGGGACCGTTGGCTGAAAGCCTTTTGCTTATGCTTCAAAACATGAACGTTACCATAATTGAAACAAGCTCTTCTACGGTTGAGGAGGCTTTAGTCGCCCTTTCACAAAGCAACATAACAACTTTAGTCGTCATCCCTCAAGGCTTCAGCCAAAACCTCACCCTTGGCCTGAAAGGAAAAATAGAGATCTATTCAGTTTTTGAAAGCCTAAGCCTTGCTGAAGGAATCAGATCGTCTGCAGTTGAGGTGCCAATCAATCTGTACAAAAATGCTCTTGTCACCCAAGCAATCAGACAGGCCTTTCCAGACCGGGACCCGTTAACCGTTCTCGACCCAATTTCAGTCAGCAACGTTGCGGTTGTTAAAGGAAAAATAGTCAACGTTTCATCAGATGTCCTTAGAAGCCTCTTCATGTCCCAGTCCCTTGGGTTTCCCATGGTTATAATGCTGCTGCTTATTTCAGCAACGCAGATAGCTGCAACCTCAATTTCTATTGAAAAGGAGGAAAAAACTCTTGAAACTCTGTTGACAGTGCCAATCAGCAGGCTTGGTATACTGACTGGAAAACTAGCAGGCTCAGTTGTCGTTGCAGCTGCAGGTGCAATAGCCTCAATGATTGGCGTTGACTACTATATTGGCTCAATTAACGCGATGGTTCCAACCCAAAACGTTAGCCTAGAAGATTTAGGACTATCCATAACCCCATTATCATATTGTCTCTTAGGCGTGATGATTTTTGTCACAATTGTTTCAGCCTTAGCTCTCGCCATAATCGTCGCAGCATTTTCAGAAAACGTGAGGAGCGCCCAGTCTCTTGTCACGCCCATAAACTTCATCTTCATTTTTCCATCGCTGATTCTAATGTTTGCGGACATCCAAATGCTTCCGTATCCTGTTCAGATCGTGTTGTACGCTATTCCGTACACCCACTCGATCATAGCTTCTAAAGCGGCGTTTTTGGGTGACTATTTTACGATGCTGGTTAGCATAGCCTACGTCTCCGCATTTACCATCGTTACGCTTTACATAGCAGCAAGAATTTTCACAACAGAAAAAATCGTAACCGCCAGAATATCCTTAAGAAGACTTAAGTTAAGGAAGACTTGAAACTTAATTCTTTCTTAACCGACAGTCACATAAGTGTGTGCAGATAATTTATCACATAAGGAGTCTTTGGAGGAATGTAACTATTAAACTGTCTTTCACGACGCTTGGGTGCCCAAGATGGACGCTTAAGCAGATAGTGGAAAACGCGGCTGCTATGGGGTATGACGCAGTTGACTTCCGAGGCTTACTCGAAGACATAGACATCAGCCGCAGAACTGAATTCACAACAGACATAAAAAAGACCAAGAAGCTGTTCAGAGACCACGGTGTAGCAGTCTCAGCGGTTTCTGTTTCCGCAAGCTTCGCAGTCGTCGACGAGGCGAAAAAAGAAAAACAGTTCGAAGAAGCAAAAAGAAACCTGGAAGTGGTACATAAACTGGACGCTCACGTGCTGAGGATCTATGGTGGACAAATTCCCGAGGGCTACACCGTGAAGACCATAATGCCAATTCTTGTCGAAAACCTCCGCAAAATCGGAGACACAGCTGAAGAATACGACGTTACGTTGGCATTGGAAACCCATGACGCTTGGACAAACTCAGAGGTTCTCGCACAAGTAATTTCGCTGACCAATCATCCGCGTGTGCGGGTCTTGTGGGACCTTCACCACCCATACCGAGCCAACGGCGAACAGCCAGAAGTCACGTATTCAAACATTGGACAATACACTGTAGCCACGCACGTTAAAGACTCGGTTCTAGACCAAAACGGGAAGCCCCGCTACACTCTGCTTGGTGAAGGCACAGTGCCAATAAAGCGTATGCTTGAACTGCTCGTTCAAGGCGGATACAAGGGCTACGCGACGCTGGAGTGGGAAAAAAGGTGGATACCTGAACTCGCAGATCCCGAAACCGTCTTTCCACAGTACGTCCAGAAAATTCGCGAATGGATGAAATAGCCAAAGTCACGACGGCGAACATCAATTTCTATAAACAGCTAAGAAATGGCACTGATTTCTTTCTACGACATTCAGTTACAAATAACCTATGTAATTAATGAACCTGTACTTGAGCTATTTAAAGAAAAGTTTGGCGCCGGGGATGGGATTCGAACCCATGCGGCCCGCGGGGGCCACAGGCTCTCAAGGCCTGCGCTATATCCACTCAGCCACCCCGGCTTTTTGGGCGTTCAGTGTTTGGTTGTAGATATTCGGGTTTATGGTTTATTTGAACCTTTTTGCTGTAGGAAAGGTTAAAATATTTTTTCGTTGTGGTAGTTGTCAAGCATATTTATTTGCGGAGGCTTTTCAGTTGAAGCTTTTGCTGGACGAGATGTACGCTGGGCTTAAGGAGTACTTTGAAACCTTAGGATGGGACGTTGTAACAGTTCAAGACGTGGGGCTTCAGGGAGCCAAGGACAGGGACGTGGTGGAATACGCTAGAAAAAACAATCTTTTACTTGTTACGCAGGATCAGAAGTCAGCTGACCTTGCTGAGCTTTCAAACGTAAAGTGCGTGTTGATCTCGAACTCTTTGATTGCAAAGATTGCGGACGAAAAAATCCGCGGCAAATACCCAGACCTTAAACGCATCAAATAATGACAGTTGCGTCTATCCAGGTTTTTTGCCCGTTAACCTTTCCACTAGAAAATCCTCGTACGCTGAAAGGTTTCTCCATTCAACAGCGCAGTTGACACGTCTAGCTTTATCATCTATCAAGGTGTAGCCATCGTCGGTTATGCGGATGCCTAGTTCCCTCATCTCAAGCAGCTCTTCAGAAAACGCCAAGTAAACAGCAACTGTATCGAAAAGTATTGAGCTTTGAGTCTCAAATTGCTGCGTGTCTTCACGGTTTTTCAGCCAAATTCTGTAATTCTCCATTAAAGCTTGAACAAGCGGATCCCTGCATTCCCTAACGGCGCGGTATTTTTCGCCCTTAAGCCTAACGAAGCCGCAGGTGTCAAGCGGAGTAATCGCTATCGACCAAGAAGCCTCAAAAACTTTTTGTAAAGCCTTCGCGTCTGCGCGAACATTGTATTCGGCTACTAAGCCTCCTACTTTGCCATTGTATCCCCATGGGCTTTTACTGAGGCACCCGTGCATTCCAACAAACCTTGCTTTTCGAGCTATTCTCGGTTCTCTTTCAAGAGCTGCTGCGATGTTTGGAACAGGTCCAATGCATACCAACGTCACAGGAATGGGTGAATTCATTATTGTTTCTATCATAGCTTTCACGCCGTCTTTGTAGACCATACCCTTGTAGGATGACAGTTGGTAGTCTTCGACCCATTCTTGTTGAGGGCCAACATCGTCGCTTAGGTGAATTCCAACTCCAACGGGAACATCTATTCTTCCAGCGGCTTCCAGCATCTTCGCAATGATCTTAGCTCTGTAAGTCGTGTTAGCCGTGTCGGAAACAACAAGTTTAACGTCGAGCTCAGGAGACTTCAACAGCATCGCCAACGCCCAAGTGTCATCTATGTCGCCTCCAATGTCAGTGTCCAGAATAACGGGAACTCTTTTTCCATAATTATGCTTCATGCTGCGAAACCTCCACTTGTTTATTTTTTCATATCACCGCAATTAAGGTTTATTCTCACGAGTATGCAGGTTTAACGGTTTTGCAGGTTTTTGACGATTCCTCAGCTGCTTCCATGATGGCGATGACCCGTCTTGCTTCTTCTGGTTTAACCAGCAATTCTGCTCCGTGTAACAGGTGGTCAGCAATGTTTTTATAATATGCTGAGTGTTCGCCTTTTCTAAACTGGATCTGCGTTTCAACAGGTTTATTGTTGCTGTAAGTCACCATGCGGAAGTATTGTTGTTCTTGCACCGACGTGATTCCACCCTTCGTGCCTAAGATCCTCCAACGAGGTTTCCCTATGCTGGCCATGCTGGAAAGCTGGACATCTGCGACAGCTCCGTTTTCAAAGCGAATTAAGGCTTCCACTTGATCTTCGTTTGTAACGTCCATCCACACAAGTTTATGGAAGCAACCTGTGACTCCAGTGACTCTGCTTGGAATAATGTTGAGAATCCAATCTAACAGGTGCGCCCCCCAATCGTAGAAGGCTCCTCCCGAAATCTTCTTGTTTGAACGCCACCATGTTCCAGGATGCCCATAACCTCCCATAAAAGATTCCAAGTGGAAAACTTGTCCTACTAGACCTTGAATAATCGTTTCCTTTAACGCAAGAAAGTCGCCGTCAAGCCTTCGGTTGTGAAAAACCGTAAGCATTAGCTTCCTTTTTTTAGCCTCGTCAATCATCGCAGTGGCTTCAGAGGTTGTTATGCACATTGGTTTCTCAACAATAACGTGTTTTCCAGCCTTCAAACATTGCAGAGCTAATTCAGCATGAGTATTATGCGGCGTAACAACGGTCACAAGGTCGAACTCAGCGTCACCAAGCATCTTACCCAAGTCTTCGTAGGTTTTTATTTCTGGGAAATCCTTTCTCGCAACCTCAGTTCTTTTTGGATCAGCATCGCAGACGGCAACAAGCTCAAGCCCTTCCGTTGCCTTTATCTGGTTACAGTGGGCTTTACCCATATTGAAAGCAGGACCATACCCTACCACTGCGCATTTAATTTTATTTTTACTTGCTGTCTTACCATTCATTTCAATTCCAGCCTTCGCGTTGTTAAAATTTAGAACCCCCTTCGTCTTTTAAGCCTTCTCAACGAAACAAGTTTAAGTCACTACACTAAACCTTTTTACGCGTAACATTAGGGCAAGAGAGATGAACCGACATTGAGGTGCCAATACTGCGGCAAAAATGTTGACCTTCCTTTTAGATGCTCATTCTGCAGCATGTACCACTGTGAAGAACATAGACTACCAGAAAACCACAACTGCCCAGAACTTTGGAAAGCGACACTTCTCAAGCCAAGTGAAAAAGAAAAATTCAAAAGACCGCTTGAAGGACATCCATCTGAAAGTGCGAGTCAACCAACGTTTCAATATCCGTTTAGGATAAAAAAAGAAGGCTGGATCAGCAGTGCAGAGTTGGCTCACCTAACGTTAGGAGCGCTAATTGTCATGGCGGTGGGACTGGCATGGGACAGCGTCGGATTAGAATGGGTTTTCGAAATCTTCTCAGATCCAATTGGCACTTTTATTTCCGCTGCGATTTTCACGTTTATCTTTCTATCTCATGAACTTGCACACAAAGCTGTTGCCAAGCAATACGGGCTTTGGGCTGAGTTCCGCATCAATCCTCTTGGAGCAGCGTTCACTGTGATGACGATAGCTGTGCCTCTGATCAAAATTATTTCTCCAGGTGCCGTGATTATCGCAGGTGCAGCAGACAAAAAAGTCATCGGTGTGTCAGCGCTTGCAGGACCTTTAACAAGCATCGGGCTTTCTGGAGTATTCTTATTTTTTGCGTTTCTTTTTCGAGGAGGCTTAAACGCCTTGTTTTTGAACAGTGCTGCCCTTGCTATCTGGATCGCTGTTCTCAACCTTGTTCCTTTCGGAATTTTTGATGGAGCAAAAGTTTTTTGGTGGAATAAAGCTGCTTGGGCAACAAGCTTTACAGTCGCTGTTGTCTTAATGGTTTTTACTTTGTTAATTCAAATTTAGGCTTAAACCTAAAATGCTGTAGAGGTTTATGTTTTTTGGCAATCAAACACCTAAAAATGGTGTTAGATTAGTTCGATACTTATGAAGACTTCTTCTGGAACCCGCATTCTCATTACTCGACGCATAACTCTTTCCTCTGCGTCGATGTCCATTAAGCGTTTATGGATGCGCAGTTCCCATTTGTCCCATGTCTTAGTTCCTTCGCCACATGGACTTTTCATCACTGGTACATGGAGCTTCTTTGTCGGTAACGAAATAGGTCCGTTAGTTTTCACACCGCTTTTCTGGGCTATGGTTTTAAGTTCTTCGCATACGCTTTCAAGTTTCTTGTAGTCTGTGCTTGTCAGTTTTATCCTCGCTTTTCTTACCATGCCCAGTTCACGTCGATTTTGGTAACTTTCCAAACAGTATTATTTAAACGCTTTTCTTTCACCAGCAAAAAGTTAAGCTCGTCTTTCTCGGTTCAGTCTTTTAGTCTGCCACGAGTAACTACGTAACCTTGGTGACTCGCCGAAGCCACAGGCTGAGCATCTTTTTTGCCTGATGTGGTATGATCTTCTACCGCAGCGCCTGCAGCGAATGTGAACGGTTTTGCCCATTCGTTTTCCAAAAGAAGGAGTGCCTTTACCCATAGACCATTTCACCTTGGCGGCGGAGATATCATGACGACGTTGTCTCCTCTGACTATTATTAGACCTAGCTCGTCAGTTTTGTCCTTGTCTGTTACGTCTTCTGCTTTTTCTAAAACAAGGTTAAGGTGCTGGTCGAATCCTCGAAGTAGCCCCCTTATTCTTTTACCTCCCCTAAGCATAATTAAAACGGTTTTGCCGAGGTTCTCCTCAAGAATTTTATCTGTCATCTGCATTTTTTCCGCCATCACTATCAACGTTCCTTGAAGCTTTCTGTTATTTCGTTTGTGTATGAAGGCTTGCAGATTTATATGTGTTGCTGTCAAAATTCTAAGATTATGTCTGCATCAACACGTAGGGTTCCATTAAGAAAGGACGACCGAAAACAGTTCCTAGAAAAGGTTTCATCAAATTTTGGGCTAAACATCGAATCCATCTTTGGCTTAAAAACGCAAGTCGAGATGATGGAAACCTCAAAAGGCAAGATTTATGTTGTTAATGGACGTCTCATTTTTGTTGAGTTCGAAAACGACGTGTTTCCCACGTTATCTTTTGACCAATGCATTTCACGCCTGCCAAAGGTTGTTGTGGACATGGGTGCAGTGCCATACATCTGCAACGGGGCAGATGTGATGGGGCCTGGCGTCGTTGACATTCAGGGAGAATTCAAACCGAAAAGTGTAGTTGTAGTTGTGGATGTCAAAAACAAGAAGCCAATAGCTATTGCAAAGTCCATCTTTGACTCCAAGACAGCGTTAACAATCAAAAAGGGCAAGTTGTTTGAAAACCTTCATTGCGTAGGAGACGACATCTGGACAGTTATTAAAGAAATTGAAGATAGACGAAAGAGTTAAGACGCTTCTGTGCTATCTAACCCTTATACGTTAATAAGAGTCTTGAGGGGTGGATTTTGGCCAGTGCGAATTTGGGCAAAGTCATAGAAAAAATAGTAGGCAGAGTTAAAAAAGAAGAACAGTCCAAAATGGAAACAACGCCTGAAACTGCAGCTGAACCAGTGCCAGAACATGTTCCGGTTCAAACGACGTTACAGACCAAGCAGGTTTACATAAAATCCACAGTTTTAAACTCGCTGGAGGAACTGGAAAATATTGTTGCAGAACTTGAATCTGGTAACATTGTCATAATTCGGTTAACGCCCCTTTTTGATGTGGACCTTGATGATGTTAGACGCGCGGTTAAAAAATTGAAGAAAGTAGCCCAAAAAATAGACGGCGACATTGCCAGCTTGGGGGAAGACCGCATTATCGTAACTCCCTCCAATATAAAAGTATGGAGAGACAAAAGCTAACAGGCTTAGACGATAAAAGGAATTTAGTGAAGCCGAATAGTTTCTAGGACATCTGGCGCTATAGCGTTAATTTTGTATCTCGTACGCAGGTAATCAGCCAGCCCAAGGCATTTGGATCTTTCTCCGTGGCATACGATGACATTCTCAGGTTTTGACGCCAGTTTACGGATGTACCCGATTATTTGTCTTCTGTCAGAGTGCCCGGAAAACCCGTCAACTGTTTGAACTTCGAGATTGCATTTAATAACCTTAATTTTTCCCTCGGAGTTAAAAACTGAGACTTCAGGCACCTTTTTCTGTACTCGTCTGCCGAGTGTTCCTTCAATTTGGTAGCTGACAAAGATTATCGAGTTCCGACCGTCCTCAGCCAACTGCTGGAAATAGTCGATTATAGGTCCGCCTTCAAGCATTCCAGCTGTTGCAACAATGATGCTGGGTTCACCATTGATTATGTCCTGTCTGGCGCTTGGGTGTTCAACAACTGTGAAGTAGTCGGACTCAAATGGGTTTACACCTTCGTTAAGTATGCTATTTCTAACCTCTCTAGACAAATACTCAGGATGCGCGGTGTGAATGGCTGTCGCCTCAGAAATCATCCCCTCTATGAAGACCGGCGCTTCCTTCATCATCCCTCTTTTCATGTACTCGTCTAAAACAAGCATGATCTCCTGAGCCCTACCGACAGCAGGAACGGGAATCAAAACCTTTCCGCCACGGGTGAGAGTTTCGTTGATTATTTGCGTAAGCCTTTGCTCAGCCTCTTCCCTCGCTGGCATGATGTCAGTCGGTCCACTGTACGTCGCTTCTGTAATGATTGTTTCAACCCTCGGAAAATCTCTAGCAGCGGCTTCCAGCAACATTGTTTTGCCGTACTTGAAGTCGCCTGTGTAAACTATATTGTGGTAGCCTTCACCTACGTGAAGGTGAACTACAGAAGAACCAAGAATGTGTCCAGCATTATGCAAGGTCAGCCTGATGTCTGGAGCGATGTCTGTAACTACGCCAAACCTTAAGGGCACGGTGTGTAGTACGCTTTCCCTTACGTCTTTTTGATCATAAAACAACGGTAAACCTTGTTTTGACATGACGTCAAGATAGTCAAGCTGAAGAAGCGTCATGAGACTCAAATTCGGCACAGAACAATACACGGGTCCATCAAATCCATATTTGAAAAGGAAAGGTAGGAACCCGCAGTGGTCCAAGTGAGCGTGGCTTATAACGACAGCGTCTAGGGTTGAAGGGTCGAACTGTGCAACATCAAACCTTGGAAAAACCTCGAAGGGCTTTGTAGAACCAGGGTTTATGCCGCAGTCAATTAGAACTTGACTTTCTCTTGTCTCCACAAGAACGGCGGAACGGCCAACTTCTCTGGCTGCGCCCAGCATCGTGATTCTGACGTCTCCAACCTCGTGTAACAATGGTCTATAGATTCTTTCACCGACGTTTCGAAGTATCCTCTCTCGTTCTTTGCTTCCTGAATAGAGCGAGTGCCTTACATGAGCAATGATTTTTGACGGTTTTGGCGGACTTCTCAGAACTCTGGGGATCCAACGTGTTTTAACCACGATTTCGTTGAGTGTTGAACCGTCTTTTCCAATTACGAGACCAGGCTTCTTGGCTTCAATGATAACTTCGCCGACAGTTGGGTCAAACAGAACGTTTGTGATTTCAGCTTCTTGTGTAACTATTTCTGTAATGGTTTTTTGGGCTTCAGGTTCAGCCATCCTCATAGAGGGGTCGGATCTGATGACTATTCTTTTTTTGATGAGGTTAACAATTTCCGTGATAGCCTTACTTTGGGTTACTCGTATTTCGGGTTTTTTAGTGTAAATGGCTAAAGAGGGACCCTCAAATTCAATACGTGTAAGTTCTGCTTCTTTCGGTAGATGCTCAAAAATGGTTCTTCGTATCATGTCCTTGTCTTTTTCCGTTGAAGCCACTTTCTTCTATCTCCTTTCTACTGTGCCCTTAATTCTGTTTCAAAATCATTCTTTTTTCTTCTTCACTTAATTCCCGATAACCGTTCACGTCGATTATAGAGACATCAAAGCTGTCTCCACTGGCAACATCCCGTTTCGTTGCTGAATTAATTGACTTAACAACGATCTCCAAAATCTCTTGTAGAGGTAAACCTTCCCGGAACCTTTCTTCTAGGACGCCGTAAGCCACTGGTGAACCAGATCCTGTTGCAACATACTTTTCCTCAGTTACACTGCCGAACGGATCTATCATGAACAAGTGCGAGCCTGAATTGTCAACTCCGCCTATGATTATCTGTGCTAAAAACGGATATAGACGGTTTGAGAAAAACATGTTTGCCACGAGACGCGCTGCTGCACCCACTGGGATGGGAGACCTTCTTTGCAGACTATACATTCTTGCGTTTGCTTTGAGGATTTCAACTGTCCGTTGCGCATCTGCGACTAGGCCTGAAACTGTCATCGCTAAGTGGCTGTCTATCTTGTAGACTTTTTTTCCTTTTTTGTGTACAACAAGGGAGCCTGCTGTCACCCTCGTGTCTGAAGCAAGCACAACACCATCTGTGCTTATAGCTCCAACAGTCGTTGTTCCCTTTAATGCCATTCCGTCATTCAATATACGCATTCTCAGTTTCTCCGAAAACATGTTAACGCAAGCTTCTCGTTGGTAAATCTGATAAGAGAGGAGCAGATGCTTGAAGTTATCATAATAATGTTATGGTTGAATTTAAATCGTTCGGATTTTTGATTCGTCTCATGAGTTTATTATGTCTTTAAATTAAGAAGGCTTAAATTAGATAGGTTGTATCTCTTAATGCTTGAGTGGAAGGACATTTATTGAGTCTAAACCTTCATCGCATGCATCTTCCAAGAGAGGTAATCGTTGGCAACGGAAGTCTTCAGCTAATTAGTGACGTCTGCAAAAACTTGGGATTTGACCGAAAAGCCTTGATTATCACGGGCAGAGTTACGAAGCAAATTGCAGCACAAAGGGTCAATAATATACTTCAGGATGAAGGATTAAAGGTTGATTGCCATGTAGTTTTATCAGATGTTCCCACATTGGATGACGTTTTGCAAGCTGAAAAAGCTATTGAATCCTTGAAGCCTCAAGTTGTTTTTGGAGTGGGAGGCGGAACAAAAATAGATATTGCAAAGCTAAGTTCCGCACATAAAGGAGTACTTTTCATAAGTGTCCCAACATCAGCCTCGCACGACGGAATGGCAAGCCCGTTCGCCTCGATCAAAGGGCTTAAAAAACCTTCCTCAATCTTGGCGCAGTCTCCAATAGCGGTTGTCGCTGACACGTCAGTCATAATTAATGTCCCTTACCGTTTTATCGCTAGCGGGTGTGGGGACGTAATTTCGAAGTTTGTTTCAACCCGAGACTGGAAATTGGCCCATGAAAGAAAGAATGAATATTATGCGCAGTACGCAGCGAGCCTAGCTTTGATGAGTGCGCAGCACATAGTTGAAAACGTTGACCTTATCAAGCCAGGGTCTGAAGAAGGGTTAAGGGTTCTGCTTGAGGCCCTTGTAAGCTGTGGAGTAGCCATGTGCATAGGAGGAACAAGCAAACCTTGCAGCGGCTCAGAACATCTTTTCAGCCACGCCTTAGACTTTTTGTATCCGAACAGTGCGTTGCACGGTGAACAGTGCGGTTTAGGAGCAATTATGATGGCTAAGCTTCACGAAATTGAATGGGAAATGATTAGAGACACGTTGAAAAAGATTGGGGCGCCAGTTACTGCCCGAGAAATCGGTGTTCCCTCAGATCATGTTATCGAAGCATTGTTGAAAGCTTCCACAATTCTACCAGAACGGTACACTATCCTGAACGAGAGGCATTTAACCCGAAAAACTGCTTACGAATTGGCTAAAACTACGGGTGTAATTAAGTAAAAGTTTATCGTGTTCTTTAATATAATCCCTTTGTGGAGAACAATTTGGATAGCAAGAGAATAGTAACCTTAATCGGTTCAGGTCAAGCTAAGATTGGCACAGTCTTCATTCATAAGGGTCCCGGCTCGAAATGTTCAGAATGCGAGTACTCGAAGGTTTGCGTTCACAACATAGAGCCAGGACGTGTCTATGAGATCGTAGGCGTACGTGATAAAGTCTTATTTTGCAAGCAATACGAAACAGAGATGAGGGTTGTTGAGGTTGTGAATGCTAAGGTACCATCTTCGCTGCCGAGCAAACAGGCAATTGCAGGTGCAATCATCGTCTTTCAAATGCCACAATGTGGAAACGAAGAGTGCGAAAGATACGAGTTGTGTTTTCCGCTTGGCCTAAGAGATGGAGACAGATGCGAAGTGGTTGAGGTTACTGAGACTTTTCAGTGTCCACTTGGGGTTTCTCGGAAGAAGGTTTTTCTTCAGCTTGCTCCGGCTTCTTGAATGTTTCAGTGAATGAGACGGTTTTTATTTCTGGGAAAAACTTTTGAACATCGAGGGCTATGCCTCTTTTTGCAATCTGTAACCCCTCAAGGTAGAAGGCTTCTTCAGGAACTTTTATAGTGAGAGTGTCGTTCGCTACTTCAAATAAGAACTTTTCTATGTCAATGTGTGGAATTCTTCTGTGGATTAATGCACTTATCTTTTCTTCTACTGTTTCAAGTTTCTTCTGAACTGTAACCTCGTAAATCAAGGTTTTTCCAGCGAGGGGCGGATTGAAGTCTAGGAGAACTCTGCCTGAGCCGATTGTTCTAACTGTGGCTAAGCGGTTGTCAACTTCGATCCTCATTCCAACTTGAGGCGTAATTCCTTGAGAGGTTAATTTCCTTAGTGGATACAGCTTGATTTTTTTGGGGTCTCTTTCTCCGAAGGCTTTCTCTGATGAAATCTCTATTTTTTCTGTTTTGTTAAGCTCAAGATTCAGTAAGGCATCGTCTAAGGCTTTTAGAACCCACCCTTCGCCTATTACAACTAGGTTCGGCTCGTAGAGAACGCCGTCTTTGTAGATGTTTTCTTTTTTCGCTATGTCTTCAGATGTGGTGTCGAAGGCTTCTCCTGTCTCTGATAGCCGCGCGGTATAATCGATTAGGATGAAATCTCCTTTCTTAAATGACATCTTTTTTCCTCATGTAAGTTGTTTTCAATATTGCATTTTTTCCCGAATTTTGGTTTGCGCTTCAGTTTTCAACTTCGCTACTTTAATCAGCAATGTTTTGGTTACTGAAAATAAGACTGACATATATGGATTACGGAAGCAGTTCGGTTGGCTTTGCCAAAACTTAGTTTGGCTAGTTGTGATCAATTGAAGATGAATATAAAACATATATTTTGCCTTTTACTATTTTAATATATCATAGGTTTATTTTGCTTATTATTGCTGGAATTCAATTGGAAAACGGACCCCCGTCTGAGAAGGTTGAGAAAATTGCGTTAAGGTTTCTTACTCGTTTTGATGAAATCCTAATGGAGGTCATAAAGGATGTTTTAGAAAAAGTTCTTGGAGAGACTGCGGCGGGATTTATAACGGAATTTGTTATTTTTAAGGTTCTAAAAAAGAATGAAACGTACATAACGTTCGGGGAAGACGCAAAGACATTTAATGATGCCTTAAAAAACATTCTCGGGTCAGGCTGCGCGCCAATCGAAAAATTAATTATTGAACAATTATTTTTAAGATTCGGATTAGAATTCAAAGAAAAGAGAAATTACACTTTTTCGGATTACATAAAAGAGTTGAAAACAAGACTTGAACTGAAAAGACTGCTTGAGGAACAGGGACAATCATGAATAATGAAAAAGTAGATGCAAATGCGTTCAACGAATTGCTTAACGCCTCAGTTTTCCTTGGAAACGTATCTACAAAGGTCTACGGCATATCGGATGTGAATAAAATATACGGAATCCTTGAAAAGGAGTTCTCAAAGATCAAATCATATAATGTTTGCATCTTTATGTTAGCTAACAAAGGTTTAAAGCTCAGAATCGCAGCAGCCTCAAAATTTTACAGGAAAAACCAAATTTTTGAACGTTTATTTAACAAAAGTCTGGAGAAGCTGCGGATTGACGTAACCAAATCAAGTCTTTGCAGTCAAGTAGTACACGAAGAAAAAACGCTAGAAGCCGATTTTACTGATTTGCTGCGAGAAATTTCACTTTTGCCGACAGGCAATGAAATAATTAAGACCTTTAACTTTCAGGAAAGAAAGGTTATTTTATCACCATTATATCGCCACAAAAGGGTTCTTGGTATCCTCATTATTGATGCAATTGATCCGACAGATCAGTTTGTCGCAGTAGCTAAAAATTTTGCTCAACAAATCTCAGCTGCGATGGAAGTCGCGAAACAACAGTCAAAATACAAGAAAACCATTGATAAACTGAGGAGTCTTGAGGAAAAATATGGGGCTTCATTTGAGAAAGCGATGGACGCTATCGTCCTTGCTGATGCTGAGACTGGCATAATAGTTGACTGCAATCACGCAGCATGCAAATTGGTTGGAAGAAGAAAGTCAGAGATTGTTGGTCAACATCAACGGATTCTGCATCCTCCAGAGGAAATAGTTGGCGAGTTTAGCAAAACGTTTACTCACCATCTAAAAGAGAATGAAGGGCAAATTCTAGAAACAAAGGTTATCACAAAAGATGGGGAAGTTAGAGACGTTGAAATCAAGGCGAACTTGCTGGAAATCGAGGGTAGAAAAATACTTCAAGGGATCTTTCGAGATGTCAAAGAAAAGAAAAAAATGGAAAAAAAACTAATCAGTGAACGTGACTTGTTGCAGGCCCTTATGGACAACATTCCTGACACTATTTATTTTAAAGACACAAATTCTCGGTTTACAAGAATAAATTTGGCTCAAGCTCGGATGCTTGGTGTAAAAAGTCCTGGGGAGGCTGTGGGAAAAACAGACTTCGACTATTTCACGCTTGAACATGCAAAAGATGCCTATATTGATGAACAGAACATCATTCGGACAGGAAAACCTATTGTAAATAAAGTTGAGAGAATTAGAAGAGCAGACGGAAAATTCCTATGGGTTACCGCGACAAAGGTTCCAATAAAAGATTCAACAGGCCGCACCGTTGGAATAGTTGGAATATCGAGAGACATCACAGAAACTAAGCAGATGCAAGATGAACTTGAGAAGTATTCCAAGCACCTGGAAGAAATCGTGGAACAAAAAACAACGGAGCTCAGAAAGGCTGAACGGTTGGCTGCAATTGGCGAAACAGCAGCCATGGTGGGACATGATCTCCGCAATCCGTTACAAGCCATTATTGGAACGCTTTACTTGTTAAGAGAAAAAATTGATTCCTTCCCAATTGAATCTATGGAGAAAAAGGATATTGAAAAACTATTCAGAAGAGTTGACGACGAAATAAAATACATGAACAAGATAATCTCGGACTTACAAGATTATGCTGGGCTGACAAAAGTTAATTTCATAGAAACTGACATTGGCGATGTTATAAAAGACGCTCTTGCATCAATAACGATTCCAGAAACAATCAAAGTCTCAGTAGCGGTTTCAAAATCTCTTCCCAGATTAATGGTTGACCCTACATTAATGAGGAGGGTGCTAACTAATTTGATTCTTAATGCTGTTCAAGCAATTCCTGACACGGGTAAAATTAGAATAGAAGCGTATAATAATGGAGAAGAAGCGATAATAAGCGTTACAGATACAGGAGTGGGCATCCCAGAAGAAAATTTGCCCAAAATCTTTCAACCTTTGTTTACCACAAAGGCCAAGGGGCAAGGATTCGGGTTGGCAACATGTAAAAAACTTATAAATCTTCAAAACGGTGAGATTATGGTTAAGTCAGAAGTAGGTAAAGGTTCAACGTTCTCAATCAAAATCCCGTTAAAAAGGTGAAAAAATTTGGAAAAGAAAAAGAACATATTGATTGTGGACGATGACGAGGCAATCGTCGATGTCATCAAAAAAATTCTTGAACTGAAAGGATACAACGTTGACACTGCCAGAAGTGGACAAGAGGCTATACAAAAAACACGGGCTAAATATTATAATCTGGCTTTACTGGACATTAAACTTCCCGACATGGAAGGTACCTATCTTCTGTCAAGGATTCACAAAGACATCCCTAAGATGATGAAAATCATGATCACTGGCTATGCTAGCTTAGAGAACGCTGTTGACTCTCTGAATCTTGGAGCAGACGCGTACTTAATTAAGCCTGTTGAAACAGAAAAACTGTTGAGAACCGTGGAAGAAAAACTCAGAGAACAAGAAGAAGCTGAAAGCATGAACCAAGAAAAGGTTACTGAATGGATTAAAAGCCGAATTCGAAAAATCGAAAGCGGCGTCTCATAGGACTAGTCGCAGTTATGCGTTTCTTATCTTAAGAAAGATTGACTGCTAAAACGTGTCAGGTTCAAGCCTTAATGTTTTATCAAGAAACGCCACTACGTAGTCGCCATGCCTAGCTGGACCTGGGTTGACAACTAATGTTTTACCAATTTTTTCTTTGCCCCTAGCTTCGTGAATGTGACCACAAAAAACTATTGACGGCTGATTTTCTTCAATGTATTTCCTGACGCTTAAACTGCCCACATGATGACCAAAGGATGTTTTGTCAAGCGTGCCACATGGAGGAGCATGTGAAACAAGAACCACCCATCGGCTTAAAGGAAGATTGCTGGACGCCCGGTTCAAGGCTTCCGTTATCTTGTCTTCTGTCATTTCAAAAGGCGTACTGAAAGGTGTCGGTGGGCAAGCTCCAACTCCTATAAACGTTGCATCGTAGTACGTGACATTTCTTCCATGGATACACGTAGCTCCTTCAATGTCCACACCCACAAGTGAAGGTGGGTCACAGTTTCCAGGCACAAAAACGACAGGTATCCGAGTGTCTGTTAACAGCGACAAAAGACGCCGTGCTTCTTGGAGGCTGCCAAAGTGGGTTATGTCGCCACAAACGACAATTACGTCAGCTCTGTTTTCTTCAGCCTTTTCCACGAAGGCCTCAAACACGGATTGCTTTCCATGGAAGTCGGTGCCAACGAGGACCCTCATAAATCTCTCATCCGTGTGTCAGCACTTTTACGGTTCTCTTAGGTGAAGAGGCAACCCTGAGAACTGGTTGTTTTTGGATTCGGATCTTTGCTCCATCTTTTCCCATGCGCTTTTTGCGAATGCAACCGCCTTCTGCGGGTACTCTTCAACCTCTATCTCTGCAATAATTGGGAAAGGTGTCGGCACAGCAATTCCCCAGAGCATCGCCTCGTGGTCAGCTAGACCAGGTAAATAGTCTTTAAGCCTTTCCGACCCGTATTCGGTGTATTGCAGGATGGCGTCTTGGTCGTTTCCGCTTTTTAGCCTAAAACATGCAACAGAGTTACATTGAGAAATTGTACTTTTCAAGACATAGGCAGGCCTTTGCGTCATAAGTATCAAGCCTACATTGTATCCTCCTGCTTGGCTCGCAGTTTCAATCATCGACGCTTTAACTTGGTTTTGGACGCTTGACTCTCGCATTTCAACTCCTCTTTCAGGGGCAAAATACTGAGCCTCCTCAATCGCTATGATGCATGCAAAGTCTCCATAGTCTTTTCTTTGCATCGCGTATTCCCGAACATTGTCAAGGATGTGTTTAGCTGTTCTTTGTTGAGATTCAATATCTGTGTCAACAGAGAAGTCGACGATTAAGGTAAAGTTGGCTTTAACCTCGTCAATGACGTTAAGAGGCTTAGTTTCTCTGTCAATAAATTTGCCTTTAGTCTCGAGCGCCCACTTGATTGTTTCGTAGGCTTTTCTTTGGCTGCTTTCGGTTTTATAAACCACTTTACGGCTGAGAACTTCCTCTGTCTTTTCAAGTAGACCCTGGCGAGTCATCTTTGACCCTTCGGCCAATGTTGCCCTTACGGCGTCTAAGAGAACTGTGGCTTCTTTGCCTTTTAACTCCAGCTTATCAATGATTATTTTTGGGTCTGAGATTTCTGGCGTAAAGTTCGTGTACGGCAACATTTTCGCACCATAACGTCTCAGACCGTTGTATTCGCCACGCATATCAAAAATGACGAAGTGCGGTTTAGGCTTAAGGCGAGAAGCTTTGGCAACCAAGTTTATGATGAAACTCGACTTTCCAGACCTCGTCATTCCTGCAACAAACATGTGGCCCTTCGCAACTGAGTTCAAATTTATGTAAACGGGAATGTTAGTGCCTCTGGCTTTGCCTATTTCAAGCATAAGCGCGTCGGCTTCAACTTTTTTTGGGATGAAAAAATTTTTTAGCGCCTCCTCGTTAGGTTCGTAAACGTAGTCCCAAGGTGACGGCGCGACCTCCATCGTCCTCCAACGGCCTTTTTCATCGTAGTAGCCGAGAATTTCTGCAGAAGCAATAATGTATTCCAGCCGTTTGCCATAATCGGCTCTACGGCCTTTCTTTCCAGCTAAAGGTCCAGTTCGCCCAGTAATCATCTCTGGATTGTACGGTTGAATGCTGAAGGTTCTGACTAAAACTTGTGTTTTTGGGTTTGTTGGGTGGTCAATGAAATAGAAGTGGTTGACCTTAACTTGGGCGTCTTCCATTACGACGAAGTTCAAGTAATCATGCGTACAACCTGAAAGTGCGTAGCCCACTGGCTTAGACTCAGACTGCCTTTCCAAATCCTATTTTCCTCCTGCCGTAGCTGAAGCTGCTTCTCTACCATTAATTGTCCAAGGTTCTCCATGTTGTAGGGCAAGCATCACTAAATCTTTTGAGTCCATTTCGCCCCTTTCAACAAGCTCCAAAACCTTGGCGTAAATCATAAGCGTTCTTATGTTTGAGACGCTTGTCGTTATCTTTGTTAGGCGGTCAGCCTCGTTTATGGCAAAGGGTATTCCAGTTTCCTCTTCTGAAGTCATATAAAGCACGGTACCAATCTCTTCCAAGCGGTTGAGGCAATATTCGGGAATTTCCAGCCTATAGGGAGTTGTTAGTCCAGTTCGAATGTAAGAGGAGTAAAAGTTCGTGATTTTCTGAATAATTAAGTTAGGCACACCGAACTCAGCTGCTTTTTCCCGATAATTATCAATTACGTATCCTTTCGTCGGCTTAGCCTCAGGTTTAGTGTACTCACCAAGGTTAAGAATGAGGTCCATAAGCGCTGTGTCTCTCATCCTAGAGTTGCCAAACGACCTGCAGACCTGGTTCATCCGCGTCCTTTTCGCGAAGCCAACGATTGGGATTTTTTTCATGTAACATGTCTGCAACAAGTTAACGGCACATCTTATGGTTTCATCAACGTCTCTACGGTAATCCTCAGAAAAATGTGTTGGCGGCAAAAGCAGAAAATGCATGGATAAGGTTCCGTCGAAGACGACGAGCTGCGGTTCCCATTTTTCTATTGCTTCCTCTGTAACTTGGTACTGGATTTTGGCGGCTAAAAGGGCTTCTCTGTCCTGTGGCCTTGACTCGTCCGACCAAACATCGGGGGTTCCTGCCTTGTAGTGGGGTTCATCAAGTATTGTCCACCCTTCGGCGACGACGGCGACAGAGGCGTAAAGCGGTAAATAGGCTGACCTTAAGTCAACGCCGTTGTATCCAGCGTCAGAGGCGACAACCCGTGTGTTTGCGGCTTCCTCGTCGTGTTTGAATTTACCAACTTTTATTTTGTCGCGAACCTCGCTCAACAGTTTCTTTCGGCTCTGGTTGTAGGTCAAAAGTTGTTTGACAATTTCGTCTGTTCCGTCGTCAATCAGCCTTTGGTAGAGGTCAGCGTGCAAAGTTTCAGGCTCTGGCCCCGTGAAAAGTGAAAAGTACCGTTCACGAAAGGTCAAAGGCGTCCTTTCATGCCTCGCTTTTGTCTTTTCTCTGTTCAATGGGGAGTCCCTTCATTATATTTTGAGCGAGGCACCTATTAAGTCTACATTTCTGTTGAGAAAAATTGGAGAAAAAATTTGTTGTTTGCTTACTCAGGCTACTTCATCGATAAAATTAGGTCTAAAGCTGTTTTGCTGTCCATTGCTGACTTTAACGGGTGACCTGGATACGGTGACAGCTCGACGTTTAGGAATCCTTTGTATCCTGTTTCTCGAAGCGCCTTCACCACGGTAGACCATGGTATGTCACCTTCTAGCAGAGGTTTAAACTGCATTGTGGGACGGTGAAAATCTTTAACGTGGATGCATGTAATTAGGTCTTTAAGGTGTCTTATCCACTGTTCCGAGAAGCTTAGGAAGTGCATGTTCCCAATGTCGAAGTAAGCTTTTACGATTGGGTTCCCAAATTCTTCTATGAACCTCCTAAATTCCAGCGGACTATACAGGAACCTGTTCCAAACGTTCTCTATGCCTAAAGTTACGCAGCAAGCCTCTGCTGTTGGAATGGCCTTTTCAATGCTTTGTTTTGACAGCTCCCAAGTTTGTTGGTACGTGATTTCAGAGACTGCGACTGCTGGAACAACGAGCAGTACTGAGGCGCCAATGTCAGCAGCGAACTCGCAGCCTTTTTTGATGATTTCAGCCCCTTCTGCCCGTGTTTTTGGGTCTGGACTTGCCAAGTTGTATTTCCAGAATAATCCAGAGCATAGGCTTGGCAGTTCAAGTCCCAGCGACGCTGCTTTCTCCGCTATGGCTTTTCTCTCTACCCTTGAAATTTTTAGTGTTTCTTCGTCGAGGTTCAGTTCAACTCCTTCGAATCCTATCTGTGCAGAAGACTCGAGGATTTGTTCAATCCTATAGCTAGAGGGGTAAATCCAAGCATTGACTCCTTTTTTCACGTTTTTTCCTCCTTCTTATGGTAACGGTAATTTTACGGGTTTTCCTGTTTCCATGGATGTTCTGGCTGCAAGGGTGAACTCAAGCGTTTTTGCGCCTTCCTGAATTGGAGTTCTTGTTTCCTCATCGTTTAATACTGCCTGAATGAAGTCTTTTGTTTCAAGCAAGTAAACGTCTCTTTGCTCAGATGTTGTTTGTGTTTCGTCGGCTTTTTTTGTTGAATAAAGGGTTAACGCGTTACTGTTTTCGCAGACTAAGGTGTAGTTTTTGGCAGCGATCATCCATCGGAGCCACCACTGTGAAGCGGCGCCCCAAGTTGTCGCTGAGATTGTTCCAATTGCTCCTGACTTGAACCGGAATGTTGAGCTGCTCACGTCTTCAGTGGTTAAATCAGGAACGTCGGTCCAGAATTTTATGTTCTTCTGTCCGTAGACCTCGTCGATGTCTCCGCATAGGTAGCGAAGTGCGTCGTAGAGGTGGGTTGACTGCTCGACGATTTGTCCTCCGCTCTTGTCTTTGTTTCTCCACCATTCTCCTCCGAGAAAGTGGCACCAGTACCATCCGACTGCTAGCCCTAGGTCTCCTGCTTCGCCTGTTTGGATTAGGCGTTTTGCTTTCTCGACGCTGTGGCTGAATCTTTGACAATAGCCAACTTGGCTTTTAACATCATGTTTCTCGACAGCTGAGACCATTGTTCTTGCTAGTTTCATGTTTAGTGCTATAGGTTTCTCGATGAATATGTGGATGCCTTTTTCCGCCGCGACCTCAACCTCGTTTGTGTGGGCAAACGGAGGCAAACAAATATAGACTATGTCAAGTTTTTTCTTGTCCAACATTTTTTGCCAGTCACTGTACGGGGTTCCCTTGTACTTTTGTGCGAAAGATTTTGAGTTGGCTTCAGCGATGTCGGCGAAAGCCACCATTTCCACTTCAGGTATGGTTTTTAGCCTTTCAGCGTGGACCCCTGCGATTCCTCCACATCCGATTATGCCTATTTTTAGTTTTTTCATACCTGTCACTTATTTAGTAGTTTTATGGAATTGTTTCAGTGGAACAAGTATATTGGATTTTGGGATGTAAAATGCATATAATGTGATTATTATGTTGTTGTTTTTCCTTAATTATGGTCGCGTCTTTTTGTTAGTGCACTGTATAAAGAGGGGGGAGGGCTATATATAGGGCAGTCAGATTTCTTGACCATCTGCTCTTGATTTGGCTTTAGGCTTGTGGGCGCTGTTTTTCAGTTATTGCTTCTTTTATGTGTTTTTCTGTTTGTTTGAACTCTTTGAGCAGTTGTTCACCTTGGCTTGTTAGGTTTGCTCCTCCACCTCCTTGTTTTCCACCACGGTGGGCTTTGACGACGGGTTCTCCTAAGATTGTGTTCATTCGGTTTACGTAGTTCCACACGTAACGGTATGACATGCCGAGTTTTTCAGCTGCTTTGGAAACGGATTTTTCGGTTTTTATGGCTTCTAGGATTTGAGCTCCGCCTTTACCGAGTATCGGTTTTTCGTCTTTTTCCAGCCAGATTTTGTAGGCTGTTGTTATTTTTTTGTTTTTCATTGCTTATTGTTATGATGGTAAGTTTTATAAATTGTACTGCCGAAATAGATGGCTATGCATAACGGGTGGAGCATAGGTGCAAGCAATAAAGAAAATCTTCATGGCGGCAACATTAGTCACGATTCTCGTCATTTCTGGGTCATGGATTTACTTTGAGTATTTTGCCACAAGAAGGCTAATTATTTCGACGACGACAAGCCTTTACGACGCGGGGTTGCTTGACGCGATAAAAGAAAAATTCAAGAAGAAATATCCACTGGACATCAACATCATCTCGGCGGGAACAGGCTTAGCGATTCAGCATGCCAAAAAAGGAGACGCAGATGTTGTGCTTGTGCATTCACCATCTTTAGAGGCGTCTTTCCTCACTGACGGCGTCGGCATCTGCAGAAAAATCGTTGCGTACAACTTTTTCGCGATAATCGGACCGGTGTCAGATCCAGCTCGCATAAATGGAACAGGTCCAATTGAGGCGTTGCAGCGAATAGCGAATTATGGAAGAAGCTGCATTGGTTATGTCTGGGTCTCACGTGGCGACAACTCTGGTACGCACAGTGCGGAAAAAACTCTTTGGGAGAAGGCTGGCTTCGACTATACTATGTTATCTAAGGAAACTTGGTATGTCAGCCGACAGGGCGGAATGGGTGAAACTTTGATTATGGCAGACGAGTACCTTGGTTACACGCTTACAGACATGGGAACGTATCTCGCTTACTTCAAGCAGGGGTTGATAGAGCTGGTTCCGCTTGTTACTCGTGGAAAAGAGCTTCTAAACGTTTACAGCGTGATTGCTGTGAAGCCGTCTACTGTGGCAAATCAGACGCTTCATTCTTCAATTAACTTTCGAGACTCAATAGCTTTCATCAAATACCTCATATCAGATGATGGCCAAACCCTGATAGAGAATTACGGAGTAACCGAGTACGGGCAAAATCTGTTCTATGGTGCTGTCAAGGTTTTGAAAGAAGAATCGGACAGTGAAATTGCCCGTTGGATTCAAGACTATGCTTTCATTAACGGCACAGAGTGCCCACTTGAGTACCGCTACGGTCAAGATGACATTTACAGTTAATAGGGTCTGCTTAATCACAAAAATAAATGATAATGTGGAGAAACAGAGAATTGGACGAAATAATAGAAGGATTTAGTAAAGCCATTCAACTCATAGTCTCTGGAGATTCAACTGTTCTTGACATTACCCTTCGTTCACTGTACGTTTCTGGAGCCGCAGTGCTCATAGCTACCCTATGGGGAATCCCAATTGCGATGCTTCTAGGGCTCAAAAACTTTCGGGGAAAACTCTTCATCAAAGGGCTTTTTAACGCACTAATCGGCATACCTACTGTAGGGTTAGGCTTAATTCTCTACCTGCTTATTCACAGAACAGGCGTACTTGGCTTCTTGCATTTGCTTTACACTCCAACCGCAATCATAATCGGTGAGGCCGTTTTGGTAACGCCAATCGTTGTGAGCTTCTCCGCCAACGCTATGGAATCTGTAAGCCCAGAAATTCAAGATTTAGCTAAAACCTTAGGTGCAACAGAAGACCAATATTTTTTCGCCGTTTTTAGAGAAGCTTTCGACGGAATTTTATTGGCAACAGTGTCGAGTTTTAACCGTGCAGTTGCAGAGCTAGGGGTCGCTCAAATGGTTGGAGGGAACATTTCTGGATTTACAAGTGTCCTCACAACAACTATAGCAAACGAAACAGCTAAGGGTAATGTTTCCCTCAGCATATCACTGGCAATTATTCTTTTCCTAATAGTGTTCGGAATATCCCTTGCAGTCAATTTAATTCAGAGGAGAAGAAAGTAGGTTGCTTGCTGAGCTGAGAAACGTTTCAAAGACCTATAACGATGCCGTGGCTTTGGACAACGTGAACCTCGAAATAAGTGAGGGTGAAATCTTCGCTTTACTTGGACCCAGCGGTTCAGGCAAAACGACGCTTTTGAGAATTTTAGCTTTGATTGAGAAACCTTCAAGCGGTCAAGTGTACTTCAACGGAACAAAAGTCACGGAAAAGAACATTCAAGAGCTGAGAATGCAGACAACAATGGTTTTTCAGAAGACAACGGTCTTCAACACAACAGTCTACAACAACGTGGCTTACGGTTTAAAGCTGAGAAAAATCCCGGAAAACACAATTAAAAAGCAGGTCAGCGACTTTTTAGACCTCGTTGGACTGCGAAGCTTCGAGAAGAGATACGCGAATCGCCTTTCCGGCGGAGAGCAGCAAAGGGTGGCTTTGGCAAGGGCTTTGGTTTTGCATACAAAGCTTGTTTTGTTGGACGAGCCGACTGCTAATCTTGACCCTAGAAACGCTGCTATTGTTGAAGACGTTATTGGCAAGGCTAACCGAGAGTTGGGGACAACGTTTGTCGTTGCAACTCACAACATTTTTCAAGCGAAGAGCCTTCCTCAACGAATCGCTTTGCTCAGGAACGGAAGGATAGAGCAGTCTGGAACCGCAGTTGAGGTTTTTTCAAGCCTTTCAAGAACTTTAACTAGCTTCGCTGCTGTTGAGAACACATTCATTGGTGAAGCTAAGCCGTCTGACGAGGGCACGACGGTGGTGGAGATCGAGAGTGGCATCCAGATTGAGACGACATCACAGGTTCAAGGTAAGGCTCAAGTCTTCATCGACCCAAGAGAGGTTATTGTCTCCAAGAAACTTTTTGCCTCAAGCGCGAGAAACATCCTTAAAGGCAGAATCGTCGAGATTGTGGACACTGGAAACGTCGTCAAAGTTAAAGTGGACGTCAAGGGGAAACTGTTCACTGTTCAAATCACGAGGCGGTCGCTTGTTGATTTGAAACTTCAAGTTGGCTCAGATGTCTTCCTCACGTTTAAGGCTTCAAGTGTCCAAGCGATTTAAGGCAAAGAAAAACGTCTAATGCCCAATTATTTTTTAACATTTTTGTGTTACAGTCGTTTGGTGTCAGATGGTTTTCAAATATGGAATCTTGGAAAACATTGTTTATATTTATTAGTTTGGCGAAAGCCTTAAAGATGAGAATTTCGTCTTTTGCAAGAATATTGTGGAAGGCCTGAAACGTGGTAGAAGAAGAGCTTCCTGAAAAGGTAGCTGGTCTGCTGAGTTCTGTTCTTCAAGAAAATGAAAAAGTCATTTACTACGTTTCGAGCGACATAGATGAGAATGGAAAGTTCGGCGAAAGGTGGCTGATTCTCACAAAATCCAAAGTCGTCACTGTTAACCCTGAAACCCAGCATGTTTTAACGGTTCCCTTGGCTTCAATTCGTTCTGCGACCGTTAAGGACTACGTGGGTAACGCTGAGTTGCTTGTAGAAACAGGCGACGGAGAAACGTCGCTGATAAGGTTTTCGCGGGCGCAGATAGAGGAGTTCCACAATGCGGCGAAGCTCATTGACAAGGCTGCAAGAAAAGAGGTAAACCTGGAAGCTGTAGACGAGGATGTTCTTGAATACTTCTTAACGAAGAAGAACGGGTTCAAAAAAAGCCAGACATTGAAGTGGCTATTGGGCCATTTGAAGCCTCATCTTCATTACACAGTTTTGGCGTTGGTTCTGTCTTTGACGATTACGGCGATTAGTCTTACGCCGCCTATTCTTACGAGGATGCTTATTGACGACGTTTTTGGAAACCGAAACGTGCAGGCGCTCTTTTTTGTTGTGACAGCTTTCATTTCTGTTTATGCTGCTAACGCGGTTCTCGGTCCAGCTCAAAGTTACACGCTTAGTTACCTCGGTCAAAGGGTCATATACAACATTCGAATTCAGGTTTACGAGCACCTTCAGAAGCTTTCACTGGGCTTTTATGATAAGATGAGCTCTGGGCGTGTAATGTCAAGGGTCACAGATGACGTAGGCAGAGTTCAATGGTTCCTAACGTGGGGCATGCAGACCCTTATCATCAGTGCTTTGCAGATTATTGGGATTGGCTTGATCATTTTTTCGATGAACCCGTATCTTGCTGCTTTCGCTTTGATTCCTGTCCCGATTACTGTGGTGGGAATAACGTTGTTCAGAAGGAAAAGTCACAAGATTTACCACAGGTCTTGGCGCAGGTGGGCTGATATCAGTTCGCTGCTGTGGGATACGATTCCAGGCGTTATTGTTGTGAAGACCTTTACGCAGGAAAAGTTTGAGATTAACCGTTTGATTGATAAGATGAAGAAGTCGGTTGCTGCGAACCTAAGCATTACGAAGCTTAACATCGAGTTTTTCCCGTTGATAAGCTTCTCTTTATCCACGAGCTCGGCGATTATTTGGTGGGTCGGTGGGCAAGAGGTGCTTTCGGGAGCTGTGACTCTTGGCTCCTTGATTGCGTTTATTAATTATATGTGGATGTTTTACGGGCCGATTCAGACGATCAGCCAGATTTTTGAGCCTCTTCAACAGGCCATCACCTCAAGCGAAAGGGTTCTCGAGATCATGCAGGTTGAGCCTGAGATAAAGGATGCTCCTGACGCTGTGAAGTTTACGTTTAAGGGCGCAATCACGCTGAAGAACGTGAGTTTCGGGTATAATCCGTACATTCCTGTTCTAAGCAACATTAACTTGGATGTTAAGCCTGGAGAGAAAATCGGCATCGTCGGCCCGAGCGGTTCAGGGAAGACGTCTTTGACTAAGCTGCTTTTGCGGTTCTATGATCCTACTGAGGGAAGCATCGAGATTGACGGCGTGGACTTGAGGAAGATTAAGACTGATTGTTTGCGGTCTCAGATTGGGCTTGTTCTACAGGATCCCTTGCTGTTTTACGGTTCAATTGCGTACAACATTGCCTATGGCCGTCAAGATGCGTCTTTGGATGAGATTATTGCCGCTGGGAAGGCTGCGAAGGTTCATGAGTTCGCGATGGAGCAGGCTTTGGCTTATGACACGAATGTTGGGGACAGGGGTTGGAGGCTTTCAGGCGGAGAGAGACAGAGAGTTGCGATTGCGCGGGCTATTATTATGGAGCCTAAGATTCTCGTGTTGGATGAGGCTACTTCCTCTGTTGACACTTTAACTGAGAGGAAGATTCAGGAGGCGATGGATAATTTGGCGAGGGGGCGGACGACCCTCATTATTGCGCATAGGCTTTCCACTTTGCAGAACGCTGACCGCATAGTTGTTATGGATAAAGGCAGGATTGTGGAGGTTGGAACCCACGAGGAGCTAATGAAGACAGGTGGACTGTACAGCCAGCTCTACCAAGCTCAGTTTGCTGAGGAACAGAAGGTTGCACAGGTTCAGAGGAGGTGAAGGCGGTGCCGCTTGCCGATTTTCTGAGTCAACTTAACATTCTTGACCCGAAGAAGGTGAAGGTTGCCTTCGAGGAGAAGGAGAACAGCTTAAGGTTAAACGTTGACGGAAAGGTTTTGTGCAGTTTGGTTCCAGCGAAGCCTTTTCCAATCACGTCTCCTGAGTACATAATTTTCAGGGACAGTTACGGCGTGGATGTTTGTGTTATCCGAAACTATAATGATCTTGACGAGGAGTCTAGAAGGAACCTGCAGGTTATGCTGGATAAGATGTACTTTATTCCGAGGATCACTAAGATTCATAAGATTGAGACAAGTGGCGACGAGTTTAAGTGGGAGACTGAGACTGACAAGGGTCCGAAGTCTTTCAGAACGCGAGGGCGGATGAGCGTTATTCCTATAGGAAACAGGGTTATTGTGACGGATGTTAATGACAACGTTTACGAGATTGACGATGTTTTTAAACTCGACAACAAAAGCAGAGGGGAACTGGAAAGCACAATCTAGTGGCTTCCACCTTACGGATTTCTTGTTTTTCAAGCGCATCCAAGAAAGGGCTTAAATAGATTTTGTGCGTTTTTCCAAGCTGGATGGCGGGTGGAAAAGAGTGCCTGGAATAGTTGTGGTTGGAGCCCAGTGGGGCGACGAGGCTAAAGGTAAGGTCACAGATTTTCTAGCTGAGAAGGTTGACTGCGTGGTTAGGTTTAACGGCGGCGCGAACGCGGGCCACACCGTTGTTGTCGACGGAAAGGTTTACAAGCTTCGGCTTGTGCCTTCAGGTGTTTTGCATGGCAAGAGGCTTTACATCGGCAACGGCGTCGTCGTTGACCCTGAGGTCCTGATTCAGGAACTGAACTCCCTAAAAAAGGAGGGATTTAAGCCTGATCTCCGCATCAGCGACCGGGCTCATGTTGTTTTTGGGTTTCACAAGGTTATCGATGGGCTTCAGGAGCGGTTTAAGGGAAGCCTTCGTGCTGGCACGACGATGATGGGTATTGGGCCTGTCTACTCGGATAAGGCTGCTAGGTTCGGGGTTCGGGTTGCGGATCTTTTGGACAGGGACGTGTTGGAGTGGAAGCTTAACTTGCTTGTTGAGTTGGCTCAGAGGCTCATTAGAGACGTTTACGGCGGAGACCAAGTTCTTGACAAGGCGCAAATCCTGCAGCAAGCCTTGGGGTTCGGCGAGTCCTTTGCGGGTTCGGTTTGCGACGTCTCCGTTGAGGTTAACGAGGCCTTAGACATGGGTGAAACCGTTCTTTTCGAGGGCGCTCAGGGAACCTTGCTTGATTTGGATCATGGGCTTTACCCTTACGGTTCGTCGAGCAGCACGGTTGCAGGCGGCGCGTGCACAGGTACAGGTGTTGGGCCTACGAGGATTGACGAGGTCCTCGGCGTTGTGAAGGCTTACACGTCGAGGGTTGGCGCTGGCCCGGTTCCGACTGAGCTTACTGACGCTGTTGGCGAGAGGATTAGGAGCGTTGGTCATGAGTTTGGCACGGCTACGGGTAGGCCGAGGAGGTGCGGTTGGCTGGACGTTGTTCCTGTGAAATATTCGGCGAGGATAAGTGGGGTTTCGAAGCTTGTTGTGACAAAGCTCGACGTTTTAAGCGGCATCAGCCCGTTGAAGATCTGCGTAGGCTACGAGGCTGACGGTAGAAGGGTGGATTCCGTCCCAGCTAGCTTAAGCCTCTTCGCCAAGTGCAAGCCCATTTATGAGGAGATGGAAGGTTGGCCTGAAAACGTTAACTGGCGAAGAGCCGTCAAAGAGGGTTACGGGGCGCTGCCGAGGCAGGCGAGGGCTTACCTTGAAAGAATAGAAGACCTCGTAGGCTTACCTATAACAGTCATCTCAGTTGGACCGGAAAGAAAAGACACGATAACAATCAATGAATAACTGCTATTTCTCTCAGCTCTATGCATACTGAAACTTTTTTCTATATAAAGGCGCTGTGGAATCCGCGACTTTGGTTTTAGCCTACAGGCCAACGTACAAACGGCTCAACTTAAGTCTCAACTTTATTAATCTATTAAAGTCACTCTTCTTAGAATTTGTAATTAAATAGTTTCTCGTTGAATCTTGACATTTGAGTATTTTCTACATTCTTTCTTTATTTCTGGATGAAAGAGGCCAGTAGTTACAAGGTGGGCAGTAACATCTTTGTCTAATATGTTTTTCCTCTTCTTAAATGTCATGAAGTTTCCGATAAATTTCTTCCAATCTTCAGGTATAACCCTACCCTTATTTTTGCACTCTACAAAAACCCATTTCCGTGTTTTTGAATATGTTCCTACATCCTTCCAACCGATCACATCAAACTCTGCAAAGCCTTTTATCCTTGTATTGGATTCCACAGTAAAGCCTAGTTTTGAAAACTTTTCCATAACTTTTTTCTCAAGCACAGAGCCTTTGAACTGCGGAGATCTCTCTCTTTCTTTGTTCATAACAGCATTAATTTCTTTTTCCGAAATATTATGAGAGAGGAAGTCGATAATGGTGTTTCTTTTCCATTTTTCTGGAAATTTAAATTTCTTTCTCTTTATCAAGTCGGCGAGTTCGTCATCCCTTAATTGCATTAAAAGTTTCTTTATTTTTTGGCTCAATTAAAAGCCACAATTATGGAAATTTATTTGTAGAAATTCGTTTAAATATTTATGTTATTGTCGGAACAGTTGTATGGTTGCTAAAATTTTCAAGAAAACGTAAATTTAATAGAAGCTTTGTTTTAGAGTAGTTGAGTGTTTGCTAGGTTGACGTTTTTTAGGTGTTTTTCGGCTGTTTTAAGTGCTTCTGCGGCTTGTTTTCGGCTTGTTGTAGGCAGGTCTTTCATCACGTACTGCGGGTAGTAGGCTAGGAGCGTGTATGGGATATTCGGATCTACGCTTGCGATGAACTTTGAGATGTTTTCCACCTCCTCCACATCTATGTAGCCTGGAATTAGCAACGTGCTTGCGGTCAGCACGGGAACCTCGGGGCGCCTGTTGAACCATTTTTCGCCGACCACTCTGAAGTTTTCAAGGCAAGCCCTGTTGGAGGCTCCGCAAAGCGCTCTGTAGAGGTCGTTGTCAAAGGCTTTCAGGTCAAACTTCACCACGCCCCCACTGACGAAAGACAACTCAGCAGCCTTCAACGCGTAGTCTCCACGCATGTGCCCGTTCGTCTCCCAGCAAATCCTTAAAATCCGCCTTGCCTCAGCCGCCCGTTCCAAAGCCAGCTCACTTGCCTTCAAGGCGTGAGGCATCTGAACCGAAGGATCTCCACCGAAAAAGCAGATGCACGAAACGTCAGGCGTCACCTTGCCAGCCAACTCCTCTGCGGTCAACACAGGCTTAAGACTTTGAGAAAGACGCCTATAATGCCAGTTCTGACAGAAAAGACAGTCAAGGCTGCAGGCGCCGTAAAAAACAGCCAAGTTCACGTAGCCAAACTCGGCAGAAGGCTTATACGCATACTTTGGAAACCCGGAGCCTGTGCAGCCTGGACAAAACCACCATGCAACGCAGTTGGTTGGAAGACCATCATAGTACCACTCAACCACGCCGCTTTCAGGCACACCCCCAAACCTACGCAGCTGACCGCCAACGTTGAAAACCAAACCGCAGAACCCTTTACCGTCGACCCCTATCCTGCAACCGTTCGGGCATAAACCGCACAGTACTCCTTCAGAAACACGAGGCGGCTCAGCAGGCAACCCAAAACGGCTTCGGCTTTCAGCGTGCCTAACGCTTGTCACGGCAAGAGCCTTCTCAGGCTTTTCTCTTATGCACCTTAAACAGGCGCCTAAGCCGCCTGAAATCGTGGAACCCTCGTCGCCGCAGACTATACATCTACCCATCTGCCAGCTACCGAAAAAACAATGTGTGAACACAAATTTAGTTGTTTCCCAAAACCAAAACTTAGACAAAACAAAACCGAAATCAACATGGTTTACAGCTCACTGTGAAAGATGCCCCTCAACCTCCAACTTGGACCCCTGCCTAACGTAGACAACAGGCAACTTTGCCTTTCTAAGCCTCCTCCTGAGAACAGCGTCGTTCGTGGCAACCGGGCAACTCCAACCCTCAGCAACCCTCAGGACAACGTCGTCGAAGCTTTCACCTGGCAGCAATTCAACATCAACAGACACGCACTTTTTAGCCAGCTCAAGAGCAACCAAAGCCTGCCTAGCCAACTTCGGAGAACCTTTTTTGACAAGGCCTTCCAGTTCCGTTATTGTTGTCGACAGAACAACGGGTTCAGCTTTACCAAGAAGCCTCTCGAGCTCAGAGAAAACGTCGATTTTAAACTGAAAAGGAACAAAAAGAAAGTTAGAGTCAAGAATAACCTTAACCAACTTCAAGCCCCGCGTCTTCCAGCAACCATCACAGCAGCAAGCTTAACAGCCTCCTCCAAACTCCGAGAGTCAGCCACACCCCTCCCAGCAATATCATAAGCAGTGCCATGATCCACAGACGTGCGGAGAAAAGGAAGCCCAAAAGTCACGCTGACCGTGCCATAAAAGTCAACCGTCTTCGCAGCAATATGCCCCTGATCGTGATACAAGGACAAAACCGCGTCGTAACGGCCCTCTAAGGCCTTAACGAAAACCGTGTCCGCAGGAACAGGACCAACCACACGCAAGCCCCTAACCCTCAACTCCTCAACAGCTGGAACAATCTCCCTTGCCTCTTCGCAGCCTACAAGGCCCTCGTCGCTGGCGTGAGGATTCAAAGCCGCAACCGCGACCAAAGGCTTCTTCAAACCTATCTTCTCAAGCTCAGCAACAATGCGGACAACGGTCTCAACAATTCGATCCTTCTTAACAGCCCGAATAGCCTCAACCAACGGCAAATGCCTCGTCAAAAAGAAGATCCTAGCGCCCCTAACCCAAAACATCGTCAAAGGATCCACGACGCCGCAAAACGCCGCCAACATCTCAGTATGCCCAATATACGGACACCCAGCCAAACTTACAGCTTGCTTGTTAATTGGGCCAGTGGCAACCGCGTCAACCAGACGGGCGAGAGCAAGCTCCGTCGCCTTCTTAACGTACTCAATCGCCGCCCTACCCGCCTCAACCGAAACCTTTCCAATTTTAAAAGAACCCAAATCCACGTTTCCTAAATCAAAAACATCAATCACTCCAAGCTTGCAAACAGCTGCTGAAGGATCAACCACAACATTGAATTCCGCTTTAAGATTCAACTGCTGAACTGTTCTCTGAAGAACACCCAAATCCCCGATCAAAACAGGCGTACAAACGCTTTGAACAGCAGGCTTCAAAAGCGCCTTAACAGCAATCTCCGGACCAACACCAGCAGGGTCACCCATCGTCACAGCAACAATCGGCCTACTACCCGTCAACAACAAACCTCCACGCTTTAAGACTATACCTTAATTACACCAGCCAAAGAAGGCCTCGTACAGCAAGCTTGGCACCTTATACCCTTTGACCCGAAAGCCTCTTTCATTGCTGAGGCCACAACAGTAGTCGACTTCTTCGCCGAGTCCACAACAGCTATGACAGCGGGACCTGCTCCGCTGATGGCAACTCCCGCAGCACCAGCCTCGAAGGCCGCCTTCTTCACCAAGTCAAAACCTGGTATAAGCTGCTTTCTAGCTGGCTCAACAATCAGGTCTGTCATGCCTTGTCCGATCATCTCCACATCGCCCAAGTGAAACCCAGCGACAACCGAAGCAGCGTTCCGAGCGTTAGCCACAGCATCTGCAAAATCCACGGATCTTGGAAGAACAGCCCTCGCCTTAGCAGTCTTGTTCTCAGGAGTCTCAACAAGAGGCAAAGCTAAGGCCACCTCCAAGGTACGAGGCGGATCCAAACGGGCCACAAACAACTCGTCACCCCAGCTTTGAACAACGGTGAAACCTCCACAAACAGAGGCCGCTACATTGTCAGCGTGGCTTGCGCCTGCGGCCGCCACCTCACCCAACGCTGCCGCCTTCACAACCTCGTTTCTGGACAACCCAAGACCAAGCAGCTCGTTCAACGCAACTGCGCATGCCGCTGCGGTGGCTCCGCTACTTCCAAGCCCCATCTTTAAGGGGATTCCCTTTTCCACAAGAATCCTTACGCCTACACGCCGGCTCGCAACAAGGGTCTTGGCAACAAGCCCAGCTGTGTTCCTTTCCAGGGCGGTTGGAATTTCTTCAGCTTCAAGCCCCTTATACTCGACGGTTATGCCTTCATTTATGTCGGTTATCTCCGCTGTTAAGGTGTCGTAGAACGCCTCTAAAGCTAGGCCGAAAACGTCGAAGCCTGAGCCGAGATTAGCTGAGCTGCAGGGAGCTTTAACCTTGATTTTGTTCATGAACCAAACCTGAAATGTGCCTTTTTGTCTTTCCTATTCTTTTCATTCCATTTAACGTTGTTCTAACGTAAAAAATTGACGAGGATATGTCAACGAAAGCTCAGTCAGGCATCTCCACATCTGTTCTGCCAATCAACTCTCTTTTCTTCTTAAGGTAATACTTGTACATGGCGTAGGAAACCTCAGGTGGGCACCTGTGGTCAACCAGCGGGATATAGCCGCCGTCCTCAAGCATAGGAGCCAGCCGCTTAAGCTCCTTGTCAATCGCCTTTTCTCCAGCTATCAAAGCAAGCTTGTCAACGTTTCCAAGAAAAAGCACCCGACAGCCAAACTGCTCACGAATCTTGTACATGTCCGTGAAGCGGGCTTCCACGGGAAACATACAGTTTATTCCAGCTTTCAGCCATCCCGGAACAAGACGTGTGATGTCGCCGTCACAGTCAAGCACGTTAAGGGTTACGCCGTAGTCCTTAAGGACGTCTGTGACTTTTTTGTATCTGGGAACCATGAACTCCTCGAAGTGGCGAACAGACAAAAGCGGACCCTTACTGTAACACATGTCCTCCCACCACGTTGCAAAGTCCACCTTAACCTTCCGCAGAGTCTTGTGAATCAACGTAATCCACAAGTCTACAAGCGTATCCATCATCTCAGCAATCCACTCGGGCTCACGGTAAAACGCTATCGAAATCTTCTCCACGCCCATAAAGTTTCTCAGCCAACCATAAAGGCTGCCGATGAACATGCCAAGGGGATAATCGCGGTCCTCGTAGTTCTCAGCAACCTCGTCCCAGTTAAGCGGGAACCGCCCAGGAGTGTCAGGATCAAAAAAGGGCGTAAGCTTTTCCCAGTCGTCCCTGTTTTTCAGTGGATAGCGGAGGTAATGCGGAATCGAGGAGGATCCAACTGTGCCCACGTAGATGCCTCCCATCCCGTCGTCCACAACAGCTCGGTTTCCTTCCTCCTTAATTATTCTTCCAGGCAGAGGCGGCCAAAACGTGGTTCGAACAGGCACCATTTCAAGACAGTCCCAGCCTTCGAGCTTCAGATAAAGCTCTATGTCACGCATGTCCCTCTTGTCCATCGGAAGACCCTCCTTGTGCCACCTGTCAATCGTTTCAGTCCAAAAACCAAACTCGTAATCGGGAACCCTATCAACCTCTTTAAACTGGTAAGTTCTGAGAAAACGTTCTCTGTGGTTCAAGACAGACTCCTCTCAACTTTGAACTCTCGAATCAAAAATGATGACGCATAGACTATTTAATAATTCCGAAGCCTATCAGCCGCCACCTTCCACCAATCTTTCGGCTGACCGCCACGCGGGCGTTATCCTCCGCACAAACCGAACGGGTAAGCTGCAGCTCAGCCACGTCCTTTTTCTTGCTGACCACTTTTCCGACAGTGGGAGCTGTCCCAACATCCAGCAGGAGAACCTCGCCTACGTTGATTCCTTCAACCTTAAGCAGTTCCTTAGTTCCCACAGCCCTCTCGAAAAGGTGAAATTCAAGAGACATCACAAGCCTCGTTGGTGGAAGAGTCCCAGGTTTACCAACGATGTTTCCAATCAGTCCATCAGCCTTAGTCAACGAAGGGTCAAGAAGCGTTCCCACCCCAACCAAGCCGCCACAATATGCCTCTTTCACCTGTCGACCTCCAGCGTGAAGGCTGACAATCTTTGTGAAAAGTGGCTCAGAGGAACCTGACTGTGGCTTCGTGATTCCTGGGCGAATCTCGATTTCGTCGCCTACTCTGAAGACGCCTTGATAGATTGAGCCTCCTATTACGCCTCCAACGAGGTCGTCAATTGGGGTTCCAGGCTTGTTCACGTCGAAGGATCTGACAACGTGTAGTCGTGGTGGCTTCGCAGGGTCTCGAATCGGCGTTGGAATGTGCTTCTCAAGCATATAGAGAAGAAGGTCAATGTTCACTCGGTTCTGGGCTGAAATAGGAATTACGGGCGCTTTTTCAGCAACGGTTCCCTTCGTGAAGGCCTTGATTTCCTGGTAGCTCTTCAAAGCGCGGGCTTTGTCAACTAGGTCAACCTTGTTTTGGGCGATTACGATCTTGTTTATTCCGACTATTTCGATGGCTGCAAGGTGTTCGCGGGTTTGAGGCTGCGGACAAGGCTCATCAGCAGCAATGACGAGGATTACGCCATCCATGACAGCAGCTCCAGAAAGCATTGTTGCCATCAGCGCCTCGTGACCTGGCGCATCGACGAAGCTTAAGCCTCTCACGTATTCGCCTTTTGAGCCGCATCTTGGACAAGTTTCTTGGGTTGAAAAGTTACGTGGGCTTTCGCATTTTGGGCATCTGTAAACAACCGTGTCGGCGTATCCGAGCTTGATTGTGATTCCGCGTTTCAGCTCCTCGCTGTGCCGCGACGCCCAAACTCCGGTTAGCGATTCAACCAGCGTCGTTTTTCCATGGTCGACATGCCCAATTGTGCCTATGTTGACCTCAGGCTGCTGCTTCAAAGCCTTTTGTTCATGCATAACAGCCTTCTGCGGTGCTTTTTTGGTTGAATCGCTCATCTTGTATTTCTCCGTTCTTTTATTCAAATAGGAAACTGTTCACAATAAATATGTTTCTGAATGGCTATACTGGTTAAGTCGTAATGCGTATTATTAACCAAAAATGTTACAAAAAGAGACAGAAAAATCAATGAAAAATCTTGCTTAGAAACTGCTTCTTCCGTCTGAACTCTGTGTTCATAAATAATATTTATGCTGGGTTTAGAAACGAGAAAAATTGTGCACGCCTTTTGGGAGAGGTTTGAAGCAGAAAAGCGCTCAGCAATTATGGGAATTCTCCAAACTTCTCCCTTAGGGTGTGCACTTTAGGCTCTCTGTCTCAGCACCCGTATAACCTCAAACTCGGCTGGCTACTTAGATTGTTACTGCCTTTTAGGGCTAGGCTGATTCAGCTGACTGGACATTGCATTCCACGTAGTACTGGGCGTTTTCAGTGAAGACCGTGATGCCGATTGTGACCCCGATGTCGTTGACGCTTATGCTGTCTGGGCTTTCAATGTAAAGGATCAAAGTGTCGCCTGAGGCTAACGGCTTGTCATAGGTGTCAGTTGCGAAGTCATCAGCCTGTCCACTTGTATAGAGGAAGCCTGTCCAGCTGTGAGTCTCGTTTGGGCAGTTAAGCGAGGTTGAGATCGCAGAACCCAAGCGAATGTAGTGCACTGAGTCCCAGCTAGCTTCGACTCCTCTAACCTGAACCTTGTCGATGACCACGTCTCTTCCGCCAACATTGTCAACGGCAACAGCCGCAAAAGCAGTACCATTAGCGTAAACCCAAATTGCCTGTTTCGTAAGTTTCAATTGCTCTTGCTGAGTTCTCGTTGAGGTTATGTTCACCGCGTACATTGTGACCACGCCTGCTAGAAGCACCGAGACCACCAAGATTATCAGTGTTGAGACAACGTTGCTAAGCGCTTTTCTGTTTGAAATCAGTTTTTTCATTTCATATCCATCCTATGAAGTTAGGATAAACAGTCTATTCATGTATTAGGATTTGCGCGTAGAACACGAGCACACACAGTTCAGACTCTGAATTTAGACCCACGGTTCAGACGAGTGCCATTAATGTCTTTTTGGGCAATTTAGGCAGAATTTGGAAACAACTTTTTATAATGCGTAGCCCTCTTAATGTTGCAGAGAAATAATACAAGGCGGGTGGTTGTTGTGGCAAACTGCGAAAAATGTGGACTACCACTCCCAATCGGGGCTGAGTACTGCCCGAACTGCGGAGTTCCTGTCAGAAAAAAAGTTGAAGCAGCTGTTCCCGTAGCTGCTCCGCTGGCTAAACTGATCGAAGCAGGCTTACTTGGAGCTTTCATTGCAATTATGATAAGTTTTTTCATTCCAGAAGGAATTAACGTGTACTTTATTCCGTCGTTTTTAGGAGCCGTTGCAGCCGTTTTTCTTTTTAGAACCCGAAGGGTGGAAGAGGCTTTGGTTATTGCCTTCAGTGTTTACATTTTTACAGACGCGATAATCACGGTGCTCAATTTGTCCTCGTTATACTTCAGCAGCATGTCGTGGGTTGACATGGCAAACGAAGTTCCAAGCCTATACGATGAGCTGTACAATGTGCCAAGCCTTGCAACCATCATCGCCTACGCTGTTGACCCAATCAGCGCCGTAGTTGCAGCTTACTTAGGATACAAGATAACGCCGAAGTACCGCGCTAAAGAACCTACGCCCTACTCGTATGAAAGAAGAGAAGATCAGGGTGGAATCGTGTACGCTGTGAAAGGTGGAGAAATGAAGACTTCAGCAAGCTTTACTCATAACGTTTAAATACTAAGCCATTTAGGTCATCTATACTTGCTGGTTTAAGACTGAGTGAATGAAATGAACGTGCCAAAAGAAATTTCCACGTACTGTCCAAAGTGCAAGACACATACTTCGCACTCTGTTTCGCTCTATAAGGAAGGAAGAAGAAGAGCTCTTGCTGTTGGAGAACGCCAACATGAACGTAAGAGAAAAGGGTATGGCGGGCAAAAGTATCCCATGTTGAAGAGGAAGGCGAAAACAACCAAGAAGCAGGCATTAAAAATAAAATGCAAACAATGTGGTTACACGAGGCAGAAAAAGGGAATTAGGCTTAGAAAAGTAACTATACAATAGGCTAAAGGGATGATTGACAAATGAGCCAATGGGATAAAATTATACCTAAACCTCGAACAACTTTTCTTCAAGTGAAGTGCCTAGACTGCGGAAACGAGCAGTCAATCTTCAGCCACATCGCAAACACGGTTAAATGCAACATTTGCGGAGCAGTCCTCGCTGAACCAACGGGTGGTAAAGCTAGAATCAAAGGTGAAGTCGTCAAAGTTTTGGAGTAAAGACACAAAATGTCTTTCCTAAGAAAAGATGAGTGGCCTGAGCTAGGAGAGCTCCTAGTAGCCTCGGTTGTTCAGATAACGAACTACGGGGTTTACGTTAAGCTAGACGAGTATGAAAAAGAAGGCTTTTTGCACATTTCTGAAATTTCTTCAAGCTGGGTAAGAAACATCCGTGACTATGTTCATGAAGGAGAAAAAGTCGTCCTGAAAGTTTTAAGAGTTGACCCAGAAAAAAAACAAATTGACCTTTCGCTGCGAAGAGTTACGAGAAGTGAAAGAAGAGAAAAAATGCTTTTGTGGAAACAAACAAAGAAGGCTGAAAGCCTGCTTAGAAGCGTGTCTCAAAAACTCGGGATGCCTGTAGAACAAGTTTATGAAAAAGCAGGGGCACCGCTTGAACAGGCGTTTGGGACACTTTATGAAGGACTAGAAAAAGCAGCGAGAGAGGGAGTAGATGTGCTTTTAGAAAAGGGAATACCTAAAGACTTAGCTGAAACGCTCACTGAAGTCGCCAAAGACAAAATCAGGATATCCATGGTAAAAACCAAAGGAATATTGAATATCAGCTGCACCCAACCAGACGGCGTACTTCGAATTAAGGAAGCCCTAAAAAAGGCTCAAAATATAAATGTGGCTCGCGGGGCAAAAATTGAAATATCCACTGTTTCGCCTCCCAAGTACCGCATAGAAGTCTCAGCAGGCGACCGCAAAGAGGCAAACGACATAATGAAAAGAGCCGCAGACGCTGCTATCGAGGGGATATTGAAGGCGAGAGGGCAGGGAACCTTCGAAAGAGGATAGCCTTCATGGTTTGGCTGATGAGAAAATGCACTCGCTGCGGAAAATACACGCTTAAGCAGGACAAATGCCCACATTGCGGCGGAGAAACACGCATACCTCACCCAGCTAAGTTCTCGCCGGAAGACAAGTACGCAAGATACAAAGGCATGATGAGGAGCCTTAAGGAATGAAAGAGACGACAATAACTGTTATTGAAAAGGTTAAGCTGAAAAATCCTGTTTTGATTGAGGGGCTGCCAGGGCAAGGCATGGTTGGAAAAATCGCGGTGGATTACCTCATAAAGCACCTCCAAGCTCAAAAGATGGCTGAACTCTATTCTCCACACTACGCGTATTACGTTTTAGTTAACAAATCCGGCGCAGTGAGACTACTTCGCTCTGAATTTTACTGCTGGAAAAACCAGAAGGGCGGAAGTGACCTAATATTGTTAACTGGCGACACTCAGCCTCAAACCATTGAAGGCCAATACGAGGTGGCAGACACCATACTGGAGTTCGCTGAACAAAACAACACACAGCTAATATTGACAGTAGGCGGATACCGCACAGAACCCAAGGAGGAACCGCAAGTCTACATCTCCGCCACAAACCTGGAACTGCTGAAAAAGGCTTCAGAAATTGGAATAAAGACTAGCCCGCCTGGAAGTCCAATAGTTGGAACAGCGGGTCTGCTGGTTGGACTGGCAAAGCTCAAAAACATGGATGCCGCTTGTCTGCTTGCTGAGACGCCGGGATATTTGCCTGACCCTAAGGCTGCGAAAAGCGTCGTGAAAGTAATTTCATTGATACTTGAATTCGACATTGACCTTTCTGACCTAGACAGCGAGATTGCCAAGTCTGAGCAGATTGAGGAAAGAATGAGGAAAATCGAGAAACAAAGAAGAGACAGCGAAAAGATTCGACGTAAAGTAGAGGAAGAAAAAATTTCTTACATTAGCTAAACGACGAAGCTCCCCTGATTTTTGGAGTACCGCTGCAGAACCCTCTTGAACTCCTCGAGGTCGCTGATCGCGTGGTTAAGGGCACTAATGTGAGAGTTAATCATTTCATACAGCTCAGTTTTTCCACTTGCCTCTGTAAGGTCGTCCACAAGCTGTTCAGCAACTATTTCTGTGAGGTCGCTTCTTTTCGTAACAGAATTCAAGGCGTCAAGAATCTTCGTTTTTAACTCTTCAACCTGAGGGTTGGGAAGCTCACCCTTGTTGATTTGATCCGTGATCTGATATACGACTTTTTTCGCAGAAAGTGGCAGAAACCTCTTAGCAGCAACCTCGCCTCTCGGGGTCAAAAAGACTAAGAGAGGAACTGTATCCACGCCGTAAAGTTCTGCCAGCTCATTGTTCACAGGATCATCGATGTTAACCAAGCGTATGTGAATGTCCTTCCGTTCTTGGCCAAGCTTCTTGGTGATCCGTGTTAGCTTCTTCTCGTTTTCATGCATGTCAGAGTAGAAATACATTATTTCAACTTTTCTTTCGCTCAAGATACTTCACACACGCTTTAATGAAACATGCTTCCAAAAAAGAAAAAGAGAGGATATTGCGTTGCTACCTGCTTTTTAGCCTTTAACAGTTATCTCTTTGACTACTCCCGCAGCGATCGTTGTTCCCATGTCGCGGACGGCGAACCGCCCTAGCTCTGGAAATTCAGTGTAGACCTCAAGGCAGATCGGTCGAAGTGGCTCAAATCGGACTAAAGCGCTGTCCCCTGTCTTCAAGAAAGACGGGTGCTCCTCAATAGTTTGACCAGTCCTGGGATCTATTTTTCTGATGAGCTCAGAGAACTTGCAGGCTATTTGACATGTGTGGGCGTGTAGAACAGGAGTGTATCCCGCAGCAATGGCTGTTGGGTGGTGAATAACGATGATTTGACCAATGAACCCTTTTGCTACTGTCGGTGGGTTAGATGGATGGCCAGCTACGTCTCCTCTTTTAATGTCGTTCTTTGCGACTCCTCGAACATTGAACCCTATGTTGTCTCCTGGCTCAGCTCTTGGAATCCTAACATGGTGGGTTTCTAAGGATTTAACTTCGCCCGAAACATTCGAAGGCATGAAGACTATGGTGTCGCCTTCTTTCAACACGCCTGTTTCAACCCTTCCCACAGGAACGGTTCCAACGCCAGTGATGGTGTAAACGTCTTGGATAGGTAACCTTAAAGGTTTGTCAGTTGGCTTGGGAGGTATCGACAGCTTATCTAAAGCATCGTATAGGCACGGTCCATCGTACCATGGCATCTTGTCGCTTTTCTTAACTAAGTTGTCTCCTGTCCAGCCTGATGTTGGCACAAAGTTGATCGTAGCCGGGTTGTAGCCTACGAGCTTAAGCATGCGGCTAACTTCGTTCTTGATTTCTTCGTATCGTTCCTTGCTCCAGTTGACCGACGGATCGTCCATCTTGTTTATTGCAACGACGAGCTGCCTAACTCCCAAAGTGAAGGCAAGAAAAGCATGTTCTCTTGTCTGCCCGCCAGGTCCGATTCCGGCCTCGAACTCTCCCTTTTTAGCTGAAACGAATAGTACAGCAGCGTCTGCTTGGCTTGCGCCTGTAATCATGTTTTTAACGAAGTCTCTGTGTCCAGGAGCGTCGATGATTGTGAAGAAGTAATGGGGAGTCTCAAACTTTAGGAATCGGAGGTCAATCGTAATTCCTCTTTCTCTTTCTTCCTTCAAGTTGTCAAGCACCCAAGCGTACTTGAAAGTGGTCTTGCCCATTTTTGCTGCTTCTTCCTCGTAAGCCTTAATCGTCCTTTCGTCAACTGCGCCCGAAAGATAGAGGAGGTGGCCAGTTGTTGTTGATTTTCCGTGGTCAATGTGCCCAATGATCACTAGGTTCAAATGAGGTTTTTCTGGTTTGCTCATACACAATCCTCCATTTTTTCACGTTTTTTCATGTTGTTTTGGTGGAAACGGTTAAACATCAGAACAATCCGTTATTTTAACTTTATCCCTCAATTCCTACGTCTAAATTGAGGCATGTAGGGCTCATGCGCTTTCAAAAGCTCTTCCATGATTGCCTTTGCAGCCTGCATGTCATGCACGTACGGACTTGCAAGAACCGCTTGGTACAACAGGTTTTTGTCACCACTGAGAGCAGCATCAACGGTGAGATGCTGCCAATTGAGGATATGATGCGTGATTCCGAGAAACGGCTTTGGCAGGCTTCCAGCATTAATAGGCGTTAATCCCCTCTTATCCACTATGCAGTGACCCTCAACGATGGCGTCGCTTGGAAGATTCGGTATGGCGCCGTTGTTCACAAAGTTGATTCCTCCCCATTCTCTTCCCTCGTTTGCAGCTATGCTGATTATGACGCCGATCACGTGGCTAGAGTGGTAAAGCCTGAAACAGTACAGGTTAGGGTGGTCTTCGTATCTTGCGCCTGCAACCATTATCTCAATGAACTTCCACGCTTGGGGCGACCAACCTAAAGCCGAGTCAAGCCTTTCTTTTTCCCTCTTAAGCATGGCTCTCCGTTCGTTCAGAACCTTATCGTGCTCCCATAGCATGCGGCAATGAGAGGGGCAAATGTTAAAATATCCGTAAGCCTCGAGAAGCCTTAACCTGAACGCTTCAACAGAATTTTGACCAACAGTTTTGTCTTGTTCTTTAACCTTGTTTTTCAAGAGCTCATACCCGTCTTCTCCGTTAACGAGTAGGTCAACAAGCCAAGTGCAGTGGTTGACTCCAATAGCGCGAGACTTCAAATCGGGATTGTCGGTGTATCGCCTTTCATAAGGTGGCATGTTAAACAAGTGGGGAAGGTAACTCATGGCGAAGCCTGCGAAACAGTCGCATAGGCCGATGAACTTAACTTTGGTCTCTCTTCGAACAGCGTCAGTAACAAAGTTCGTCGGGTTCACGTAGCTAACCGCCCAAGCTTCAGGACAAAGATCCTCTATCAGCCTGCAGTACTCAAGCGTTGCTGGAATCGTGCATTGCGCCATGAATGTGCCTCCTGGACCAGCTGTTTCGTCGCCTGCTATACCGTACTTTGTTGGAACCTCGAAGTCGTACCTCATGTGTTCCTCGCCGCCGATTCGGTAGCTCGGCATAACAAACGTGGCGCCTTCAAGAGCCTTTTTCGCATCGGTTGTCCAAGAGAACTTCATCTTAACTTTCGCTCGTTTAGCCAGCTCTTCTCCCAGCTTCGTTAACAATGGCAAGCGAGTTGGATTTATGTCCATGAGGCAAACCTCGCTTCCTTCAAAGACCTCCTTGTTTTCAAGCATCACATAAGTCAAAGAGGGAACAAACGGACTTCCGCCACCAAGAATCACAATTTTCTCATCCAACATACAATTCAATCTCCACCATATTCAGTTACATTCATTGTTCTTTAAAGACATATCTTTTTCCACGCCTATTCGAAACTTTCAAGCTGCACATAGCTGTGAAAACGTGGCTGTTTATTTTAGGCAACAAAGACAGTAGCCGTATGCACCCATTTGTAATGTATCAGAAAAGTCATCCAAAATTTCGCTAAGCTATTTTTACATTCAGTGGATCCGAAAGTGTTGTTTGATTTTTCTGGTTTTTGGTTTTTTGGGGTTGTAGATGGTGTTCGTGTCAGGCTATGAGGTGCTGTTGGTGTTCTTTCTGTGTGCCATTGGTTCGCTGGAGTG
>Ga0272448_1000379_pt1 | contig 69042 bp, 48 predicted proteins | sample YNPCB0191_FD_202220 | JGI IMG/M metagenome (GOLD analysis project Ga0272448, IMG submission 202220) | Hot spring sediment microbial communities from Yellowstone National Park, WY, United States - YNP-CB-019-1 | ecosystem: Environmental > Aquatic > Thermal springs > Hot (42-90C) > Sediment...
GGAGGAGGAGATGGCGCATCTGCGGCTCTTATGCGATACCTTTCATGGCGAGTGGAACTACACCATTTTGCCGCGGACACGGGGTTCGATGAAGCCCCTGTCGGAGTTATAAATTGGTGCCCCCTAAGGCTACCATCCCCGCTAACTCTGGGTGAGGGGAATGAGTAGTGATAAGTTAATAGTGATTAGTTTTGGCAGTATGGTACGAGCAGCCCAAAACTAATCACTTATCACTAATTACTAATCACTTTCATCGGAGCGGGGCTGATGGTGCAGAACGAACGTGGGAAGTGAGGAGCAATGGCTCGGGAATCCATACGCGGGAAAACGGCGCTGGTCACCGGTGCCGCGGTGCGCATCGGGCGGGAAATCGCGCTGGCGCTGGCAGCGGAGGGAGCCAATGTCATCGTCCATTATCGCAGTTCGGCGGTGGAGGCCGAGAACCTGGCCCGTGAACTGCGCGAGCATGGGGTGCAGGCGTGGACGGTGCAGGCAGATTTCGCGAAGCAGGAGGAGTACGAATCGCTGATTCCGCGCGCCCTGCACACCGCCGGAGCACTGGATATTCTGGTCAACAGCGCCTCCATCTTTCCCACTGACAAGCTGGAGGATTTGACCTTTGCCAGCTTGATGACGAACTGCGAAATCAACGCCTGGGCGCCGTTTTATTTCTGTCGTGCCTTCAAGCAACTTGTCGGCACAGGGAAGATCATCAACTTGCTCGATTCGCGCCTTACCGGCTATGATTGGAATCATGTCGGCTATATATTGAGCAAGCACGTGCTGGCGGCAATGACGCAGATGATTGCGCTGGACTATGCGCCGGAGATCACCGTGAATGCCGTGGCGCCGGGGCTGATCCTGCCGCCGCCGGGCAAGCCGGAGAGTTATCTTGATGCCCTGGTCGACACAGTGCCGCTGAAGAAGCACGGCGAGCCGGACGAAGTGGCCGATGCCGCGATCTACCTGCTCACCAGCCCCTTCTGCACCGGGCAGATCATCTATGTGGATGGCGGACGGCACCTGAAGGAATACCAGAAAAAGTATTGATTCAGGATGCAGGATTCAATATGCAAGTCGCTATAATCGCTACCAGGAGCAGTTGGCGCGATGTCGACAGAGATACTGTGCAGACCATCCAGTCAGTTTTCGTCGACAGATCCTTGAATCCTGAATCTGACATCCTGAATCCGGGAACAACTAATGTCCGATCGTATCCTCATTAAAGATCTGCTTGTGCGCTGCATCCTTGGGATCAGCGCGGAAGAGCGGCGGGAGAAGCAGGATGTGGTGATAAACATCGCGCTCACCGCCGATCTGCGCGCCGCCGGGAAGAGCGACCGGATCGAGGATGCCATCGATTACCGGACGATCAAGAAGCGCATCATCAGCGAGGTGGAGCAGTCGCAATATCATCTGGTGGAAGCGCTGGCGGAGCGCATCGCGGAGATCTGCCTGGAGCCTCCCGGCATCCGGCAGGCACAGGTGACCGTGGAGAAACCCGCAGCCCTGCGCTTCGCCCGCAGCGTGGGGGTGGAAATTCTCCGCGAACGCGAATAAAATAGGGGTGGACGAATTTTTACCACAAAGACACGAAGAACACAAAGAGTTTTCTCTATGTGGCGAGAGAGTAAAGTCCGACCCTGATCTGGTCAGACACGTCCGACATGTCTGACTCGTCCGACGTGTCCGACGGAAGTGCGAAAATCAATCCTCTTCGTGTTCTCCGTGTCTTTGTGGTTCATTCATTTATCGAGAGTGACCATTGGCACGGGCATTTATCGGGGTGGGGTCGAATATCGATGCGGAGGCGAATGTGCGGGCGGCGCTGCGGCGATTGCGCGGGGCCGTGCGCATTGTGGGCTTATCCACCTTTTATCGCACCGCGCCGCTCAATCGGCCCGAGCAGGCGCCCTTCGTGAACGGCGTCATCGCAGTGGAAACCGACCTTCCCCCGCATGCGTTGAAATACACGCTGCTCCGGCAGATTGAAGCCGAGTTGGGACGCTGCCGCACCGCGGATAAATACGCGCCGCGCACCATTGACCTGGACCTGCTGGCCTATGACGCGCTGGTGCTGACCGGCGAGGACCTGGTCCTCCCGGACCCGGAGATCGTGCAGCGGGCATTCCTCGCCGTGCCGTTTTGCGAACTGGCGCCGGATTACGTGCTGCCGGATTCCGGTCGGCGGCTGCGGGAGGTCGCGGACACGTTTTGCGCATCGTCGATGACGCCACTCACGGCATTCACCGAACAGTTACGAAAGGACAATGTAGATGGACTATCAGAAAGTTGAACGACTGATCAAGGAATTGCTGATCGAGATCGGGGAAGATCCCGAGCGCGAGGGGTTGCTCAAAACCCCGGCGCGTGTGGCGGCAGCGTACGATTTCCTCACCTCCGGCTATCGCGTCGATGTCGAGAAGCTGTTGCGCAGCGCGATCTTCACCCAGGAAACGAATAATATGATCATCGCCCGCGATATCGAGGTGTACAGCTTGTGCGAGCACCACATGCTGCCGTTCTTCGGGCGCTGCCATATCGGTTATATCTCCGAGGGGAAAATCTTCGGCATCAGCAAACTGGCGCGGTTGGTGGACGCCTACGCCCGGCGCCTGCAGGTGCAGGAGCGCCTCACCGAACAGATCGCCCATGCCATCATGGACACCATCGATGCGGAAGGCGTCGGCGTCATCATCGAGGCCAAACACCTGTGCATGATGATGCGCGGGGTGGAGAAGCAGAACTCGACGATGGTCACCTCCTCCGTCCTCGGCTCCTTCCATTCCCAGGTCTCCACCCGCAATGAATTCCTCTCGTTGATCAACAGCCCTCGTTCGTAATAGCTTTAGCTTCTTCAGCCCCTCTCCCTGCGGAGAGGGGCATCATTTTCGGTAACGGAATTCCTCCTTCCCTCCTTCAGATATTGTCCCCGCTAACATGCCGGGAGGCCGGGTGTAAGGGGAGATAACAGGCTTGTGTATCCGCAATCTTCCATCAACCCTTGGGAGAAGAGTTGCAGATGATGGAATACACCAAGCATTAACGCGTATCAGTAGCTATCCAAGCTCTCATTTTTACGCTCGTTTTGTTTTTTGAAGCTATTCAGGAGTACGCAGATTTCACAAACAAAGGTAAGCAGGTCACTGCGATTATTCGTGAATAGATTGGCTCTGATTTGCGTATATAGTGGTTAGAGGTGATAAATGGATTTGCCGAAGTCATACATTACACCATTACCGCAGGAAGGGATACAGACGCCACAGCCGCTGGTCAACGCCGAACAGCAGGAGCCGCGGGTGGTCTTTTCGCTCCCATTGACCAAAGCCGCAGCACAAGTGGGAAAGGCCGCCACCACACGCCTCCGTTCGCTGGATGCTTTTCGCGGACTCACCATCCTGCTGATGTTGCTGGTGAATAATGTAGCGTTGGATAGTGGCACGCCCAAGCAGTTGCAGCATGCGCCGTGGAACGCCGGCGTCACGATGGCGGATTTCGTATTCCCATGGTTCCTCTTTTGCGTCGGAGTCTCCATCCCGTTCGCAGCCGCCTCCTTCCGCCGAAAAGGCTTGCCCGCCTGGTCGTACGATCTGAAAATCATCGGGCGCGCCGTGGTGCTCGTGCTGTTGGGGTGCCTGATCGACAGCAGTCTGCAACGACGCCCGCAGTTCTCGCTGGGGGTGTTGCAGAATATCGGCCTGGCCTACCTGGTGGCATCGATGCTCTATGACTTGCCGATCGTTCGCCGCATGCTGATCGCCGCGGCCATGCTGCTCGGTTACTGGGCCGCCATCATGTTCATCCCCGTGCCCGGGATGGGGCAAGGCGCGCTGGGGGAGACGCAGAACCTGATCTGGCATATCAACATGGTCTACCTGAACCCGGTACACCTCTGGGGTCTGCCGTCCATCATCTCCACCGCCGCGCTGGTGTTAATCGGCACAGGCATCGGCGATCTCCTTCGCAACAAAGAACTGCTGGAGTTGCGCCGGGTGGCCATGCTGGGGATCGTCGGGTCGGCGCTGCTCGTGCTCGGTTTCCTCTGGAGCCTCAATATCCCCTTCAACAAGGGGTTGTGGACTCCCTCCTATGTGCTGCTCACCGCCGGCACGGGCACCATCATCCTGGGGGTCTTTTATCTCATCCTTGATACCGCGCAGTGGTGGCAATGGGCATATCCGCTGCTGGTCTTCGGCTCAAATGCCATTGTAGCCTATGTCGCGCCGATCCTGACCAAGTTATGGATCCTGCAGGTCTGGCAGATTGGCAAGCCCGGCGCGACGCTGCCCATCGACCAATGGCTGCAGGACTCCGCAAAAGCGCACTGCGGCCCTATCGCCGGCGGCTGGCTCTTCACCTGGGGGTATATCCTCGTCTGGTGGGCCGTCCTCTGGCTGCTGTATCGGAAGCGGCTCTTTTTGCGGGTGTGACGGAGATTCAGGATGCAGGATTCAAGGTTCTATAATTGCCACCTGGAGCGGTTGATATCATACCGACAGGATCGGTTGGCAGATCATCCGATCGGCCCTCATCGACAGATCCCTGAATCCTGAATCCTACATCCTGAATCCAAGTATTGCAGGAAGCAGAGGGCATGATGCGGAATCGCTTTCTCTGGTGGGGTATATTCGTGATGGTGCTGGGTGGGGCTGCCATCCTGCCGGCCATGCTGACCTGCCGTGCCGCGGCGGAGAAAGGGGAAGCGATGACGCAACAGGTGCAAATCCTGCCAACCCGCTATCGCCAGATGTATGAGGTGTACGAGCAGAACAAGCGGCAAGGGCGCGCGACGCTTATCACCTCGGATTCCGTGCTGCACACCGCGCATGTGCTCTTCGATTACACCCTGCGCGCGGCCGAGTTGCAGTCATTCACGCAATCGTTGCAACAGCTCACCAGTCTTATGCTGGATCGGCTGGCCCCGCAAGCGGAGCGCGGCAATGCCGCCTCGCCATATACACGCACGGCGGTCTACTTCGGCGTCGCGCAGAAGCTGCTCGACCCGCAGGCGGCTATCCCGGAAGCCATTCGCCCGCAGGTAGAGCGCGAAGTCGCGCTCATCATGGCGCATAATGCCGTCGCCCTCTCCCCGACACTGGGCGTGCAGGAGGACTACACCCAATACACTCCGCGCGGGCACTACACGCGCAACGCGCAATTCCAGCAGCTCTTTCGCGCGCTGATGTGGTACGGGCGGGCAGGCTTCCCCATCGCCGGCGAAAAAAGCCCCGGCGTGCGCCTCACACCGGAGGAAGCGCGGGCCAACGCGCTGGCGGGCATCCTCCTCTCGCGCACCCTGGATACCCTGGTGGTGGCGCAGGTGGATACGCGCGCCGGCGGGCATCCGGTCACCGCGATGTCCCTCTGGCAAGGCATCTACCAGCCCACCGCCTTCCTTGTCGGACCGGCGGATGACCTGACGCCGCCGGAATACGTGGCGCTGAGCACGAAGATCTTCGGTGATCAGATGCCACAGGCTGATGAGACGACGCAGCTCGACCGCTTCATCGCCGACGCGATTAAATTGCGCCCACCGCAGATCATCGGCACTGCGCAGTTTGGCGCGCAGCCGCAAGTCGCCTTGCGCCTGCTTGGGCAGCGGCTGGTGCCGGACAGCCTCATCTTCCAGCAGCTCACCAATCCCAACGTGCCGGGGCGCAATATGCCCAGCGGGCTCGATGTGATGGCAGTGCTGGGGTCATCCACCGCAGAGGCGCAGTTGCGCCAGCGCGGCGAATTTCACAATCCGGCGTATGCGGAGCAGATGAAGAAGCTGCGAGACGAATTTGCCGGCTTCACCGATACGGATTGGTCGAAGACCGCTTACCTGCTCTGGCTCCATATGCTGCAGCCGCTGGTGGCGGATGATGCCCCCGGCACCATACGCGCGCCCTGGTGGAACGACCCGACATGGAAGCTGAAACAACTCAATGCCGGCCTGGGAAGCTGGGCCGAGTTGCGGCATGACACCATCCTCTATGCCAAGCAGAGTTATGCCGCACTCGCCGTACGGCCCATGCCGAACCCCGGCACGCCGGTGATCTATGTTGAGCCGGTGCCGCAGGTGTACGATGGCATCATTCGCCTGCTCACCACCACGCGCGACCGCCTGACTGACCAGGGTGTCTTCCCGCGTGAACTGGAGCCGAATTATCGCGATTTTCTCGCCTTGCTCAACTCGCTGTTGCGCATCAGCCGGCAGGAGGCAGGGGGGAAAACCACGGCTACTCCTACCGAGTCAGGCGATTATGATGATCTGCATCAAGCCAACGAGATCGGCTCCATATTGAAACGGGTGGAAATGCTGCCGGCCCCGCTGCGCGAACAACTCACCGGCGATGAAGATGCGCAGATCCCGCTGATCGCCGACGTGCATACCGACCCGAACAGCGGGCAGGTACTGGAAGTCGGCATCGGCCAGGTGCAGGCAATCGTCGTACCGGTCTCGTTCGCGCAAACGGGCACCGTCGACGCCTACGGTCCGATTTTTACCTACTACGAATTCCCCCAGCCCCTGTCTCACCGCCTCACCGATGCCGAATGGCAGCAGCGGTTGCTGGGGGATCGGGAGCTGAAACCGTACGTCTTACCCGAAGAAAAGTGAGCGATTTCCACTCCGCCGTTCGTAGTAAGGCACGTAGCGGAGCGGAGTGCCGTTGTCGATAGGTTAGGATATCATTCGAGAGGTTTTCCTGTCGACGACACTACTCCGCTTCGTTATGTAGCTGACTACAAACGGGCTTGCCTGAAAGTAAGAAGAGAAATCCGCGAAATATTCTCCCACCCATCTTGCATCGCCCGCGGCGCTCTGCTATAATACCACCCCGTAGCCTGTGTTCATTCCCAGGAGGAGATTACTGTGCCCAATACCAAATCAGCCAAAAAAGATTTACTTACCAGCCGTCGGAATCACCTGCGCAATCAATCGGTGAAGTCCCGGCTGAAGACCTTCCGCACGAAGGCGCTCGCGGCCATCAAAGTGGATGCCGGTGCCAGCGTGGATGTCGTGAAAGCTGCGATGAAAGAATTCGACAGCGCCGCGACGAAAGGCATCATCCATCCCAACACCGCTGCTCGGCGTAAATCACGCCTGATGAAGCGGTTGAAGGCAGCCCAGCAGGCCTAGCCGCAGGCCGCTTATCCTGGTAGGCGCAGCTACCGACCCGGGGTGTTTCCCAGTTACATGTGGAGACACCCCGATTCGTGTTTCTCTTTTTCACCTTGACCCCGATTGTCTCCCCATCGCACGCCGGTTCGCACCACCCCTGGGAACATTATTAGCAGGATTCTCACAATCCGCATTTTCAACGGGGGGTGCTGAAATGAGCCGGGCAGCGATGATGGCGTTGTTCCTGTTTGCCATGACGGCGAGCGCGTTCTCCTTGTCGAGCGAGACACCATTGGAAGTCAGCATCACCGGGCAACCGCCCTACGGTTATGCCGTCTCCCGCGCCACAACCATCGCCATGGAAGAAACGGCGTGGTTCAAACAGGATCCCGCATATCGACTGTTGAAGGTGCTGATGCCGGATGACCTCGCGCGGAAACGCGGCATCCAAGCAATGGCCTACCTGCAGGACAGCACACACGCCCAGAAAATGCGGGAAGTGCCGGTGTTTGTCAATTACCAGGAACTGAGCGCACAGTTGCCAACCCGGTTGCTGGTGAGCAATATGCCGGAAAAAGTCACCGTGCCGCGCGTGCTCTTCGAGGGATTGCTGACAGCATCGCAACCCGCGCGCCTGCTCTTCCACCATGTTAATTATTCCAGCTATTCACTGACCGCAGCAGTGGAATTGCTGAACCCATCCGCACAGTCGGTGCGGGTGCAGATCATTGATGCAGAAGCCGGCCCCTCAACGCAGGAGTGCGAAGTCGGGCACCGCGCCGCGCTCGCCTTCCTCGACCGCGAAAGCCGGAATGCCGGCTATCTCGTCAGTGTGCCGCCCAGCAGCAAAGTCACCATCAACCGGACAGCGTTTCCTATGGGGTATACCGTCAGCGGGCTTGCACAAATTCGCATTCTCTCTCCGGGCGCGCAACTCGTGGTTCGTGTCAATGCCCAGCAGCGTATTGCGGACAAGGGAATCATTCCCTTGACAGACTACACTCCGCTGTCGATTTACGGCGACTACCAGTATAATACCGCCCAGCTCTACTACCGCGGCACCTACACGGTCGATGCTGACTGGCTGTTTGTGCCGCTTGGCGGCCTCTCCATGCCCGCTGTGCGTCCAGGACAGGAACTGGATGGCAGCTACGGGGTGACGCATTTCTACGAGCTGACGGCGCGTAATCTCACCAGTGGGCCTGCGGAGATTGTCCTCGGCGTCGAAGCCGCCGCCGGCGCTGCCCGCCTGGCCTATTCACTCGGCGGCAGTTGGCAGGAGACGGGCGTGCTGCATGCGGGGCATGAAGTAACGCTCACCAGCTTCACCCTCCCGCCCGGCACCAGCCGCACCATCCACCTCGTCACCATGCCGGCCTCCGGTTCCTATTACCCGATGCGGTTCAGTGTGCATAATAGGAATTGATCACCTCGCTCTTTGCATGAAACACCAATAATGCGTTAGACTGTAGTGGAGTACAGCAGGGAACTTCCTCGTTGATTGCGAATTTGAACAATGCTAACTTTATAAGAGAAAGAGCGTAAGTACATGACTGACCAGCCTTCCTATACCTACCGTGATGCGGGGGTGGATATTGATGCGGGCGAGCGCGCGGTGGAGTTGATGAAAGCGCACGTGCGCGAAACCTTCACGCCCGGCGTGCTGGCGAATCTGGGCACCTTCGGGGCGATGTATGCCCCCGATCTCACCGGCTATGCCGCGCCGGTGCTGGTCTCCAGCACCGACAGCGTGGGCACGAAGGTGAAAGTGGCCTTCATGACTGATCGCCATAACACGGTGGGGCAGGACCTGGTGAATCACTGCGTCAATGATATCCTGGTTCAGGGGGCACGCGCGCTCTTCTTCCTCGATTACTTCGCGGTGAGCAAGCTGGACCCGCTGGTGGCCGAGCAGGTGGTCGCGGGGCTGTCCATCGCCTGCAAGGCGGCAGGCTGCGCGCTCATCGGTGGCGAAACCGCGGAACTGCCCGGCATGTACGCTCCGGGCGAATATGACCTGGCCGGCTTCGTGGTCGGCATCGTCGACCGCGCGCGCGTCATCACCGGCGAAAATATCCAACCGGGCGACCGGGTGATCGGGTTAGCCTCGAATGGCCTGCATACCAACGGGTATACACTGGCCCGCAAGCTCATCTTCGACGTCGCCGGGCTGGGCGTGCATGATCTGCTGCCGACCGGTCGCACGGTGGCGGACGAGTTATTGCGCATCCATACCTGCTACGCGCCGGCGGTGCAGCCCTTATTGACGGACAATCTGGTGCAGGGGATGGCGCATATCACCGGCGGTGGACTGCCCGGCAATCTCGTGCGCGTACTGCCGGAGGGCCGCCGCGCGATCCTCGATCCGACGCGCTGGGAGATCCAGCCGATCTTCACTTACCTGGGCGAACTGGGCAACGTGCCGCGCGCGGACTTGTTCCGCACCTTCAATATGGGCATCGGGTATACGCTGGTGGTGCGCCCGGAGGCGGTTGACGAGATGATGTCGCGCCTCATCGCCGCCGGGCAACTGGCCTGGGTGATCGGGGAGATAACCGCCGGGGAGCGCGGTGTCGAGATTCGCTGAGCATCCGCTTTTCAAGTGATGGGTAAACAGGGAATCGGACTAATCACTATTCCCTGATTACTCATCACTCGTTTTTCAACGAGGTCGCGTGAAGCGTATTCGAGACGCCTCGCGAGGAACATTACACCCATGGACGTCAAGCGTCTGAGCTGGCTGGCGATTATTGCGCTGCCGGTGGCGATTGTCAACACGCTGGCGTGGTTCGGCATCTTCACCTTTGTCAATGCCTATCTGACCACGCAGCTCGGTTACAGCAATGAAGCCTGGACAGCGACGACGCTCTGGCTCATCGGCGGCATGGTCGTGTGGCCTCCCCTCTGTACGGAATTCTCCGCCCGCATCGGCCGGCGCTATACCGCTATGCTGGGGCTCGCCTCGGTCGTGCTGTTTTACCTCGCCATCGCGTATACCGCGAATGTGTGGCTTATCCGCGTGTTGCTGGCGATGGTCGCGCTGGTACAGGGGACCAACTCCATCGGCTGGCTGCCGATGGTGGCGGAGTACGGGGGCACACATCCCGGTCGCGCTTTTGCGATCGTGCAGATCGTCGGCGGTGCGTTTGCGGCGGTGACGCTCTTCTGGGGTGGCATGCTGCTCGCCGGCGCGCATTACCACCAGGCGTTTCTCGCCTTCGGCCTGGTGAGCGCCGTCTGCACCGCCGCCTTCTGGCTATGTTCACACCGCATGGAATCCGGTACGCCACCGGAAGTCGTCAGCCTGCGCTGTGTCACGAAGGCGGATCTGCTCAGCCTGGTCACCGGCCCGTTCATCATGATCATCCTGGCCGGCATCTGCATTGAGCCGTTCAATTATCACACGGTCAATCAACTGTACCCAAACCTGACCAAGGACCTCTTCCATCTCGGCAACGGGCAAATCAGCACGGTAGTGGCACTGGGGCGCCTTCCCGGAGTGATCTCGCTGTTCGTCATTGGCCACATCGTTGACCGCCTCAATGTGGTGCGCTGTTACGGCATCGGGCTGGCCACCACCGGGGTCGTCGTGCTCTCCATGGGGATGGTGCCGGGAAGCGGTTTGCTCATTGCTGCGTTTTTCGTTTATTATCTGTGTCATGGCAGTGTCTGGAGCACAAACCTGGCAGCGGTGAACAGCACGGTGACGCCCCGCCTGCGCGATTCGGCCTTTGCCATTATGAGTGTGACGATGACCGTCGCCATTTTCCTGGTCGGCATTATCCATAATCGGTTGCTGGCTGCCGGCTTGCCGCTGCACATCGTGTTCACCTGCTGCGGCAGCGTTGCCGTCATCGGCGGCATCGGCCTGATCGCCTATTCGTGCTCACGCCACCTGGCGCACCACCCCTCCCGGCAAACTGCGCCGGTGGAGTTGGCCGACCGCCAAGCGGAAGTGTCGTGATTTGTTTGACAGGATTAACAGGATGGACAGGATTGGGGGGAGTGGCATCATAAAAGATGCATCGGGTTTCGAAAAGCGCGAACCTCCTTTTGTGCCCTTTGTGCTCTTTTGCGGCTATTTAAAGATTTCGATCCGGGATTGACCAATAAACGCTCCCGGCGCATTGCGGGTTTGTGCAATGTGGTGAATGGAAAAACTGTTCCCAGAATGGAGAACCGCTGAATGCCCTCATCGCTGATGTCAACACAGGGTTTGCGAAAAACCTGTGTGTTTTTGATTGTGTTTGGCCTGCTGGCGGCCGGTGTGATGTTGCTCCTCCGTATTCGTGTGGAGGCTTCTTCGCGTCAGGTTGAAGTCGTCGTGGATTATAACGAGGTGGTTGCGCTGGCTGGTGAGCGCGGCGAGCCGGTGAATTCGACGCTGATGGCGCTGCGCCAGAGCGGTGCCACCGCCGTCGCGCTGCAGGAAGAGACGCTGACCAACATGGTGATGCAAGGCGAGATCACCATCACCCCGCATCCGGAAGCCACGCGCGGCCATTACCCGCCAACCTGGATGGCCGATGACCAGGTGTTCGTCATTGAGACCAGTGGGATGACTGCCAATCAAACACTCTACGCGAACCTGCAGCGCGTGTATCCGACGACGAACCTTGTCGATGAAGCGCCGTTCCGCATCCTGGTGCGGGGATCGCGCGACATCGTGAGCAATATCGGGCTCGGGCTATCGCGGACGAAAGTCGACCGCATCAAACAGGCGGGCTTGCGCGTGGTACCGCGCCTCCGCGGCGGTTACTGGGCGAACAGCAAGACCATCAAAGATTCGCTGATCACCGTGCAGAATATGGTGGCGCAAGGTGGTGCGTACCCGTATGGCGGCACGGTGATTTTTGACGGGGAAACGGTCCTCGGCTATCGTGATTTGATCCACGACCTGGCCGGCGATTTCAAAGAGCTGGGCATCACCTATGGCTCCATCGAGTTCGGCAAACAGAAGGGTGACGAAGAGATGGGGGCCGCGCTTGACGGCCACCTGCTGCGCGTGCACAGCGTCTCCCAGGAAGACCTTGCCACGCTGAAGTTGAAACAGGTGGTGCAGCGGTTTGCGCTGGCGGTGAAAGATCGCAATATCCGGGTCCTCTATGTGCATCTGCCGCAGTTCGCCAGTGAGGACGCCTTGCAGGGGTCACAAACCTATGTGAAGGCGATCACCAGCGAACTGACACGCGAAGGCTTCAGTGTCAATCCGCAGAAGCCGGCGCATCCGTTCACGCCGTTCGCCACCACCCGTGCCATGCGCTTGTCGCAGCATGCGCTGCTCGCGTTGCTCTTTGCCGGTGCCGGCGCCGCATTGATCTATTGGATATTATCCGTGCTGCCGCAGGAGTTGCCGCAGGCGTATGTCCGCGCCGGGATGGGCATCGTGGCCGTCGGTGCGCTGGCGGCGCTGGGTGCGGCATTCGCGCGGCAGAGCGAAGGGCGGGCGATTTTCGGCCTGCTGGCGGCGATCAGTTTCCCGCTGCTCTCGCTCACCTGGGGATATCATGCCGTCGATCGCTTCACCGCGGAGCGCCCGGCAAGGCCATTGTGGCCGGCTATGCGCGCGCTGCTGATCGCGACAGCCATCACGGTCGCCGGCGCGCTGGTGGTGGCCGCCATCATGTCCGACTCGCGCTACCTGGTGAAGGTAGGCCAGTTCGCCGGGGTGAAATTCGCATTGGGCGTGCCACTGGTGCTCTTCGCCTTGCTCATCGTCACCGATGGCGTCGCGCGGCGTGAAGAGAACTTCACCTCCTACCTGGCGCGTTGCCGGGAGCGCATGCAGCAGTTCATGAGTCAGCCGATCTATGTGTGGAGTATCGTGTTGGCTGTAGTGGGCATCGTCGCCATCGGGCTGTTGATGGCGCGCTCCGGCAATGACAGCGGCGTGGGGGTGAGCAACCTCGAACTGCAACTGCGCTCCATGCTGGAGCAATGGATGATCGCCCGCCCGCGAACGAAGGAGTTTGCCTTCGGCCACCCGCTCTTCCTCTTCGCGATGGTGGCAGCCGCGCGCGGCTACCGCACCATCGCGTTGCTGTTGCTGCTGGGCGCCGCCATTGGGCAGACGGACGTGCTCAACACCTACTGCCACGCGCATACGCCGGTGTATCTCTCCCTGATGCGCACGGTAAATGGCCTGTGGATGGGCGCCGCCATCGGTGCCGTCGTGCTGTTGCTCTTCACCGGGCGCGCACTACAGTCGCAGCGTAAATTACCGGTGAAAGGATGAATAGGCAGAAGAAGCTATGAGATCAATCCTGCTGTCCGGGTATTACGGATATCATAACATTGGCGACGAGGCGGTGCTGGGGGGCATCCTCGCCGGCCTGCGCGCGGAGCTCCCGAACGTCGAGCCCATCGTGCTCTCCGGCGATCCCGCGGGCACCCAACAGTTGCACCAGGTCAACGCCATCCCCCGCATGAGCCTGGGAGCGATCAATACCGCGTTGAAAGAGGCCGACCTGTTCGTCAGCGGCGGCGGCAGCCTGCTGCAGGACGTCACCAGTTTCCGCTCGCCACTCTACTACCTCGGCGTCCTCTGGCTGGCACAGCGCGCGCAAGTGCCCGGCATGCTGCTGGCGCAGGGGATCGGGCCGCTCAATCACCCCCTCAACCGGATGGCAGCGCGCAAAATTCTTAACCGCACGCGGGCGATTACCGTGCGCGATGCCGTCTCCGCCGAGGTGCTCGCCGGGCTGGGCGTCAGCATCCCGCCGGTCGAAGTTACGGCCGACCCCAGCTTCCTGCTGGAGCCGGAACAGTCCGAGCGCCTGGAAGAATGGTGGGCGGCGCATATCCCGGCCGACCGTCCCGTGCTGGGGCTGGCATTACGCAAGTGGCATGTGGGGGATGCCGCCGAACGGTACACCGCCATCGCCGACGCCATTGCCGGATTCGCCAAAGCCACCGATGCCTTCCTGCTCTTCCTCCCCATGCAGCACGAACAGGACCTGCCCGTGGCGGAAGAGATCGCCGGGTGGACGCCGGCGGAAAGCCGGGTGCTGGACCTCCCCCTCACCCCGCGCGAGATGATCGCCGCGGTGGGACATTGTCAGTTCATTCTCGCCATGCGCCTGCACGCGCTCATCTTTGCCGTGCAGCAGGGCGTGCCGGCGTTTGGGCTGTCCTATGATCCCAAGGTGCTCGATTTTTCGCTGCTCGCCGACCTGCCCACGCCCATCCGCTGGGAGGAGATCACCACCGACACCCTCGCCGCGGCTATGCAGCAACAATGGAGCCAGCGCGATGCCCTGCACACCATTCTGACGCAGAGCAGCACGCGCCTGACCGCGCTGGCCCGGCACAATATCGAGCGGTTGAAGGATGTCTTGCTCGGTAGGCGGTGAAACGCTTATTACTCACTGCTGGCTCTTTCTTCGCGTTTTTGTCGATACTCCTGCATCCGCACGCATATCTCAAAGGGCAGATGCCGTAAGATTTGTACTGCCGAATCGACTTTGGCCAGCACCGTTGCATTCTGTTCGGAGCGCCCGATGAACAATTCGGAGCGCGGGTATTCCTGACCACCGAACAGGGTTTTATAGTACGGGGTGCCGATTCCCAGCGAATAGTGCCTGATCCCCCGTGCGATGGCTTCGCGGAAGAAATGTGTCATCAGCACGGTGCCCGGACTGTAATTGTTCGGGAGGGCCGTCAGATCGCGCACGATAATATGGCCATACGCGCAATCCTGCCCCGGGATGTGAAATACCGTATACAGGGTGATTGGTTTCCCACGCAGGCGCAGGATCGGCATGGTAAGGTATCCCTTGCCCGCCGCCCACCGGATGACTTCGCGATAGAAGGCAGCATTCCGCGGGGAATCAAAATGGCATCCTCGCTGCCCATGCCATCGCAGGCGATGCTGCCGGATCAGTTCTTCGACAATCTCGCTGCTGATGTTAGCGCCGGTGAGCAATTCGATGGAGAAGTCATCGCCGAAATCCCGCGTGAATTGCCGTTCCCGTCGCTGTAAATTTTTCCGCGTTGATTGCCCCAGGCTATCGAAATATTCCTCCCAGGAATTCGGGAAGGTGATCCAGATATCTGGTAACATTTTTCGTGTGAATGAAAAGAGTCCAGCACCACGGGTAATCTGCTGCATCTTTTCAAGGAATGGCGTATCTGGCCAGCGTCCAAGGGATAGCAGGCCGATGTTTTCCGTACGACAGTACCATTGTGTAAAGCCTTGCCATGCCAATTCTTCTGCCTGTGGATCAATGATGATCGCCGGAATGTTATCCGCCAGCGGATAACAGACCTCAGCAGACCACCTGGTGCGTTTGCGCAGGGGAATGATGCCGATGACGCGTTGTCCGAGCAGAATAATCAATATGCAATAGGGCTTAACCACCCCCGCTGCTGCTGCCAGTTCCAACCACTCCGGGTAACAGAATACCGGGGCCTGTACCCGCGTAACGAGTGCCTTCCACTCATCTCGCACCAGTGAAGTTAGTCCATCGTTCCAACATACCGTCTCTGTCCGCAACTCAGAAAGTGACGTGTCTTGCACGACGCCTCCTTTCACTTCCATCGCGACATGTATGCCGGGTCTTCAAGTCGCCTGCAGCGCGAAGAGAGGACCTGCCAGATGGTCATACCCGCCGTGGAGACGTCGTTATGAGTCAACGATCAACATGCTGGTTGATTCATTGGTGATGAGCGTTATCTCGATATTCGCGGAAACGCATTTGCATTTCAACGGGGAGGTGCTGCAGGATGTATACTGCAGGATCGATTTTCATCAGCACCCTCGCTTCCCGCCTGGAGCGGGCAATGAATAATTCGGAACGCTGGTACTCTCGTCCGCCGAAGAGGCGCTTATAGTATGATGTGCCAATCCCCATCGATACATGCTTGATGCCCCGGGCGATTGCCCAGCGGAAAAAATGTGTGAAGAGTACAATGCCAGGGCTGTAGTTATTCGGGAGTGCCTCCACGTCGCGGGCCATGCAATGGGCATACGCGATCTGTTGTCCGGGGAGGTGGAATATCGTCGCCAGCGTGATCGTTTTGCCATTCAGCCGCAGTACCGGCATGACAAGGTATCCCTTCCCGGCTGCCCAGCAGGTAATTTCCCGATAAAAGTCCGTATTCCGCTCATGATCAAAGTAGCTGCCCCGCTGCCCATGCCATCGCTGGCGATGCAAGGTGATTAATTCATCTACCCGTTCACGGGTAATCTGATTGCCGGTGAGGATGTCGACGGCGAATCCTTCGCCGAAATCCTGCCGGAACTGCTTTTCTCGGCGCTGTAAATTTCGCCGGATATCCGTATTCAAACTGGCGAGATATTCCGCCCAGCTCTCGGGGAATGAGATCCAGATATCCGGTTCAATTCGGCGAGTAAAGGGAAACAGGCCGGTTTCGAAAGCCGTTTGCTGGACCATCTCGATTTGCAGGCAGTTGCGCCAGCGTCCAAGGGACAGCAAGCCAAAACGGGAATACGCCTTGCACCAGAGCATAAAGCCATACCAGGCGAGTTCTTCCGCTTGTGGGTCGATGACCATGGCCGGGAAATCTTCCGACAGCGGATAACAGACTTCGGCAGTCCAATAAGTGCGCTTGTGCAATGGGATGATGCCGATGGGATGTTTGCCGAGATAGATAGTTAACAGGCAGCACGGCTTGATCACTTGCGCATTCACCGCCATCTCCAACCAGTCAGGATAACTGAAGACCGGGGTATGCGGGCAGGCCGTGATCAGATTCTCCCAATCCCTCCGTAATTGCGGCGATAATCGATCATCCCAGGACACGGTTCTGCTATGCAGATCAGTTAGTGCCGTACTTAGCATGGCGTTGTCACTCCTGTGTCGTTTTGCGATGCAACGATTGCCTGATGCTATACACTCGTCTGGAGAGTGTGCGCGGCAGGTGCCGTATGATATGCATGAGCGGGTCGAGTTTCGAGAAGACCGCGTACTCGGTCGGTGTGCGTGCAGCATAAAGCTCGCAGAGCGCATATTCCTCGGCGCCGAGCAAGGTTTTGTAATAGTCTGAGCCATGTCCCATGATCAGGTGTTGTGCCCCATGGTCAATGGCATAACGGATAAGATGGCTGAGCACGACGATCCCCGGGCTGTATTTGCGTGGCAGCGCATCCGGGTCGCGTGCGATAACATGGAAATGGGCGGCATGCTGACCAGGGGTGTGGAAGACGGTCGCCATAGTGACTGCCTGGCCCTGCACGCGGAGAATCAGCATGGCGGCGGAACCTTCTCCAAGGGTCCAATCCATGACCTCCCGGTAGAATTGCCGCACAGCCGGAATTCTGAAGCTGTCCGTCTGTTCGTGCCGCCAGCGTCGGTGATGAATGGCGAAGAATGCCTCGGCTTCTCGCGTAAAGCCTGCCGGATCAGCAACGATCTCTACGGTCACATCGCCGAAATCGCGGTGCAACTGTGCTTCCCGTCGGCGAAGATTGTAGCGCGTGGCTTTGCCAATGCCGGCGAGGTAGGCGTCCCAACTGTTGGGGAGGGGGAGCCAATGATCCGGGACGAGTGCCTTTCGCGATGGGTGAATACCATTGGCATGGACGGTTTCCATGACGGAAGTGAGTCGTTCATTGACGTGCCAGCGGCCCAGGGAAAGCATATGGCAGTGCGATTGCTGTTGAAACCACTTCGTGAATCCCGCCCATGCCGCCTCTTCATAGAGCGGGTCGATCAGCACAGGAGGATTGTTCATCGAGAGAAACTCGCAGGTATCTGCCGTCCAGGGGGTCCGCCGGTGCAATACCAGAAGACCAATAAGGCGCTGCTCAGCCTGGATGACCAGGAGACTCCATGGTGTAATTACGCCCAGTCTACTGCCGATCTCAAACCATTGCGGGCGCAGAAAAACCGGCGCTTGCCCGTTTGCGGTGGCCAGTGCCTCCCAGTCGGCATGCAACGAAGGGCTGAGTCCTCCATTCCATGGTAATAGCCGGCACTGAACAGTCCTTGCCAGTGTTGCTCTCATACACTACACCGTACCCACTCAATGCTGAACAGTACAGGAAAAAAACGCGCTATTTGTCATACAATTACGACCAGCAGATGATGGATCAGCTACAGAGTCTGCAAGTCGCGGCTGGGATGCTCGATGAATGGAACAACGCAGTGAAGCCTGCAGGCGAATTCCATGGCGCGCGCCGGCGAATATAGGGGAATGCCTGCGGGAGATTCGCTATCCCGGTTCGGGTGGGATGGTGAGGAGATAAGCCTTCCCGCCGGCCTCTTCCAGTGCGCCGGCGACTTCCGCCTCATGGCCCGGCGCGTAGGCGAACATGCACCCGCCGCCGCCGGAGCCGTTGAGTTTCCCGCCATACGCTCCGGCCTGCACGGCAGCCTGCACCATCCGGTCGAGTTTGGGTGTGGAGACGCCGATGCCTTCGGATAACTGGCGGTGATGCTCCAGCAGCATGCGCCCGAGTTCTCGTGGATCGACCGGACCGTCCAACAGCATGGCGCGGCCCTGCCGGCAAAGGTCGCGGTTGATCAGGTTCGCCTCCAGTTTGCGGCCCAGTTCTGCGGGCATGTGGGAGAGAACCTCCCGGAACGCCGCGCGCGGGCTGGTCCGGCAATCCAACTCCGGCGCCCGCGCCTGCACCCAGGCGAACGCCGCCTCCGCCTGCTCGCGCGCCGCGCGCAGCACGCCGGTGGTGGCCTTCGGCTCCAGCGAGTTGCCCAGCACGAAGCCGGATAACGGCGCATGCAGCCGCTCGACTTGCGCTGGTTGCATCGAGAAGTCCAGCGCATACACTCCCCCCAGCGCGGAGAGGTAGTGATCCATCAGCCCCCCCGGTTCGCCGAATTCGAGCACCTCCGCGCGGTTAGCCAGCACGGCGATGGCTTCCGGAGAACGGACAGCGCCCGCCGCCGCGAGCAAAAACTTCACCCACGCCACCACCAGCGCCGACGAGCTGGAGGTGCCCGCGTTCACCGGGATCGTGCCGATTACCGTGCAATCCCATCCGTGCGCCGGCAGGATGCCTTCCCGCCGCAGCACATTCAACGTCGCCGGCAGATAGTCGCGGTTGTGCGCATACGGCAACTCCCCCGCCAGGGCGAATTCGTGATATTGCCCGATGTCCGGCAGGTTCAGCGTGAGCAGATCGTCCTGCCGCGGCGTGCCGGTGATGGTGATGGACAGGTCCACCGCCGCGGCGATGACCGGCAACTGCAGGTAGTCCTGGTGTTCGCCGAAGAGGCAAATGCGCCCCCAGGAGCGCACGGTGAGGGGTAAGTGTGTCATGAGAATGTAATTCGCTGTGGAATTGAATCTTCCTACTGCTATATTCATCCCTCACCCCCGGCCCCTCTCCCAGGGGTAGAGGGGGGAGAGCACTACACATACAACGATTGCTCCTATGAATAGCATGCTCCCCTCTACCCCTGGGAGAGGGGCTGGGGGTGAGGGACGATGATAGTAGCAGCCATCTCGTTGGAGGAATTCAGCCCATTCAGTCGAATACCCTGTAGGATGCAAATGAGGAGGACGGGATCGTGGTGAATATCGCGCCGAATGCGCAGGGTAGTTATGCGGTGGGAGTGGATGTCGGGGGGACGAATATCCGCGCGGGGGTGATCACGCGCGACGGGCGGAAGCTTTCCGAAGCGCGACGACCTGCGCGGGCGATGGAAGGCATCGATGTCACGCTGCGTATGATCATCGAGACGATTGAAGACGCTGTGAGCAACGCGGAAGTGGATACCGAGGAATTGATGGGCATCGGACTGGGCGTGCCGGGTCGTCATAAATCGGACGAGGGCCTGGTCATCTACTCGCCGAACTTCGCCGGCTGGACCAATGTGCAATTGCTGCTGCCCATCGAGGAGCATTTCGGCGTGGCGACGTTCATGCGCAATGATGTGAAGACCGCCAGCATGGGCGAGTTCTACTTCGGCGCCGGTCGCGGTCACAACTGGGTGGTGATGATCACTCTGGGTACCGGCATCGGCGGCAGCCTCATTGCGAACGGAAAACTGATGCTCGGGTCCGGTGAGGGCTTTGCCGAAGTGGGGCACATGACCGTCGATCCGAACGGGCGCCGCTGTGAATGCGGCAATCACGGCTGTTGGGAAGCCATGGCCGGGCGCGATGCGATCATCGAGCGCGCCATCCGCAAGCTGCAGACGGGCCGCCCGAGCGTCATCGGCGATTTGACTGGCTGCGACCTCACAAAAATCACCCCCGCGGTGATCGCACACGCGGCGCAGGATGGCGACCAGTTGGCGAAAGACGTGCTGGAAGAGACGGCTATGTGGGTCGGCATCGGCGTCTCCAACCTCATCCAGGTGTACAACCCGGAAGTGGTCATCATCGGCGGCGGTATCAGCCAGGCCGGCGATCTGCTCTTCGGAACGATCCAGCGCACGGTGGATTGGCGAGCGCGGATGGTGCCGTCTGTCACCACGAAGATCGTCCCCGCCGCCCTGGGCGACGACGCCGGCATTTACGGCGGCGCCGTGCTGGTGTTTGATGCGGTGAGATAGGAAGACGCTATTGCCCCAACAACTTAATATCGGTATCAGTAGGTTACCGGCCCACCTGCTGAAACCACGCAATGCGGCAATGGTAAGTTCATGAGTGATGCTGGTTTAAGACTTGAGAAGGAACTCGGTATGCGATCAATATGTATGGTACTATTGTTTATTGTGTTACTATCTCTGTCGGCATCGCTTCTTCAGGCAATGCCGAAGGAATTCTCGCAGGCGGTCATTCAACTCTCGCATAAAGGGCACTCCACAGCCGCTGAATATACTGAAGCTGCCAGATTGTTAACCATTGCGCTACCGCAGGCGAAAAACAACGAGGAACGAAATGCTATCGAGTTGTTCCTCACATATTGCTATCGAAATGTCGAGAAATATGCGGAGGCAATTGTTCATGGGGAAGCCGTTGCAAAATGCAACCCATTCTATTGCCTGGAAATACCTGATGATAAAATTGCACTCAACCCATACAATGAACTGACGTTCTGCTATGTTGACACAGGCGCCTGGCGAAGATTACTCGAGAATGGAATCGCTCTGCACGAGCTCAAGGTACCGATAACTGATCTTGATAGCATGAAGCTATACTGTGATCGTTTACGAGAGCAACATGAGGAAGTTCCAGTGCTTCCACCATTTCCAGCGCCGTATAAAGCATTTACTCGCGAACAGGTATCGGATGTACGTTTTCTCCTTGCTGTTTCGGCTGGCAATGGACTCACCGTCAAATCAGGAGAGAAATTCCCACTCATTTTCATGCTGGCACAATTGGGAAAACGACTGTGTACAAGTCAGCCAGAATTCCATATTGAGCTTTACGATGCAAATAACTGCCAAATCATGGAAAAGCATGTATTGCCCCAGCGAAAAAGAAGCGATGACGTATCCAGTATCGCCATTAATACCTGGGAGGAACATCGGTCTCACGTCAGTGATCTCGACGATGCGCTGGCGGCATATCAACCGTTGCCGCCAGGTACTTACCACTTACAGGTGAAAACGTCGTTAATGACATTTTCTGCCTCAACGATGTTAGCCAATCGGATATTACGAGAGCCTTCCACTTCGTTGGAGCCATCCTGGTATATAAATCCAGCATTGACTTCCGGGCATATCGATGTTACATCCAATGAGTTGACATTTGTCATCGCGCCGAATACTGCACCGTTCCCCCCCGTTGCGCACAAGCAAACGCATGATGTACGATTTATGCTCAAGGCGGCTACCGTCAATAATCCTCCAATCAAGTCCGGTGAGAAATTGCCGCTCATTCTCGTGCTGGCAAGTATGGAGAATCGCTTATGCACCAACCGACCCAAGTTTGAAATTACCCTTTTTGATGCGAATTACCATCAAGTCACACAAAAATTTCTGATGCGTCCTATTACTAAAGAAAGCTACTATATACTCAAAGATGGTGAAGCCATCCCCGCTGTTCCGATACGTGAGTGGAAGGGGGAGAACAAATGGTATCAAGTAGAGAATGAAAGGGCTGCTGTCGAAATGGTCGATGATGCCTTGGCGGATTACCATCCGTTAACACCCGGCACATATCACCTACGCGTAAAAACGCATTTGCTGATCTTTTCAGATCAGCAAATGATGAAAAGGATAGAACAATTCGATGTGAAGGACGATCCATATTATTGGATGAATCCAGCTTGGGCTTCTTTACAGAGCGATGTATCTTCCGATGATGTAACGTTCGAAGTGATCAGAGAATAACCGGTATGGGAGCCAGGGATAGCCCTTACCGACCGCTACTTCTTACCTCTAACTCGGCGGGGCCGCGTCCTCTCTAAGCCCTGCTCTCGATCATACCTAAGCTTTCGACTCTTCATGTTTTTGTAATCTCGGTATAAAGCTGGTGTAATCCCCCGGTGCGATAATGAAGCTGGCGTATTCCCGATTAATGCCATCATCCGGAGTAGAGCAATGTCAACCATTCTCACGACCATCACTGTTGGGGCCAGTGTGCTCGGGCTGCTGTATGCGATCATCCTGCGGGCAGCATCCTGGCCGTCACGCTGGAAGGTGCTGGCGTCGGCAGGGTTGCGCCCGCTGCTGATCTTCATCGCCGGCTGGATCGCCATGCTGTTTCTGCTCACGGTGCCGAGTGCGCCTCCTTTTGCCGCGGGCATGACGCTGGGGTGGGGATTCCTCATCGGCAGCCTTATTGGCCTGTTTGTCCTCGTGGAGACCGTCGTTGACGGCGAGGGTGGGGGACGCAATGCCGGCACGGTGGGGGTGCTCTCCACGGCGGCGCTGGGGCCGTCGTTGATCCTGCTCCTCTTTCCCGGCTACCCCAATGAGGCGCTGGTCGGGTGCGCGCTGGGGGCGGTTTTTGTCGCCGGCATCGCCGTCAGCATCATCAATCCGCTCCTCGCCAATGCCGCTGGCGATACGGCCAACATCACTGCGCGCGGTATCGAAATCTTCGCGCTGTTGACGGTGGCGGTCGCGGTGGGGGCACGGCTGGCCATCGATCATTTCGACAAGCCGGCGACGGCGGCGATTGCCGGCGGCTACCGCGTCTTTCCGGCGCTGATGGTCGCTGCCGGGGCGCTGGCCTCCATCCTGTGGAGCTCTCAAGGCTCGGGCAAGTGGCAGCGCTGGGCGCCGTTCTTCAATGGTCTGGGGGTAGCGGCGGTGGCGGCGGTCCTCACCATCGTGCTGCAGGTGCGCCTGCTGACGGAACTCGCCTGGCCGCTCACACTCTACGGGCTGCTGGCGTTCGGCTTCCTGCTGGCGGTATTTACCCGCCAGCGGCAGGTAGAGGAGGAGAACGAGTCTCGTCCCGTGACGCTGGCCTTCGCCGCCGTGCTGCTGGCGCTGGCGGTCATCGCGGTGGCCTTCCAGCGCTTGCAGGGGTATGGCGAAGTGCTGGCGCTATTGCCCGCCCTCCTGCTGGTGGCAGTGATCTACCTGAACGGCCGTGCGCAGGAGCCGCTGGGCGAGGCACTGGGTCTGGGTGGGGTCAGTATCATGTTGCTGCTGGCGTGCTATCGCCTCTTCCTGGAGACAGCCGGGCATGGCTGGACGTTGGATTTCCAACAGCAATATGATCTCTTCGCCCTCTTACTCGGCGCCGGTGCCTGCTTTGGGCTGCTGGCCTTCACCGCGCGCAGCCGGCAAGTTACGGCAGCGGTGAAAGGCCCGCTGGGCATCCTGTGCATACGCACGACCTTCCTCGGCGTGTTACTCGCGGTAATTCCGCTGGCACTGGTCGCCGTGTGGGGTGTGAAAGCCGCCGGCGCGTTCCTCGCCGGTCTGGTGGTGGGCGAGGCAGTGTGGATGTTGCTGGCCGCGTGGGTGGTGGGCACGGAGCGCGAGCGCGTCATCGCCGTCGTCCCGCACCTCTTCTTCGTCGCCACCGCCCTTGTCGCCATCCAGCTCAGCCACGTGGTGCTCGCCCTGGATATCTCGCGCCTGGCGAAGCTGGCCGTCCTCGGAAGCATCACCTTCCTACTGCTCATTTGGATCTTCCTCGACGCCCTCGCTCAGACACGGCGAGTAGAGAGGGAGAAGTTTCTCACCACGAAGACACGAAGTACACAAAAGGATATTTCTCTTCAATAATACAGCACAGCGATCATAAGAACAGAGACTTTGGACTTTGGACTTGGGATCTTGGACGGAAGCGGAGCTGACCATGAAACTGTTGAGTTATAATGCGGCGCTGGCCATTATCCTTGCTGTGTGCGGCGGGGTGATCGGGATGTTGCTGCTGGCGGAGGCGCCACACGGGCGTGTCGCCGGGCGCATGGTTACTGCTGACGGCGGTATGGCGTTGCGACACGTGCCCGTCACCCTGGTGCCGATGGATGAAGCGCAGACCCGATCGTACTCGACCACGACCGATGCGCGGGGCAACTTCGCCTTTCTTCATGTACCCGTCGGGCTCTACCGGCTGCACGCGCGCACCAGGGCGCATGAGCAACCCACGCAACAGGTGGTCGTTGAAGAAGGTGAGACAGAGCGCCAGACCTTCGAGCTGAAGCCGCAACAACCGTTCCTGCGCATCTTCGACAACCAGCAGGTATTCACGACGCACGAAGCCCCGAAATTGCGCTGTCATGGCTTCACGCCAGACAGCCAGTTCGAGGTGAAAATCTACCGCGTCGCCACCAGTGTGGCGCTCAACGCCTGGCATGGCTGGCTGAGCAGCGCCATGGCGATTCCCGGCAACAACCTGCGCGAGGCGAATCTGGATGCCCTCCCGCAATTAACCCAGCTCGCCGGCTTCACACAGCAGGTGAAGCGGCGTGATGACGAAGGGGTCTTCCGCGAGGAGATCCATCTCGGCAAGCAGGCGCCCGGCATGTACCTGGTCGCGCTGCAGGCCACGAAGGCCCGTGCGGTAACCGTGCTGACGGTGACGGACCTGGGGCTGGTGGTGAAGGCATCATCGAGCCAGGTGCTGGCCTATGCGCTGGAGATCGATACCGGCAAGCCGGTGGCCAATGCGCAAGTCGAGGTGAAACAGCAGGACAAACTCCTTGCCCAGGGGAGGACCGGCAGCGACGGGCTGCTCGTGCTGCGCCTGCCGGCAGAGCGGGCAAACGGAGAGATCGGCGTGCTGGGGCACTACGGCCAATCGCTGGCGCTGGCAAACTTCTACGAGTACGAGCATGAGACGAACAAGCCGCTCAAGGTCTACACCTACACGGATCGCCCCGTGTATCGTCCCGGCCACACGGTGCACTTCAAGTCGATGCTGCGCGAGCTGAGCGGGGAGCACTACAGTGTGCCGTCGCCGCGTGAAGCCACCGTGCGCGTGGTCGATGGAAGCGAGAACGCCGTGTTCAACGGCACCTTTTACACCAATCGTTTCGGCACACTCGCCGGGGAATTCCCGCTCTCGGAGAATGCCTTGCCCGGCACCTATGCGCTGACAATCAACACCGGAGACGGCACCTATGATGCCAGCTTCTCCGTGGCGGAATACCGCAAGCCGGAATACGAGGTGAATGTAGAGCCGATGCGCAGCCGCTGCACGAACGGGGAGATCATCGATGCGAAGATCGGCGCCACCTACTACTACGGCGCGCCGGTGCCGAACGCCAAAGTCGATTACTATGTCACCCGCTCGCAGTACTATTATTATGATGCCGGTGCGGAATGGGACAACGATCCGGGCGGAGGGGAGGGGGATGTTGACTTCGATGACGGCGGCGGATACGGTGAAGGCGAGATCGTCACCTCCGGCCACGGTGTCACCGACAGCAGCGGACTGTTAGCCGTACGCATCCCCACGCGCACGAAGGAGGAGAAGGATGAAAGCGGCGATAGCGCGCAGGACTGGCGCTACACCATCCATGCCACGGTCACTGACGCAAGCAAGCGTGGAGAAGAGGGCAGCGGTTCGGTGATGGTGACACCGGGGGATTTCCGCCTGGAAGCCACGCAGGATGCCTGGGTCGCCAAGCCGGGACAAGCGGTGCGCGTGACGGTGCGCGCGCTGGACTATGCCGGCAAGCCGGTGCCGCATGCCCGCGGCCAGGTAGAGTTTACGCGTGAAGAGTGGAGAGACAACAGCGTGCAGCACCTGGAGCTGGTTTCGCAAGGGTGGCAGGCGGATGGCGATGGTAAAGCACAGGTCACCGTCACCCCGCGCAAGGACGGCGATTACCGCATCCTCTTCACCGCCGCCGACTCACGCGGCAACCGGATGACGCATTCCACCAGCCTGTGGACGATGAGCGAAGACTGTGCCTCCTTCGATTACCCCTACCAGGATCTGGAGGTGAAGGCGGACAAGGCGCTGTACAAAGAAGGCGACACGGCGCAGATCATGGTGAATACCCGCTATGCCCCGCAGATCGCGCTGCTCACTATCGAAGGTACGGATATCAAAGAACACCGGTTGGTGAAACTGAGCGGGAAATCGACCATCGTCAACGTGAAGGTGCGCCCGGACTTCATGCCCGCGGTGCGCGCCAGCGTGTGCTTCATCAAAGGCAAGCATCTCCTTTCCGGCGAGGCGAATATCAAAGTCTCGCGCGAGCGCAAGGCGTTGCGCGTGCAGATCGTCGCGGACAAGCCATCCTATCAACCTGGCGAGAAGGCGGTCTACCAGGTGAAGACCACGACGCCGCAAGGGCAGCCGGTGCCGGCGGAAGTCTCGGTGGGGGTGGTGGATGAATCGGTCTATGCGGTGGCGGCCGACAGCACGCCGGAGATCACCGCCTTCTTCTACCCCAAGCGTGTTGACGGCGTACGGACGGTCTTCTCCTTCCCGGAGGTGTATCTCTCCGGCGACGATAAGGCTGGTTCGAAGATCCGCACGCGCCGCGATTTCCCGGATACGGCGCTGTGGGAGCCGGCGGTGGTGACGGACGAGAACGGATCGGCGACCGTCACCCTCACCATGCCGGATAGCCTCACCACCTGGCGTACCACCGCGCGGGCAGTCGACTTGGAGACGCGTGTGGGGCAGGGGACGGCGAAAACCATCGTGAGCAAGCCCTTCCTGGTGCGACTGGAAGCCCCGCGCTTCTTCACGCAAGGCGACCAGGTGGAGGTGGCCGCGGTGGCGCACAATCTGACCGATCAACCGGTCGACGCCACTGTGGGGCTCGACGCCGGCGCGCTGCAGGTGCACGGCAATGTGACAGCCACGCGCCGCATCGCCCCCGGGCAGACGGAGCGGATTGCCTGGGAGGTGACGGCGCCGAGCATCGGCAACCTGCCGGTGCGGGTGTGGGGAAAGGCCGGTGCGCTCGCCGATGCCATGGAGCTGACCCTGCCGGTGATCCCGAAAGGCCGCCCATGCAGCACGGCGCACTCCGGCGTGGTGCTGGCGCAGGAGACGATCCCGGAGGAGATCCGCGCGGATTGCGTCCCCGGCTCACAGCAGCTCACCGTGCGCCTCACGCCGTCATTGGCGTCGGCGATGCTCGGTTCGCTGGACTACCTCGCCCAATACCCGTATGGCTGCGCGGAGCAGACGATGTCCTCCTTCCTGCCGGATATCGTCCTCATGCAGTTGCTGGAGAAAACCGGCATTCGAAATCCGGGGTTGAAGCGGCAGTTGCCGAAGATGGTGCAGGCCGGGCTGCTGCGCTTGTACGGGTATCAGCATAGTGATGGCGGCTGGCACTGGTGGGAGTTCGACGACACCGACCCGTGGATGACCGCCTATGTGGTCTACGGCTTACTGCAGGCGCGCGATGCGGGCTTCAGCGTCACTCCGCGTGTGCTGGATCAGGGGATCGAGGCGTTGGCGCGGCTTGCGACGGACGGTACGAAGAAGGACCCGGACACCGTGGCCTTCATGGCCTATGTGCTGGCGCTGGCCGGGCGCAGCGATGTGGCGATTTCGCTGGCGGACTCCTTCCTCGGGCCGGCAAACAGCGGTAAGCTGGCACAACTGGGCGACTGGGGACAGGGGATGCTCATGCTGGCGCTGGACAAGCTGGGTCGCACATCGGAAGCGCGCGCACTGCTGGAGCCGTGCTGGCGGCACCTGGCCAACGGGCAGTATGCGCCGCAGCACGGCAGCCGCGAATGTGAGGATGCGGAGCATGCCGCGGCGTTGCTGATGGCGGGCAGTGAAGTGGCGCCGGATGACCCGCGCCTGGCGGAGCTGGTGAGCTGGCTCTTCCGCCAGCGGCAGGAGAACCACTGGACCTCCACGCGCGACACGGCGTTCGTGCTCTACGGCCTCAGCCGCTATCTCATTGTCTCACACGAACTGCAGCCGAACATGGACGCAGTGGTGACGCTGGATGGCAACGTGATGGCCCGCAAGCACTTCGCCGCCGCCGACATCTTCCAGCCGGAATTCACCCTGACACTGGACGCCGCCGCGCTGGACAAAGCGGCACACGGCAGGCGCTTCACCCTCGCCATCGCGAAAAGCGGCACCGGTCGCCTCTACTACAGCACAGCACTGAGCCAGGTGGCGGCCGAAGATCTGACCGTGCCGGTGTATGGCGATGCCGGCTTGCGCATCGACCGCTCCTATCGCCAGTTGATCGCCGGCGAACGGCCGAAACCGCACAACGCCTGGGAGCGCAGCCAGACCAGCTATCACAACGGCGACATCATCGAAGTCACGCTGACCATCCACGCCGCCCGCCCGTATGACTACCTGATGGTGGAGGACATGCTCCCCGCCGGCTGCGAAGTGCGCGACCGCGGCACGATTGACCCCTGGGATTGGAACTACTGGTGGTGTGAACAGATCGTGCGCGACCAGAAGGTCGGCTTCGCCATCCGCCACCTCAACCCCGGCGTGCAGCGCATTACCTACCGAATGACCGCGCAAACCCCAGGCCGCTTCACCGCACTGCCGCCCATCATCTACAACATGTACGACCCCACCGCGCGCGGAGACGGAATGGCGGAGGTAATCAATATTCGGTAACAGAGCTGCGAGCATCTATAGCTCTGTCTGGAAGCCGATGTCCATCGCGCTCCGTGAGGGTATTTCTGCATTCGTTACCACTCTATAGAATGCACCCGAATAAATGTCTTCTCTACCTGGAGCACGATGGACATCGGCCTCCAAACGGTGCCGAGTACCCTCCCTGTACGGGATCATAGGGCAGAATAGATTTCACAAATCGCACTCGCTTGCATCGATTCGGAAAATCCGCTACACTTTAATCGTAGGACAACCGCGTCGTCTTCCTCGCGATTTTGATTACTCTGTTTGGGTGTGGCTGTGTGCTGGTATCCGGTACCCTGTAAGAAGCCGTCCAAATTCGTGTCAGCAACGGCAAGATGATAATGCAGGGATAAGATAGAAAGTCCGGGCGGCCCGTATCCACGGATTCACGCTGCACGCATTCGCATCCTCGCGTCCATTTCCCGATCCGTCTGTCGGCCTTCGCTGCCGGACGCGAGCGCCAACCATCCGGGAAATCGGTTTCCATACTTCAACGGTATGGTTGGCTAAGGTTACCATGTTATTTACTGAATTCTCCTTAGACGAGCGACTGCAACGTGCACTCGCCACTGCCGGATTTGAGACGCCGACGCCGATTCAGGCCGCGGCGATCCCGGTGGCGCTGGCCGGGCGCGATCTGGTGGGCACGGCACAGACCGGCACCGGGAAGACGGCTGCTTTCGTGCTGCCCATCCTGCAACAGATTATCTCGATCCCGCTGGATATGCGCCGCACCCGCGCGGTGATCCTGGCACCCACCCGTGAGCTGGTCGAGCAGACGCTCGACGTGGTGCGCGAACTGGGTTGCCACACCAACGTGCGCGCGGTCGCGGTCTACGGCGGGGTCGCCATGCATCAGCAGACGCGCGCGTTACGCGGCGGTGTGGACATTGTTATTGCCTGTCCCGGGCGCCTGCTCGATCACATTCGCCGTCGCAACACCGATTTTCGCCATCTCGAATACCTGGTGCTGGACGAAGCGGACCGCATGCTGGACATGGGGTTTTTACCGTCCATCCAGGAAATCATCGACTATGTGCCCCTCAAACGGCAAACCTCGCTCTTCTCCGCGACCTTCGCGAAAAGTTTGAACGCCTTTGTCCAACAGACATTGCGCGATCCCGTACGCGTAGAGGTGGCAACCGCGGTGCCGGCACAATCGGTGCGCCATACGCTGTATCAGGTGAAGCACAGCATGAAAACCGCCATGCTCACGTCCTTGCTGCGCCAATTGGTTCCGGAATCGGATTCGGTGCTCATCTTCACCCGCACCCGCGTGACCGCCAACGAGGTGGCCGAGCACCTGAATGCAGAGGGCATGCAGGTGGATGTGCTGACGGCAGACAAGACGCAACGGGCGCGCCAGGATACGCTGGATCAGTTCCGCTCCGGGGTTTTTCCCTACCTGGTGGCGACCGATATCGCCGCGCGCGGCATTGATGTCACCAGCATTTCGCACGTGATCAATTTCGATCTCCCGGAGAAGGCCGATGACTATCTGCATCGCATCGGGCGCACCGGGCGCATGGAGCGCGCCGGTCACGCCATCTCGCTGATGACCAGAGGGGATCAGCGTTACCTGCGCGAGATCGAACGCATGCTGGGAAAACAGATCGAGGTCGCACAACTGGAGGGGAGCGAGCAACAGGAGATGCATGACGTGATTCCTGCAGTCCACGACGCCGTGCCGCGATCGCCGAGATATCCGGCGACCGCCCGCCCCGCGAATCGTCCGTATCGACCGCATCAGCAGGATGCGGACGGTCCGCGCCGCGCGCCGCGCGCCGACGCGCCGCCACGGAATGAGCGCCCGCGCCGGGAATTCGGTAAGGCAGCGTCGTCCGCCCCATCGCGTACTGAGCGTCCGGGCAAACAGCGCGCTGAAATGGACGCCCCGCGCGGAGATCGCCCGCAGCGCAAGCGGTTTGACGATGCGCCGGCGGCATCCCCGGCACGGAGCGAACGCCCCCGCCGGGAATACGGCAGCGCCGAATCGTCCGCCGCCCCCGCACGTCCTGAGCGTCCGGGCAAGCGCCGTGTTAACGCCGAATCCCCGCGTGGGAACCGCCCGCACCGCAAGCAGTATGAGGACACGCCGGCTGCGCCCATGTCCCGGGAAGAACGTCGTCGCAAACAATTCGGCGATCCGAGCCCGACGGAGCGCGCACCGCGACAGGAGCGTTCGCCGCGCCGGCGCCGCGACAGCGAAGCGCACTCCGCGCCGAAGCGACGGGAACGTGGTACGGATAGCCGCGTTGCCGATGGCGCGCCCTCTGAATCGTCGCGCCAGGAGCAACCCCGCGCACTGCATTTCACCGGCATGGCGTCAGCCGCCAAATATCATCGGAAACATGCCGCGGAAAAACGCCAACCCGGCGAAGTCGCCTACGGCCCCCGCCCGCACGGCAAAGCCCGCGACGCGCGCCAATCCGCCCCCGCCCCCACGGCGCGGACGAAGCGACCGGCCCATCGCGGGCGATAAGCGTGGGGGTTCCCGCGCGAATCTCTTCACTGGCGAAGGCTCCCCGATCTCGGGGGGCCTTCGCGCTATGGTCATGCTTGTTCGCGATGAATCCCGGCCGACGCTTACTCCCGCACCCCGTATTGCTTGAACACGGCGCACAGCCGGCGCATGCGTGCTTTTCAAGTGGAAACGAATGCAGAAACACCCGCACGGCACGCGATGGACATCGGCTTCCAGACGGGGCTGAGTGCCCCACCAGTGCGAACTCTTGCTACCGGCACTGGTGCTATTACCGGGGTACAAAGCCGCGCTTCACGCTGCCTTCAGTTTTTCTTCAATCTATGTGGAAAGCCCACAACGTCCGGCTGATAGCTACATGGTGATGTAGCGGTTTTGGTGCGGGCTTGGAAGGTGTGGCGGGTACATACATTTGCCCCTCATTTCTACGGCAGTATTTTGCGGTGGTGTGATTTGGAAGGGGGGAGGGTATGCGGAGATTCGCAATTTTTCTCGCCGTGTCTGCCTTGCTTGCGACCGGCGTTATGGCGTATGAGGCGCAGGCTGTTGTCATTAATGGGCAGCAGATGATGTCGCTCAACGCCTTCGGGGAATCCTTTGGCGCCGTGATCGATTATGACTGCACACGGGACGGCATCAGCATTTCGCTGTGTTCCCGAACGGTCGTGATGGTTCCCTACAGCAATACCGCGTGGATCGACGGTGTCCCGTGTACGCTGGCGACGCCGGTGGTCATTATTGATGATGTCACCTATGTGCCGCTCAATTTTCTCTGCACGGCATTTAATCTGAATTATAACTGTCCGAGCAACTGTGCGCCGGTGGTGATCAATCCGGTCACGCAGCAATGCGTAACGCTCATCATTGACACCGGGTGGTGCTCCTTCCCGCACATTTGGTGCTATAACTTTTCGTGCTGCCATTATCGGAACTTCTACTGCGGTCATGGTGGATGCGGGTTCCGCCCGTTTTGCGGTGGGGGGCATCATTTTGGCCCATCTTTTGGTGGCGGTCACTTTGGCGCACCTCACTTTGGCGGCGGCAGGTTTCATGGCGATCCGCCGCATGTGAACGGCAGCATTCATCGCATGCCGGGCGGCAGTTTCCACGGCGGATTCGGAGGCGGATTCCATGGCAATAGCAGCGGCCTTGGCGGCAGTTTTCACAGCAACCCCGGCGGCAGTTTCCATAACAACCCCGGCGGTGGCTTCCATAACAACCCGGGCAGCAGCTTTCGTGGCGGCTTGAGTGGTGGCTACCATAGTGGAGGCATCTCCCGGGGAAGCATCGGTGGGGGGATGCACGGTGGCGGCGGTTTCGGCGGTGGAATGCACGGTGGCGGTGGCTCCCACGGGGGCGGCGGCCATGGCGGAGGGCACGGTCGATAACAGCGCAGAAATCGGTAACGTCCTCCTCCCGCTCGGTGCGAGAGGAGGACGTTACCGATTTATCCCAATTTCGGGAAAAGGATGAAGACGAGAGTGAGCCGGATGATCTGTCCGGCGAACCAGAGCCAGGCGGCGGCATTGTTCGCGCCTTGTGTGAGCAAGAGGATGGTGCGGTAATAATAGCGCGAGTGTACGTCCGACCTCCGCACCGGCAGCGTGAGACGGTTGGAGCTATGCAAGGCGCGTAAAGAGGCGCGCGCCAGGTTGAATGCGGTCGCCGGGTTGGCTTTCGCCTGCTGAAAGACCAGCACCGCGTGCGCGAGACCGGCGATGAAGCGCAGGTAATCGGAGAGTTCGCCTTGTTGCGCCAGGTAGAGAAAGTGCAATCCCTCATCGACATGTCCGGCTTCCGCCGCGGCAAAGGCCGCCCAGACGGCATGATGGGGCAGCGATTGGTCATGCGGCATGGTCAAGGCTTTCCGGTGCAACTTCATCGCGGCGAGGTCGTCGCCCTGGCTGCGCAGGACAACGGCGCGGCTCATCAGCATCCAGGGTTTCACGTCGCGGCGTTTTTCCCAGTCCGCCGTCCACTCCAGCGCACCCTGCGCTTCGCCGGTCTGCATATAATATTGCCCCACCATCCCCCAGGTCATATCGTGCTGACGTAACAGCGCTTGCCGTTCGCGGATGAAACGTTTGGCCTGTTGATGCCGTCGTACCTGCCCCAGGTACCAGAGGTGGCGTGCTGCCGCCAGGCTGCCAGCCTCCAGGCCTTTCGACAACAGGCGGTCAATGGTTGCGTCATTGGCATATTCATTGCGTTTTACCCGGCATTCCACCCAGGAGGCGCCCACTTCCGGGTTGGCCTCCGGCTTATCCAGAAATTCGGAGAAGAGAATTTCCGCGCGCGGCGCCCAGCCGACTTCAAGCATCAGATCGGTGACCGCGGAGAGCGCTTCGATGGCCTCTTCGCCTTGCTGCGCGCACAGTTCGCGCAGGTACTGGAAGGCGGTGGCTTCATCTCCCTTTTTCACATACAGGCGAATGGCGTACTGGCATCTCCGTGCCGGTTCCATGTGCGGGCCGATGATCGCCAGCGTACCGGCAGCTGCATCGTACTCACGATCCGTGGTCTGCAGGTTCAGCAGCGACACCCCGGCATAGAGATACGAGGGATCGAGTTCGAGCGCGCGTTGGAAGGCCTGCTTCGCCTCGGCGGGTTTCTTCAGCCGGGTCATGGCATCGCCATGATAGCCGAAGGCCAGCGCATCCTGCGGGTTGAGGCGAATCAGCCTGCCGGTCACTTCCGCATATTCATCAGTCTTCCCCTGGTCATCATACCATTTCGCGAGTAAGATCCAGCCGTCGTAATAGCCCGGGTCGTCGGCGACGATCTCCTTGGTGAGGGCGATGGCGCGCTCCGGCTGCCCGCGCTCGATTTCAATGCGCGCGGCGCAGTGGCGCAGGCGACTCGGGGTCTTCCGGCCACCCGGCAGCGTACAGGCTTGCAGTGCTTCCTGGTAGCGGCCCGCCTTTGCCAGCAAAAGGGCCTGCCGCTCGTATGCCTCATAACAGCGGGCATCCAGCGCAATGGCGCGCTTGCACGCCGCCAGGCGCTCCTGCAGGTGTTCCGGCGCGGTGAGCGCGCGCGCCAGGGTGAGCCACGCCTGAGTACTGCCGGGGCGTTTGCGCGTGAAGGCACGAACGGCATCTTCCAGCTCACGCATCTGCCCCAACTCCTGGCAGGCATTGCAGTAGCGCTCCCAGGCCCAGTTGTTCGTTGGCTCGATCCGCAGCAGGATGCGCAAGCGTTCCAGCGCCTTCGTTTTATCCCCATAGTTCCAGTACAGACTGATCAGGTCGCACTGGATGCCGGCTTCCAGCGGATTGTGCGCCACCGCTTCTTCGAGGATGGTCGTGGCCTGCGCGAAGTCGCCGGCGCGCTCGTAGGATTCGGCGAGATTGCGGATCGCCTGGCTGTAACCCGGCATGATTTGTAATGCCTGCTCCAGGGCGGCGCGCTCCCCCGCGACATCACCCATCATACGGCACACCAGCGCCTGGTCATTCCAGAGGACCACCTGGAAGGGGAACTGCTCGGTCGCCGTGCGCGCCAGCGTCAGCGCCTGGTAGAACTCGCCCGTCTCGCGCAACTGGTCGATCATTGCGGACCACGCCTGCCAGAGATCGGAACGGGCATCCAGCGCGCGCTGCATGAACGAGGTGAGCTCGGCTGGCGGCAGCGTGCTCTTCGCATAATGGCGGAATGCCAGCAGGCTGTCGCCGTAGATGGGCTGGCGTTCCAATTCCCCCAGCACAAAGAGCAGCGCCTCGCGCCGTTCCGCCACGGTGTCGCAGCTACTCACCAGCTTCCCCAACGCGTGCGTGTTATCCACAGACAGGCGGATGGCCTCGCGATACGCGGCTTTCGCCTCGCTCCAGCGGTTGGCCTTCCCGTAGATCTCGCCGTAGATGGAGAAGGTGGAGGTATTGCCCGGCTCAATCTGGTTGGCCAGTTCGATCTCGGCCAGCGCTTCATCCAGCCGCTGCAACTGCATCAACGTGCCGGCCAGCTCACGGCGTGTCCAGCTTTCGACCGGGTTGGTGTCGAGCATGCGGCGCAACACGCGCTCCAGCCCGGCCAGGTCGTCGGCGTTCTTCAGCCATTCCGCCCAGGTCTGGTGCAGCGGGAAATAATGCGGGAAGCGCGTGGTGACCGTCTCGAAGTATTGCAGCGTGGCGGCATAACCTTCCGTCTCCGCCAGCAACTGCGCGACGGAGCTGTGCGCATCCATCGCCAGCGACTCCGTTTTCAATACTTCGCGCCACAAGGCCAGCGCGGCCTGCAATTCGCCGTGCCGCACCGCGATGCCGGCGGCGGCGCGCAGCCAGTCCGCATGGTTGCTGTTGCTCTTCGCGCGGGTGAGCAGCGCCTCCGCCTGCTTGAAGCGGCCATACTGGGCATGGAAGTCCGCGGCAAAGAGCAGCAATTCGCCATCGTCAGGCCGCAGCTTCGCAGCCTCCTCCAGTAAGGCGAATGATTCGTCCGTGCGGTTCAGTTGCTGCAGGGCGGCAATCAGCGTGCGCACTGGCTGATAAGAGAGTTTGCCGAAGCGGGCATAGCGCTCACGCAGAAAGGCCAGTGCCTCATCCGTGCGTTGCAGGTAGCGGCTGGTGTTGAAGAACATCGCGGCAAACTGCTCGTTCTTCTCATCGAGGCACAACGCCAGACGCAACAGCTCCCACGCCTGCACGTACTGCTGCTGATCCCAGAGGATATTGGCGTAGGTGAAATAATTGTCCGCGTTCGTCGGCGCATAGCGCAATGCCCGCTGGAGCAGGTTGATCGCCCGCGGGTGCTCGCGCGCGTCCGCACTCAACTCCTGTGCATAGGGTTGGAGGAAGTAGACGAACGAGGGCGGGCGCTCTCCGCGCATCTCAGTCGCTTCGCTCTCCGCTTTTTTCTTCCGTTGCGCGCACAACTGCTGCAGCAATTGCATCCGTTCATCACGCCGCGCCAGTTGCCGCAGGCAGGAAAGGCGGGCCATCAGCATGTTGGCATCGTTGGGGAAGTGCGCGAGGAAGGCGTCGACGGCGCCCAGGCTGCCGGCGATGTCGTCATCATACCGGGCGAGGGCCATCCGTGCGTGCAGCGTGATGATGTGGTCCGGCGCCGACTGCATCATTTGCGCCAGCACCTCCGCCGCCTCGCGGCGCTGATGCCGGGTGAGCGCCAGGTTCAGCGTGTATAAGGCATTCCACAGCTCCTCGTCCGGAAGGGTGAACCCCGTCAGCTTCTTGGCATGGGCATTCGGCACCAGCGCCATGCCGCGCGGCCCGGTCGCCCGCTGGGAGGTGAAGAGCTCGGGGATATGCGCTTCGATGACATTACGCACGTAGGGGTCACGGATCAGCAGCGTGCCCCGGCATTCGTCATAGCCGATGACCGCCTGCAGGTGGCCGTTCTGCACATCGGTCAGCGTAAGCGTGAACGGCACGCCGCGGTCCAACATGGCCTTGGCGCTTTCCAGCGTGATGGTGAATTCGCGTGTGGTCCAGCCGTTCTCCTCGGCCCAGCGGCGCTCATTGTGCCAGGGGGTGCCGTCATAGCAGATCTGTTCGGCGATATGCAGATGATCGACCGGTTGCCCCCAGAATTGCCCGATGGCGGTCAGCGTCGCCGGCGCGCAGGTCATGTGATGCTGGCGAATAAATTCCACCGGCAGGTGGACGCGCTTCGCCGCGGGCGGCGCCGCCTCCATCTTTGTCAGCAGCAAGCGGAAGAAGGGGACGTCGCTTGACGCGGCAAAGGCCATGGACTGCTCGCGGTCTCCGCGGTCGTAGGCGATATCCGACTTCATACTGGTCAGCCAGCCGTTGACTTCCTTCTCCGCCAGCGGCGCCAGCGCATCGCAGCGAGACAGCGTCTCCCAGGCATCCTCGTACCGTCCGAGTTCCTTCTGCAGCATGGCGAGGTGGAAATGCATCATCAGGCTTTCCGTCCGCTGGGCGCCTTCACAGAGGAGGGCCAGCGCCTCGTCATCGCGTCCCATCAGCGTCAGCAGGTGGGCTTTGCTTTCCACACCGGCGCGAAACCAGGGCTGCAGTTGCAGGATGTGCTCTGCCGCGTCCAATGCGTCCGCGTACCGGTCGGCCATCTCCAACGTCGCTGCTTTCTCCACCCAGATCCACGGCGTCTGCGGCGACACCGCCTCTGCCTGCGCGTGCAGTTGCTCCGCGGTAGAAAAATCGCGGTAGATCCCGGCTACCAGCCCCTGGAAGGCCAGCCACTCGGCGCGCACTTCCGCGCTGCCGCGCTGGATGCGGGCGTCAAGCCGGCGGATGATTTGCCAGGCGGCATAGGGGCCGCGACGTTCCAACATCGCGCGCGCACGGCAGTAACAGGCAAGTGGGTGCGTGCGATCACGGCGGTAGGCCTGGAAGTGGAAGTAGTCTGCCAGGCGTGGCGCGCCAAGGTGACGCACGATCCGTCCCGCCAGCAGTTGCTCCTCGACGGTGGCAAAGGCCCGCGCGTCTATCGCCTCCCGCATGCGCTGGTACGCGCGAAGGTACAACCCCTGATCGTACAACCCTTGTAACGATTCCTGCTCAAACGCGATCGAATCCATGCGAATAGCTCCTGACAGGGTGAATGTACCGGTTGGTATTCGAGGGCGAGTGTCGGATTCCTTTCCAGGCTTGTCAGAGATCACGCACTCGCCGGGAGCTGCCTTCGCGGAAACGCTCGTGAGGATATCCAACTGGCGGGACTTGTAAATATAGGTAGGGTAGACGAGGGAATGTAACGGTTTTGGGGACTGACATCGAAACTCCGGTTACAGGGTATGCTATCTGTTCCAAAAAATGTTAACGGTTGAAAGCAATAGGGAGTTTCGGTGTCTGTCCCCAAAACCCTATGTGCTGACAATTCGCCTCTCTGGTTGTGGCTGACAGGTATGCTGAATCGGTGTGATACGAGAACGGCTCTCTCATAGGGTATCGGGGACAGACACCGAAACTCCAGGCAGGCTTGCCTGTATATCGCTCACCTGACGGAGGAGTTTCGATGTCAGTCCCCGATACCGGTACACCTCCCGCTGACCGGATCGTTATTTCACCCCTTACCTATTCCGCCGCAAAGAAGACCAGCGGGATGAGCCCGATGGTCGGCCGTCCCTGCACGTTGACTTCCAGCGTGCCGCGCATGGTGCCGGTGGGCACGGCGTCCGGGATGAGGGTGAGCGTCACCTTCTCGACGGGCGGGTGATGGCGGAGGGAGACGTGGCGCTGTGGGGACGGCTGCACCTGCCAGCCATCAGGCAGATGAGGAATTACCTCGGCATGCTGGCAACTGGGCATCAGGTTGATCAGCGTGACGGTCAGCGGGAAGGGCACGCCCGCCTGCAGCTTCGGCTCGCGCTGGTAATCCACGATGACACGGGTGTGGATGAAATCGAACTCCACCGCGAATGGCGACTTGGCCCAGATCTCGCGCGCCGCCTGCTGGTCGCGCATCCAGGCGAGATGGCCTTCGTCCATGTCCGTCGGTCCATCGGTCATCTGAACGTTGCCGACGATTGCCAGGGAAAGCGGTACTAATTTCTCCACTTCATCCGTGAGTTGGGTGAGGGTGGCAGGGATACCCCAGAAGGAGCCCCGGTCGATGGCGATGGTGGCAATGCGGTCGCCGATCGGCTCGATCCATTCGCGGGGGATGCCATCGGCACCGTAGAGGATACCGAGCAGCGAGCCCAATGTGGCGCCGGTGCAGTCCGTGTCGTCGCCGCAGTTCACGGCGATACGCAGCGATTGGCTGAAGTCGCCCTCACCGTAGAGCCAGCCGATGACGACGAAAGCGACGTTGGCGGGTGCGTGGAACCACCCCAGGTCGGCGCTGTCGTCCACCACGCGGTTGCGTGCGTCCTGCCAGGACACCCCTTGTGCATGGGCTTCGCGGGCGATGCCGATGCTGCGCGCCACCCGGCAGTCGGCGGGGATTTTCGACAAGGCGATGTTCAGCAGTTCCTCGCGATCGCTGATGACGAAGGCGAGGCTTTCCAGTGCGGCGGTGAACAGGGCGGCGTTGGTGCCCTCGCCGCCGCCGTGATCCACGCTGGCATCAGCATAGGCAAAGCGGAGGGCCAGGTCGGGGCAACCGGGGGCCAGGCACGCCCAGATCTCCGAGCGAATCCATGCACCGTTGGAATGTTTCCACACGGCGTTCTCATATTCGCCGGAAAGGGGCGGCAGCAGCCCGGCGCGCATATTGGCCTTGCATACCCCGTATTCGTTCCAGAACGGCGAGATATAATTCAGCCAGTATTCGCCGAGTAGTTGATTGGTAATGGCGCGCGGGCCGTGCTCGCGTACCGCCTTCAGCCACACCAGTTGCAGATCGAGATCATCGTTCGGCAGCGGCTCGCCGGCAGGCGTGGTATATCCGGTGACATCCAGAATCTCCTGACGGCCTTCGAACGGACCACCCAGTGTGCCGCCGATGTTTTTCCCCAGCCAGCACCCATACATTTTGTTGCGATATTCCGCACGGTTCAGTTGCAGCGTCATGACGTGTTTTCTCCTGTTGGATTGATGTTGGATGGCCGGTGACCCCCTTGGAGCGCGAACCTCCTGGTGAGCGGATCATAGTCGCGCCACCATATCTACAATCCGCTCACCAGGAGGTTCGCGCTCCAGGGGGTCACCGGCCATCCAACAAATCGCATCCTACCATGCACACCGGAAGGAAACTTGCCTTTATCAGCCAATTATTAGCACCATTCTGCCAATTTTATGCTGTGGGAGTGAGCGATGTCGCAACCGTTTTATCCATGGGAGTTCCCGGACCCGGCGTTTCCGTTTGCGCTCTGGGATGTGCCGTCGCACCGAAGCTACCCGCAGCATCGGCATCACTTCACCGAGATCGTCTTCATCCTGGCCGGACATGGGACGCATCTGCTGGATGGCGTAGCCTCCACCATCGAGGCGGGTGACTGTTTTGTGATCCCGGTTGACAGCGTTCACGGGTATTGCGATGTCGACGAGTTGCATCTCATCAACATCCTCTTTGATGCGCGCCTGCTCGCCCCGTTTCTGCGGGAACTCAACGCCTTGCCAGGATTCCATGCCCTCTTCACCCTGGAGCCCAGCTATCGCAAGCAGCATGATTCGCGCGGCCGCCTGCGCCCCACCGTCGCACAGCGCATGGCGATCACCGAAATCATCCGGCAGATGCTGGCGGAAGTGAACCGGCAGGCGCCCGGCTACCGGACGAAGGTGCTGGCGCTCTTCACCCAGTTGCTCGTCGACCTGGCGCGCTATTACCAGGAAAGCGCGTGTAAACCCTCGGTGCAGTTAGTGCAGATCGGCGCGGTGATCAGTAAAATGGAGCAGGATTATGCGCTGCCGTTGAGCATCCGGGAATTAGCGGAGGTGGCCAACATGTCCGAGCGCAACCTGGCGCGGCGGTTCCGCGAAGGGATGGGGATGGCGCCGGTTGAATACCTGCTGCACCTGCGCATGCGGCGGGCGGCCCACCTCCTGCGCGACACCACCCGCTCCATCGCCGAGATCGCCACCGCCGTCGGCATCGACAACGGCAATTATTTCTCGCGCCAGTTCAAACGCATCATGGGCGTCAGCCCGCGGGAGTTACGGCGACAACGGTGACGGGTAGTGGTTCTCTCCCGCGTTATGCCGCCGGCAGAGTGAAGGTGAATGTGCTTCCCTTCCCGAGGATGCTCTCCACCCGGATGTTTCCACCATGCGCTTCCACCAATTCTTTGGTGATATACAGCCCCAGGCCGATGCCTTCCGCCCGGCGTTCACCTTTGGCGCGGTAGAATCGTTGGAAAAGGTGCGGAATATCGTCCTCCGGGATACCGCGGCCTTGGTCGCTGATCGACACGACCACTTCACCTTCCTGCCGGCGGACGCATACCTGTATCGGCGTAGCAGGATCAGAGTATTTGAGGGCGTTCGACAGTAGATTGGAGAAGATGCGGTCCAGGCGGTCATAGTCGGCCAGCACCGGAGGCACATCATCGGCGACCGCCAGGTGTATGCGCGGTACGTCGAGGGCGGTCGCCGATCGCTGAAGAAAGTTCGGCAGGTAGGAGGCCATCTCCACGGGTTCACGTTTTAGCTGGAACTGTCGCCCTTCAAGGCGGGCCATCTCCGTCAGATCCTCGATCATCACCGTCATCCGCCGCACCCCGTGTCGAATAGCTTGTAGACTCTCCGCAATGCTCCCATCGACCACTAGCTCGCTTACTTGTCCCTCGACAAGCTGGGCGTGACCGTTAATGACGGCCAATGGCGTGCGCAGATCGTGCGAAACCAGGTGGAGGAGGAGTTGCTGATCCTGCAAGTCGTGGAGGGGGGTGATATCGCTGAAAGTCGCAACGGCGCCTAACTGCTGCCCATCCGGCATGCGGATGGGGGCGGCGCTCGCCAGCACCCAGAAGACGCGGTCGGGATGGTGCAGCACCAGGACGATGCCGTGTGTCGTTTCACCGCGCAAGGCACGTGCGAACGGCATCTCCTCCGGTGGGTACGCACTGCCGTCGAAACCCGCCACCTGCAAGGTGCGCAGATGCTCGGTAAACGGCGCCGGCATCTCCGGAGCATACCCCAACAGGTGCGTTGCTGCCTCATTCATCCTGATGATGTCGCCCGCCGGATTGAAGACGATCAGGCCGTCAGCAATCGAGGTAAACGTCGCCATTAACTCAGCGGCATGATGGGCGCTCTCCGCTTCCGCTTGTTTACGTGCGGAAATATCACTGATCGTCAACCGATAGACGGTCACTTCCCCCTTGCCATCGAGGGAGGCCTCGCGCGCGACGATGGCATCGAGGCGTGCCCAGAACCGTCCCCCGCCTGTTTTGAGCTGTGGCAGTTCGACCGTTTGCGGTCCATCGCTTTGCAGCAATCGCTGCCGGAAGAAATGATAGGGCTCCTGCCCATCGCGGGCAATAAAGCGTGTGAGCGGCTGGTGAACCAGCGCGTGCCGTGCGATCCCCAACATGTCGGCGCTGGTCAGGTTAGCGTGCAGAATAACTCCCTCTCCATTGATCGTCAGGTAACCCACCGGGGCAAAGTCATAAAGATCGAGATAGCGGTCACGCGTGGTGATCAGTTGTTCCTGGGTTTGCTGCAGTTCGGTATTCTGCATTTCGAGCTCGATCTGGTGTACGTGTAATTCATGCAGCAGGCGCCAGACCTCCTCTCGCGATAACGATTCCGGCATTTCCGGTTCGCTGAGCAGGCGCTCCTCGGCTTGTCGGCGCAGTGTATGGTCATCAGTCGGCTCGCGCATCGTGTCGATCCTCCCTATCCGGTCTGAGCGGTTACGTCATCGATGGCCAGCAGAATCATGCGTGGCCGGCCATTGATCTGCTGGAGTTCACGCGCATTCAAACGCATGACGTGCGGGCCGATATGCTCAAAGGTATGCCGCACGGTGTAGTCGCGTATGGTGGTGCGCTCCGGCAACACCTCTTCCAACAGCGTTCGCAGTGCCGGGATATCCCACTGGCCATTCCCCAATGCATATAACGGCTTCCCAATTGTTTCGTCTTTGCTCACCGCAAAGGTGGTGGTAAAGGCGTCATTGACGGAGATGACGCGTAGGTCGGCATCCAGCACGAGCAACGGCTCGCGGACGGTCTCCACGATACTCTCGGCAAAGGCATGCGCTTGTTCGGCAAGCTGCAGTGTCTGCAACTCTTCCTGTGCCGCGCGCTGTGTAGTGATGTTGACGAAGGTGATGACAACGCCGTTGATGACATTTTCCTGAGTGCGGTACGGTAAAATCCGCATCAGGTACCAGCGCCCGTCGGTGGTCTGCACTTCGATTTCCCTGGGCACCAGTGTCTCGAAGACACGCCGGGCATCCTGCATCAGGCTGTCATAATGCACCAGGTTGGTGGCGAGATGCGCGATCGGGCGTCCGATGTCGGTTGGAATGAGATTGACAATGGCGGTGGCGGCGGGGGTGAAGCGCTGAATGCGCAGCTCATTATCCACAAAGACGGTGCCCACCTCGGTCCCGGCCAGCAGGTTGTTCATATCGTCGTAGGCCTGTGTGAGTTCCTCGATCTTTTTCTGCAGTTCGGTGTTGACCGTCGTCAGTTCTTCGTTCACCGACTGCAGTTCCTCACGCGAGGTATCCATCTCCTCGTTGGTCGACTGCAGTTCTTCATTCGCGGATTGCAGCTCTTCATTGGCGGTAGTCAACTCTTCGATATGCGTCTGGAGGTATTCCTCTTTGGCGCGCACTTCCCGCTCCAGATCGGCAATGCGCCGGTCCTTGTCGGTGACCGGCGTTTTTGCCGGCGTTTTCGCCGGCGGGCAGGCCACGTTGGGGACGTCTTCAAACACAACCAGGAATAATCCCGGCGCGGGTGGGAAGGTTACCGGACCGACCTGCAGGTTCACGGTGTGCATGCGATTATTCACCTGCAACTGCAATCCCTCGTTGCGGACGGTCTCTTTCAGCGTGATCGCTTTGCGCACCGCAGTGGCCAACTCCAAGCGGAGGCCGGAGCGCGCCATGCGCAGAATGTTGAGATTCGCTTCACCGGATGCCGGCTCAAGAAATTGGCCGGTGCTCCCATGGACGTAGAGCACCTCTTCGGCTTCATTGATCAATACGGCGGGCGGCGTGTGCTGTGCGAGCAGGTTCTGCTCGATAATGTTTCGCAGGCTGAACTGTTCATCCGCCTTCGCCTCGCGACGCGGTGTGCCGTGCGTCGGATAGGTGCCGGCCAACGGAGCATGGAAACCTGGCAGCATACGATAAGGGATCACCGCCGCCTTGCGCTGGTAGATTTTCCACTTGCGGTTGACGGTGGCAAAGAGGTCGGTGAATTCCCCAATGGTTTCCGAACTGCCCAGAAACAGGAAACGGTTTGGGTTCAGCGCGTAATGGAACAGCGGCAGGAGTTTTTTCTGCAGGTCCGCGTTCAAATAAATGAGCAGGTTGCGGCAACTGATGAAGTCCATATGGGAAAACGGGGGGTCCAGGATGATATCCTGCTCGGCAAAGACCACCATGTCGCGAATATTTTTCTTCACCAGATAGCTGTGTTCTTTCTGGTAAAAATAGTGCGTCAGGTATTCCGCCGGCACATCGGCTACGATGTTGGCGGGATACACGCCGGAGCGTGCGGTTTCGATCGCCGTCTGGTCGATGTCGGTGGCAAAAATCTGCACTTTGGTTTCGATATGCTGGGTCACCATGTACGCATGCAGCATCATGGCGAGTGAATAGGCTTCTTCGCCGGTGGAGCAACCGGGCACCCAAATCCGCACGGTCTCCCCGACGCTTTTCCCTTCGAAGAGATGGGGGATCACCTCAGTCTTGACGGCGGCAAATGCCTCCGGGTCGCGGAAAAAGCGCGTGACGCCGATCAGCAGCTCGTGAAACAGGACGGTCAGTTCCTGCGGCGTTTGCTGGAGATACCGGACATAGGCGGTCAGGCTGTCGAACTGGTGGATCGCCATGCGCCGTTCGATGCGGCGGAGGATGGTATTCTGCTTGTAATCCGAGAAGTCGTGCCGGGTATGGGTGCGGAGCAACAGAAAGATTTTCTGCAGCGCTTCACTCACTTTGTCGGGCGGCGAGACGGCTTCCGGCAACAAGCGGACGAAGGCATGCCGGACATAGGCCGACAACTGCGCCGGCATCTCCTCAGGCGGGAGCACGTAATCCACCAGACCTGTGGCGATGGCGCTGTCGGGCATGCTGGCGAATTCCGCCGTGGCCGGCGCCTGCGCCATCACCATCCCCCCCACTTCTTTGATCGCGCGCACGCCGAGGGCGCCGTCGCTCCCGGCCCCGGAGAGCACGATGCCGATGGCTCTTTCCCCCTTCTCCTGCGCCAGTGAGCGAAAAAAGTGATCGATCGGCAGATGGATGCCTTTGAGAATGATAGGATCCATCAAGTGCAGGCGGCCATGGAAGAGCGCCAGATCTTTGTTTGCGGGGATGACATAGATGGCATTGCGCTGGACGACCATGCCATCCTCCACCTCAAAGACCGGCAGGCGGGTGAAACGTCGGATCAGTTCGCTCAAGATACTCTTGTGCTCGGGATCCAGATGCTGGATCAGCACTAAGGCCATGCCGATGTCGGTGTCGGAAGGCAAATGCGTGAAAAATGCTTCGAATGCCGCCAACCCGCCGGCGGATGCCCCGATGCCCACGATGGGGAAGTCCGCGGACGCATTGTTGCCCACATCATCCGGCGCCTCGCGACGTTCGGCTTCCGGCGGCATCGCGGGGCGCGCTGGTGAGATATGCCGTTGGGATGAAGGTTGTTGGTCGCGTGCGCTTTTCTTTCCTGGCATGATATGCACTCCCCTGCCGCCGCCTCCTGCCACGGGTTGATCACGTGACATTATACAATACCTTCTATCTGCCAGTAATGCAATCACTCGGGATGGAAAAGGGCATTGTGAACAACTTGACAGATCATAATCCGGATCATGAAGGGGATCAATGATCCGGATGCGAGGTGTGTCATACAGGAGAACCAGAGGTTGTAGCGAATACCGTGATATCGCTTTCGCAAGGAGATGCCCGCTATGACCATGGAAACGGATAGCAATGATCGCACCTGGGGGATGCTCTGTCATCTTGCCGCATTGAGCGGCTATCTGATTACGCCGGTCGGGTGGATTCTCGGCCCACTCATCGTCTGGCTGGTGAAACGGAATGAAAGTCCCTTCGTTGATGATCAGGGGAAAGAATCATTGAATTTTCAGATCACGATGATCATCGCTGCCTGTATTATCGGGGCTGTTGGCATTCTCACCTGCGGTATCGGCCTGATCCTGGCGATCCCATTGGCGATTGCGCTGGCAGTCATCAATATTATCTTCCCCATCATTGCGGCGATACAGGCGAGCCATGGGGAGTATTATCGCTATCCGTTTTCGCTGCGCTTGATTCAGTGACGGGAGCGACAGCGGTGGTAAACGCAACGCCGGTCCGGATGGTTCCGGACCGGCGTTGCTGCTGCTTCATGGGCAGGGATGCCCATGCCACTAGGCGGTGGGCACGGTTTCCGGCTCTTCCTCAGCCGGCTCTTCGCGCTTCACCACGACCGCCACGCAGGCGATGCGGACATCGTCGCCCATGCGCATAATGCGCACGCCCTGGGCGGAGCGGCCCGTTTCGCGGATGTCGATCACCTTGGAGCGGATGACCTGGCCGCTGGTGGAAATGAAGAGCACTTCGTCCTTCTCGTCCACCACTTTGCAATCGACCAGCGGGCCATTCTTCTCGGTAATCTGCACCGTCTTGATGCCTTTGCCGCCGCGCGACTGCACGCGGTATTCGGTGAGCGGGGTGCGCTTGCCGTATCCCTTCTCCGTGACGGCGAGGAGATCGAGGCCGGGCTTCACGATGGCCACGCCGACCACCTTGTCGCCGTCGCGCAGGTCGATGCCGCGCACACCGGCGGCGGTGCGGCCCATCGGGCGTACGCCCTTACCCGTCTCTTCGTCATACTCTTCCGGGAAGCGGATGGACATACCCTGGTTGGTGGCCAGCACGATATGCCGGTGCCCATCGGTGACCTTCACCCAGCGCAGCGCGTCGCTCTCTTCCTTCATGGTGATAGCGATTTTGCCGGCGGCGAAGACGTTGCTGAATTCCGACAGCGGCGTTTTCTTGACAATGCCTTGCTCGGTGACCATGAAGAGGAATTTATCGTTGGTGAATTCCTTCACGTTGAGCACCGCGGTCACCTGCTCGCCTGATTCGATATTGATCAGGTTGATGATGTTTGCGCCGCGGGCGGTGCGGCTGGCGGCCGGCACCTCGTGCGTGCGCAGACGATAGACCTTGCCTTTGTCGGTGAACACCATCAGGTAGCTATGCGTACTGGCGATGAAGAGGTGCTCGACATTATCCTCTTCTTTGGTCGTCAGTCCGATGATCCCTTTGCCGCCGCGATTCTGAGTGCGATACGTATCAATGGCCAGGCGCTTCACATAGCCGTCGCGCGTCATGGTGATGATCATATCTTCTTCATCGATGAGATCTTCGATGGAGAGCTCGGCGGCCTCTTCTTCGCGCAGGCGCGTGCGGCGCGCGTCGGCATGGCGCTTTTTCATGTCGAGCAGTTCGGTCTTCACCACGCCCATCAACATGCGCGGGCTGGCCAGCAGCTCTTCCAGATAGTTGATGCGCTTGATGACTTCGGCATACTCCTTCTCGATCTTCTCGATTTCGAGAGAGGTGAGGCGATGGAGCTGTAAGTCGAGCACGGCATCCGCCTGCCGCTCGCTCATGCCGAAGTTGTGCATGAGGCCTTCGCGGGCGGGGACGCGCGACCGGCTCTCACGGATGAGTTTGATCACCTCATCGAGGTTCAGCAGCGCAATGCGGTAGCCTTCCAGGATATGCGCGCGGTCACGCAGTTGCTTCAACTCGTACTTGGTGCGGCGGGTGATCACCACGCGGCGGTGTTCGAGGAACTGCGTGAGCAGGTCGATCATCGACATCGTGCGCGGTTCCGGCTTGCCGTTCACCTGCACGATGCCCACCATGTTATAGTTGAAGCGCTTGCGCAGCGGGGTGTGCTTGTAGAGCTGGTTGAGGATGACGTGCGGGTTGCCGTCACGCTTGAGCTCAATGACCAGCTTCATCCCCACGCGGTCGGATTCGTCGCGCAGGTCGGCGATGCCCTGGATCTTCTTCTCTTTCACCAGCTCGGCGATCTGTTCCACCAACTGGGCTTTATTCACCTGGTAGGGCAGCTCGGTCACGATGATGGCGGTTTTACCGTTGTCCGACGGTTCGATCACCGTGCGGGCCTGCATGGTGCAGGCGCCACGCCCATTGATGAAGGCTTCACGGATGCCGCTGGTACCGAGCACGATGCCGCCGGTGGGGAAGTCCGGTCCCGGCAGTACGGCCATCAGTTCGTCGATGGTGATATCGTACTCGCGGTCGATGAGCAGCGCACAGGCATCGATAACCTCGCCCAGGTTGTGCGGGGCGATTTCCGTCGCCATCCCCACCGCGATGCCGCTGGTGCCGTTGCAGACCAGATTCGGGAAGGCTGCGGGTAACACGGACGGTTCATGGGTGGTTTCGTCGAAGTTCGGGATGAAGTCGACGGTATCCTGTTCGATATCCGCCAGCAATTCGGCGCCGAGCGGAGTGAGTTTTGCCTCGGTATAGCGCATGGCCGCCGGGGGGTCGCCGTCCACGGAGCCGAAGTTGCCTTTCGGGTGCACCAGCGGATAGCGCGAGTTCCAATCCTGCGCCATGCGCACCAGCGTATCGTAGATGGACGCATCACCGTGCGGGTGATACTTACCCATGCACTCGCCGACGATGGCCGCGCATTTGCGGGTATTCCCGCCCGGGTTGAGGTTCAGCTCGTTCATGGAGAACAACACGCGCCGCTGTGACGGTTTCAACCCGTCGCGGACATCGGGCAGCGCGCGGCTGATAATAACGCTCATTGCGAAACGAAGATACGAATCCTTCATCTCATCGACAATGGAAACGTTGGTAATTTCTCTCGCAATTTGTTTTTCTTCTGACATCGACACTCCTTACGCCAGGCACGCGCAATCTCCAACATGCATCGGTGGAAAAGAGGAGGGCGCACCCGCTTCGTCATCCAAACACATCACTAATAAACCGACCGTATACTATTCAACATGCCATGAAAAATATCCTGCTGACATCTGGTCAGATTGGTGTCAATATTATATCACACAGACGTTTTTCTTTAAAGGGAAATTGGCGTTCGGGTGTGAATATTTCAGGCTGGGCAGGTGAAAATTCTGCACACGCAGGAGGCAGACGGGTGAGAGGATCACGCGGGCTGACCGCTATTCGTCATCATCCGTGGCTGCCGACGTTTGTCCCTGGCTGGCAACTCCTTACCGCTGGAAGTCGGCTGATTGTTTTCGTGTATGAGCAGGAATTAGAAGACGGTGGGATCGGCTTGCTCACCTTGACCCTCCCCCCCTGCGCCGGTATACTCAAGCGGCTCAGAATCGGCTTCTGCTGCCAGGGGGCGTTTGGTGTCTGGACAATCGATGTTGATGGTATTTGCGGTGCTTGCGGGGTTGTCGTGGGCGGTGCTGGGGCTGAGCTATAAACTGGCGGATCACGCGCGCTGCCGGCCGCCGGCATTTACCTTTGTGTTCTCCTTTGTTGCCGGCATCCTCGTGCTGGGCAAATCGTTTTTCGAGCAGAGCACCTGGGCTGATGCGCGCTTGTGGTGGCTGGGATGCGCCATGGGCGTGCTGCTGTACGTCGCGATCTGGGCGACCGTGCGCGCCTATGCGCTCGGGTCAGCGGCGATCACCTGGACCATCGTGAGCCTGTCACTGCTGGTGCCGATCCTGCTGGCGCATTTTGTCTACAACGAACAACTCTACTGGATCGATATCGTCATCCTGCTGCTCTTCGCGCTGATGCTGCTGGCGTTCGCGCGCGGCACGATGACCGCAAGCGAGGAGACTCACCCGCGGCATGCCTTCGCGTTTCTGCTCGCGCTGTTGACGGTATTTGTGGTGAACGGCACCTTCATGTTCTCGTACAAGGTGAAGGATGTCCTCTTCAGCAATACAAACTCTTCCAGCCTGGGCGCTATCATGTACCTGTCCACGGCGCTGATCGCCTTCATTGCCCTATGTCTTCGCGAGCGGCATGCTCGCGTGCTCATGCATGAGTGGCGGATCGGCGCGCTGGCGGGCATCTCCAGTTCAGCGGGATTCCTCTTCTTCCTCGCTGCCGCCAGCCTGAATTCCATGGTGCTCTTCCCACTGGGGCAAGGCACATCGCTGCTCTGCGGGGTGATCGTGACGGCGGCGCTGTTCCGGGAAGCCTTGAATGCCTATAAATCGGTGGGACTGGTACTGGGAATCATCGTCTTCATGCTGGCCGGGTTCCGCGCGCCCATCACCACGCACTTCGCCCCTCGCTCCTCCTTCCCTGCAAAGGAAGGGGGAGTGATCGGTGGGGTGGTGAAAGTGGATGCGCAAACGCATTCCACTTCCTCCCCTTCTCTGGCAAAGACAGGGGCGGGGGGTAGGTGAACCAATGAGCAAAGAACGCAAAGTCAACCGTCTCAATGACCTGACCGGGTCAGAATGGATCAAATCCACCCGCACCTGGTTCGTCTGCGACTCCCACCGCTACCATCAGAACAAAAACACCGAACTGCACCCCGCGCGGTATCCGGAAGAGATGGTGGCGCAGTTCCTGCGCTTCTTCACGAAAGGCGACGGGTGGGTACTGGACCCATTCGCCGGGTCGGGGGCGACGTTGATTGCCTGCGCGGAAGAAGGACGCCATGGCGTGGGTGTCGAGTTGTCCGAACGGTATGCCGAGGTGATGCAACAGCGCGTATGCGAATATCTCTTTCAACAAACGGCATTGCGCGGGGATGCGCGGCAAATCACCGCACCTGAATTCTGGCAGGCGGCGCGCGCCTCGCTGGAGGAGGCCGGGCTGCCGTTTACCGATGACCTGCCGGTTTTCGATTATTCCATCAGTTCCCCGCCGTATGGCGCCATGCTGCACACCAGCCGCGGGGGGGTGTATTCCAAGCAGCAACAGCGCGCCGACCAGGGGCTGGATACCGCCTATTCCTTCGATGAGGCCGACCTGGGCAACATTGCGGAGCACGAGGCCTTCGTCAAGGAACTCGGTGGCATTTATCGCAAAGTGGCGGCGCTGATCAAGCCGAACGGCTATCTGACCATCGTGATCCAGAATTACCGCGCCCCGCACGGCGAGGTGATCCCGCTGGCATGGGACCTGGCCCGCGAACTCTCCGGCGATCTGCTCTTTCAGGGGGAGCGCATCTGGTGCCAGAACACAAAACCGCTGGGCATCTGGGGCTACCCCACCATTTTCGTGCCGAACTACCACCATCATTACTGTCTGATCTTCCGCAATCGAAAACCGTAGTGGTCGGACTGGCAGGTGATAGAGTTATTGCGTACTTCGAGGGGAATGCTGAGGCATCAGATATGTCGTCCGAGCTGAAGAGGCAGGGATTATACTGAAAAAGCCCGGATGTCCGGGCTTTTTCAGTACTGACGATTGGTTAGACGGCGAAGACCAACACGTTGCCGCGCACTTTCCAGGCGCCGTTTTCCTGCACGAGCACCAGGCCACCGTGCAGGGTCATGGAATAGGACAGAATTCCCCAGCGGTAGGTCATCTTCACCGAATAGCTGACGTAGGCATCACCCCAGGCGGTGCTGCTGACGTTCATATTGAGATTGCTCATATGCAACCCTTTGACCGGGTCACCGGGCATTTTCGGCCAGTTCCACCAGTGCACCAGCATTTTCTCGCGCTCGCCACGTTCCCAGGCTGCCATGAATGATTCGCCCATGGCCTTCACTTCGGGTTCAAACGAGCGGTCCTTGGCGTTCACGCTTTTCGTGGGCAGGCCGAACATATTGGGGATATGGTCGTAGAAGAAGACCTGGCGGACATGCCATTTGTAGTTATGGTTATAGAATAAAATCCCGCCTTTTGAGGGGAACTTCCCATCGATGGTGGTGCCGCTGAACTCCATGATCGCCTGGTTGCCGTGCACTTTCGGCGTGTTGAATTGCAAGGGGCTTTTGAACGGGTAGGGGCCGAACATGCTGGCGGAATGGCTGGTGATGTAGGGAAGAACATCGTCATTCTTCAGCAGGTATGCCCGCAGGAATTTCTGTGCGACCTGCAGTTTGGCCTCATCCCCGTCCGCCGCGCGGACCGGCGCAGCGATCGCGGCGAACAAGATGGCAAAAGTCATAATAGCAGCTACTAGATAAATCCGTTTCATGAGACGGCCTCCATTGTATTCTGACACAGATAAACAGGAATAGTTTCTCGATTAATCATTTACTCTGGTTGGGTACCTAATGCTATTCGTGAACGCTCTCGTGCTTCCCTTTTCGTACATTTTACCGCCTACCCGGAGGTGAGATGTCAGATGTTAACTATCGGACTGTCAGAAGAGATGACCAAATCTCGATCGCGCATCGAGACAGTGCTGACTCCCTATCCCAGGGTACGGGCGGATATTCAGATCGACCGGTCGGATAAGTCGGTAGAATCTCTCTGTCCACTGTTGTCAATTCGCGACGCGGCGTACCCTGCCGCTGGAGTGAAACCATGGAAATATGGTATAAACAGCACATGGATCCTAAGCCTGTTTCCGCATCGCGCTCAGTGCTCTCTATTGTCGCACTGCCGCGCGACAGTAATCATTACGGTTTTGTCTATGGCGGCATGGTGATGGGGCTGGTCGATCAAGCCGCCTATACCGCCGCCATCCGCCATGCCCGTATGGCAGTGGTCACCGTGAGCGTTGATCACCTCACCTTCCTTCGCCCGATCCACGTCGGTGACGTCATCGTCGTCCGCGCTTCCGTAAATTATGTTGGCCGCACCTCGATCGAAGTCGGCGTGCGGGTGGAGACGGAAAGGCTGGCCACCGGAGAAGTCGAACATGTCGGCTCCGCGTATCTGACCATGGTTGCCCTGGACCGGGAGGGCAAGCCGGTGCCCGTTCCACCGCTGCTGGCCGAAACCGATGAAGATGAACGCCGATGTCGCGAGGCGCAAGAGCGACGTTCCCTGCGCCTGGAGCGCCTGGCACATACGCGGGAGGTCGCTGGTGACTGATGCCACGGACCCGTGCGCCGCGTGTACTGCGTGCTCCCTGCGCTGTACCGAGGGCATGCCCATCTCCGAATTCGAGTTCCACCGCATTGTCGAAGCATTGCGCGCGCAGGATCCCCGACAAATACGCAAGGTGCTGGAACAGGAGAAAGTGCAGGCGTGGTGCGAAGGCCTCACCTATACCGCCTGCCTCTTTCTCGACACCGAAAGCCGCCAGTGTGTGATTTTCCCCGCCCGACCGCTCATCTGCCGGCTGTTTGGCCGCGTGAAATATCTCCCGTGCCCGATAGCCAGGATTCCCGCCGACCTTGATGCGCGCCATATCATCCAGGTGCATGCCAGCCAGCGACGGCAAACATTCCAGGCATGGATGGCGGAAAGCGGCTACTTCAATTTCGACGATCTCCTTGGCGCCTCGTATGCCCCGCCGCGGATCGAGATATAGCCCATACTCACCGAGTACGGAACCGCCATGTTGCCTCCCGAAAATCTTGCCGTATATTTCTTTATTGCCCAACGGCGATGATTTTATTCATGGCAGGGTAGGCATCTCGCGAAATCAATTCCTGTCGACCGGGGTGAGGGCCGTGTAAAAACGTGCGGGTGACGGCCACGCGCGTGCCGGGACGACCATGGGTGAGGAGGCGGCGCTGGCCGGGAGGCAGGTGCGCGTCATACTTGAGCACTTCCACCGGCGCGATGGTTGCCAGGGTGTCACTCGCAACGCGCGCCATCGGCCCGGGCTGGCGTCCGAGGATCTCAAAGCCGACACGGTCATCGGCGATGATGGCGCGCAGGCGCACCGGGGTGGGGAATGGGTTGCGCAGGCGCAAATCGGTAGTCGTTTGCGCCACGGCGGCATCGCGACCGGGTGGCACATAGCCGGGCATCCAGGTATGCCGGTGGCGCTCCACCACATCCAGGCCGGCGATGAGCGTGGCATTATACAGCGTGGTGGATGTCTGGCAGACACCGCCGCCCCAATCGACAACCAGTTCGCCATCGTAGCTGACCGGCGCCCGTACGTAGCCGCGATCCGGCGACCAGGAGCCGACCGTGCGATTGAAGGAGAAGACCTGCCCGGCAGGGATGATCGCCCCGTCGAGCGCGTGCGCCGCACGTGTGGCATTGATGCGCTGCCCGCGCGTGCGCCCCTGCAACGAAGTGCAATAACTCCCCAGCACAGCTTCGGTATGCGGCAACACGACGGCTGCCCCCAGGCCGGCCAGCAGCAGCACGCCAATGATGATTCTCACAACCTGCGCCACAGCGTTCCCTCGCGATTACGGTACCAGTATAGTTATACCCAACTTCGGTAACGAAATCAATGGTGGAGTGAAGATTCAGACAGCGGGAGAGCAATGGCATGCGCATGCGGTGAAGAGCCCCCGTGAACGGAGAACCGTCCACGGGGGCATGCCCGGGCCGCTGAGGGAGGAGCCGACCGCCGGGCGCTCTCCTGTTGGTCAGGCAGGAGAGGAACACTGCATCTACCGGCACACAGCACCTGTATGCGTGCGTAGATGATCCATTACTGATGCTAGCGGTGAATTGTGAACAACATTTGTGCAGCAGATTTCGCGTGTGTAACGCCATGTTACAGGAATATTTCCAGCCGTTCTCAACACAAGCAGATATGGGGTATGGAGTATCGCAAAACGGAGCAGCGAGTCATGAGATTGGCAATTTCTGGAGCTTGCCGTGGGGATTTCAGGGTGTTCAGCAGGAGACCGGTAAGCCGGGGCGAACAGTATAAAGCCAATACCAATGAGGAGCAGCATGGATTCCCCCCGTTACGATACCACACTTTCGGTTGCCGAGCGAAAACGCCATGGGGTGTTTTATACGCCGGAGCCGGTGGTGCGGTATCTGTTGCGCGCCACCGCGCCGGCCGGGCCGGTAGCGGACCTTTCCTGTGGCGACGGCGCGTTCCTGCTGGAGGCGGCGCGCCTTGGGCATCCGGTACTGGGCATCGAGCGTGATCCGCTGGCGTTGGCGCGGGCCGCGGAGGCGCTGGCCGATGTACCCATCGACCGGCAATGGTGGCATTGCGGCGATGGCCTTGCAGCGGAACTGCCAATCCCGCCCGATGTCGTGCTCGGCAATCCTCCCTATCTCGAAGCGAAAAAAGCGCACCGCGATGTGAAAGCCCTGTGCCGCAAGCGGTTCCCGAAGATCGCGCACGGAGGATTCGATGTCTACATCTGTTTTTTGAAAGCCGGCCTGGATGCGTTGCCGGCGGGTGGACGGCTGGGCTACATCCTCCCGAATAAATTCCTGGTGGCAGAGTATGCCCGCCCGCTGCGTGAGGAATTGCTGGCGACCACCACCATCGAAGAGATCATCGATGTCTCCGATCTGCCGACCTTCCGCGATGCGGCGGTGTATCCGGTGATGCTGGTGGTGCGCAAAGCGCCGCCGCCGCCGGGACACTGCGTGCGCACCGGCCATGTCACGGACCTGCGCCAGTTAGATGCGGGTGATTTCGCCCGTGCCGAGGTGCCGCAGGCGCACTGGCGGAGCACCTCCATGCAGGTGTTCTGGCTGCCGCCGGCAGATTCGGTCGCCCGCACGCTGGTGGACCGGCTGGCGACCGACCCGCAGGCGGTGCCGCTCTCCTCGCTGCTCGATATCCGCTGGGCGGTTTCGTTCCACCGGGCCGGCCTGCGCGACGAGTTCATCTTTGATGCACCGACCGGCCCGTACCCGCGCCGACTGCTGGGCGGCAAGCGTTTCCATGGCAACGCCGATGTGCGCCGGTATCGCACCGCCTGGAGTGGCTGGTGGATCGATTATGACGAAGCGCGAGCCCGCCTGGTGCGCAATCACTTCCCCTCGGCAGCCCTCTTCAACGGGCCGAAACTGTTCATCGCACAAAACACCCGCCGTATCGTGGCCACGCTCGATGAGGCGGACTTCATCTGCAAAGACACCTTTCTCGTCGGGCGTTCACGCGATCTCGTGCCGCTGCCGTATCTGCTGGGCATCCTCAACAGCGCGCTGATGAGCTACCTGTACGGCATCCTCTTCAAAGCCACTCATGTCGGCGGCGCCTATCTGCACTATCTCGCCTGCTACCTGGGCGACCTGCCGTTCCGCCTGGCCGCAGATCCGGAGCCCATTGCTGCGCTCGTACGCCGGCTGCTCGACCCCACGCTGGCGGATGCCGACCGCCTCGCCCTCGATCAACAACTGGATACCCTGGTGTTCGATCTCTATGCACTCACCCCCGATGAACGCGCCCTCGTCTCACGTGCCATCCCCTTCGTTTGGGGGGAAATGGGGCGGCGTCCCCGGTGAAAATGCGCGGCTTTTCGCGCATCATGTGCACGCACTCCACAGTTTTGACCCTTGAATATCCATCCTGGCCGACAGCACCATCCACGGAACGGGTATGACAATTCCGAAAGAACGATATGAGAGTCCGGTTGCGGAAGTGAGGAAGCCAGGATGGAAATGCAGGTGTTGCTCATGGTCGCTGTGCGCGCAGCGATCGTATATGCGTTCCTCTTCGTGGTTGTACGTCTGCTGGGCAAGCGGAAACTGGGGTCCCATTCCGCCCTCAGCCTGGTGATTGCCATCCTGCTGGCCGATCTGGCCAGTCAGGCGATTTTCGGCACCGTCAGTATCGGGTATGCGCTGGTAGCCGTCAGTATCGTGGCCGCCATGTACTTCATTGGCGACTTCTTCAGCTATCGCCACCCCCGCTTACAGCAACTAATGATTGATGAGCCACGCACACTGATTCGGGATGGCGAGATCCTGCAGCATGAGCTGGCTGCTGAGCGCATCTCCACGATGGAACTCTGGTCCATGCTCCGCCAGCACGGTGTGGATGACCTCTCCGAGGTGAAGCTGGCGGTGATGGAGCCCTCCGGTCATCTCACCGTGATTCGTCAGGAGTGGGCACGCGAGGCACTGAAGAGCGATTTACAGATGATGAGGCGGGACGAAGCATGAGCATGGTCATCTTGCTGGTTCGCATACTGGTAAGTGTCGGGTTTCTCTGGTTCATCGTGCGCATCTCAGGCAAGCACGCGCTGGGCGACGCGCATCCATTGGACTTCATCGTCGCCATCCTCCTGGCCAACCTGACAAAATATATGTTGCTCGGACAAGTAAGCTTACCGGAAGGCCTCGTGGCCATCGGGTTGTTGGGGTGGATGCATATGTTCGTACATCTCCTCTCCCAGCGCTCGCCGGCATTGCAGAAACGGTTCTGGGGTGATCCCGTGCTGCTGGTGCGCGATGGGCGCTTGCAACGGACGACCCTGGCGCGTGCGCGTATTACCTATGCGCAGTTCGACAGTATGCTGCGTGGCGCCGGTATCGAGCGGTTGAGCGATGTGCAGGAGATGCGGCTGGAATCCGATGGCAAGGTTTCGATCATTCGGCGGGAGGGCACACGCCCGCTGGCTAATCTGCACCTGCTCGACAAGCCGGAGAATCCGCGAGAGGAGGGACCATGGTCACACGCGGCATAACCAGTCTCCTGACGCTGCCATTCGTCCTGATTATGCTGATCAGTGCCTGCTGGTTCGCCGCACGCAATGGCGGCTGGCGGTTCGTCATGGCGGAGCCGGACCAACTGGTGGTCAACTTCATGCGCGAAGTCGTTTCCGAAGACGACGCGATGGCTCGGACCTACCTGGGCCCACAGGCAGCGAATACCAGCCTCCCCCTGCTGCGCGGGTGGATCCTCGGGCGCTACGGTTCCCCGCTCAACACTGTGGGAGAGGTGCATCGCGTGTCCCAGAACCACGTCATCCTCTACACCTACACCGATACCGACTCCGGACATCGCTACTATATCCGCTGGGTGCTGGACTTTGAAGGCGGACGCTGGGTAATCAATGACCTGCAGGGATTGCATGAATTGGCGCCAGGCTCATAAAAGGTTGCTGGGAGTGCGGCAGTATGACTGCCCCACAACCGATAAGAATCCCATTTTTGTGCCTTTTGCGGCGATAAAAGTTATCCTGCTTACGCCCCGCAAAGCGTGCCGGCTTTCGCCGGGTTGCGCTCGGTGAGTTCGCGGTCGGCGAGCTCGAGCATGACATCGGCGTTGCTGCCGGCGAGTTCGCGGATGCGCGCGATGGCGACGCCGATGATGCGCTCAGTGTAAGTGGCAGGCAGGTCGCGGCCATCGAGCGGCGGCAGTTCAACACTTTCGAGCAGGTCGACCACCGCGTTCACCTCCGGCGCCGCGATGATGGCGGCGATGATCCGCTGTTCCAACTCGACACCGACAGCGTGCAGGATGGCATCCCGCTCCGCCTCCGCCGGACATTCGACATAGATGCGGTTGATCGGCTCGGTGCCGGACGCGCGGATGGTGAGGTAACACTGGCGGCTCTGTTCATCCAGCAGGATCACCTCGACTAACTCGTTGCGCACACCGCCGCAATAGAGCGGGGTGAAGTCCGCCAGCGCCGGGTCGGAATGCACTTCGCCGGCGGCCATGTCGGCATACCGGTCAAGGTAGATATTCACCAGGGCTTCTTTGGCCACATCGGGCGCCTCGACATCGCGCCGCACGGACACCAGTTTGCCATAGCGGGCAATAATCTGCTGCCAGAGCGGCCCCAGCGTTTGACCGCGGACGGCGCACATCTGCAGCGTGAGCAGCGCCCCCCACAGGCCATCTTTATCCGGCGCATGTCCACGCGAGGTCATGCCATTGCTCTCTTCGCCGGCGATGAGCAGGCGGTTGAGGCACGCATGGAAGATCCGCTGCAACTCCGCGGGGGAGTGCCCCTCGGCGGCGATGGCGTCCTGTAATTCGCGCATCATCACATCGGCGATATATTTGAAGCCGACGGGGACGACATGGGTGAGGAACCCGCTCTGCTGGCAGGGATCGCCCAGCGTCGCGTGATAGCTCGCTGCCGCGGCGTGCTGCACGATGGCGTTCGGATCTTGAGGTGGAATAATCTGCGTGCAATGCTCACTCGCGATGCGATCCAGCAGACGTGTGGTCACCATATTGCGGATGATCATGCCCGGCTGCCCGGTGTAGGCATTGGTGAGGAGATAGTCGGCGAGCATGGGCAGCAACTGGTTGGTCATTACGTAGTTGCCTTGCTCATCCACGACGCCTACGCGATCGGAATCCGTATCCACCCCGACGCCGATGATGCGCGGGTAGCGTGTGCTCAGTTCACGCACGGTAGCCAGGCAGCCGCCGATGTGCGGTGGTTCGGGATTGGCGTAGCTCAGCTCGCCGAGCAGCGGGTCTTTCGTCCCATGAAGCACGGTATTGCGGATGCCCAGGCGATCACATACGCCGCGCAGGTAGCCGCGCGAGGCGGAGTGCATCTCATCGATGACCACCATGGCGTCATCGGCGCTCCAGAAGTCCGTGATCTGCGCCAGCGCATTGCCGGTCGAGCCATCCGGCAGCAGCACATCGGTCGAGAGTTCTGTGATGGCCGCCTCGATATAGGCCTCCATCGGGTCGAACAGCGTCACGGTGCCGCGCGGTTGCCCGGAGGGCAGCATCGCCTCGTCCAGCAGCAACTCCATGGCCCGGCACCCGATCATGTCGGTCGCGCGCGACGGGGCGACCGCGCCGTACGGCATGTTATAGCGAATGCCATGATACTCGGTGCCCAGGTAGAGATGTTGTGCGGGGTCTTTCACCGGGTTGTGGGACGGCGTGCAATTGATGATCCCCGCGTTCTGGCCTACCCCGAGCACCTCGGTGATGTAGAAGATGAGCGCCGGTGAGGGGGTCTCGCGCGCGGCGAGGTAGACCTGCAGCCCGTTGGCCACCGCAACTTCCGCGACAAGCTGGGCGACCTTATCGGCATTGATGCGGCTGTCATAGCCGATGGTCAACGGCAAATGCGCCCATCCGCTTTGCACGACGAACTCGACGATCGCCTGTGCGACAGCGGTGGCACGCCGCCAGGTGAAATCCTGGCCCATGCGCGCGCGCCAGCCCGAGGTGCCGAAACGCGGGTATTGCATCTCCGCGACCTGGGTCAGCAGCCAGTACTGCTCGCGGCCGATGGCGCGTGCGGCCAGCGTGCGCAGGCGTGTGGTCGCATCGATGCAGGCCTGCATGCGCGCCGCACGCGGTGCGGGCACCGCCGCTGCCAAGCGGGGGAAGAGATCCCGATGCAACAGTTCGTGCAGGCCATCCCACTCCGGTCGTTTGAGCAAGGCTTCCAGGCCGGTCTCCGCCGCATGACGCACTTTCCCCCAGGCGATGGCATCGTCCGCTCGTCCTTCCCCTTCCACCAGTATCAGTTGGCACTCACCCCACCACTGGGCCAGTTGCCGGTCATCAAGCGTGGCGTGCGCCAGGTGTGGCAGAAGATCAGCGAACTGTTCAGCGCTCTCACGTGGAGGAGGAAGCTGTTGTTGCGCGCACGTGATGATCTCCCGGCGCAATGACGTGATTGATGATACGGGTGGCTGTGGCATCGTTTCTCCTCCAAAATACGTCCGGTGACAAATAACCCCTGAGCGCTCTCGACTCTCGATTTCGGAGGCTGTCATATCTATTCTCCCACGAAGCGTAAAGTGCAGGGATGGCTGCCCATGCGGGAACCCTTCAGTCCCAGGGATTATAATGGCGCCTAGAGGGGAAGTCAATGCACTCTGAGTAACATTGCTGCTGTCTTGTTACATGAGGGAGCTCTGAGAAGCTGGCCGTGCGCGGTGTTGCGATAGCCTGACCGGAACATCCGGGCTGGAGACACAGACGGAAGGTTACCGGATAGAGGCAGGCGAAAGTATTGAATCGGATCAAGTGAGACGGTTATTTACAATGCCGACAGTGGTATATTATTATTCGTCGGGAACGCTATCATCAGCGTTGAGTGAAAGGATACCTCACGATGGCCACTTGTCCGCGTTGCGGCGCGGTACGAAAACCGGGGAAGACAACGTGCTGGAACTGTTGGGCACCGCTGCCAGATGAACCATCAGCCGGAGCACAGCAGAAAACGCCGGTCAACACACGGCTTGTGGAGGCAGCATCACCAGACAGTAGCGCCGATGTGCTATCCGCCGTGCCTACGGCGCAACCGGAACCCGAGCCGAGTCTCCAGCCCGCAGATCCATTTCCTCCTGACCCCCCGGTGATCATGGACATGCCGCCGCCGGAGGTGCAGCCGATGCCCGCCCCGCCGGTGCCGGAAGTCGTGGAGTTGGTGCGGCCGGTGGCGGAGACCGCTGAGGCTCCGATGCTGATGCCGGACCCGCCTGCTGCACCGGAGCCCGAGGAGGCGGTGGAGCAGCCGGTTGCCCATACCCCGGGGGGAGACGCACTCCCGGTCGCCGGTCCGGTTGTGCGCACTGAAGCACGTGGCTCGCTCTGGCTCATCGGCGTCACGGTGGCGTTGTTGCTGCTCTTGTTATCGGCTATCCTCTTCTGGTATTTTTCATTCCAGGCTTCGCACACCGTCGAGACCCCTGAACAGGTGGGACAGCGCTATATGGCAACGCTGGTGAGCGGAAATACCACGCAGCAGCAGACCTACGCGACTGAACGGAGCATCGGGCGCCTGATGCCGGCATGGTTCGTTGTGGTGAAAGGGGATGTGACCGGTAAAGCGGAGATCCACGGCGATAGCGCAAAGGTGCCCGTGACGGTAACGCTGAACCTGGCGATCCACGGGGAGGCGGTCAGCACAGCCCTCGCAGGCGCCGTATCCCGTCCGCTCAGCTTGCCACTGGAGATGCACCATGAACGGCGCGGCTGGCAGGTCGATCAGACTCAACTCTGGACGCAAATTCAGCAGCGGATGATTGCAGAGAATCCCGGCCTGACATTGCCGCAAGAGAAATAACGCCCCCTCACTTGTTGCTGTTCCGATGAACTGCCGTAACCGATCCGTGCGATTATCCATGCCGGAACGGTAAAACGCTAAACCGATCCGATGCCGTTTCTCCATTTGAGACAACCGCTCCCATACATCCACCATGAGCTTGGCATAGGTACTCCTTGTCCATCTTATTGACTTTCGAGCAAGCTCTTTCTCGATGTGTGAAAAAGCAGACAAGATCCTGGTCAAAGTCATTGTTGGAAAGGGAAAGAAAGTATTAAGGTATAAGTTGGAGAGCATCGGATTGCTTGCGCGTATATCTGATTCGCAGGAGGGCATAGTATGCTGATGCATTACTTTTCAGAAGGGATTCCAGTGAGCGGCTCTTTGATAGAGAATACATTGGAAGAGCAGGAGAAACAGCTCGTCATCGAACTCCTCCGCCTTCATCGCGAAGGGAGTAGTTTGACAGTGATCGCAGCAAAACTGCGTGAGCTCCGTGACGTCCGGATGCAATTACGAAAACAAGATGCCTCCGCAACCCCCACGACCCATGTGCCTGTCTAACTGTTAGACGGGCTTCGCATCTCTCGAAAACAGACGGAAGGCGGCCAGGATGCATCGCCTTCCGTCTGTGTGTTGATGATCTACTCTTAACTCTTATTTGTCATCAAGAGCCACTACGCCCGGGAGCGGGGTGCCTTCGAGGAATTCCAGCGAAGCGCCGCCGCCGGTGGAAATGAAGCTGATCTTGTCGGCATACCCCATCTGTGTGACAGCCGCCGCGGAATCGCCGCCGCCAATGATGGTGAAGGCATCGGTGTTCGCCAGTTCGTCGGCAATCGCCGCAGTGCCTTGCGCGAATGATGGAATCTCAAACAGACCGAGGGGGCCGTTCCAGAAAACCAGCTTGGCGGTTTTGATATACTCTTTGAAGAGCGCGATGGTCTTCGGGCCAATATCCAGGCCTTCCCAATCGGCGGGAATCTCGTTCGGCGCCACCACGCGCGTCTCCGCCGTAGCGGTGGCGTCCTGGGCGATGACGACATCGACGGGCAAGACCAGGGTTGTCGGGCTGTTCTTTGCCTTCTCCATGATTTGCTTCACGGAATCGAGGCTCTTTTCATCGAGCAGCGATTTTCCGATCTCATATCCCTGGGCCTTATAAAACGTATAGCTCATCCCGCCACCGATGAGCAGGGTGTCGACCTTACCGATCATGTTGTTGATCAGTTTTAATTTATCGGAGACTTTGGCGCCGCCGAGGATGGCGACAAAGGGACGGACGGGATTATCCAACGCCTTCCCCAGCGTCTCAATCTCTTTGGCCAGCAGGAAGCCGGCCACGGCGGGGTGCAGGAAGCGGGCAATACTGGCCGTGGAGGCATGATCGCGATGCGCAGTGCCAAAGGCATCGTTGACATAAACATCGCCGAGGGCCGCCAGTTTTTCGGCGAAGGGGAGACGCACGGCATCGTCTTTGGATTCCTCTTCCGGATGGAAGCGCACATTCTCCAGCAATAAGAGATCACCGGGTTGCATTCCGGCAATGGCGGCTTCAACTTCGGGGCCGACGCAGTCGTCAACTTTTTTGACCGGTTTATTCAGGAGTTCGGAGAGCCGTTTGGCCACCACATCCAGCCGCAAGCCTTCGACGACTTTCCCATCCGGGCGGCCGAGGTGCGACATCAGGATGACTTTCGCCCCTTTTCCCATGAGATATTCAATAGTGGGCAACGCAGCGCGGATGCGGGTGTCATCGGTGATCACCGCTTCATCGCGCGTGGCGGGAAGCTTGGGTTTAATCGCCACATTAAAGTCGACGCGGACAAGTACACGCTTGTCATTCAGCTCTTGTAAATCAGCAATGGTCTTTTTCGCCATGGTCTATCCCTCCGGAATATATAATCACTGTTGGATTCCGGATGCAGGATTCATGTCGCAACAATTAATAACAGTTGCGACGGGCATTCATTGATGAAGCCGGAGGCAGATCAGCCGATTTGCCCTCGGCGACAGGCGTTGAATCCTGCATCTGATATCCTGAATCCGAGAACGATACGCAGACGAGCGGGCAAGGTTGCCCGCTCGTCAGTGCCAGGATCAGAAATGACGTGGCAGGTGTATCCGTATGGGTCACCGCCAGTGCTGTGTGCTTATAACTTGCTGGCAACGAGCGCCGTCAGGTCGGCCAGGCGGCAGCTGTAACCCCATTCGTTATCGTACCAGGCCAGCACTTTGATCAGGTTGCTGCCGATCTGCATGGTGCTGAGGCCGTCGACGATTGCGCTGTTGCTGTTGCCTTTGAAGTCGATGGAAACGAGCTCTTCATTGGTGTAAGCGAGGATGCCTTTCAGGGCGCCTTCGGCAGCGTTCTTCAGGGCGGCGTTGATCTCATCCACGGTGGCAGCCTTGCTCAGCGTGGCGGTCAGGTCAACTACGGACACGGTCGGGGTCGGCACGCGCATGGAGAACCCATGGAATTTGCCTTTGAGCTCGGGGAGCACCAGGGCGACGGCTTTGGCAGCGCCGGTGGTGGTCGGGATCATCGACAGCGCGGCGGCGCGGGCGCGGCGCAGGTCCTTGTGCGGCATATCGAGAATGCGCTGATCGTTGGTGTACGCATGGATGGTGGTCATGAGACCGGCCTCGATGCCGAAGGTATCGTTCAGCACTTTCGCTACCGGCGCCAGACAGTTGGTGGTGCAGGAAGCATTGGAGATGATGTTGTGCTTCGCCGGGTCATAGGATTTCTCGTTGACGCCGATTACGAAGGTGGCATCTTCCCCTTTGGCCGGGGCGCTGATGATCACTTTTTTGGCGCCGGCGTCGATGTGGGCTTTCGCCTTGCTGGCATCGGTGAACAAGCCGGTGGATTCAATGACGATCTCCGCGCCCAGATCTTTCCAGGGCAGTTGCGCCGGGTCTTTCATTGCGGTGATGGCGATCTCTTTGCCATTGATAACGATTGAGCTATCTTTCGCCTCGACGGTGCCGTCGAAAATGCCAAAGTTGCTGTCATATTTGAACAGGTGTGCGAGAGTTTTCGCGTCGGTCAGGTCATTGACGCTGACGATCTCGATGGCATCGCCATATTTCTCGATCAACCGTTTGGTGACCTGGCGGCCAATGCGACCAAAACCATTAATACCAATCTTCACTGCCATGGGACAGACCTCCTCACAAATTTCGCGTCATATGACCCACACCATCGGGAAATCTGCAGCAGGGGGGTCCGAACGCACGAAAGATTTGTGCTTGTGGGAAAATTCACAAACACCGGCCCATATAATAGTGATTCCCGCCATGCGTGTCAAGCCTGTGCCTAATGATTCATGCCCTGCATTATTAGGCACAGCGGTGTGATATTGGTGCAATATCACAGATAACAACTACACACCAATATGGCCTCCATTGTTTATTGTTCAATCAGGCGGTATCGGACCAGACCTGCGTAGCAGAACGGTGAAATCGCGCTGTGGAGATGACAAGAGTGGCGTGAGTTTTGTATACTTTTGCTGAAAATCGCGTTTCCGCTGTTGACAAGGTGAATTCGTCCTGCTAAAATCTCCCCTTGTGTGACCTATATGTTGCCTTGAGCAGCCCGGTAAGGGCTTCTTTTTATTGCTCAGCAGCGTGGATGTAGGTTGAAACCTTTGAAAAAATTATGCTTGGAAGGGGGTCGGCTGCGTGCCCACCATCAACCAACTCGTTCGAAAAGGACGTAAGCGCAAACAAGTGAAGATCACCCCGACCGTTCGCTGGGCGTTGAGCTGGAACTTTAATTCGAACAAACGGAAGTATATTCAGACTATGGGGCCGCTGAAACGCGGTGTGTGCACCCGTGTGTGGACTGTCACCCCGAAGAAGCCGAACTCCGCGCTTCGAAAGGTGGCGCGTGTTCGCTTGACGAACCGCGTTGAAGTGACAGCGTACATCCCGGGCGAAGGCCATAACTTGCAGGAACACTCCGTGGTGATGATCCGCGGCGGACGCGTGAAGGACCTGCCGGGTATCCGCTATCACATCGTTCGCGGCGTGTTGGACACCGCTGGTGTGCAGAACCGCAAACAGGGCCGTTCGAAGTACGGCGCTAAGCGTCCGAAGCCGGGTCAGCCCGCGGCTGCCGCCAAGCGTCGGTAAATGCGAAACCGCCGGAGTCTTGCCGGTGGGCGTGATTGAGATAGAGGTTATTGAATTATGCCGAGAAAAGGACCTGCGCCGCGTCATTCGATCGCGGCGGATGCGGTGTATCACAGTGAGATGCTGAGCCGCTTCATCAACAAAATCATGATTCAAGGCAAGAAGAGCACCGCCGAATCAATCGTGTACCGGGCATTTCAGCTTGTTAATAAGCGCACCGGGAAAGATCCGCTGGAAGTCTTCGAGCAGGCGATGCGCAACGTGATGCCGACCGTCGAAGTACGCCCGCGCCGCGTTGGCGGTGCTACGTACCAGGTTCCGATGGAAGTGCGCCCGATCCGCAAACTTGACCTGGGATTCCGCTGGCTCATCCAGAATGCCCGCAAGCGCAGCGGCAAATCGATGTACGAGCGCCTGGCCGGCGAGTTGCTGGATGCCGCCAATAATACGGGCGCCTCAGTGAAAAAGCGTGACGATACGCATCGCATGGCGGAAGCCAACAAAGCGTTTGCGCACTATCGCTTCTAGTGTGTCGCCGGTTCATTCACTTGCTGGCACGCCGTGAGCGACGTGTGAGAACACAGGTGGGATAAACCGAAGATTGTGACACACGTAGAACGCACACCGTCCGGATGGGTCCCATCCCGATGCTATTACGGGGTGGGACTCATTGTGTGTCCATAGTCGAGATAATCATCGCCAGGATGGTCGAGAGTACTGGTTTTGGTATCCGGGCAGAAGAGCAGGAGATGGAATGCGCAGGATGCCGTAGAAGATCATAAAAGTGAGAGATACAACGAGCATATGGCACGAGAATACCCATTAGAACGGACACGAAATATCGGAATCGCCGCACACATTGACGCGGGAAAGACCACCACCACCGAGCGGATGTTGTTCTACACCGGACGACTCCATCGCATGGGGGAGGTGCATGACGGCGCCGCGACGATGGACTGGATGCCGCAGGAACAGGAACGCGGGATCACCATCACGTCAGCCGCCACATCCTGCCAATGGCGCGATCACCTTATTAATATTATTGACACGCCGGGGCATGTGGACTTCACCATGGAAGTCGAGCGCTCGATGCGCGTGCTCGATGGCGTGGTCGGCCTCTTCTGCGCCGTCGGCGGTGTGCAGCCGCAGTCCGAAACGGTCTGGCGGCAGGCGAATCGCTATAAAGTCCCGCGCATCGCCTTCGTCAATAAGATGGACCGCACCGGCGCCAGCTTCTTCCGCGTGTTGGATTCCATGCGCGAGCGCCTTGGCATTCGCCCGGTGCCGTTGCAGTTGCCGATCGGCGAGGAGCAGAACTTCTCCGGTATCATCGATCTGGTGCGCATGCGCGCCATGCTCTATCCCGATGAACTGGGGCAGCAGATCGTTGAGGCGGAAATCCCGGAAGAATATCTGGCGCAAGCGAACGAGTATCACGAATTGCTCGTCGAAGCGGCGGCGGAGGGGAACGACGAACTCACCCATAAGTACCTTGAAGGTCATGCCTTGACCGAAGACGATATCCGGTCCGGCGTTCGCGCGGGTACGCTGCGTTTCGCCATCGTGCCGGTGCTCTGCGGAGCGTCGTTCCGCAACAAGGGTGTTCAACCGCTGATGGATGCGGTGGTCGATTATCTACCATCGCCGCTCGATATCGGCGCGGTGAAAGGTGAAAATCCGGATACCGGCGCCGAAGAAGATCGGGAACCGGATGACGGGGCACCGTTCAGCATGCTGGCCTTTAAAATCATGTCCGACCCCTACGTAGGCCGCTTGACCTATGTGCGCTGCTACTCCGGGATGGTGGCGAAGGGCACCGCGGTGCTTAACGTCTCCAAGGGCAAGCGCGAGCGCATCGGGCGCATCCTGCGCATGCACGCCAATCACCGGGAAGAAGTGGAAGAAATTCGCGCCGGTGACATTGTCGCCGTGGTCGGCTTAAATACCACCAGTACCGGTGACTCGCTGGCAGACCAGAAAACACCGGTGTTGTTAGAGTCGATTCACTTCCCCGAACCGGTGATCTCCGTTGCCATCGAGCCGAAGACCAAAGCGGACGAAGATAAATTGACTGAGGGGCTGGTTCGCCTTGCCGCGGAAGATCCGACCTTCCGGCAATACACCGATCAGGAAACCGGGCAAACGATCATCTCCGGCATGGGTGAATTACATCTGGAGATCATCGTCGACCGCTTGAAGCGCGAATTCCGGGTGGAAGCGACAGTCGGACGCCCGCAAGTCGCGTATCGCGAGACGGTCACCTCCCCCGCGAAAGCGGAAGGCCGCTACGTACGGCAGACCGGCGGTCGCGGCAAATTCGGGCATGTCTGGATCTCCATCGAACCGCAGGAACCCGGTTCGGGATTTACGTTCGTCGATGCGATCGTCGGCGGTGTGGTGCCCAAGGAATATATCCCGGCGGTGGAGAGTGGTATCCGTGAAGCGCTGGATAACGGCGTGCTGGGCGGCTATCCGGTCATCGACCTGAAGGCGACGTTATATGACGGCTCATACCACGAAGTCGACTCGGACGAAATGTCTTTCAAGTTTGCCGGCTCAATCGCTGTGAAAGAGGCTATGCGGCGCGGGAAGCCCGTACTGCTGGAGCCGATCATGAAGGTTGAGGTGATCTGCCCGGAACAGAACATGGGCGATATCATCGGCGACCTGAACTCCCGGCGTGGCCATCTCGACGGTATCGATGCGCAACCAGGTGGATTGCAGGCGATACGTGCGAAAGTGCCGTTAGCGGAGATGTTCGGCTATGCCACAACTATCCGCTCGATGAGCCAGGGCCGAGCCACGTATTCGATGGAGCCGTCGCACTATCAGGAAGTGCCGAAATCGATTTCCGATGAGGTGCTCGGGCGACGCTGATCAGGCAGTTAAGGGACTGCAAAACGATACAACCAATCAGGATCCCCACCCTCTTCTCTCTTTCTGAGGAGAGGGTGGGGAAGAGCTATGAAGAGGAGCCAGCGATGGGCAAAGCGAAATTTGAGCGCACCAAGCCGCACGTGAACATCGGCACGATTGGGCACGTGGACCACGGCAAAACGACGTTGACGGCGGCGATCACCATGGTGTTGAGCCTGCGA
>Ga0272448_1000380_pt1 | contig 69035 bp, 68 predicted proteins | sample YNPCB0191_FD_202220 | JGI IMG/M metagenome (GOLD analysis project Ga0272448, IMG submission 202220) | Hot spring sediment microbial communities from Yellowstone National Park, WY, United States - YNP-CB-019-1 | ecosystem: Environmental > Aquatic > Thermal springs > Hot (42-90C) > Sediment...
GGGGTTCATTAAAAGGAGCAGAGCTAGGACCACAGCAAGAAAGCCGGATTTGAGGGTGCTAGAGTTTTGCATATCTTTATCACCTTTTTAAGAATATCAATTACATTCTCATTGGTATAAACATTCTCAGGTGCTTTTTGATCTCCGCTTGGCCTCGAGCCTCTCCTCCCTGAGCCTCTCAGCCCTGTACTCCTCGATGATGTTTCTGAGCCGCTCAGCCCTCTTCTCCGCCTCGTATGCCTTTCTCTGCTCATCCCATCTCTCCTTCGCGGCTTTCAGCATCTCAGGATCAACGAATGATATCCCGTCTATCGTCTTTATTGAGAGATCATCTGCGCTGAGCACGGGAACGGATTTCTCCATGAAGTACTCCCTCATCCTCTGAGGCATCTCCTTCATGACGATAACAGCCTCCACTTCAAGATCCGCGATCATATCAGCCGTGTTCGGGCCACCTCCCGACGGATCCTGGAGCAGGATGAGATCCCCCTTGCCTATGGACCACCTGCTCCTCGCAGAGATGATGGCCTCCTTTGAGAAGACGGGAACTGGCTTCAGCTTTCTGTATCCTGCCATCTCCTCTATCCGCTCCGCCTTCCTGATCCTCTGCGCCTCTGCCCTGTACCTCCGGAGGCGTTTTCTCTCTGCCCTCAGCAGGTTTCTGAGCCTATCGATCTCTTTATCTCTTATCCGGATCTCGTGGTCGCGCTTCATCTCCCTGTATGTTCTGTCCTCGAGCTTCTCCAGCTGTCTCTTCAGCTCTGAGATCTCTTTGTCCTTAGAGGATATCTCAGCCCTCAGATCCTCCACATACTCCCTGAGGTTCCTGACCTGCTCTGTCAGAAGCCTCAGCTCCTCAGGCCTGGGCTGCGGGATCTGCGGAGGCGATTCAGGTGACTGCGCAGCCTCCTCCTCACTCTCCAGAAGCTCAGCCATCGCCTTCTCGATGGAGTAACCCCTCACCACAAGAGCCTTCACCTCGTCCGGGTTCACATCCCTCGAGATCTTCTTCTCCACCTGGCTGAACTTGTTTCTGTACTTTTTGAATGCGCTCATAGCAGCCGCAAGCGCGTCCCTCTCGTGATCGTTCCTGTAGTTGAACGGCCTGGCGAGCAGGATCTTGTCCTCGGCTGCCAGATCCTCGCCGGGGGAGAAAAGAACCGCATTGAACGCCCGCTTGATCTTCTCCACAGCCCCCGGTGCCGGCGAGACGTCCGTGGCTACTATCAGGGGTCTGCCGCGCGCTGCTATCCACTCGATGACATCCGAGGACGACATGGTTCTGGCTGAGACCATATCGACGAGCTCTCCCTTGAGATTGAGAGCAGCGAGCCCTGTTGTGGTCCCGGGATCTATTCCAACGATGATGTAGTCCCTGCGCTGATGGAGGGGCACGAACTGCAAATGCTGTCGCGGGATCGGCGAGACTCTTATCTGGACATCTCCCCTCGAGCTGGAATGCACCGGCACCCTCTCCCTGGGCGCCTCGACCACGAACTCGCATCTGATATAACCTCCAAGACCCTCCACAGCCTTCATTGTGAACTCGAGCCCGCTCTCTTTCAGATCGTGCTCGATCTCTCTGGAGAGGAGCTTCACGTTTCCGTGTATCTTCCTGGAGTACCTGTTCTGGCTCCATCCACCCCTTCCGGGAGAGCGCCTCCGGCTCACCTTTATCCAGGTCCTGTCCTCGAAGACGGAGACCGCGCAACCGATGCCCTTCGCGGCAAGGCGCGCACATGCCTCAGCCTCATGCATCGGATTCAGCCTGTCAAAGACGATTCCGTGCCACCTCGCAACCTTGACAAGCGGCTCTGGATGATCCCCGCCGGTCACCTGGACGATCCTGGTGCCTGGCGGAAAAAGCCTCATGAGGAGTGTGAGCTCGTTCCTGTCCGCAGCGAGCTCATAGATGTTATCGACAGCTATGATATCCGGCTTCTTCTCTCTTATAATCCGGATGAGCTTCTGCCTGCTGACCATCTCATAGCAGTAGGTGCTATCGCCATCTATCACGAAAAGCGCGTAGCTCGGCTGGCTCCTGCCCCTGGGGGAGCCGCTGGCGATATCCACACCGAATATCCTACTCTCCATCATCAACCTTTATCGTTCGGAGAATCTCTCCTGGATTCAGATCTATCTTATATCTGCGCTTGAAGTATTTCAGTATGTTGGAGACATCCCTCTCGAGAAGCTCTTCTGCGTTCTCGTGATCCCTCCCGACTGCCTGTGGCCAGTCGATTATTGTTATGTCATCCCCCACAATGACGTTGTACTCGCTCAGGTCTGCGTGTATCACTCCGAGCCTGTACGCCTTCTTTATCTCCGCCAGGATCCTGTTGAGGTAGAATGCAGGATCATCAAGATCCGTCTTTGTGAGAAGCACCCCCGGGACCCTCTCCATAACAACGGCATGCCTGCTTCTGGCAACAGGCTTCGGGACAGCCACATAGGGATAGAGCCTCTCCATCACCTCAAACTCAGTTCTGGCCGCGAGGCCCGCAGCATAGATCCATGGGACCTTCGGCCTGTCCCTGAGATACTCCCTGACCCTTCTCACCCTGGAGAAGCTGGTCCTCCCCTCCCTGTGGAACTTTATAACCAGCGGAATATCATTCAAGGCCTCATAGACGACAGACTCCTTGCCAACGCCCAGCCTGTCGCCAAGCGATGCCACGAAGCCTCTCCTGACGAGATCGTGAAGGGCGAGAAGATCGTATGCTGCAAACTCGATCTGGTACCCCTCGTATGGCACCTTCGTGTAGGAGACGAGCTTTCTGCCTGAAAGCAGCCTGAGATAGTACTCAGCCTTCGAGGCCGGTATGCCGGAGATGGCCGAGATCTCCTCGAGGGGCACCCACTCCCTCCGGCGCATTCCGGCCTCGATGGCTTTCAGTATGCACAAATCCTCAGATCTGAGGCTTAGAAACCGCTCTGCCAGCTGTATCACGCTGATAATCTCATTCTCTCAGGCTAAATCCCTTTGCCTGTGTATGAGAGCCATCTGCTCTCAAGATCATCTGAGCTCATCGTCTCTATCACATAGTCCGCGAACTCCCTGCCCGTGGCACCGCCAGGCCTGCCGGTCATGACCAGTCTCCTCTCGAACTGTCCGCATATGTCAAGAGCCATCTCCAGTCTCCTCGCCTTGTCAACCATCCCGACATGACGGAGCATCATCGTCGAGGCGCGCATGATGCTCGATGGGTCCGCGTACTGCGCCCTCCCTTCCTGGACCATCCTCGGTGCTGAGCCGTGTATCGCCTCGAACATCGCATACCTCTTGCCAATGTTCGCGCTTCCCGCCGTCCCCACCCCTCCCTGGAACTCCGCAGCCTCGTCTGTGAGTATGTCTCCGTAGAGGTTCGGGAGGACTATCACCCTAAAGTCCCGTCTCCTCTTCGTATCCACGAGCTTCGCCGCCATTATGTCGACGAACCAGTCGTCAAAAGTTATCTCAGGGTACTCTTTAGCGATGGACCTTGCGATCTCGAGGAACTTCCCGTCCGTTGTTTTCACTACATTTGCCTTTGTCACCACAGATACTCTGTTGATATTGTTCCTCCTGGCATAATCGAAGGCAAGCCGAATTATCCGCTCCGAGCCCTGCGTGGTTACGACCTTGAAATCGACCGCGAGATCGTCGGTGACGTTGAGACCCTTGCTTCCTAGAACGTACTCGCCCTCCGTGTTCTCCCTGAAGAAGACCCAGTCTATGCCCTCGGATGGTATTGAGACAGGCCTCACGTTTGCGAAGAGATCCAGCTCGCGGCGCATCGCCACGTTTGCGCTCTCCAGGTTTGGCCATGGATCCCCCTTCTTCGGCGTTGTGAGCGGCCCCTTCAGTATCACATGGCACTTCTTCAGGGCCTCAAGGGCATCATCAGGGAGAGCCTTCATAGCCCTTGCCCGCTCCTCTATGCTGAGCCCCTCGATCTTCCGGAGCTCAACATCCCCGCGCTCTATCTCATCCCTCAGAAGGCTCTGGAGAACCCTTATGGCCTCGCCTGTTATGTAAGGCCCTATTCCATCGCCATTGACGTATCCTATGATCAGGGGCTTCAGATTGCTGTAGTCTATCCAGCCGCCCGCCGCCTTCATCTGCTCCACCCTTGCAAGCTGCTCCTCCAGAAGCCTGCCGAAATGCTCCTTCGCCCTCTCTATAGCCTCTTTCTGGTTCATGTCAAAACAATGTTATGCGATATCTGATCAAGCTTTTCATCGCCAACATATGGCCGTTCCACCGGGTCATTCACGATACACTGAGGGCGGGAAAGGTAGCGGATACCCACGAATTCGTTCGTGGGAGGAGCATATCCCAATAAGACTCATATTTCGTGGCGGGTAGTTGACGCCCAGAAGATCTCTTATAACCGGTGATGAATCTCAGTTCATGCGTGTTGGAGTGATCACCAGAGGGAAGTACGGAGAGCGGCTCATAGATACGATAATGAAGCACACCGACTTCGATGTGGTGCAGGCAGCCGTGCCGGAGCTGCTCCCCGGATTCATCGAGGACCCGGATGAGTTTCTCAGGAGCATAGGCCTGAATGAGGATGTCTTCAGCGCGGATCTGATTGTCATGTACACACTGCATCCGGATCTCACGCCTGCGATAGCGAGGATGGCCGGGGAGCGCGGGGTTAAGGCGCTTCTGATACCTGGCGGCATCGGAAGGGCTGGATCGATAGAGGAGCTGCGCAGCATCTCGGAGAGGTACAACATCTACATAGAGGTGGATGAGATCTGCTGCACCCTCGAGAAGGTAGGGGTGGATGCTGTCGACGAGTTCGCAGAGCGTCTGGGGAGACCGGAGCTGAGGGTCGAGCTGAACAGCGGCAGGATCAGCAGAGTCGATGTGGTCAGAGGATCGCCATGCGGCAGCACATGGCATGTCGCACGTGAGCTCGTCGGAAAGAGCGTCGCTGAGGCGCCATCTCTCGCAGGCCTGGCATGCCAGCAGTACCCCTGCAGGGCTGTGCGCGGCACACCCGGTGGCATTCACACATCAGGAGATCTCCACAAGAGCGCTATGGAGCGCGCTCTGGGCCTGCGATCAGAGCTAACTCTTCCGAGACAGTCAAGGCCGATCAGGATAAGGGGTGGCGTTGTTGAGGCGTCCTGACGTCGTGGAGGCGACTGAAGCGGTCTTACGCAGAGCACAGACCTCGCTGCCAGGCTGGGTCGTTCGCTCAATAGAGAGCGCTCTTCGAAGGGAGAGGAGCGAGATAGCTAGGTACCATCTGGAGGCGATACTGGATAACATAAGAATCGCTGAAGCTGATGCGCGCCCGATATGCCAGGACACGGGCCTTCCTGTGTTTCATGTGGAGATCGGGGATAGATGCCACATCGACTTTGATCTTTGGGAGGCGATCGCTGAGGGGGTGAGGATGGCGACGGCAAAGGGCATGCTCAGACCGAATGTGGTGGATCCGCTTAACAGGTCGAATACAGGAGATAACACAGGCCCCGGCATGCCCTGCCTCATTGTGGATGGAGTCGCGGGAGATGCGCTCAGGATAACAGCATTTCCGAAGGGGGCTGGCTCTGAGAACATGAGCTTTTTGGGAATGCTCAATCCAGCGGATGATCCGTTAGATTACATCCTGGAGAACCTCGCGGAGCGTGTATCTAACGCCTGCCCGCCGGTTTTCGTCGGTGTGGGGATCGGCGGGACCTTCGACCAGGCGGCATCTCTCGCGAAGCGCGCGGTCATGGGCATTCCTGGGGATAGCGAGGAGGAGCTGTTGCTTCTCAAGAGGATCAACGATCTCGGGATAGGCCCAATGGGGCTCGGCGGGGACACCACAGCACTTGGCGTGAAAATAGAGAGGGCGTTCTGCCATACAGCATCACTGCCTGTGGCCGTCAACCTCCAGTGCTGGGCGAACAGAAGGGCGACTGTAATAGTGACGGAGGATGGATGGAGCATAGAGTGAGAGCTCCCCTCTCTGAGGGGGACGTCTACAGACTCTCTGCCGGCGACGTCGTCTGGCTGAGCGGCGTTATCTACACTGCGAGAGATAAGGCCCACCAGAGGCTCAGCGAGGTGAGCTTCGATCTGAGGGGCGGGGTGATATACCACTGCGGACCGCTCATAAGAGACACGACTGTTGTATCCGCAGGCCCGACGAGCAGCGTGCGGCTCGCGCGATACCTTCCGCATGTTCTTGATCTCGGGGTGAGGTGCATCATAGGAAAGGGAGGGATGCCAGGAGCTGCTGAGCTGATTAGAGGGAGGGCTGTCTACCTCGCCTACCCGGGTGGATGCGGGGCTGCTGCCGCGAGATCCCTTAGAGTGCGTGGCGTCTCTCTCCCTGAGCTTGGAATGGCAGAGGCTGTCTGGGAGCTCGAGGCGCTGAATCTAGGCCCCATGGTCGTGGCGATAGACTCTCACGGAAGGGATCTGTACAGAGAGGTGAGAGAATCAGCAAAGAGGCACCTGAAACTCTGAGAGCAGCTGCGGTGGATCTGAGGTACCTCCTTAACAGAGGCTACCCAACAGGCCCTGCTGTGAGGTTCGTGGCAGATCACTACCGCATAGATAGGGATTACAGAAACATCCTCTCGAGGGCTGTGCTCTCAGAGGATGTTGCAGGCTCGAGGAGGCGCAAGGCGATCTGCCTCGAGGATCTCAGGGGAAGGGTGCTGCATATCGATGGATACAATGTGCTGATCACTGTGGAGAGCATAATCTCCGGAGAGGATATCTTCCTCTGCGACGACGGCTTCCTCAGAGACATGCGCTGCCTCTTCAGGAAATACCGGAGATCCGAGGCCACGGATGAAGCCATCCAACTTATGATAGATACGATATCGAGAGCCATGCCGTCTGAAATACTTCTGCTCCTGGACAAGCAGATAAGCAGGTCCGGCGAGCTCGCCTCTGATATAGGAGAGGCGTTCTCAGCCGCGGGGATCTCCGGCACCGCAAGAACTGCAAGAGACGTGGACAGGGCTCTGAAGAATTCGTCTGCGGTTGTGGCAACAAGCGATGGCATAATCATAGATCACATCTCCAGCGCGCTGGACATCCCTGCACTTATAGCAAAAAGAATGATGGTTGAGCCGATCCGGATATGATAGCTTCAGCATCGCACTGCTGTGTTGGATAAGTCCTAAAATTGCAACCTGATGGCCATTAGGGGTAAAGATGGAAATTAGCCAAGAATCGATGCTTAGAGATGGAATTCTGAGAAAATTATCCAACACAGTGCTGTGTTGAATAATTAAGAGCTCTAAGGTCGAAAGCTATTGATTTTTACTAGGAGTGCAATCCGTATGAATCCAGCCTCTGCTATCGGATTCTCAAACATTATTCAACACGTATCTGTGAACCAGCATGCCGAGACCTATGATCGCGCCTCCGCTATCGGATTCTCAAACATTATTCAACACAGCGCATCGCACAACTGAATTTGTATTCCGGTTTGCATCGATCTGCTCTCAAGGGTCCCTCTCTGGCCACTGGCTCCCGTTGGATGGCACTGCTGGAGCTGAGAAGCTGAAGACTAGAACGAAATAACTCATGATTCCTGCCAGGCTGAATGCCCTCCTCGGTTCCTCCGGACTGAAGGCCGGACCTCAGCTGCCACTATAACATTATAGGATACACACAGCCGCCGCCAATCTCATCTGTGCTCTTTCCTGTACATCCACATAGCTCCAAGGACCTCCGCAGCCTGCTCGGGTGTGGAGTAAACCGGTATTCCAGAACGCTCCATTTTTATCACGTCGTCGATCACGAACTCCTTGGATGCGACGACCGCAAGTATGGGCCTCCCCTTGAAGTCGATGGACCTGATCGTATCGATATACGCTCCAAGCATCTCTGTCTGTATGACCACTATGAAGCTGCCAACGTCCTCGCTCTTTACGGCGATCTCTATGGTCCTCCTGACCTGATCAGGTGTCTGGTCGAATGTGAAGTCAACCGGGTTCATGCCAGACACATATTTAGGCAGCACACTGCGGAGCTCGTCCTTGAGTGCGGCGGAGAGCTCGGCGAGGCGCATGCCGTTCATGCTTATGGAATCTGCAGCCGCAACGCCCAGTGAGCCGGCGTATGATATAACAAACACTCCGTCGTTCAGCGGCAGGGGCTGCTTCGAGAAGGCCCTCGCGAGCGCGAACATGTGATCATTGTCTTTGGCCCTTATGAGCCCGGCCTGTCTGAAGATCGCGCTGTAGATCTGGTCATTTCCCGCAAGTGATGCGGTGTGCGAGGAGACCGCCTTCTTTCCAGCCTCGGTCCTGCCGGTCTTCAGGACCACGACAGGCTTCCGTCTCGAGACATCCCTGGCGACGTCTACGAACCGCCTTCCTCCCTTGACGTCCTCCAGGTACATGCAGACCACATCTATGTTCTCGTCCATCCCGATGGCCTCGAGCATGTCTGTCTCGTTGAGATCCAGCTTGTTCCCGATAGTCGCAATGATCCCGAAGTCAAGCACCTTCCTCAGACCCCAAAGATACCCGGCTGCATAAACTCCAGCCTGCGCTATGAGACCCACATTCCCCCGGTTGAGCTCGTCTACGACCCCTATTGATTCGACCACTCCGCAGTTCGTGTTTATGATTCCGGAGCAGTTAGGCCCCAGCAGCCTGCATCCATGCCTCCTCACTATGGACAGGAGCTCTCTCTCTATCTTCTTCCCCTCATCGCCGAGCTCTGCGAACCCAGCTGACTCTACAACGATATACCTCACGCCCACAGCACAGCAGTCCTGCACGACATGTGGTGTCATGCTGGCGGGCACAAGCACTATCGCGACATCCACGGGCTCCGGCACGTCCTTTATGCTCGGATATGCCCTCACGCCCTGGACCTCTGAGGCATTCGGATTGACTGGATAGAGCCTGCCCGCATAGCCATGGGTGAGAAGGTTGTAAAACACGTTCCATCCCAGCTTCCCCTTCGTGTTTGATGCCCCGATCACAGCTATGCTCTGCGGGTAGAAGAGGCCCCTCAGGTAATCAGCGCTCCGAGAACGCGTCATATCAGAAGCTGATGCGAGAGATGAGCTATCGAGTATGATCCTGGCATCTGCTATCGTGTAGCCCCTGGGATAGACGAAGACCGGGTTGAGGTCCATCTCATTTATGATCGGATGCTCCTGGACAAGATCTGATACCCTGAGGAGCATGCGCTTGATGGCATCGATATCCCCGGAGATGCCGCGGTATCCTCTGAGCAGCGGGTAGCCCTTTATCTCCCGGATCATCGACTCGGCATCCTCCTCAGAGATGGGTATGGATCTGAAGCTCACATCCCTGAGTATCTCCACGAAGATGCCGCCGAGCCCGAACATGATGACAGGCCCGAATGTTGGATCTCTTGTGACTCCGACAATGATCTCTATACCCGGGCTGGCCATCCTCTGGACCGATACGCCTATCATGCCCCTCTCCCGGAATGCCTCACGTATCTCATCGTATGCCGATCTCACAGCATCAGCGTCCTGGAGATTCAGCCTGACTCCGCCAGCATCTGATTTGTGTATCACATCTTTGGAGAGCACCTTGAGCACAACAGGATAGCCGAGCTGGTTCGCGAATCTCACAGCCTCATCGGCACTGGATGCGAGGTGTGCGCCGGTCGTCTCCAGCCCCGCGTCCATGAGAATGCGCTTGCTCTCGTGCTCCATCAGATACGTTCTTCCCTCCCCAAGCGCCTGTGCAGCTATTTCCTCGAAGTTGCCGGTCATGTAAGCACCCCTTGTTTCTTAGCGGATGGCCACGCCCTGGTGGTATTGAATATGTGTTAACCATCTGGCGAACATCTTTCAGGAAGATATACATTTTGTGTCAAGATGTGACAGACTGTGCAAAAGGTCAGCGCTCTCGCCCAGCTGGTAACTTGGAGGCCATGCAGGCTGCTGGAAGCACCCACCCACCAGAGCGCATAGCCAGACAAATGTATCTTTGGGCAAGTTATCATAAAGAGCGATGATATAGGCTTTGCATGCAGCTCTCGATGATGCGTGCCTCCGGGGATCCAGTTATCGATGGCTTTCCGCGTTTTGATCTGAGACTTCATCAATCCACATGCGTTATGCAGGTCCAGTGATAGTAGCCGAACATCGGCGTGCCTGTGACCTCGTCGAACTCATCGAGCTCGCAGCCGCATATCTGGCATCTCTCCCCTTCGGGGACCTCAATCTCGGCGTCGTTCCAGATCACTATCACAGCCAGAATATTGATCTGTGAGGTTAAATTGTTTGCTCCCGGCCTAGCTCAAGCCGCTGTGGTGAGACAGAATTCTCCTCAGATAAACGCCATGCATGTAGTCTCAGATGTGTTGGTGAGTATGTCGGCGAGGCCAGGTCTCTCTTTGTTGGGCATGAGCGTGTATGTCGCATTGCCTGTAACCACGACCACATACCCATCCGCGGGGGTCGCATCGAATCCGTGTGTGACAAGCAGAAATGCAAGGTCGAGGGATGTCATGAGGGGATCATCATATGAGCTCAGCAATTCCATCAACCCAGAGTCCATGCAAACCGCTGGTGTCAGCAAAACCAGCATAGCACAAAATACACCCATATGTCCATACATCTGTCTCACCAATAGACCTATTCGACTGGAAATATTTAAGGAGCACAGAACATGAAATCAGTACCTCAGGACAATACCAATTTTACGTAACATACATTAGATGGTGTACTCGCATCGTTGAAATCAAAAGCATGTGTGCCCTGAGTCATGAGGAATTATGCCATTGGATGGCGATTCCTGGAAGACTATTCGATGAATCGGGCCCACGCCCAGAAGCCCGAATATCCGGCTTGGAACCTGATGCTTAGGAAACGGTCATATCTCCTAAGACTTTTCCTCTTCCTTCCTCTCCGCAACTCTTTTGCTGAGCAGCTCGAGCCGTCTCTTCAGAAGTTCAAGCTCGCGCTCCACAAGCTCAAGGTCGTCTTTTTGAGGAAGCTTCTCCTCTTCGCCGCTGGCGCCTCTCAGGATATAGCTTCCGCCCTCAATCCTTATGCCCATTCCATATACCAGGGCTGCGGCCACCTTTCTTCTCGCTCTCACGAGATCGTTCCAAAACGCCTTTCTGGAGATGCCCATGTAAAGGGCAGCCTCCTCCTGCTCGAGGTCCAGTAAATCCACAAGACGGATTGCCTCAAGCTCCTCAAGCGTTATGACAACAGCTGCTCCCTCCCCACTCTCTGGAAGAAAGCATCTCACCTCAGGTATCTCCGAGATCCAGCGCTTACCTCGCCGTCGACCACGGCAGCGACACATGATTTTGTGTTGGAGGAGAATCTATTTAAGCTTATCAGAACCGGCATGGGACCTGTCCGAATGAGACGAGGGCTATCTTAATCAAAGTCTCCAGAACCTGTCTTCTTAATGCTCTTGCAACACCCCTCCCGTTCAGGCGAAGTTAATAAGTATATAATCGCATAAGCGAAGATGAGGTGCCGGAATGGAGAACGAAAAAGATCCAGACAGGAAGAGGGACAGCCCTGCATCTGGAGAGAAAGAGGACGATCGGCTGAAGAAGATCAGACACAAGATCGTCATTGGAAGTGGGAAGGGCGGCGTTGGAAAAAGTACTGTCACTGCCAACATGGCGATATCCTTCAAGCGGAGAGGGTACAGTGTTGGAATACTGGATGCGGACATAACAGGGCCGGACATACCAAAGCTTCTCGGAATCGAGGAGAAAAGGCTGACTGCATCCGATGAGGGAATCGAGCCAGCGGATTCCATGGGGATAAAGGTCGTATCGATGGCCCTCCTGCTGGAGAGCCGTGACTCTGCTGTTGTATGGAGAGGGCCGATGAAGATGGCCGCGCTGAAGCAGTTCGTTTTCGATGTCAACTGGGGCGAGCTGGACTTCCTGCTGGTGGATCTTCCCCCAGGGACAAGCGATGAGCCGATCTCTGTCGTCCAGCTGCTGAGCGGGATGGACGGAGCAATTGTTGTCACCACTCCACAGGATGTGGCACTTCTGGACTCCAGGAAGGCGGTCAATATGTTTCTCATGATGGGAGTGCGCGTCCTCGGGATCATAGAGAACATGAGCGGATTCAGGTGTCCAAACTGTGGCACCGTGGTAAACATCTTCAGCAGGGGAGGTGGCGAGAGGGCTGCCAGGGAGCTCGGCGTTGATTTTCTGGGATCCCTGCCGCTTGATCCCAGGATCGTCAGCGTGAGCGATATGGGGAAGTCGTTCATCGAGAATGGCGATATTGGAGAGGCCTTTGAGAAGATAGTCGACAGGTTGCTCGAGAAGCTCTCTGAGAAAAAGGTGTAAGCTCACACAAACTCGCTGTATTTATTCAGGAGACCGTAAACCTTCCTGATATCCTCTCCCTGTGATCTGGCCTCGTTGAGGTACGTGCTGTAAAGTGCTTCTGATATCGCTCTGGGTACCGGCTTGCAGCTCTCCCCGTGAAGCATCATCTCGAAGCATCTGGCCTCTGCCTCAGATATTTTCAGCGCGCGGAATGCGCCCGAATGCTCGCAGAAGAGCGGGTTATCCTCTGAAGGTGTATCTAGCGCAACCCTGGCGAGAGGGGTTCCGGGTATAGGCTCTGCTATGCTCACAAACACATCGTCGAGCATCGCCTCCTCCATGAAATCAAGCGTCTGCTCGAAGTCCTCCCGCGACTCGCCGGGGTAGCCTACGATAAAGCTCCCACCGACCTTGACGCCATGGCTCCTGGCGAGTTCAACAGCTCTCATGTTATCTCTCACTGTTACTCCCTTTCTCATCAGCTTCAGCATTCGATCGCTTCCGGACTCAAAACCGAAGAAGAGCCATCCTATTGTGCACTCCCTGATCGCCTCCAGGATCTCATCGTCCACAAGATCCACCCGCATGTCAGGCACAGATAGGTTTCTCTTTCCAAGAATCACAGAGAGCTCTCGAAGCATGCTGATGAACGCATCCTTATTGAGACTGTTCCTGTAGCCAAAGAGGGATGCTGTGCCGCCGCTCACCGCGACCCGCTTTACACCCATACGCTTGAGCTCTCTCACCTCAGCGACTATGTTCTCCAGCGACCTGGATCTTATGTTGCGTCCGAAGAACCTGGGCACCTGGCAGAATGTGCATCCTCCAAGACAGCCTCTGTGTGTCTCAATGTACACATTAGCGCCACGGACGCTCTGCGCCGGAAGGTCTGAAGGAAATAATGGCATCGCGTGGTCGATGACATCAACCCCAGAAGGTTCTGATCTGATGATCTTTCCGTCTTTTCTGTAAGCAACGCCCGGGATCCCCTCCGGCCCATTTTCCACTAGCATGGCGATTATGCTCTCGCCTTCGCCCATTGCCACCGCATCCACATCCAGCTCGCCAAGAACCATCTCAGGGCATATCCCGACAGGACCGCCACAGTAGACCGGTGATTCTGCTTTAGAGACGAACTCTCTTATTGATGGATCCAGAAGCTGCAGGGTGGAGAAGAGGCTGAGTATTATCACATCGCCATCACGGCGCAGATCTTTTGAGATATCAACGGAGTGCCCTCTGTCCCTGAGTATGCCTCCAAGAACCATCGAGCCGTATGTGTAAACCCCTGGAGAGATGATCTGGATCTTCATTGCTCATATCGAGGGCAGGCTCATTTAAAACCCTTTGGACCTCCCCCGATGCGCCCGATTGATACGATGAACCTGTCTCAAAAGGACCTAGGAAGAAGATATGCATCAGCGATTACTGATGCAGTTTTGATATACTGCAGCAGAGACCCGCATGCTCTCCAATCCTAATGCCTGTGCTCTCTGCACGCGTTATCCATGCTGGCCTCAGTTAGAAATCCATTCATCCAGTCATCGATGGCATCTCTGACAGTCCCTGTCGCGCCGACGAATACCCGGATGCCAAGCTGCTGGAACGCAGAGATCGCCTTCGGCCCCAGGCCGCCGGCGATAACGACCTGAACACACTTTCCGCGAAGCGCATCGACAGGGAGACCGTTTCCTCCCATGTGTGAGCTGTTGTTGGCAACTACCTCGATCTCGCCGCTCTCCGTGTCCACAATGGTGAATGTTGGAGAGCGACCGAAGTGCTGGGATATATACTCATTCAGTCCGGCTGTGCCCATTGAAGGAACGCATATCCTCACTCCATCACCACCGTTTTCCCCTTCCTCCACCCATACCGCGACCGCGCCCCATGCCACCCTGTGGAGGTACTGATGGGGCAGATAGCTTCACAAGCTCACCTCTGCGAAAACGCTCGATCGCATCTCTGACAGTGCCACCCTGAGACTGATAGATCTCGATGCCTGCAGAAGATAAAACCTGGAGCGCGTTAGGCCCGACATTTCCTGTGACAAGGGCGCTCACGCCAAGCTGGCTCACCATTTGAGCCGCCTGTATCCCCGTACCGCCTGCAGCTCCTGCTGCGGTGTTCTGCACCGAGCTATCGGCCATGGAATCGAGATCGACGACCACAAAGAACGGGCAGCGCCCAAACCTCGGATCCAGCGGCGCATCAAGCCCCGCTCCCCCGGCAGTGACACATATCTTCATGTTGGGTACTTATGAGATCTTTTACTTAAAGATTTCGCATCAGAATTAAATATAACAATCACAAAACGCACCACGAAGGACATCTCAGGTATGCATGGTGTCGCCTCGATTCGCCGGAGATATATGTATGATCGAGAGATTGAAGCTAACGATATTGGTCGAGAACACGGCATCCCCTCATGATTCAAGGCTGTGCGCTCAGCACGGGCTCTCCATCTTTATGGAGATGTGCCTGGACTCTGAGAGCATGTGCGTTCTCATGGATACAGGCGCGTCATCAGATGTGATTCTCAACAACATGGATCTGCTTAACATCGATCCAGAGGATATCGACCTGATCTTTCTCAGCCACGGGCATTACGACCACACCGGCGGCCTGATGGGCCTGCTTAAGCGGATGAGCCGTAGGGTACCCGTCCTGGCCCATCCCGGTATCTTTGCTCCAAAGCTCAGATCGAGACCCTTCCTGAAGAGCATAGGCCCGCCGTTCTCCAGACGCGATGCTGAGGATGCTGGGGCTGTGATGCTGCTATCAAGAAACCCTGTGTCATTGGCTCCAGGGATCACGACGAGCGGAGAGGTTGAGAGGAGAACATCATTTGAGAGGGTCGAGGGCTTCTGGACCATTGTGGATGGAATATACCAGGAGGACAGGATTGAGGACGATCAGGCCATAATAGTGAGCATCAAGGACCGCGGCCTGGTCGTGATATCAGGCTGCGCGCACTCCGGCATAATAAACATCGTCGATCAGGCGAAGAGGCTGACAGGTTCAGATTCGATATACGCGGTGATCGGAGGGTTCCACCTCATGGGCTCTGAGGACGAGCGGATCCGCAGGACCGCAGGGGCTCTGCTCGATCTGGATCCTGAGATCGTCTGTCCGGGCCACTGCACGGGCGCACGTGCGGTCTCGCAGCTACAGGAGGTCCTGGGGGATCGATGCCAGCCGCTCTTCACGGGCGAGGTCATCGAGCTATGATCGCATTCGGGCCGGTACCATCGAGAAGGCTCGGCATGAGCCTCGGGGTCAACAACATCCCACCTAAGATATGCACATACTCCTGCATATACTGCCAGCTGGGACGCACGCTCAAGACGAGCGTCAAACGGCGTGGCTTCTATCCGCCGGATCGGATTCTGGATGAAGTCAAGAGGAAGGTATCAGAAGCTGGAGTGAAGATAGACTACATCACATTTGTCCCTGATGGTGAGCCGACACTGGATGTGAATATAGGCGAAGAGATCGATCTTCTAAGGGCTCTTGGATTCAGGATAGCAGTCCTATCCAACGCATCGCTCCTCTGGGATCCTGATGTGAGAGAGGATCTCATGAACGCGGATCTGGTTTCGGTCAAGATCGATACAACGGATGAAGGCATATGGAAGAGGATCAACAGACCGCATCAATCGCTGAAGCTGGCACAGTTACTGGAGGGTGTACGCGATTTCGCAGCGGGTTACAGTGGTGATCTGATAACAGAGAGCATGCTGATCAGGGATCTGAACGATGATGATGGGTCCCTAAGAGGCATCGCAGAGTTCCTCTCGGAGGTTGATCCTGAAAAGGCATACATATCTGCGCCGATAAGACCGCCCGCAGAGAGCTGGGCGCTTCCTCCCGCCGAGGAGAGGCTCAATGCAGCGTATCAGATCATGAGCGAGATTCTGGATCGCGTCGAGCTTCTTGTGAGCCACGAGGAGGGGGCGTTTGTCTCAGCCGGAGATGTCAGGAGCGACATTCTCAGCATAACCGCTGTCCATCCGATGAGAGAGATGGCTCTGAGGTCCATTCTCGATCGAAGGGGCGAGGACTGGACGCTTGTCGAGAGACTTCTGGAATGCGGAGATCTGATGGAGACGCTCTACAGCGGGGAGCGGTTTTACATTCGAAGGCTCAAATCCCCTGAGCGTCTGCCGTCGCAGTAGACCTCTCCATTCTCGCCTGGCCTGACCACATCATTCCCTGCGGGCTGAATGCGTAGTAACTGCCCGTGATGATATCCCTTCTGATGGTCAGCATGCACCTGTAAAGCATGAGATCCTCTGTCAGAAGATCAAGATACACAACGCTCCCGACCACCTGACCGGTTGCATATGTGCTGCGAGACGCCGGAACCAGTATCCCACGGCCGAATATGGCATCTCTGTTATGGAACAGCGTGAGCTCTGCAGTATAGCCCTCTGATAGACTGATACGCCACTGGCCATCCATTCTCAGCGTTTGAACGCCTGGAACATATCCGCGGGTGTAACCCCATCTCTGAAGGGTCTCCAGATACTCCCACGTGCGCTCGATGTCAGGCGTGCGCATCAGCACATCGATTCCGAGAGGATCCGGCTGGAGCTCCTCAAGAGTTGAGGTGCCATTGCCTAAGCTACTTGTTCTCCTGAGATCAATCGCATCCGACTGGGAATGAGCAATCACTGTTATGCATAGAACTGCAATTCCCCATGCCAGGAGTATCTTCGCATACATATCACTCACGATTAAACGTTACTGCCATGTCCGGATAAAAACTCAGCTTTCATATGATGCATATACAATGTCTAGATGATGCTCTCATAGAGATGTCACCAGACGGCTCCATATCTGTTTTATCGAGCAGGCTGCAGGAGTGCTCAGCTCCACCACAGGCACGCTCCGGACCATTGCATCGATCACGTTTGTGTCAAATGGTATCCGGCCGATCATCTCGACCCCGCGTCCATTGCATGCAAGCTCGATATTTTCTGATGTCTCCTCATTGATGTCATATTTGTTTATGCACACCATCGCGCGGATCCTGAAATGCTCCGCAACATCAAGTATTCTGTCGAGATCGTGTACCCCTGAGACCGTGGGCTCCGTGACTATCAGTGCCAGATCAGCCCCTGACAGAGAGGCTATTACAGGGCAGCCTGTTCCGGGCGACCCGTCTATGAGCACCATATCCATCTTCAGAGATTCAGCCAGACTCCGGGCCATCTCTCTGACCATCGTCACAAGCTTTCCAGATGCCTCTTCTCCTGGAAATAGATCCGCGTGGACGAGCGGGCCGTATCTCGTATCCGAGATGTACGCATGGCCTGAGAGGTGCTCGACCATCTTCACAGCATCCGAGACGCATACGAGCATGCACACGCCGCAGCCCTCACATGCAGAAGGATCAACCTCAAAGTTCTTTATGGCGTCAAATCGGCAGTGTTCGACGCATGCGCCGCATTCTGTACACCTCTCCTTATCTATAGAGGCCTTTCTGATCCCGAAGAAATCGCGCCGCTCTCTCACAACAGGATTCAGGATTATGTGGAGGTCGGGCGCATCCACATCACAGTCTGCGATCACCGCCCTTCCAGATGCGCACGCTGCAAAGGATGCAACTATGGAGGTCTTGCCTGTGCCGCCCTTCCCACTGATGACGACTATCTGCTTCAACCCGACATCCCCCTTATCCTTTCAGCAAGGTTCACGAATCGCTCCTTCCAGCCGCGCATCCTCTCCACAAAGATCACGCCGCGGGAGTACAGCTCTGCTATCTCCCTGCTCATCGGTATCTCCATCAGGACAGGCACATCCCGTTTCTCCAGGTAGCTGTAGATCTCGCGATCGCCAATGCCGCTTTTATTGATCAGAACTCCCCGCGGAATGGACATTCTCTCGAGCATTTTCAGCGCGAGAGCAAGATCAGGAAGACCAAACGGCGTCGGCTCAGCCACCAGGAGACAGAAGTCAGTATCACGCACGGATTCCACCGCGGAGCACGATACGCCAGGTGGGCAGTCCACTATGACGGTATCTCCCTTAGCATGCCTCTTGACGTCCCTGATCAGTGGCGTTGAACGGGCCTCTCCGATCTCCAGCTCTCCCCACACAAGCTCATGATCTCCTGATCTAGCTCTTGATATCCAGCCTACCCTGCGAGGCACCTCAGAGATGGCCTTCTCGGGGCAGGCTATGAGACACCCCCCACATCCATGGCAGAGCTCAGGAAAGACCACAACTCTGCTGGGGATAACTGCGAGCGCGTTAAATGCGCAGACATCAGAGCACCTGCCGCAGTGCACGCACAGCTCCTCATCGATCTGAGGTACTGTTACAGAGCACTCTCTCCGATCGAGAAGCCTCATCTCAGGGAAGAAGAGGAACGCATTCGGCTCCTCGACATCACAATCCAGAAGTTGGGAATTTTCCACGGACACTGTAAGGCTGGTGGCCACAAGCGTCTTTCCGGTCCCGCCCTTCCCGCTGGCAACTGATACGATCAATCACAGCTCTCCTGACAAAACGCTGACATTAAAAGACACAACAAACAGAGCACAGATTAAAAACGCTGCGGTCATCTGTTTGACCGCAGCCTATCCAACCTCTCCTTGACCGCCTTGAGCTCCTCTTCCAGATCCGCAGCTATATCCTCCAGGTAGCGAGCCTCCTCATCAGGCGTCGGCTCCCGAAAGGGATACCACGGGTAACCGGCTCTTCCAAAGCTCCTCCAGAGCCAACTGCCTCGACACCAGGGGTTCCAGAAGCCCGGTGCTCTGTAACCTCTTCCAGGCAGCCACCACGGTCCTGTGCAATCTCCCCAGGGCATATCATCTCACCTCCATACAGTTATTACTTCCTTATGAGAATAAGTACTTAAATATTTCGCATGAGCCGCGACACTACGGCTCTGGAGGGTGCGAGCCATTCGGAAGCCGGCCTTTTAAACAAGAATTGCTGGATCATGCCAGCTGCTGGCCTCGGAGAAGATCATCGATCAGCTCCTTCAGGAAGGATCTCTGGATCTGGAGGGTCTCAACCCCAGCCTCAGAAAATGCGTAACCAGGACCTTTGCCCTTCAGACTCTCCCTCGTCAGCACCATGTCAGGCTTGTGTTTGAGAAGGAGCTCTGCGACCTTTATGCCCTTTCCCTTCTCCATCCCAAGATAGGGGTTCGCGATGATCTCCTGTCTTATCACCTTTTTTTCCACGGTATCGATATCCACAATGGCGAAATAGGGCGACTCTCCGAAGTGCACCCCCACCTCTCCAGCTGGATCTGCAAGAGGAATCGCATACCGCATGACGCTCCTCGCCATGGGCTCATAGTGGATTATGATGCGATCCACCGCGGGCACCTCCCTCCTGATGCTCTCTTCGATGCGGGTTGCTGAAGCATGTGCCCTCTGCAGATCTTTCAATCTAAAAACCACGCTCGCCTCCACGAAGAGGTAACGCCCTGAGTTCCTTGCGACCACCTCCTTTACAGAGACCACCTCTGGAAACCCCTCGATTATCGAACGTATCCTCTCCAGTGTCCCCCGATCGACAGAGGCATCGAGCAGGACACGCATGCCGCTTTCCAGGATATCCCAGCCAGCCCTTACGACGAAGAGAGCAATCACCACAGCAGCGGCTCTGTCCAGCTGAACTCCTGCCATCTGCCCCAGAAACGCTATGAAGACAATTGATGATGTGAGGACGTCCGCCTGGTGCTGGGCGCCGTCTGCAATCATGCTTGGAGAGCCGAACCTCTTTCCTATCTGTATCTGGTACCGCCCGAAGATGAACGGGATTGGAACAAGGGACAGCACTGCCAGCAGCTGCCACCCGCTGTATGCGAGGAAGATCTGCCCACCCCTTAAAGCAGCCATGACGATCTCGTAAGCGCTCAGGAAGAGCAGAATCGATATTGCAACAGAGACCACGTTCTCAACCTTGTAGAGACCGTACGGAAAGCTCTTGCTCTTTCTGGTGGAGATCAGCAGTCCGACAATCAGCGCAAGAGATGCGAGGACGTCAACCATGGAATGGATGGCATCTGCACGAAGCGAGAGGCTGCCCGAGAGCTCTGAGAGCACGAGCTTCGCGCCAACAAGGAATATGTTCAGAAGCAGAGAGTAGATGGCAGTCCTCTGCACAGGATCGTCAGGCATCCTCACTCCGGTCATTCTCTCATCATATCCTGTATTCCCACCGCTATATATCTTCACACAAAACCTCTTAAGGGATCTCCATCAGTACAAGGCTGATCATCATAACAGCGAATCCCGCGATGATCCCGAGGTTTGTAAGATGCTCGCTGCCGTATCTGTTTGCTATCGGGATCAGCTCGTCGATGCAGATGAAGACCATGATCCCGGATACAAGGGCGATAGCTGCTGAGAGGATCCACTGGTTCAGAAAAGGATAGAGAAGCAGAAGAGACAGAATGGCACCCAGCGGCTCGGTCATTCCGGCTGCAAAGGAGATCATGCAGGATCTTCTCCTGTCATTCGTGGCACAGTAGAACGGCACACTGCAGGCGATCCCCTCTGGGATGTTGTGAATTGCGATCGCCAGCGCGATGGGTAACCCCAGACGGAGGTCTGAGAGGGATACAAGAGCCACAACCATGCCCTCAGGAAGGTTGTGAATGGCTATTCCTATGGCAGACATTATGCTGCTCCTGTACAGCGCTCTGGAGTGGGCATCTGTCTGCCCGTTGATGTGGATGTGGGGCACCGTATGATCGAGGATGTACATCAGGATAACACCTGAGATGAAGAATATGTTGGAGTATGCCAGGCCGATGGTTTGCCTGGAGACGCAGAAGAGGTCCACGAACGCCACGTAGATCATGACCCCGGATGCGAAACCAAGGCTCAGAGAGAGATAGCGCATGCTGGGTCTCGGCACAATGTACGCGATCAGACTGCCTATGCCGGTAGCGCCGCCCGCAAGCAGTGTGAGAAGAAGCGCTGCGAGAAGATCTCCTGACACTCAGAAGGTTCTGAGATGCGGTGAATAAAAAAGTTTTGTAGGCCGAGGGCCTACACAGCTGGCATGACCAGTGATCTCTCGCCGGCAGCGCGGAACTCTCGTGCACCGCCCTTGCCGAAGCAGAGCCTGATATCGGTCCAGTCGAAGACCAGCGCCGGGTTGGCGAACGTGACCTTGATCAGCGGGTTGCATGCGAAGGCGTCTCCGCGGCCAGCGTGAGCGGCGCTTGAGATGCCTGCATACTCGCCCTGGTGGCCGACGTTCATCGCGTAGTTCGGATAGTTGGCGCCCCTCAGCTCGAGCGGGTTGCCCTCGTCCGACTGGTACGAGAAGACGTTGGTCGGGCCGCACTGATCCTGCAGGTCGTAGCCGAAGAACCCGAGCCTGCCATGGGACTCTTTATGCAACAGCTGCGAGAGGTACCAGCCTGCAAGGCCTGCCTGGCTGTTGCCCGTCGCTATGGCGCAGGTGATTCCCGAAGCGGCTGCTGTGACTCCTGCCCTCTGGGATCCACCGAAGTGATCCTCAAGCAGGGTCGGGAACGACTCGTACTGCTCAAGCGCGTAGAGCGTGACCTCTGTGGCCAGATCCTTGACGACCTCCAGGTTGGCAGGCGCCTTGGCGAAGCCGCCGTACTTATCTACGGCATAGTCGACGCCATAGTAGGAGAAGTCGTCCAGGACATCGTTGGTGTACGCTGCTGTGGCGTACTGTGTGAATCCGACGCCTCCGGACATGTAGCTGCCCAGCCAGATCTGATCGTAGAGCATGGTGCCTGCAGCGACCACGTTCAGCGAGACCTGTGTCGGATCCCAGGGCTTGACCCTTGAGGTCTGGACCATGTCAGCCAGGAAGCCGAAGCTCAGGCCGCCCGGGTTGTTGGGACCGCGAGCGCGGCGTGCGGGCAGCATGTCGGACATCTGGAGAACAGCGGCGTGCTTCGCTGCATACGCCAGGTCAGCGACAGCAGCCTCACCGGCGCACATGTTGTACGCATCGATGAACGTCATCGAGAGCTGCATCGCGCTCCACCTTGAGGTCGTTCCGCCATCGCAGCTCCTTACCACGATCGTGGGGATGTGGATTGCCTGCCAGGTGGTCTTGCCGATGGCTGCCTTGAGCTGCTCCGCCTGGTCTGTCGGGAAGAGCTTGTTGATATCTATGAGGTACTGTGGATCGATCTCATCCGCGAGGTCATCGTCTCCGGTGAAGACCCTGACGTTGCAGTCCTCTACCAGCCCTGGATGCGTCTCGACCATGTGCTCCTGGACCACGGCTGCGCCTGGCATCGCGTGGTTGAGGATCTCGAGGTAGTTGTTGATCGTCTCGGGTGTGACCTCCTTGCCCAGGCGCTTCTCGAGCACCTCATGAGCCATATCGAGGCCCACGACGACGGTCCTGCGTATATCATCCCACATCTGCTGCATCGCAGGGTTGTTGACGAAGTGCAGGTCGTCGCCCTCAACTATGTACTCAGTGTTGGACAGCTTGTAGGGGACCAGCTGCCTCTGGCCCAGCGGAATTCCGCCGCAGTGCACATACGGGTTGTAGAACGATATGCCGCGCTTCCCCTCCAGCTTCTTAGCATACTCCATGAACTCTCTCTTACGAGCGCTCTGCTCGGGACCGAGCCTCTTGTACTCGGTCTTCTGGCTCGAGAGATCGAAGTCCTTTCCGAACTTCTTTGTCAGAGCCCTAACGAATAGCTTCTTGGTATGAAGTTTTGCCATTTATCTCGCCTCCTCACTCCGGCCTGAAGCCCCACTTTGTCCTGAGCTCCCACATGTGATGCAGAGCCTCCAGCGCCTCATCGAACTTTCGAGCGCCCACCTTGCCGCCGAATGATATATTGTCATACCTGAAGATCGTGGTCCGCTTCTTGAGCTCATCCTCGCTCATCGGCTTGCCGACATTGATCTTCTTGTCCAGCGGTATGCCTACCTGGTCCTTTACGTAATAGACGTTGCCATCAGCGCCCATCTCGGTCCTGGCCAGCATGTCGAACATCATGCCGTTCTCCTCAAGCCTCAGGGAGTGGCCGTGGACCGTGCAGCCCCTCATGGAGCATCTTGCGACATCTGTCATCTCAGAGTCCATGAGCTTCTTTGTGTATGCCTCGATATCCCTCTCGCGGGCCTCTATGATCTGCCTGCCTGAGAGGGTGCCTGGATCCGCGCCTCTGCAGTTTATCGCTGCCCAGTAGGACCTCCAGTACGGGATCGACGGGGCGAAGTACATCGAGTCAGCGAACTGGGAGTACCTGACACGGTCTCCTGCGGCAGCGCCTGGTGTGGGCTCGACGAGCTGCCTTATCGGGCAGTCAGGCTCACCCATCTCCTTCAGCGGTGGATGGGTGCTCGGGTAGTCGGCACCGGGGGCCCTGTGGCCCATGATAGCAACTACATCTGCCTCGGGAATATCTCTGAGCTTCTCGAGGTTTCCGGACATGTGCTTCCTTCTGTTGGCTCCAACAGAGGTGTTGCCGGGATAGTATTGGGGTGTGTATGCCATATTTATCTCTCCTCCTTCTCGTCACTATCTTTTTCAGACAGAATGGCCAGAGCTGATTCCTTCTTGGCTCGCGGATCGACCAGTCCCAGGATGCGCTTATCAGCATCCTTTCCGTACTTGGCGTAGTCGGAGATCGTGGAGATCTCGCGGAAGAACTTCCCCCTCTTTATCTGGAAGCCGAAGGGCAGCGCTCGCTCACACGCTGCCTGGATCCCAGGAAGGAACTCCTCACCCTCGAGCTCCACTCTGATCCTGCCGACCTTGACCCTGAGCTCGAGGATCTCACCACCAACCTCCACGAGGAGGTTGCGATGCTCCTCTATGGGCAGGCCCTTTCCAGGGCCGTATGTCACCGTCCGTGGAAGGTTCGGGCCCTGGATCATCATCCGGACAATGCCGCCGCTCTTGTAGAGCTCGTTCAGGAGCTTCTGAGTGGTCTCCGGAGACAGAAACCTGCTGGGGAAGATCTCCACCTGGACTGGCTCCGATTCCGTGTCTGATTTAATAGTGACCATGTGTTTCGCCTATCTTAGATTGCCTCCGCCACCGATACAATCGGCTCACGGAACTCCTTTATCTCTCCATAGATGGCCCCGACAAGGCCGGATGTCATCTCGGGTGTGAACATCTGTGTGCCGGCATCAAGAGCCACAGCAGCCGCGACGCAGGGTATGGCCATGCCTCTGGAGTGCCTGGTCACGACGTGGTTGCCGTTGAAGACGCCAGGTCCACCGCCGCCGTAGATCGAGTGGCTGAAGAACGAGAAGCCGACTGCAGTACCCATCACCCTGCCGAAGTCGCATCCAGGCAGAGCTGTCTCCTTCTCGACGAGATCGTTGTAGTACAGCAGCGTCGAGGATACAGCCTGGGCGCCCCTCAGAGCACCGCAGTTGACCATCGTGGCAGCCAGAACGCCAGCTGCGTTGTATGCGTTCCACTTGGATACATCGGTGGCCTCATACATCACATAGCCGGAGGGGAACTTCTTGCCGGGCTTTATGATCTTGTCCTCAAGCGCCCTCTCGACGACGCTGTGGACGACTGTGCCTATTGTGCCCGTCTTGCCGTTCTTCTTGACCAGATCATAGACCATGTTATCCGCGTTCAGGCCCTGGTACGCAAGAGCAAGGAGCTGATGCCTCTCGAAGATGCCGATCGCATTGCCCATCTCGAACTCGCCCATCTGCTCAAGTATTGCGGCGAGGGATGCGGCATTCATCGCGTTCCTCTTTGTGATCGCAGCGATGTGGTTGGCCATGACGTTCCTGTATGCGAAGCCAAGACCCTCATCGTTCTGGGGGATGTTGAGAACAGATGCGATGTTTCCGCCGTTCATGCCGACTGTCTGCGGGTACTCGCCCCAGACTGCAGCATGGACCATCGGGGCATCGAAGAGCCCTGCCTTGAAGTGCTGGATGATGGCCTCCACAGTGGCAGCTGCGGCAGCTGTCATTCCAACCACGAACTCAGAGGCGATCTCCGCCCTGGCCGATGGGATCTGGACGAGGAGCTGCTTGCCTCCGCCGAGGACCTGCACATTTGTATCGTCGCCGGGTGTTACCTGGAGAAGCGCCTTTATCTTCTCAGCGAGTGGCTTTGCATTTGCGACTATGTCGTAGTTCAGCTCGCGGCCCTTGATCTGCCTTCTGCCGCCAGCGACGCGTCCTGTCTTAAGAGCATTCTCAATTCCTGCCAGGTTTACTGCGACAGTTCGCCTTGTCAGTTTCGCAAGCTTTTGGATAGCTGCGTTTCTGAGTGGGCTTATGGCGCTGAGGTCAACGTCACTCTTTAAAAGAACCCCACGGTCACTATATATGTCTATCTTGTCAGACACGTTCCTTATCCTCCTTTACATTTTAGCAGAAAGGCGCAATGGAAACCGTACCCTGGAGCGATGATACGACATCAAGCCGTATCCAGGTCCGGCCATATCATTACAACCTCCCGCCGCTAATACAGTCGATGCATATCTACTTAAATGTTTTGATCGAGATTCAAAATAAATCATAAATTATTTTAATAAGATTCCCGAGAGAATTTATAAATAACAAAATCTTTTAAAAAACACCATATATTTTAATAACTGATAATGCCAAAAATCATACCACCTGGCAGATCCGCATCGCTGATCGCAGGAGCAAATCCGCACGGTCTTGTTTGAGGCATATTTCTGCGCGACGCCTCAAAGGATGGTTTATTCTTAATTATATTATATAATTAATACTCGATGTGGTCTGCTGACGAGTGCAGAACTTACTTACAAAGTTACATGATATGATATTTTGCTACATTTATACAGTCATATGGCATAAAATAATGGCGCGTTTTTCTGCCTATAAATTCAAAACATAAAAAGTATATTAACTGAAAGTTTAACAATTGAAAAGAGGATGCAAGCCATTCTGCCTCAGCTCCAGATATCACCGTGATCAGATGTTAATAAATGGTAGAATTGAACTTGATAACACAGTCTGGAAACAGGACCGTGAGCGCTATTCATACGATCTCCTGAGCCGGACATTCGGAGTTGAAGCCGCTGAAATCACCGGAACGTCTCATCGCCCTCCATATCTCAGATAGGGGTGCATCCAGAACGTTCCCGTAGACCGTGCGGAGGTAAGGACATCCCCTGACTCCCCCATCCACACCCACATGCAGCCAGCGTCTGCCTGCCATGCATCCCAGCATCTCGCCCTCGAAGTACGTGCTTGCGAAGACCCTCGGCCCGTCCTGGGATGCGTTGATCTTTCTGTAGAATCGTATGATCTTCTCCCTGTCGATACGGGTCAATCGCTCCTCCTCACTCTTTGGCATCGCCTCCCACACAGATAGCTCATGTACTCCCAGCTCTCTGGCAAGCTCGTAGAGCTCCGGAAGCGTATTGACCCTCTCGGAGTTAACATGAGTTGACATCGTAACCATCAGCCCTGCCTTCAGCCCCATCCTGATGGCGTCCAGAGCCCTCTCGTGAGCCCCGACGACGCCGCGGATCCCATCATGGGTTCCGGGGTCGGCGCTGTAAACCCCTATGATCAGGTTGTAAAGGCCCGCCTCCCTCAATGCATCAGCGATCTCAGGGGTCATCTCAAGCCCCGGGGTGAAGAGATTGACGACAGCCCTCTCTTTATCCACATACCTGACAAGATCGATGATGTCGGGCCTGAGGAGAGGATCGCCCTCTGTGAACGTGATTATGCACGCACCGAGATCGAGAGCCTGATCTATGACGCTCCTGATCGCCTCCGAGGAGAGCTCGCCCTCTCCCTCCTGTATAGTGCAGTGCTCACACCTGCACCCGCACCTGCGTGTCACCTCTATGCTTACCGTCTGGGGGACCTCGCGGCCTATCGCTATCCTTGCCTCATTTGTGATGAGCCGCCTGAAGGGCCCGCTCGGTATCGGCGGCAGCCAGGTTGATGGTATTATCGCATCGCTCCTGACAAGCGCGGGCTTCTCCTCCGCCAGCCTCTCGTTTATCTTCTTCAGTACCGGCTGGACCATAAGCGAGAGGGCCCCGTGTGCCTCGATCCTCCGAGCCTCATCGATGAACTCGACCGTAAGGGCTGCGGTCTTTAGTAGCTGAGTCATTGATGCGTAATAGCCCACGTCAGTTATAGCTTTATCGCTCTCCTAACAGAGTTCCCGGCAACTTTCCCAGAAGCCAATCTATATTTAGAGAGGTGAAGCTGCAGCTTCTCCAGTGCGTGCAGCCCTGCACGCTCATCCTCGACCTCGGCCCATCGAACCATGATCTATCCTGCCTGGCCGCAGTGCCACACCAGATAGATATAAGTAAAAGTACCCATGGTTCTTGTGCGTTATCTGTCTCGATCATCAGGATGGTTATGAGATGAGTCTGAATAAAGGAGATATTATAAAGCTGGAATATACAGGGATCGTGGACGGCAGGGTCTTCACATCCACAAGCGCAGATGTCGCGAGAGAGAACGGGATATACGACGAGAATGTGGCCTACGGCCCCAGGATCGTGATACTGGGAGCGGGCCAGATAGTTCCCGGGCTCGAGGAGGAGCTCATTGGAAAGGAGCCTGGGCATTCAGGATCTGTCGAGCTGCCGCCTGAGAAGGCATACGGCGTTCGCGATCCGAAGAAGATTGAAAGTGTGATGCTCAACAGGTTCAAGGAGGAGAAGCCATATCCGGGGATGCGCGTCTCCGTCGATGGCAAAATAGGGACAGTTACAAGGATCGTCGGGAGAAAGGCGACGATCGACTTCAACCATCCCTTCGCCGATAAGAGCGTGAGGTTCGATTACAAGATACTGGAGCGCATAGAGGACAGAGAGGAGAAGCTCAGAGCGATGATCAAGATCTTCAGCGATATCGAGCTCGAATCCAGGATCACAGACGACGTGGCTGAGATAATCGTCCCGTGGGAGATCTCCTACTTCAAGGACTGGCTCATGATAAGGCGCTGGCTCGCAGATATGGCCCTCAGGACCCTGGGGCTGAAGGAGGTCAGGTTCGTCGAGAGGCATACCCCAGAGGACAGGCTCCGTGCTGAGCTGATATCGCCTCCTGAGAAGCAGACGGAGGAGAGCGAAGGGTCAGGAGAGGGCGGCGAGACCCAGCCAGGAGCATAGAAGTTGCTCCGGCCCGAATACAAACTATGATCCCGTGCAGCAGGTGCAGCAGGCCCTCGGTGATACACCAGCGCTACTCAGGCCTCAATCTCTGCGCTGAGCACTTCGAAGAGGACATAGAGAGAAAGATCCGTGAGACGCTCAGAGCCTACCGCATATTCTCCAGAGGAGGCAGGGTGGCCGTCGCCCTCAGCGGAGGGAAGGACAGCTCTGTGCTGCTCTACACGCTGAAGAGGATATTCTCTCACCGCAAAGATATCGAGCTCGTCGCACTGATGGTAGATGAGGGCATAAGCGGCTACAGGGAGGGGACTCTCCAAACTGCCTCTGCGCTCGCGGATCGCCTCGAGGTGCCCCACATCACCCTCAGCTTCAGAGAGGAGTTCGGCATAACCACTGATGAGATCGCAAGAGAGGATCTCAGCCAGGCTCCATGCACATACTGCGGCGTCATGAGAAAGCACCTGCTGAACAAAACTGCCAGGGAGCTCAACGCTGTCGCGCTTGCCACAGGACACAACCTCGATGACGAAGCCCAGACTATCCTTCTGAACTACCTGAGGGGCGATGTCGAGAGGCTCTTCAGGCTTGTGCCGAAGAGCCCCAGGGAGGGGATGGTCTACAGGATAAAGCCCCTCAGGAGGATTCCGGAGCGGGAGGTCGCGACCTACGCGATGCTTCACGGTATATTCCCCCGCGCTCACAAATCCTGCCCGAACGTCCCCAGAGCGATGCGTCTTGAGGTCAAGAACATGTTGAACGAGTTTGAGGCGGGACATCCTGGCACGAAGTACTCGGTCCTGAGGGGATTCGACAGGATCCGCGAGCTTGCGCCCGATGCTCATGTTGAGCTCCAGCGGTGCAAGAGGTGCGGCGAGCCTGCTGGGAGCAGTATGTGCAAGACATGCCAGCTGCTCGAGGGATTCAGAGCAAAGCCTTTAAGTCATAAAAGCAAGAACTCATGCCCCGATATTCGCCTCGGTAGCTCAGCTGGTCAGAGCGAGTGACTTGTAATCACTAGGCCGCGTGTTCGAATCACGCCCGGGGCTTCTCCTGTGGGGGTTATAATGCAGAGATTGATGGCGCTGGTGCTTGTGGCCTCACTTATGCTCTCACCTGCCCTCTCAATACCTAAGGTTGTTGAGAAGGATATATCGAAGAGCGAACTCGAGGAGCTCGAGGAGCTCTTCTCCGGCAGGAAGGTAAATCAGACCACATCACAGGCCCCGCCCGCCGGAGAGACATCAGAGTATTCAGGCTACGTCTCGACAGACCGCACATCAATCAACATGATCTACAGCCCACCTTACATCGGCGATCTTGTTAACAACACGCTGTTCTCGGAGCTATCAATGCTCATGAACTTGAGCATCTCGCCTCCCTATATCTCGCTCAACCTGACAGCGCCCAGGACAGTTTACAAAATACGCCACGTGATAAGCTGAGCCGCTGTTGGCCAATTGTCGGACTGCGAAATACTGGCCTCAACCATTGCGATACTGACGGCGGATGTCTCAAGCTTGTATGACATACCAGAAAAGCATCAGGATCCCGGATGCCATCATCGGGACGAAGACCTTTGCCATCTCCATCCCAAACTCCCGGCTGCCCATGACGAACGCAATCGATAGCTTGAGCGCTGTGTTCGTTATCACTGCGAGCATTATGGCGATGACCGCGGTCTTGCTGCTGATGCTCCCTGCTGCAAGCGTCGCCATTGCAAGTACAACAGCGTCGACATCTGCCAGCCCGGAGATCACGCCTGCTGCGTAGCTTCCGGTCTCCCCCAGGGAGATGGATGCGAGCTTTGTGACAAACAGTATAAAGGCGAACAGCGCGCCGAACTTCAGCGCGGGAATCAATCTGAACGGGTCCTTGTGCGCCACAGCGCTCTCGAGCGGTGCAGCATTCTTTCTGAGAACATATGCCAGAACCACGCCGACTCCCGCCATTGCTGCGAGCTGGATCGATAGAGGCACGAGCAGCTCCATGTTGACAAGCAACACTATCAGAAATACTCGCGGATACATCGTGCAGGCTGCCAGGGTTGTGGCGAAGACAGCAGATGCCAGCGACTGGCTTCTCTCCCTCACCTCAGATGCCATGCTCATCGTGACCGCGGTGCTGGAGACTATACCCCCAAGGATTCCTGTGAGCGTGATCCCCCGATCATCTCCAAGCACTCTTATCAGAATGTAGCCCACATAGCTTATCAGACTCACAAGAACTACCATCATCCATATCCTTCTCGGATTCAGGACCTCGAGGGGATCCAGCGCCCGGTCTGGAAGGAGTGGCAGTATCACCAGCGCCACAAGCCCCATCTTGAGCGTGTCGAGCAGCTCTGTATCGCTGATCGCCTCGACGTATCTGTGGGCTGTCTTCCTGGTGGCCAGCGTCCAGGTGACGAGAACCGAGAGGGCGACCGCCAGAAGCATGCTCTCCTCGAAGCAGCAGAGCGCTCCAAGGAGAAATGTGATCGCAGCAGCGATAGCGGAGGTGAAATCGAGCCATCCTACGATCCTGGAAGCTGTGGCATACCCTATCCCCACAAGTATGAGAAAGCCGGCATATGCAGCCACGATAAACAGATCGCCGAAGATCTCTGAGAGACGGGCGGCAAGAGCGCCCAGAAGCGCTATGAGCACGAAAGTGCGGAGGCCGGCAACACCCCTGGTTTTGTCCTCTATGATTCTCCTCTGGCGCTCGATTCCTATCAGCGCTCCGATGATCATGGCCATTACGAAGGGGTAGAGGTCTGCGAACTCCATCGGATTCCAGGCCACGACTTGAGGCGTTATACAATTTCCGGTCTGATCCGCGATCACTGCATGAAGAAGCATGTGCTTCCTGCATCCCTGTGCTGCTTATGTCGAATGATCCCGGCGGATCCTCTCGCAACCATTATTACCCCATGTGTCAGAACGCACAGCATGATAGACCTCCATACGCACACGGTTTTCAGCGATGGTGAGCTCATTCCAGCCGAGCTTCTGAGACGCGCCGAGGCGATCGGGTACAAGGCCATAGCGATAACCGATCACGTCGACTTCACGAACGTTGAGCATATCGTCGGAAGCATGCTTAAAGTAAAGGAGATGGAGGATGCTTACTCTCTGAAGGTGATTACCGGGGTCGAGATAACCCACGTCCCGCCGGGAAAGATAGAGCGGCTTGTGCTCCTCTCGAGAGCCCTGGGCGCGGAGATCGTGGTGGTACATGGCGAAACCCCGGTCGAGCCGGTTGCGCCGGGAACCAACAGAGCTGCTATAGAGGCTTGCGTCGATCTGCTCGCGCACCCCGGTTTCCTCACCCTGGAAGATGCCGAGCTTGCCCGGGAGAACGATGTTGTGCTGGAGATAACATCGAGGCTGGGGCACAACATCACAAACGGACATGTTGTTCGCGTTGCAAAGAAAGCAGGCGCAAAGATGGCTGTGAACACTGACACACATGCTCCCGAAGACCTGATCACATCAAAAAGAGCGGTGGAGATAGCGATCGGCGCCGGGCTGACACCTGAGGAGGCTGTGAAACTACTGAGAGATCATCCGCTGGCCTCACAGCTGGGCCTCGAGCGCTCCGGCATCTGATGTGTTCCATGCTCAGCGCTGCCTCAGCCTCTCTATCGTCTCCTTAACAGCCTTCTGGACTATCGGGCTCTCATCGCTGATGCCTTCCAGCTGGTTGATCACCTTCGGGTCGCCTATCAGCCCCAGGGCTCTTGTCACATGATACCTGACCTTCCAGCTCGTATCGTTCAGCAGGGGAAGCAGCGGCTCGACTGCCCTCGGATCGCCGATGCTGCCGAGAGCGCACGCTGCGTTGAGCCTCACGTCCTGGCTCCTGTCATTGAGCACGCCTATGAGCGCCTCCACAGCCCCCGGATCTCCTATGTTCCCGAGGGCCCAGGCCGCGTTCCATCTCACAAGAGCGTTTGAGTCGGTCAGGGCCCTGCTCAGCGGTTCCACCGCCCTGGCGTCTTTGATCTTCCCCAGCGCCTCCGCGGCCTCTGACCTCACGCTCGCATCCACATCGAGAAGCGCATCTATCAGGGGACCAACTGCTTTCGGGTCGCCGATCTTACCGAGCGCCTCTGCTGCCCGCGCCCGGACCGTCGAGCTGTCGTCCTCGAGATCTTTTATGAACTTCTCGACCTTCTCAGCATCAGCTCTCAGCGGCATGATGACACCAGAGATCAGGATTCAGTCGATGTATTTAAGAGAAACTCTGGAGGTCGGGCCTCTCAGATGCTCATCTCGAGCCGGATGGTGCCACTCCTGTCCTGGGGCATACTTTTAAAAGCCACGGCTGGTTACCTGCAACCATGAGAGCTGTTATTATCATGATTGCACTTCTCTCGTGCTGCAGCGCAGCTGATGTGCTTCTGAATGAGGTGGAGCTCGGTCCGCCTGCGGGATCGAGCGATTGGGTTGAACTCTACAACTCCGGGAATGAGAGCGTCGTGATCGGCGGATGGTGTGTGAGGATACTGGATGGGAGCTGGATCGGCGAGATCTGTCTTCCGGATAACGCGCTGATCGAGCCGCACGGATTCTACGTCGCCCTGGGCAGGAAGGAGTGGATGCACAACAACAGCGGCGTGGTTCAGCTCATCGACGACGCCGGGAATATCGTGGATGAATCTCCTTTCCGGACGGACGCGCTCGCGAACGATATGACATGGGGTAGGTACCCGGACGGGCACGACAGAGATACAGCAGGCGACTGGGGATACATGATGGGCACGATGGGCTCTCCGAATATGATATCAGGCAAAGCATAGCCCCCACCTACCGGCCACCCAAACTGGATAGCCATCGCCGCCGAGGTGAATCCTCTTTTTAATTATGCTTTAAAAATGATGGGCGAGGGTCGCATCAGACCTTCGCCGGCTTCTCCAGAAGCCTTCTCTTCACCAGCAGATCGCCCGAACGCGCATGCGGCTTTCTCGATACAGTGTCCCCGGACTTCTCCAGCTCTCTCGCCTCGTCCGCGAGCCTGGCAGCTGCGCGTATGACCTCATGCCCTGCGGCTGCCGCAAGGGCGATGGCCTCGAGCTCCTTGAGCCTGAAGCATGCCTGCGCGTCTATCGATGCTGCTGTCTGGGCCATGTAGAGCGCGGCAATCGCCTTCGCCCTCGCATATGGGTTTGCGAAATCCATGCGCTCGGCGCAGAGCTCAGGCGTGGCGAGTATGTGCGGGAGCTGTGGAGATCCAGCGGCAACAGATGCGATCGCCCTGTCGATCTCCTCCTGGACGAGCCTGACCGCCCCGCATATGCTGAGCACCTTGAGCGCATCTGCATTGAATATCGCCATCTCAGCAGGATCCAAAAACTCGCGCTTCGCTCCTATGAGCGGATCCATGGGGAGGATTATGTACCCGAAGCCCTCTGCCTCCATGGCATCCCTGGATTCCTTCTTCGTCGGGCCGTCGGATACTACGATAAGCGGGATCCCCTTCAGCATGTTTCTTGCAGCAGTAGGCCCGGGCGTCGCAGCGTTCGGGCTGACGACAACGATAATCTGTGGGCCCCAGGCTCGCATATCCTCGGCCAGCCGCTCGCCCTCGCTCTTGGACATCTTAGGCCCATGAGAGACAACCTTGGTCTCGATCTCCGTCCTCTCCGCGATCTCATCCAGCGCAAGATCGACAACAAGAGAAGACGCGATATTTCCGAGCTTGATAAAACCGATCTTGAACATGCTGATCTGGAAGGTAAGAGGTGGAGTATTAAATTTGCGATCGATCGGAAAAGGATCGGTGGGCCAGTGGATGAGCTGTCAGGAATCAGTATTCACTGACTGATGACATCCACAGAATCGCATGCATCTGAACTCCATGGTTAGATGCCCACAGGCTCATGGTTCCGGCTTTGCAGGAGCACTTTTCCATCCAGCAGAAGCTGCAGCGCTCGAACGAGCTATCTCAAGAAGCTCCAGGTATGAGAGTCTGATCGGCCTGCCAACTCCAACGCTGGAGATTATCTCGAGGACTCGCGCTTTATCGGCCGGGCTCTCTTGATCTGCAGATATCTCCGCCTCCACAAATCTTCCAAGCCCATCGACATCGTCCAGCGCCACGATCGCATCGCCAAGCCTGTACTTGGATCTCCGCTTTCTGACGACAGCGAATCTGGAGAAACCGAGTGATTCGAGCAGCCTCTCAGAAGCCGTTGCATCATCAACCCTTACGGTAAGCTCCAGCCTCGTCTTCGTTGCAGGATCAAGCTTAGGCCCCTTGTACGTGAGGTAGACGCCATCATCTTTAATCCGCAGGCGCAGCGCCTCATCGGTGGATGCGAAATCGCGAACAGGGGAGCGGAAATAGATGTCCTCATGATTCTCCACCCCAATCAGAATCCCGCCCATCCGCAGGATCCTATCCTCCGCATCCTCCGGCGCCCTGGCCTTGGCCTCAACCTCTATCAAGAGCTCCTCCTTATAACAACCGTCGCTCTATCGAGCCTGAGAACATCGACTGCCTCTCCCCTGGAGAGAGTCTCCCTCACGATCTCGATCATATCTGGCGTGATCTCTGCTCCGCATATATCGATCTGCCCAGATGCAAGCCCCTTCTCCACCTCCGCCGGGTCCATCGAGGAGAGCTTCCGGATGATCTCGCCGGCCTGCCCCTTGTACCTCGGGCCTATCAGACGCATCACAGGCTTCACAGCGACCGCCCTGCTCTCGATCTCAGGCTGCCCTTTCCTGAGCTGTACCGGAGCGTTCGCCACCCCTCTCAGATCAAACGTCTCAAGATCCATATCAGTGTAGATCTCTATGCCCGGCAGCGGCGCGTTCAGCGCCATTCCCCTCTCTGCCTTGTAGCGCCGTATAGCCGCTGCTATCTCTCTTATCATAGCGCCCTCTGGAGATGCGTACCCCTCGAGCGACGGCCAGCTCTGGGTGTGGACGCTCTTTCCTGTGAGAGAGCTGTAGATCTCCTCGGTGATGAACGGTATGAACGGGGCCATGAGCCTGCAGAGAACATCAAGCACCCTGTAGAGCGTCGCCTGTGCAGCCCTCCTCTCCAGAGAGTCAGGACCGTACAGCCTGGACTTCACGATCTCTATGTAATCGTCGGCCAGGACCTCCCACGTGAAGGCGCGTATGGCTCTGAACGCCTCGTCGAACTGGAATGCCTCCATCGAGCCTGTCACCTTTGAGACTAGCGCGCCGAGCTCGCCGAGCAGCCAGCGATCGATCTGCGTAAGGGGTGCGTCTGTGTCGGAAGCGAACGGAGCCGCAAACCTGTAGATCGACCAGAGCTTCTGCTGGAACCTGCTCGCTGCCACTATCTCCTTCCACTGGAACATCACATCAGAGCCAGGAGAGCCGCCGAGGGCAGCCCACTGCCTGAGAGCATCGGCTCCGTTCCTCTCGAATACCTCTTCTGGTATGACGAAGTTGTTCAGCGACTTCGACATCTTCCTGCCGTCCTCGCCGAGAACCATCCCGTTGATCAGTATCGTATCCCATGGCTTCACGCCGACGAGCGCCATGGAGCGGAGTATAGTGTAGAATGCCCATGTCCTGATTATATCATGGCCCTGCGGCCTTAGCTGCGCCGGGTATCGCGGATCCTGGCGGCTGAGCCAGCCTGTGACGTGCAGCGCGGATATAGAGCTGTCCATCCATGTGTCAAGAACGTCCTCCTCTGGCTCGAACTCTTTCGACCCGCATCTGCAGCTCACCGGAGGCTGTGTCTTTGTGGGATCCAGGGGAAGCCACTCCTCCCTCGCGACCATGACCTCCCCGCACCTCTTGCAGTACCACGCAGGTATCGGCGTTGCGAAAACCCTCTGCCTTGAGATGCACCAGTCCCACTCCATGGTTCCTGTCCAGTTCTTGAGCCTGAGCTTCATGTGCTCCGGAACCCACTCGATCTCATCCGCGGTTTTGATGATCACATCTGGATATATGCGCACGAACCACTGCCTCTCAGATAGAATCTCTATCGGGGTCTTGCACCTCCAGCAGAGCCCGACGTTCTGCTCGAGAGGCTCCTGTCTGTAGATTATACCCCTTGAGATCATCTCATCCACTATCGCATTCTTCGCCTCGCTGATGCCCAATCCCTTGAACTTACCGGCGATCTCTGTCAGCTTGCCCTCTCTGTCTATCGCCTGCCTGAGCGGGAGGTTGTGCTCGACCCACCAGCGAACATCCTGCTTGTCGCCGAAGGTGCAGATCATGACCACGCCTGTGCCGAATGAGGGATCCACAGCAGGATCTGAAAGGACAGGAACATCGTAATCGAAGAGCGGAACCCTCACACTCTTTCCAACGAATCTGATATGACGATCGTCGTTAGGATTGACAGCGACCGCGACGCATGCCGGCAGAAGCTCGGGTCTGGTTGTCGCGATCTCGAGTGCGCCATCATCTGATTCGAAGCGCATGTAGTTCAGCGTGGTCGTTCTGGCCTCGTACTCGACCTCTGCAAATGCTATGGCTGTGGCGCACCTCGGGCACCAGTTCACTGGATGGTCCTCTCTGTATATCATCCCCTTGTTGTACATCTGCACAAAAGATCGCTGAGTCTTCACATAGTACTCAGGCTTCATCGTGATGTACTCGTTGGACCAGTCTGTGGATATCCCGAGACGCGTGATCGTGCGGCGCATCCTCTCTATCGCCTGAGCGGTCATCTCCTCGCAGAGCCTGCGGAACTCCTCCCTTGGAACCTGGTTCTTTGTTATGTGGTACGTCTCCTCTACCTTGACCTCTGTCGGGAGACCATGACAGTCCCATCCCTGGGGAAACATGACGTTGTAGCCTCGCATCCGCTTGTACCTGGCCACGAAGTCGATGTAGCACCAGTTGAGGGCGTTCCCAATATGGAAGTTCCCGGTGGGATATGGTGGGGGCGTATCGATTATGTACTGCGGCTTCTCCGATCCCCAGTCGAAGTAATAGACGGATGGATCCCACCTCTCAATCCACTTCTCCTCTACCTCTTTGAAGTTGTACTCCTTGGAGATCTCGCTCATCGGGATAGCTCCTGATACTTCTCCCCTTACAGGGATGTACGGAGGGATGAACACAACGTTAATAGGATTATCGGTATACTTCATATGATGCACCTCCTGATATACCACGCAAACCAGTGCGATCCGAAGAAATGCACGGGAAGAAAGCTGGCGCGGTTCGGAATTGCAAGACTCACCCACAGGATCAGCGATCTCAGAGGCTACCTGGTTCTCAGCCCGTTTTCCGAGCGGGCTTTATCTCCCGCAGATAGGACTCTCGTAAGAGGGCTTGCAGCGCTTGATTGCAGCTGGGCGGAGGCCGAGAGGGTCTTCGAGAGGATACATGCAAACACAAGAGCCCTGCCGTTTCTCCTTGCCGCCAACCCTGTGAACTTTGGCAAGCCATTCAAGCTGTCAACCGCGGAGGCGCTCGCTGCTGCTCTCTTCATTCTGGGCGAGAGGGAGCAGGCAGAGCTTGTGCTCTCGAAGTTCTCCTGGGGGCACACATTCCTCGAGCTCAACAGAGAGCCTCTCGAGGAGTACGCAGCCGCAGAGGACAGCGCTGAGATCGTGAGGATACAGAGCGAGTACATCTGAATGTAGGAACCAGCGCGCTGGAGTTCTGCGAAGCAAAGCACAAAACAGATCCGCTCTCAGCAACCTGATGGCCGGCTCCAGGAGCATTGGTTTCTCCCTCTGATCAGGCGATGAATGAGATCAACAGCGATGGCACAACGTGCCAACCATATAAGAGATCCTGTAATAAGAGATCGTGTAATCGCGCCTTCAGTATCAAGTAATTGATACCTTTTAGGGCTTCAGTCTCAATTGGATCAACCAAAATTCAAGCGCAAGAACAGCTGTGACCAGGATCGCGAGCTCGACAAAAACCAACTTGCATCGACGTCCTAAGGGCGCTCGAGAGTATTAAGATAGTATAAAAAAATAGTTTTGCTGTTTACTCTATCTTGACCTCCTTGCCCTTCCGCTTCTCCTTCTTCTCGAGCGTCAGGGTGAGCACGCCGTTGTTGTAGGTGGCCTTCGCGCTGTCCGGATCAACAGGGCGCTCCAGCTGGATCATCTTGTAGAACCTCTTCTCGTCATCCGTCCTGATCTCGACGCTGTCCTCGGCGACATCAAGCTTGACATTGGACTTGTCCACGCCCGGCAGCTCCACGAAGATCTTGTAGCTGTCCTTCTCCTCCATTATATCGACAAGAGGCTCGCGTCCTATGCTGGCCTCGATGCCGCGATAAGATGGCCTGATGTTGCCGAACTCCCTGAAGATCGGCTCCTTCCCTGGCTCGACCACGTAGCTGAAGCCGTACACAAACGGCCCGTACCTTCTGACCTTGCCCTCAGGAGTCTCCTCCTCCCGGACGAGCTCCCTGAACTCCTTCGGCATCTCGGTCTCAAACCTCTTTACCATCTCCTCGAAGGGGGACAGGAACCAGTCCTCCTCAAAGCGCTCCTTTCGCTCGAACGGGAATCCTCTCATGAAGCTCTCGAATATATCAAAGATCGATGGATACCTTCTCCTCCACATTCTTTTCACCTCAGTATGTTATAGTTTTGAGGTACTATAAATATTTTTCTGTAAAACAGGCACACGCTGATTCATGTCAAATAATTTTGCTTTGTTTCATGTGTGCAGCATGCATGTTCACAGAGTAAATTCGCGAAGATGCCTGCTTGGTCATGGTCCTGGTTCGCAGAGCAATCCAGCGAAAACAGATGACCGATTACCACAGACACACTGAGTTGTCTGCGAGGAATCAACTGCATAAAACCTCACAAACCATTCGATGTCACATGCTTGATCCCAAATGCTATTCACGACCCCATCGCAGATCCTGACTGCGAGGGTACGCGAGTATATACCGGACGCAGGAAACAGCACATATGATGACAGAAGATGCAAAGAGCTCCAGGCTGAACAATCCCGATGTCTCCTACGTCGAAGCTAGATGGTGGGAGTCCGCTGAGGATCACAAATTTGCGCTGGAGGTTTTGCAGTTACCGCTCAGGCGGAATATACTGAGGTTCATGGGTCTGATTGCCAGGAGCAGAGAGGAGATCGAAAAAGAATTTGGATTAAACGCAGATCAGGCCACGTACCATCTCGCGATGCTTGAAAAAGCTCTGGTTGTTGAGCAAGTTGGGAACGGCTACAGGCCCACGGCTACCGGCAAACTCTACCTGGAAAAGGTGGATGCCCGATTGAGACAATAAATCTAAAGAAAGGCCAGCCTCAACCGAGAACGTGACATCCCTGAAGGGGGTATCCTGCCCTTGTGACATCCTCCCTTCCTCTGAAGTGGGTCTTCTGCCTGATTTCCTATAATCACGAGCTGAGGTCACACGTCCATCGGCGTGGACCCTGAAATCTCCCCTGCCAGGGATCTTGACATCATCTCCCTGGCCTCATCAAGGCTCGATGTGTTCGCTAGGACCCACATGAGCTTGACCAGGGCCACCTCAGGGAGCATGTCCTCCGCCTCAATTGCGCCTGCAGCCAGCATATCCCTCCCCGTGTCGTAGACCCTGTCGCATATCCTCCCCCTGAGGCACTGGGACGCCACAACCACGGGTATGCCATTTTCTGTGGCTTTTTTGATTGATGGGATCCAGTCCGATGCGACATGTCCCAGACCTGTACCCTCGATGACTATCCCCCTGTAGCCTGATTCTATGAGGTGATCGAATATCTCTGGATCCGCGCCCGGGAAGTACTTTATCAGGGCGCACCTCGGCTCGAGATTGTCGAACATCTGGAGCTCACACTCACCACGCTTTCTGTAATCAGAGAACGTCTCTATCCTTCGTGTGGAGTAATCGACCCTGCCGATCGGGGGTTGGTTGACTGACTGGAACGCATCCCTTCTCGAAGTATGCATCTTGCGAACCCTGGTGCCCCTATGAATTAAACAGCAATCATCGCTGGTGCTTCCGTGCATGACAACGCAGACCTCTGCGATATCGCTCACCGCGACTGTTGAGGCGCAGATCGCGTTCATCGCCGCATCGCTGCTTGGCCTGTCCGAGCTCCTCTGCGAGCCGACGAGAACCACAGGCACCGGCGTTCTGAGCATGAATGAGAGGGCAGCTGCCGTGTACGTCATTGTGTCTGTGCCATGGGTTATCACAACTCCAGCCGCGCCATTTCTGATCTCCTCAGCGACAGCCCTTGCGAGCTCGATCCAGTACTCCGCGCGCATGTTCTCGCTGAGTATTGTGTAAAGAACTCTTGCGCGGTACCGTGCGATCTCCCCCAGCTCCGGTATCGCTGAGATTATCTCCTCAGCAGAGAACTGGCTTGTCACAGCCCCGGTCCTGTAATCGACCTTGCTGGCTATCGTGCCGCCCGTTGAAATAATCGAGACCAGAGGCAGGTCCTCGCGCATCCGTATCTGCTCAGGCGGCTTCTCCTTCTTTCGCGGCTTTTCGAGAACCTCTATCCTGTCAGCAATGAGCCCGATGTTGTAGCCGTTGCTGAGCTTTATAACGACATGATCGCTGCGCGAGGGCATCAGTATCCCCTCGTATCTCATGTCTCCCTTTATCACAGCCACCCTGTCTCCAAGCTCCATGGACGCACCTCAAAGCGTTTTTGCAAACTCCAGCGCCGCTCTCAGATCGAGCATGCCGGTGTATATTGCGGTGCCTATCACAGCGCCTGCCGCGCCTGCCCCGCTGAGAAGCCTCAGGTCCTGGAGGGAGCTGACACCCCCTGCTGCTATCACCGGTATGCTAACCGCCTCGACCAGCTCCCTGGTCGGTTCAGGATCGACACCGCGCTGCTGACCCTCTGTATCTATGTTCGTAAAAAGAATCGAGCCCGCACCGAAGCTCTCGAAGACTATGCCGAGCTCGATCGCATCGAACTCAAGCGTCCTCTGCCAGCCCTCCGATGTCACCCGCCCGTTCCTCACATCCAGGGCAACCATGATGCGATCCGGGCCGTACTCGTCTGAAAGACGCATAACGACTGGAGGATCTCTGAGAGCCATAGTGCCCAGTATGACTCGATCCACACCTGTATCCAGGATCTCTCCGACATCGGAGCGGCTCCGTATCCCACCACCGACCTGGACAAATACGTCGAGCTCCTCGACGATTCTTTTAAGTATCGGCGCGTTCAGCCTGACGCCCTCTATTGCGCCGTCTAGATCTATGATGTGCAGGTGGTCAGCGCCCATCTCCACCCATCTGAGCGCCTGACCCAGAGGATCGTCCAGCGAGACGACCTCGCTGCCAGGAACCCCCTGGACGAGCTGGACGCATCTCCCGCCGCGCAGGTCCACTGCAGGAAATACATCAAACGACATGATGGCACATGAGTAAAAGCTGCAGTGATATAACACTTGGCCTGAGGAAGCTGTGACACTGGCCGCTCCGAAAATGTACCGGCTCGTGCATTCATGTAACCAACCGCAGAGAGGGGGAGAAGTCATCATTTATGCAGCTGGACAGCCAGGTTCAAACCTGCGGTACGATTTCAAGCCGCATCTGACCTGGCTAAGTGAACGCTCCCCGCCCTGAAGGGGGGGCTTCCCGTGCGCCCCCCAGAAGATAAAGCATTTAGGCCAGATCACGTTCAGGGGATGGGTGATAGATTGGAGAATAGCATCGTGAAGGATATCAGGCTCGCGGAAGCGGGCGAGAGATGGATCGAGTGGGCAAGAAGGCGCATGCCTGTACTTCAGCTCATAAAGGAGGAGTTTGAGAGGGAGAGGCCACTTGGAGGCATAAGGATAGTTGCATGTCTGCATGTGACAGTAGAGACGGCCAACCTGATAGAGACGCTGCGCGCAGGGGGCGCCGAGATCGCTCTCACAGGATCGAACCCGCTGAGCACCCAGGATGATGTTGCAGCTGCTCTCGCTTCTCGGGGCATACACGTCTACGCATTTCGCGGCGAGAACGAGAGGGAGTACTACGAGTGCATAGAGCACGCCCTCGAGCTCCGCCCCAATGTGACGCTCGATGACGGCGCCGACACGATAGCGGTCGTGCACAAAAGCCACCGCGAGCTTCTGCCTGACATACTCGGAGGGTGCGAGGAGACCACGACAGGGGTCATGAGGCTCAGGGCGATGGCTGAAGATGGCGCTCTGGCTTACCCTGTGATAGCGGTGAACGACGCCGAGACGAAGATGATGTTCGACAACAGATACGGCACGGGGCAGTCGACAGTTCACGGGATAATGAACGCGACGAACTTTCTCTTCGCCGGAAAGACCGTGGTCGTCGCAGGCTACGGCTGGTGCGGCCGTGGGTTCGCGATGCGTGCTAGGGGCATGGGGGCGAACGTCATCGTTGTTGAGACCGAGCCGAGAAAGGCGCTCGAGGCTGCGATGGACGGCTACAGGGTCATGTCAATGCGATCGGCAGCGCCGCTGGGAGATCTCTTCGTGACGCTCACAGGAGACATAAATGTGATAAGAAGGGAGCACTTCGAGCTCATGAAGGATCAGGCGATACTGGCGAACAGCGGCCACTTCAATGTCGAGATCGACATACCCGGACTGGAGAGCATGGCTGTCTCCACTGACGAGATCCAGCCCAACGTTAAAGAGTACGTCATGCGCGATGGGCGCAGGATATACCTGCTCGCAGAGGGCAGGCTGATCAACCTGGCAGCTGCGTACGGCCATCCCCCGGAGGTCATGGACATGTCGTTCGCAAATCAGGCGCTTTCGGTGAGATACATCGTCGAGAACGGCAGGAGGCTTGAGAGGAAGGTCTATTCCGTCCCGGTCGAGATCGACAGGAGGGTGGCAGAGCTCAAGCTGAAGGCGATGGGGATAGAGATCGAGAGGCTGACTCCAGAGCAGGACAGGTACCTGCACAGCTGGCAGATGGGGACATGAGCATGGACATAACCAGAGACAGCATTGAGAGTTATCTCAAAAGCATATTCGGAGAGGGTGCCAGGCTCTCGTCCATACGAAAGCTGGGGGAGACAATCCCGACCACGGGGGATGTGAAGGGCTTCGGGTACGGCAGCCCGCTGCTGATCGAGTATCTGCTTGACGACAGGAAGGAGTACCTTGTGCTCTCGACCATGAGGGTTCAGCACGGCTTCGGGCACGATCATTTCTCGGACAGGGCACAGGTCATGCTCTGGCAGCACTCAGCATTCAACAAGCTTCCAAGGCATGTGAGATCGATAGATGTGGGGTATTTCACCACATCCGGGGAGATGAGATCCTGTGGCGATGCGCATGAGTTCTTTCTTGTGATGGAGAAAATCGAGGGGAAGGAGTACTTCTTCGATCTGGAGCGGGTCAAGGAGAGCGGGGCCACAGATCTCGACAGAGCGCGAGCTTCTGCGCTCGCGGATTATCTTGCTGATATACACAGCGTGAAGCACAGCTGCCCGCCGCTTTACAGGCGCAAGATCAGGGACACGATCGGCCACGGTGAGGGGATCATGGGCATTCTCGATGATTATCCGGACGCTCCCGAGTTCCTCGAGCGCGGCGAGCTCTGCGAGATCGAGAAGAGGTGTGTGGAGTGGCGCTGGAGGCTCAGATCAATGACCCACAGGCTCTGCCAGGTCCACGGCGATTTCCATCCGTGGAATGTGATGTTCAGGGAGTGCAGCGATTTCTCTGTGCTTGACAGGAGCAGGGGTGAGTGGGGCGAGGCAGCTGACGACCTGAGCGCGATGTCTATGAACTACATATTCTACTCAGTTCAGAAGGAGATGAGGCTTGCAGGAGGTCTCAGGGAGCTGTTCGAGATCTTCTTTGAGAGGTATTTGGAGAGGACCGGTGATGAGGAGGTTCTAGACGTGATAGCGCCGTTCTTCGCGTTCAGAGCTGTTGTTGTGGCCAGCCCAACCTGGTACCCCCTGCTCTCGTATGATGTCAGGAGGGTTCTCTTCAACTTCCTGGAGAACGTTCTGGACGATGATTCGTTCGATTACAGGAATGTGAACAAGTATCTGACGTAGATGGCAAAGCTCTACGCATTCGAGCTCTCCGGAGAGCATCCGACGGTGCCGAGGAGCGAGGCGCTTTCGCTCCTCAGAATTCATGCTGTGTCCTTCAGAGAGGTGGCCGGAACAGAGCGCTGTCTGCTTGTGGAAGCTGATGGTCTCGATCATAGAATCCTGGAGCGCAGGCTAGCGATGAGCCACAGGATCCTCGAGGTCCTCAAAGTATGTGATGCCTGCCCTGAAAGCATTGAGCAGGCGCTCCGCTCTCTTGATCTCCCAAGGCTGAGCTACAGAATCCGGGCCAGCCGTCTCGGAGAGGGGATCAAAAGCCACGATCTCGAGCGCATGGCTGGAAGGGTGCTCCACGCAATGGGCTACAAGGCAGATCTTGAGAATCCTGAGATGGATATCCGCGCGATCATATCCAGCAATAAAGTTGTATTCGGATACGAGATAGCAACGCCTGACAGGAGTGGATTTGAGAGGCGCAGACCGCATCTGAAGCCGTTCTTCTACCCGGGGGTTCTGATGCCGAGAATGGCGAGGGCTCTGGTCAATATCTCAATGGTAAGGCCTGGAGAGATGCTTCTCGATCCGTTCTCCGGAACGGCCGGAATTCTGGTTGAAGCATGTCTCATAGGTGTGAGAGGCATGGGCGTGGACGTGCAGGAGAAGCTGAACAGGGGCGCCAGGGCGAACCTGGAGGGCATGGAGGCAGATCTGATACTCGGGGATGCCATGTCTCTGCCATTAAAAAATTCTTCAGTTGACGCCGTTGTCACCGATACGCCCTATGGCAGATCCGCGGTGATAAAGGCGCGATCGAAGGACGAGATTCTGTCGAGGAGCTTCGAGGAGATTCACCGGGTTCTTAAAGCTGGAAGGCGTGCAGTGATCATCACAGACAGCCCCGCAGAGGAGCTGCTGAGCTCTAAGGGTTTCAGGATAGCCGAGCTGCACAGCGACAGGGTCCACAGGAGTCTGACCAGATACATTCACGTCTGTGAGAGACCTGTGGACTTTTGAAATACGGGCTACATATTAATACATGGATTCTAAATCACAACTCGGCATTTTAAGGGGTTCGGCATGACGGTATGCGACGACTTCGATCTTGCAGAGGATCTGCTCAAGGGCTTTACCAGATCTGCGATACGGACCAAGGTCCTTCTCTCGCTCAAGGATGGCGAGCTGACCGCAGCAGATCTTGAGAGATCGCTGGGAACCAGGGCATCGACAATACTGCATGCGGTCAAGGATATGATCGAGGGAGGTACGGTTGCCAGGACCTTCAGGGGATACAGGCTCACAAACCTGGGTCGCATTCAGGCATTGATGCTGAGCAGGCTTTTAAGCGCGATTGCCGTGCTGGAGAGCCACAAGGATTTCTGGATGAAACATGACATCAGCGCGATTCCCGATGATCTCCTTGTCGACATAGGCCTCCTCAGAGATGGCGAAATAGTCAGCGGAGATCCGGCCGCGATACTCAGGACGCAGCAGATATTCGTATCACAGCTCATCTCCTCTAGGAGCATATACGGCGTATCGCCCATCATAATCCCGGAGTATCCGAAAGCGATAGACACTGCTGTGAAGAACGGGGCGCACGTGGAGCTTGTTCTCACAGCTCCGATCGTGGAGATCGTCGTGAGAGATTACAGGGACATACTGGAGAATCTTCTCACAAAGGAGAACTTCGAGCTGTACAGGCTCGATGCTGATGTCAGAGCTGCGTTTACGGTCATCGACTCCTCGCTCTCTCTCGGCCTCTTCAGGCTCGATGGTGGATATGATATCGGCCAGGACCTGATATGCACGAGCCCTGGGGCCAGAGAATGGGGGATGAGGCTATTCGTGCACCACAAGAAAAGGGCGAAAAGAGTCACTTCTATATAAAGAGACATATGTGCTTCTATACCATCTGCTCTTATGGGCAACCTGGAGGATGTGCAAGTGTTATGGCCGCATAATCCAGCATAGCTGGGACGTTGTTTTTACAGAGAATCTATCAACAAGAGCGATCTCGTGCGCAATATTAACATGGAGGGGCGGGCAGATCCCGCCTCGCGGCTCATACCAGGCCAGCGCGCTGGAGCCTCAGCAGGGCTGTTGTGTCCAGCTTCTCTCCCTTCTTGAACTGATTCAGGATCTCCTCGGCCTCGCGCTTTGCAGCTTCCTTCGCGCGATCCTCTCTGGCGTCGCGGCTCTTCTTCTTGAGGCCCATAATGATCTTATCAAAATCGCGGATCTCCCTCTGAGTCCTTATGAACTCCCTGTGCTGCTCATCAGCCGCCTCCTGAGCCTTTATGAACTCGCGGTGCGCAGCATCCGCCTCAGCCCTCTTCTGATCCGCCTCTTTGAATGTGGCAATCATCTTGTCGTGATACTCCTGGGCCAGCTCAGCGTACCTGGTGACGTCCTCGTGATGCTTTGAGGCCTGCTCGCGCAGCGCCTGCGCCTCCTCAAGCAGCTTCTTAAGCTCCTCGTTCTTCTCGAGCTGCTCCTTCCGGAGCTTGAACTCGTTGTGGAGCATCGCGATCCTCTCGACGAGCTGCTTCTCCTTATCCGGGCTCAGCACCTCGGTCTGCTGCCTGAACTCCAGATGGTCTATCTCCCTGCGAAGCTCGCGGATCGATCTGTCCCCGGAGAGGTTGTACTTCTTCCGGATCTCGTCGATCTTCGCGTAGATCTGGTTCGTCTTCTCGTTCAGCTCATCGCGAAGCTTCTTCGACTCTGCGACCTTGGTGTTGTACTCGTCGCGAAGCTTCTTGAGCTCCTGTGCCTTCTCTATAAGCTCCTTCGTCTCCTTGTTCAGCTCGTTCCTTTTCGCAGCCCACCTGCTGGCCTCAGCATTCAGCTGGCTGCGCTTCTCCTTGAAGATAAGCGACTCCTGTTTGAGCTTGGCCTTCTTCTCTTCCAGTTCTGCAAGCATCCCCCTTTTTTCCTCCTTTTCCAGCACATGGCTGGGGTTCTGCCTGGGCTCGCTGCCCAGCACGCCCGTGGGCGTATCTCCTCCTCTGTACATTATGGGGTTCCCTCGACAGCAAATCAGCAGGGTCCTACACGTCAGATATCAACAAACAAGTGCGATCGCAAGTGCGATGGCGCCATTGTGCCGCATGCGTTCTCCACCAAAAGACATCCCTGTTGCGGACCATGCCGGTCGACTACTGTCCAAGCGTCAGATATCTTTAACGTATTAATCTTTTGGTAGCATCTTCGGGACCTGTCCGAATAAGATAAAAGCCAGAGCTGAGTATAGGGTTAATTCACTGAAAGAGAGTTTATGCCAGATAGACTACAACGCTTCCAGGAACACGCTCATCGCAGGGGCGGAACAGCCCGTAGCGCCCATAGATCTAAAACCTGTACATCATTGATGCAGTTTTGGCGATGAATTGGGAAGCGGCGCCCCTAAGGGCGCGGCAGTTCACTGATTTCATATCTGTCTTTGTTTGGGTTGACCAGGAGCTCCTCTGCGATCTTCCTGGCCACAGCCTCCGGATCATCTCCAGTTATGTAGAGCTTCCAGATATTGGCCCGCTGCACAGATCGTATCATCCTCAGACCCAATCGCTTCACCAGACGGTCTCTTATCGATATGGCCTCACCGTCCTCGATCCAGAGGCTCACCTTCACAGGAACATAGCCGTTGCTCAGCTCCAGCGAGTCCACTGAGACCGCGAAGTTCTCCTTGTTCTCATTTACCAGCTCTCTGGTGAGCTGTTTTATCAGAGAGTCGGTATCGCTCACGTCTTCAGCCTCTATGCTCAGGAGCCTTTCGCGCTTGACATCCCTGACGATTCCCTGGTAGCCCATGCGCCTCAGGAGCGTGTTCTTCACAGTGGCAGCCTCTGCATCTGGTATCTTGAGCCATACTCTCAGATTGATGATCATAATCGCCTCTCCTCTATGTATCTCCTCATCGATTCGAAGATGATCCTTCCAGGGCCATATCCCTGAACCCTGGGGTGCTTCCACGGGAGCTGCCATGCGAAGAATGCCCTCTCCGGATGCGGCATCATCCCCAGGACGTTGCCCTCTGGGTTGCATATGCCTGCGATGTTCTCCGTGGATCCGTTCACATTCACGGGAAACTCGTTGATGATCTCTCCTCGCTCGCTGCAGTACCTGAAAACGACCTGGCCATCATCGATGAGCCTTTCGATGACCCTTTTATCCGCGGAAACAAGGTTCCCCTCTGCATGTGCGATCGGTATGCTCAGGATCTCCCCTCTTCTCAGAATGTAAGAGCCACTGCATCTCTTCTCCTCAGCATCATGCCTGAGCATCGTCCAGGCGCAGTAGTAGCCACGACGCACGATCTCTCCCCCTCGGATCATGACGTTCTGCGCAAGCGCCAGCCTCACCCCATCCCCGAAGGGAAGTATTCCTGACTCCACAAGTATCTGGAAGCCGTTGCATATCCCTATGATCGGCTTTCCATTCGCAGCCTCCTCCCTCAGCGTGGCCATGACAGGCTCCTTGGATGCTATAACACCAGCGCGCACCCTGTCCTGGTATGAGAAGCCCCCTGGTATCACATACCCATCGAACTCGCAGAGCTCCTGCTCAGGCCGGTTCCATCTGAAGATCTCCCCCTCCATCCCGCACTCTTTTACAGCTACAAGCGTCTCATGCTCGCAGTTCGTGCCCGGGAACTGTATCACAGCGATCCTCATCTCATCGCCTCCCTCAGGCCAGAGCTCCAGGCATCTCTTGCATCCTCGGGATCGAGCCTCACAATCATCTTCCCCTTCCTCTCGATCTCGATGCCGCCGGTCGATACTCTGCCAAGTCTTACTGGATTGAGATTGTAGCTCCTGGCGATGCTTGCGAACTCCTGCTCCGCTCCATCCACAACCTCGACTATGAATCCTGAAGACTCCGAGAAGAGGAGCCTGTCAGGTCGCATATCGCCCAGATCTGATATGTCGATGGAGATTCCATGATCGGAGAGCATGCACATCTCAGCCGCTGTTATCGCCATCCCGCCGTTCGATATGTCGTGAGCCGCCCGCAGTATCTCACGATCAATGGCATCTATGACCATGTAGATCATGGATCTCTCCAGCGGGAATCTGACAACAGGCACGTTCGCCCCTGTGACGCCCCAGATGACCCTATAGTACTCGGAGCCTCCGAGCTCATCGAACCTGGGGCCGAGAAGGTACACCCCATCACCTGCATCCTTCAACGACATCGTGATGGCCTTGCTGATATCTTTCATTATCCCAACACATGCGATGACAGGAGACGGGTCCACAGCTCCCTCAGGGGACTCGTTGTAGAAGCTCACGTTCCCTGAGACTATGGGGACAGGCTGGTCTGGATAACCCTTGAGCCAGAGGTTCTTGGCAGCATCAGCGAGACCACGAACCGATTCCCTGAACTCCCAGAAGGCTTCGGGCTTCTCCGGGTTGCCGAAGTTCAGGCAGTCTGTGAGCGTCGATGGGGTCGCGCCTATGGCGGCGACGTTCCTCATAGCCTCAGCGACGGCCGTAGCCCCTCCCCAGTAAGGACTTATCCTTCCATAAAACGGATTTGAGTCAACAGAGAGCGCGATCCCGAAATCCTTCCCCCTGATCGGGGCAAGGAGGCCTGCATCAGCCTCACCAGGCCGAATCACGGTATTTCCCTGAACCTCTGTATCGTAATACCTGTAGATATGCTCCCTGGAGGCGATGTTGGGGGAAGAGAGCAGGTCAAGCATCACCTTGTTGAGATCCTCAGGCATTCTCACATCAGGCTCGAGGAGGTTTCTGATCCTGGGCCGCCACGCCCTCTCGTATCTTATCCCTCCGGTCAGATGCTTTATGGGGACGTTCACAACCTCCTCGCCCCTGTGGCGGACTATGTATCTGTCGTGAGTCGTCATCCTGCCTATCACGCTCGCCCTCGCGCCCTCGTAGACGTTCGGCAGGTCCCAGTCCTCGTTGTATATCCTGAGAATCCTCTCGCGGAGCTCGGCAGGAGCTATTATCAGAAACCTCTCCTGCGTCTCGGCTATGCACAGAACCTCGGGCGGAAACTCGCCAGCGACGTGGAGCATGTCGAGATCGATCTCCATGCCGTAGCCACCGGCTGCCCCCATCTCTGAGGATGCACAGGTGAGACCTCCGCCGCCCAGATCCTTGAAACCTATCTCGACGCCCTCCTCGCGCACGAGCCTGAAGAGATCCTCGTTGGCCTTGAAGAGAACGTTCTTCAGGAACGGATCCGGGATCTGGACCGCGCCGCGGTTCGCCTCCTCCTCTTCCTCCCTGAGCGTGTCGGATGCGAAGACGACGCCACCGAAACCTGAGGAGTCGGTTGGCTTTCCAACCAGGATGACATCGTAGTTCCTTTCGCCAGAACCTGGAGGCGCGCGCGACCTTATGATCTCATCCCTTCTCACCACACCGATCGCAACCACATTGACAAGACAGTTGTAGTCGAAGCACCTGCTGAAAACGACATCCCCAGCGATGACCGGCACACCCAGGGCATTCCCGTACTGCCAGATCCCATCAACCACGCCCTCTGCGACCCAACGCACCCTGCTTGCCTCCCGTCCATACGGATCCCCAAAGCGGAGTGGATCTGCAGTCGCGACAACCCTTGCCCCCATGCAGTTCACATCGCGCACGATTCCGCCAATGCCGGTCGCCGCCCCCTCATTAGGGAGTATCTGGCTCGGGTGGTTGTGGCTCTCGTGGGAAATCACCACACACCATTCATCGTCTATGCTCACGATCCCGGAGTCCTCGACAGGGCCGAGAACAACATTCGGGCCCTCTGTCGGCAGGAACTCTCTGAGCACAGCCCTGCTGCTCTTGTACGAGCAGTGCTCGGACCACATGGCATCGTAGCAGAAGAGCTCGGACAGCGTCGGATCCCTTCCCAGGATCGACGCTATGGACCGCGCCTCTGATACAGACATGCCGATTCCCGCTTTCCTCAAACTGGATTCAAGCTCGCCATCGGCAAGACCGATTACCTTCAATGGACCACACCTCGGATGTGAGCTCTCCGGTCAGGGCCGCTTATGAAGATATCGATGGACGTGCTGTGTTGAATAATGTTTGAGAATCCCATAGGCTCGATTCATACGAATTGCAATTCTAGTAAAAATCGATAGCTATCGACCTTAGAGCTCTTAATTATTCAACACAGCAGATGGACGAGAAATTTGTTTGTGGAAGAGATGCTCCAAGTCAAGGGATACGGTCTGTGCCCGAACTCCAGAGCTGATCAACACGATCCTGCGCTGTTCAAATCTTGGTCTGGCACACATGGAGGCTGTCGAAAACCAATCGAAATATGAAAGATGTCGGACCGCAGGCTACATGGGCCGCAGCCATTAAAATTATGCCGCATGTGAATGCGGCTTTCAGTTCATCTGATGAAGCTTGTAGAGCCCGGTCTGGACGATCGGGACGGGACTCTGCGGCGTCCAGTCCTCTCTCAGAAAGTCGTAGATGGCGTATCCAGAGGCCAGAAGCTGCTTGTCCTTGTTCTGCCAGACTGCATAGTCCACTGGAGGCTCGAACTTGCTCGGCGTCCAGTCGCCCTTCAGAACGCTGTAGATGTTGGCTGTGCTGTTTTCGAGCGTCTTGTTCTTATTTGGCCATACCGCTGTATCGTTTATGGGCATGAATGTGCTTGGGGTCCAGCTGTCGTTGAGAAACGCTGCCATAGACTCTGTGGTCACAAACTCTGACTCAGGGGATAGATAGCTCACATCAACCCCCATAACCGGGATCAGCATCAACAAAGCAACTGTGAGTGCTATGATCTCTCTCATGATTCCCGCGATACTACTGTAATGCGGATAAAGCTTTCTGTCGTCGAGCGACGAAGATGCACAGAACAACATCTCAGGGCGCAGAGGTTCATGCGTTCTGAGTGGCCTGTCTCCTCACCATGCGGAAGCACCCTCTTCCAGTGGTCCCGAGAAAGCTCTTCAGCTCATCGGCCCCAGCATCCGGTCTCTCCTCGAGATATCTGGCGACCTCTGGTATGTGGACAAGGACGCAGTCGATGCAAGACCAGAACCTCTTGCCTCTTTTTGTTCTCACAAACCTGCCGAGCTCCGGATCCTTGCAGGGGTAGAGTGGGCAGAAGCAGTGTGTGCAGTCCTGCCCCTCGAAGTGATGGCATGGGTAGTACTTGCAGTTCTCCCGGGTTGTGTTCACTGGAGCAGCTTTCAGCACATCCATTATCGCGCATGGGTCGTCGGTAACGAGACCATCCGCCCCGAGCCTGAGCAGCCACGCCGCCCTCTCAGGGTCGTTGACCGTCCATGGGTAAACCTTCAAACCCCTTTTGTGTGCGACCTTGAAGATGTTCGGGCTCACCCTCTTTGGGAATATCGCATCCGCATGCGCATCCAGAGCCAAATCCACGGGGTTCACCGGCAGTGATGATATTATGATGCCGGTTTTTATCCCCTCCGCGCCCTTCTTATCTCTGAGAAGCTCGCCAAGCTCGAGCACACTTCTGTGGTAAAAAGATGTCACTATGGCTTTATATCCAAGAAGCTCCTCGAGAATAAGCTCCTCCAAGCCCTCCTCCTTCATCTCAACCACCGGCTGGACGCCGAGAATTTCCGCGAGCCTCAGCGCCTCCCTCAGCGTCGGCACATGCTCCCCGCCAGCGTCCAGACCTCTGAGCTCCTGGATGCTCAGATCCTCAACCCTGCCGGAGCCGTTCGTTGTCCTATCAACAGTCTCATCGTGCATCAGAACCAGAACTCCGTCTGAGGACAGGCGCACATCCATCTCGACCATGTCGGCTCCGCATGAATGCGCCTTCCTTATTCCCTGCAGCGTGTTCTCAGGAGCCAGAGCGGCAGCACCACGATGTCCTATAAGCGCGGCCATCGATCGAGTATGGTTGAGCCATGTATATTCCATTTTTGGAGCTGAACACGCTCAGTACGCCCATACCATGGAGATACCATGGAGAAATGTCCCCAGCTGGATCGTCTCTGCTGAGGAGATGGAAAAAGTTATCACGAATGCAAATGAGCACATTCTGATGCCATCCAGTATCACATCAAAGCTAGATAAGTTCAGGTGCATGAAGAGGAGCATCTCGGAGATAAACCTCGACCCGCTCCAGAGGGGCGGGATCCTCACGCCGGAGGCGAGGGCTGCTCTCGTCGAGTGGGGCGATGGTTACTCTGTCTGCGACTTCTGCGAGGGGATGCTCGACAGGGTGAGAAATCCTCCTGTGGAGGAGTTCGTTCACGAGGTCCTACCCCAGTTTCTGGATGTGGATGATGTGCGTATAACTCACGGAGCCAGGGAGGGGATGTACGCTGCCATGCATTCTCTATGTGACGCGGGCGATTACATCGTTGCAGATGGGAATGCACACTACACAACCGTTCTCGCCGCAGAGCGTGCAGGCCTCGAGATATCATATGTTGAAAACAGCGGGGAGCCTGAGTACACCATAAACCCGGAGGGATACAGGGACGCGATAAGGGGTATTGCAGACCAGGGTTACAGGGTGAGCCTGGCAGTGCTCACATATCCCGATGGCAACTACGGGAATCTTGTTGATGCGAGAAGGGTTGCGGATATCTGCCACGAGGAGGGTGTGCCGCTCCTCCTCAACGGGGCGTACTCCATAGGAAGGATGCCTGTGTGCGCCCGCGAGCTCGACGCTGACATAGTTGTTGGAAGCGGCCACAAATCCATGGCATCATCAGGTCCAATAGGGGTCCTGGGCGCGAAGCAGGAGTATGCGGATATCATATTCAGGCGCTCGAAGAGCAAGAAGAACAAGGAGGTCGAGCTCCTGGGGTGCACTGTTCGCGGTGCAGGGCTTCTGACCATGATGGCGAGCTTCCCGCACGTCTTGGAGCGCGTCGGGAGATGGCAGGAGGAGGTCGACAAGGCGCGATGGTTCTCATCAGAGCTGGAGGCGCTTGGAATCGAGCAGCAGGGCGAGAAGCCTCACAACCACGACCTGATGTTCTTCAAGTCTGAGAAGCTCTACGAGATCTCGAAGAGCGCCAGGAAGGGCCGCTACTTCCTGTACCATGAGCTCAAGGATCGCGGGATTTGCGGGATCAAGCCAGGTCTCACAAGGCAGTTCAAGCTGAGCACATATCTTCTCCCCAGGGAGGACCTGGAGCGGGTGGTCTCAGCGTTTCAGGAGATCATCGAGGGGAGCTCCAAAGTGCAGGCTGAATAGAGCGAAGAGCATCATGCGCACCTCTCCCTGATCTCGGCGAGCTCGATGATCGGCTCAAGCACATCTCTCGGTATGAACATGCTCTCGCCGATTCTGTTCATGGCGACCCATGTGTTGAGCGATGTGCATATTATAAGAACAGATCTCTCATCAGCGACCCTACAGGATATCTCTGAAGCGATCTCGCTCTTGTTCGTGATCGTCAAACCATGAGCGCACTCGATCGCTTTCAGGTGCATCAGAGCCCTTTCAGCGACCCTCGACCTGGATTCCCCCATAACTCAGTCTCAATTAACGTCACAGGCCATAATTTTTCCGCTAGATTCTCATGGGTAGATTTATTACACATGAGATCGAGCTGCATTAACACTGAAATAGTTAAAAGTAGCAAATGGAGCTCTGAAGATGGAGGACATAGGACTTCTTGTGCTCGGGCATGGCAGCACGCTGCCTTACAACAAGGCTCTGGTGGAGGAGCTGGCAGGGATGATAAAAAGAAAGCATCCAGGGCCGGTCAGAACCGCTTATCTAAATGCAAATGATCCGAAGATACCAGAGGGTCTCATGAGCTTCGCCGGCACCAACGTGAGGAGGATTGTGGCCATCCCTCTCTTCCTCGCAGCCGGGGTACACACTCTGGAGGACATCCCCAGGGAGCTGGGGATCCCGAAGGGCAAGCGCGTTGGTGTTGTCAAAATAGATGGCAGGGATGTGGAGGTGACATGCGCCGAGCCGCTCGGCGTCGATGAATGCATTGCGGATCTCGCTTATCGGAGGGCCAGAGAGAGCTTATAGGGCCTGTGGCTGTCCTCGACTCGATACATGGCGCAGATATCATAGCATCAAGGCTCAGAGAGCTCGGCATCGATGCAGAGGCGCTCGAGGTCTACCACAACAGCCACAGCATGGAGGGATACTCTCTCGTTGTGGCTCCTGTCCACCTCTCCCCTCAGAACAGGTCATTGTCAGATGCCAGGCGGCTTGGAAAGAGGATCATCTCGCATCACAGAGCCGTGGGGTTGATCCTGGGAGAGAGGGAGTTCAGGGCATTTGAGATAACAGGGACCAGGGGGAAGACAACCACAGCCCTTTTGCTGGCGCTTATCCTCTCGCACGAGATGCGCGTCGTCTCGCACACCACCAGCGGCATCGAGCTCTGGAACCGCGGGAAGAGGTCGCTCATCAGATCCGGCCTGAGCATAACCCCTGGGAATCTCATAGCCGCTCATCAGATCGCATCAGAGGAGAGGGCTGATGCTCTTGTCTCAGAGGTCTCGCTCGGCGGCACTGGCGCGTTCGATGTCGGCGTTATAACAAGCCTCGCAGGAGATTACCTCATAGCAGGCAGTTCCATGTGGGCGAGCACTGCAAAGCTACAGATGCTCTCGCTCTCAGATCCGGCTGCGAGGATCGTGGCGAACACCGATACGAGGCTATCCGCGGACATCACATTCGGCGACGGCGGTGATGTGAGGTTCTGCGGGAGATCTGTCATGATCAGAGGGGAATCCTATCCACTCTCGCTGGGCGAAGCGCTGGATCTCCCTGCATATTCCGATGGGATCGCAGGTGCGCTGGCAGCAGCAATCTCGATTGGAGTGGATGTACAGAACGCGGCGGATGCTCTTGAGGGCTTCGAGGGCTTCAAGGGCCGGATGTCACGGTATCAGCTCGACGGTGTTAGCGTCATCGACAACTCGAACTCCGGGCTGAAGGTCTCCGGCATCGAGAGGGCGCTCGATCTCGCATCTGGTGGTCGTATATGTCTCGTCGCTGGAGAGGATGCGGAGAGCGTCTGCGAGGGGCTTGATATTGATGCTCTTGTGAGGATGATCGAGTCGAGAAGGGAGGAGATAGATGAGCTCGTGCTGGTTGGGATGAGGCTTGAGCCGCACGCCCCCCGGCTCAGGGGATACACAGCACGCAACTTCCAGGAAGGGCTCGAGGTCGCCCGCAGACACGCATCCTCGGGGGACCATCTGGTTTTATGTGTTAAATGCTTCAGGTGATATCGATGAGTACAGAAGTTCAGGTTATTCACCCCCGCCCCAGCTCGATAGTGGCGGCCCTTTACACTCTGCGGGATCTTGGAGTTGATGTGATCATACTCCACGGACCCAGCGGATGCTGCTTCAAGCACGCGAGGCTTTTAGAAGAAGATGGCGTCAGGGTCCTGACCACCGGCCTCGATGAGAGGGGTTTCGTCTTCGGAGGGCAGGAGCAGCTTGTGAGACTGCTGAGAAGAGCTGTGGAGCTGTTCGATCCCAAGATCATAGCGGTCGCTGGAACATGCAGCAGCATGATAATAGGCGAGGATCTGCACAAGGCTGTGGTGGATGCGAATATCGATGTACCTGTCATAGAGGCTGAGGTCCATGCCGGGTACAGGGACAACACGAAGGGTGTGATCATAACACTCGAGGCTGCGAGGGATGCCGGCATAATAGATGATCAGGAGCTCCAGCGCCAGAAGAGGCTCCTGGAAAAGGCAACCGAGATCGAGCGGCTCTACGGCGCTGCGAGCAGCGAGTACCTGCCGCCGGAGAGAGGCGATGTCAAGTTCGTCGTTGCATCCAGACTCCTGGATCTTCTCGTGGATGGAAAGAGGGGGCTCAACATACTGAACGCGAAGAAGGAGACCGCGTACATGTTCGCGGACATCAACCTATCTCTCATAGAGGTTGCCAGGGCTCTGGGGTGTGAGGATAGGATAAGAACGCTTGCGAACATCGACTCTGATGTGGGACTGCCCAAGGTCAGAGAGGATGCGAGGAACATAGCAGATGCTCTGAAAGAGAGAGGTATGAGATTCGAGATCACAGGAGGTCTTGATGAGTATCCGGTTGCTGGAGAGCGTGTGGAGGATATGATTGAGGGGGAGGATTATGACTTCGCCTTGATCTCCGGGGTTCCGCACGCGATACCGATCGATGCGCTGGGGGGGATGGAGCTCTTCTCGGTGACAAACGGCCCCAGACAGGTCAGGCCCCTGAGGGATCTGGGCCATCATCATGTTGTTGTGGAGATAGATCTCCATCCAAAGACCATGGGCGTCAGCACGATCGTCGAGTCAGAGTTCGGCGCCACTCTCAGGGAGGTCGCGAGGAGAAGGGGCATCCTGTAAAAACGGTGCTGAGCTGCACCGGACAGACAGGGCTGCCTCTTGGGACACCATAGCCCGTACTGCTTTCGATATGCTCATAGGAGTGTGCGTGGCGAGGGGCAGCAACATCGCCCGTCTTGAGATCGTATGTTTGTCATTCAGCGTGCTCTCAAGGACCAGCGCATTCGCTACAGCAGCTCGAGCGCCTCTCGTCCCGACATCCCCTCTTTTATGCCGAGCTTTTTGGCAGCGCTGTTCGCCTCAAATACCTCTCCCCTCAGGAGATCATCAACATTCGCTATCAGCCCGCCGGTGCTGGATCTCACCCTAGCTGCCGGATATCCATGCCGGTCGAGGGCGCTGACGTCATATGCGCCGCAGCCCACCATCCCACGGTCTGTGACCGCGCAGACAAGCTTGAGATATCCAAGACTTATCACGTAGCCGTCAGCGACCTTCCTGCTCAGCTGTACTACCTCATGAATCATCGATCACGCCTCCCATGTTGAGCAGCGCACTCGTACGTTGGGATCGCTAGCCTATGACCTCACAGCTCGAGATTCTCTTCAGCGATTCGAGCTGATCGCAGGTCTGTCTAACATGTCTGGAAGTATATCTTCCCATCGCGTATGATGCGTGCAATCCTTCCAGCATCCTCGAGTATCTTCAGGTACTTCACAGCATCCTCATAGGGGAGGCAAGATTCGCTCTGAAGATCCTCAAGTGTCATGGGCTCGCGAAGGAGATCTGCAATCCGCTCCTCAGCATCATCCGGGACCCTCCAGTCCCAGTCCGGTATCAGCTCGGCGCCTTTGAATATCCGGAGCATCCTGAGCATCTCATCCCTCCTCAGCGGCAGCACAGGCTCGGCCGGCGGCCTGACCACAGTGTTGAGCTGTATCCTGTCTGGCTCGATCTCCTCTGCGGCCCTGGCGATCATAGGTGCATCAATCTCGTTTACATCCCGGACAAGCATCACCTCGAGCCATATCTCCCCGCCGAACTCTGATCTGAAGGCCCGCAGCCCATCGATTATATCCTTTATCCTAAGACCGACAGCCGGCCGATTTATCCTCTCGAAGGTCTCCTGGGTTGCCGCATCCAGTGAGGGGAGAACAAGATCTGCCTGGCCCACCTCCTCCCTGACATGCTCGTCGATGAGAAGACTGCTGTTCGTTATGACCGCAATCGGCCTGTCGATCAGCTTCCTCGCAGCCCGTATGATCTCCCCCAGGCCTGAGTGGAGCGTCGGCTCTCCCGATCCTGCGAACGTTAGGTAGTCAAAATCGATATCTGATACCCTGGAGATCTCCCTGATAACAGCCTCCTCAGGAACGTAGCGATCCCTCCTCATTGTCAGACATGTTGTGGCGCCTATCTCACAGTAGCAGCAGTCCATGCTGCACGTCTTGAGTGGCAGCAGATCTACACCCATCGAGAGGCCGAGCCTCCTTGAGAGAACAGGCCCGAAGATGTACCGCATCCCGTAACAGAGATGCGGATCTCATTATATCTAAGTTTTGAGTGGATCGGGAGCGTCCGAATAAGGGTGCGTGATAACAATATCTTCGAAACTCGCACTATCAGCTTCAATCCCTTATTACAGTTCAAGCATATGTTGTGCTTTCTAACCGTTGAAGAGACTGGACCGATCCAGGATCACACCGGCTTGCTCAAGGGCGCGCTGCTCTGCGTTGACCCCCTCCATAGCACAGTGTTGTGTTGAATAATTAAGAGCTCTAAGGTCGAAAGCTGTTGATTTTTACTAGGATTGCAATCCGTATGAATCCAGCCTCTGCTATCGGATTCTCAAACATTATTCAACACAGCATAGCACAGGAAAAGCTTATCTTCAGACATCCCAATAGCAGGACCCAACATGTCTAACCTGTTCGAGATATTCCGGGAGGCAACACTGCTGCAGTGCGGCTTTCTGGAGAAGCTGCTCCGTCTCGATATGTCCGAGGTCGCAGCCTTCTCAGAGTCGCTGGCATCATTCCTGAGCGATACCAGGAGAAACAAGTTTGTATACGGGCTTGCAGCAGGCAGAAGCGCCCTCTCGCTTTACAGCTTCCTTCAGCTGCTTCAGAATCACTTTGATAACGTCTTCCCCTGTACGCTGGAGGATCCTGTCCAGAGGCACTTCAACCCAAGGATGATGAATCTGGGCATAGCGGTCTCAGGCTCGGGAGAGACTCCATCCGTGAACAAATACATCGAGGACGTAATAGAGCAGGGGGGAGAGATCAAGCTGATCACAGCCAACAGAAACGGCACAGCTTACAGGCTTGTGGAAGATTACAAGAACGGCACCATACTTGTGATAGAGGGAAAGACAAAGTACAGCACCGACAAGGAGAGGCGCTCCCGGCTATCGCCACTGGGCACGGAGTTCGAGCTAGAGGTCCTGGCATTCCTAAATGCCCTCTTCAAGGACATCCAGACGAGGCTTGATGGCCACCATGACGATCGATGCCCTGAGTACTGCACCACAATACAGGACTTCAAGGATAACGGAAGGCTCATAGCTGATATGGATCAGGAGCACCTTGAGAGATGGTTCGGCAGGCTCTTCCCGAGATCGGGACGCTATGTGATAGGCGGTGTCGGCAGGTCAGGGCTTGTCGCAAGGGCGTTCGAGATGAGGTTCACGCATCTGAACAAGATAAGCTACTGGGAGCGGGACTTCAACACCCCCAGCTTCCAGATAGGGGATGTGTACATACCGATAACAGGCGGAGGTAACACCTACGAGGCGCTCGAGGGCGCGAGGAACGCGTTCAGGAACGGCGCGGACGTGATGCCGATCACCGCGAACAGGGATTCCAACCTGATGGCGCTTGTGATGGAGAAAGGCAGGCTCGATGATGCTGTTTTCATACCCGTAAAGCAGGACTACGAGAGTCTTTTTAAGGGCAACCGAAGCACCACAAGCTGGCTGGTATCCGAGTTCACGAAGTACAGATATCCGATATTCGAGATGAACACATCCATATTCACAAACAGCGTTGTCGCAGTGGGCGCTGAGTTCCTGGGCATAGTCGAGGCTGGGATGCGCAGGCTTCATGTCTAGCTGGGGGATGATGTGAGATAATCGTGCACAAAGGGATCATAAGCTACGGATTTCTGTGATACAAGTGCACTACCACTCCGTCAAATTGCACCGATATCAATAAAAATTCCGAAATAATCGGAATAAAATATTTCATATGATCCCTTAACCGATGGCCAGTGGAAAACCATGGTATGGATCTGTTCCAGACTGCCACCCCCTGTATCATCGGATTCTGTACCTGCATCATTGGGATCAACTGCGCGCGACTTCAAAGGATGTGTGAGGTATTGTGCAGATAGATGTCGATTTCCTCGCAACCATTCAACGGTTGGACCGACGATCCACCACCCATCAGATCTTCCTGGGCTGAACTGTGTTATGCTGCTGTGTTGAATAATTAAGAGCTCTAAGGTCGAGAGCTATCGATTTTTACTAGAATTGCAATTCGTATGAATCCAACCTCTACTATCGGATTCTCAAACATTATTCAACACAGCATGTTATGCGCAACCCTTTTATTCTTTGATCCTGAGTCAACCTCGCCATCAGTTATGGGGGCACAATAAGGACACGAAACTGCATATGAGGATGGAGACCTCTGCATTCAGGTCTTTCGATGGAGTTAAGAGAGAATTTCATAGATGGGCGAGGAGCCGGATGGCCCCAGCAGGAAGCAAAAGCACGAAGCTCCGCCCTTCAGGGCAGGGGCTCACATTTGATATCCGCTGTGGAGGGCGGGCGAAGTGATAGACAGATTTCCAGAGGTACCGGCTAGGATTGAGGGGCTGCGGGAGCTGGCATGCAACCTATGGTGGTCATGGCACCACCAGGCAAGGGATCTATTCAACATGCTCAACCCAGCCGCATGGCAGCTCAGCGTTCACAACCCTGTGAAGCTGCTCCACGAGATAGATAGATCCGTGCTGGAGAGAGCAGCAGAGAGCGAGCATTTCTTGAGACACTACGACGCGGTCATCTCCAGGTTCAGGTCCGAGATGAGGGCAAAGGGCGGATGGTTTCCATCCCACATCAGGAACCCGATGAATGTGCCCATCGCATATTTCTCAGCAGAATACGGCCTGCATCACTCGATGCCGTTCTATGCCGGCGGCCTGGGATTCCTGGCGGGTGATTACCTCAAGGAATGCAGCGATCTCAGGCTTCCTGTAATCGGTGTGGGCTTCATGTACCCGGGCGGGTATCTCAGGCAGAGGTTGTCTCCAGACGGCTGGCAGATGAGCGAGAGCGAGATCCTGGAAAAGAGCCACGCGCCGATATCTCAGGTGCTCGATGAAAATGGCAAACCGCTGCTAGTGAGGGTTCCGGTGATAGAGCCGCCGATATATGTTGGCGTGTGGCTGCTCAGGATCGGGAGGATCCGGCTGTACCTCCTGGACACAGACGTCGAGGCGAACGACCCATGGAACCGCGGGATATCATCACGCCTGTACCTTGGAGACGCTGAGCAGAGGCTCCGGCAGGAGATCGTGCTGGGCATCGGCGGCATGAGCGTGCTAGAGAGCATGGGCATAAAGAATCTCGTCCTCCATCTCAACGAGGGCCACCCGGCCTTCGCAGTTCTCGAGAGGCTCAGGCATCTCACAGGAAACGGCATGAGCTGCAAGGACGCCATCGATTACATCAGGAGCACGACCGTCTTCACCACACACACTCCCGTTCCGGCGGGCCATGACATATTCCCATTCCATCTGATGGAGAAGTACTTCAATTCATATCTCCCCTCAATCGGCCTCACACGCGATCAGTTCTTCAGGCTGGGCATAGATCCGGCAAACCCGCAGGCCGGGTTCAACATGACCGCATTCGCTATGAGGATAGCCCTGTACAGAAACTGTGTCAGCAGGAGGCATCTGGAGGTCACCGAGTCGATGTGGCGGCATCTGATCGCAGAGCTCAAATCGAATGGCATCGTCATCGATTACGTCACCAATGGTGTGCACATACTCACATGGCTCGATCGCGGCATGGAGGATCTCTTCAACAGATATCTGGGACTTGGGTGGCTTGAGGATCATGACGATCCCTCCATATGGGAGCTTGTGGACGATATACCTGACAGAGAGCTCTGGATGGCGCATCGGATGGCCAAGATGAGACTGATAACAACGATAAGAGAGCGCGCGAGGCTCAGGTGGTCCATGGACAGCGCAGATCCCAGGATAATAGTCGCGTCCGGTGTGCTTTTGGATCCATCCGTCTTCACAATAGGCTTCGCGCGGAGGTTTGCCACATACAAGAGGGCCACGCTGATACTCCAGGACCTGGACCGCCTCAGAAGCATCTTGAACAATGAGGATATGCCGGTCCAGATAATATTCGCAGGCAAGGCGCATCCTGCCGATGACTCAGCCAAACAGATAATCCAGAAGGTTTACAACATAGCGAAGGACCCGAGCTTTGGGGGAAGGATTGCGTTCGTCGAGGACTATGATGAGCAGCTCGCTCAATACATGGTCCATGGCGTCGACCTGTGGCTGAACACGCCGCAGCCACCGCTCGAGGCATCCGGCACAAGCGGAATGAAGGCCATGATCAATGGCGTGCCGCAGCTCAGCGTTCTCGATGGGTGGTGGATAGAGGGATACAACGGCAGAAACGGCTGGGCATTCGAGGGCGCAGAGGGCGCTGATCGGGATGTGAGGGACGCGCGCAGCCTCTACGATCTTCTGGAGAACGACATCGTGCCCCTGTTCTACAGAGTGGAGAACAACGACGGGGTGCCGCATGGCTGGGTGAGGGTCATGAAGGATGCGATAAAGAGCACCGCTCCCAGGTTCTCCGCGCGGAGAATGGTGAAGGAGTACACGAGCAAGTTCTACATGAACGCCCTGGATGCGGCAAACAGCTTCAGCACAAACGAGCCACAATGACACAGGACTGTTTAAATGCGCAGAAGGGGGCTTTTCCACTCCTCCTTTGGGTTCATGATGCGATCAGCTGGATATGCTTATCTCCAAGAATGATCGCCTGAAGACCCCCAGCATTCACCTCCGCCGCTGCCGGAGCCCTTCAAGCATCGCATCGTATCTCTGTTTGATCCGCTCGATTATATCGATATGGCTCTCCTGGTGTGTGGGTATTATTATATCAGCTTCCGCCCCTGTGTAATCAGCTGCTGCAGTCACACCGTTATCTCCAAGATCCAGATGCATGTCCAGCGCGATCTCTCCCGCGATCGGAGTCAGGGGCTTCACCAGACCCAGGCCCCTTGCCATTGCCCTGTACTCCCTTAAAGCAGCGTCGATCTCTCCGATCAGAGCCTCCGCCCCAGACACATCTTTCAGCTGGAGCGCCAGCCTCTCCACACCCTCTTTCAGTTTAGAGAATGTTGATGTCCCGACCTCTATGATCTCCCCAGAGTAGTGCTCTCTTATCCTCTCCGCATACCCTGGGGATGCTACAAGCAGCCGGATCTTCCTTAGCATGGCGATATCACTATCTTCTGGCCTGTAGGGGTTTACAACCACGTAATCGATGCCAAGACGTCTGGCCAGGCTCTCGTACATCGGAGTGATTCCAATCATCTCACGCTTCCTCGCGATCGTCTCCTTCAAAAACTCAGGGTTCTCCGACTGCAGTCCGAAGTACTCCGCGAACCCCCTGGTTGTCCAGAGCTCCCTGGTTCTGCCCTTCTTGATCGCGCTTATCAGGCCCATCCTCTCCAGGATCCTGACGTGCTCGTAGCACTTGTTCCCGCGGATCCGCGCGAGCTCGCTCTGCGTTATCGGCTGCCTGTATGCGATGACAGCGAGCGTGCGTATCACTGAGGAGTCAAGCTCCCTCGGCGCGACCATCGACACAGCCTGAGCGAGATCCCCTCTCACCTGCATAACAAAAGATCCCTCGACAGCTCTTACCTCGATGCCGCCACCGCGGGATGCATACTCCCTCAGAAGGGATTCCGCGGCATCAAGCACATCCCTGGCATCGAGTCCCGAGATGCCCGATATCTCCTCCACAGAGAGAGGACGGCCTGCTGCAAACAGCATCGCCTCCACAAGAGCTTTAGCATATGCCTTTGTCGTTCTGGGACCTCCTGTGCGCAGTGATTTTTGTTCTCTTAATTTCTCTTGATGTAATCAGAAGGCAGCCTTTCTCTTGGCGTGAGATATATTTAAATTCGCTCCGGATCTCATGGGGTTTGAATGAGCGAGTCGGTTCAGAAGCCGAAGGAAGCCGTGCATGATGCTGATGAGCTCATGTTCATGGTCAAGGGGCTGCAGAGCACAAACAGCAGCGCCCAGATCATCGATATGCTCGAGATACTCGAAGGTCTGGCGCCGTTTCTGGATAAGACCAAGGTGATAGAGCTCAAATGCAAAAACTGCGACAGCTACGCGCCCTGCTTCTTCCCGCTGGAGGATGATTATGATGTCATCGATACGCATGCATACTGCCATAAGAAAGGCCAGCCTCTGCACCATCTGACGTTTCTATCCATAGCGAAATGCAGGGACTTCTCGAGAAAGGCCCAGATGGAGCTGGCAGATCTGGCGAAGCGGCTCATGGAGGAGCTGAGAGATGCTTTGCGGGGCAGGAAAATCTACGACCACAACGAGTTCGCGAACTATCCTATAGCTTTCGATATCTCACAAGATTCGGATAGAGTTACGATTCAGCTCGGTCATCTTTCAGAAGGTGGTGTGTTTGTGATGGGCGATGCCCGTATTATTATGGTGAGAAGGCCTGATCCGAGGCTTGGAAACAAGGCCTCAGAGATCGGCAGGGCCCTTCACGAGAGCGATCTCGTTATCCTGGTTGAGGCGAGCAGGAGCGCCATGAAGCATCTCGGGTTGAGGGATGCGGTCGGTAAGATCGCTGCATCGCATGGCATACCGGTAATCTACGATCCGTAACAGTCAGGTGATCCCATGATGGTGATCGCGTTTATCCATCCAATTTCGGATTAAGATTCCAGAGATGCATTTCCATTAAGCACCTCATCCTGTTCCTCACGTTACTGCTTGCATACTCGCTGCCACTCGAGCTTGCAACACGATTCGATGAAGAGGTTTTTGTTCTCTTTTTGGGCTTACGAGCTTCATGAACTCCTTGAGCTCAGCCTTATTATCGCCTCAGCAAGGTCCCCCCTGCACTCCATCAGCGCGGCTTTGGCCTCCTCGGGGCTCGCTCCTGTCTGAGATACGACAAGCTCGATATCAGAGGGCGACACTCTGGGAAGCTCTGTGACATCTCCGGATATCTGATAGCTTCTGCTGCCCTGTGCCTCCATTACGGCCACAGATGCATTCTTTATCACTATCTCCCTGTCTGTGGTTCGTATAACGACTTCCTCCACGCCCTCGATCTCATCGATGTTTATGCCCATGCTCTTCAGCATGCCCTTCATCTTCTTCGGGTTCATTCCCCGTCCGCCAAGTCCTGGGAACACAAGACCACCGCAGGCCAGATGGATATGGTTGGATTTATCCTTATCCGAGAGATGACCGATCCGGAGTTGTACTCATTGGAAGGAGATCTGCGGATAACCTCTGGCAGAGCCTGGTTTTGAGAACGAACACAGCTGTACAGCAAGTGCCCATCAAGACGATACGCATTGGCCAGGCAGCAGCACCAAAATTCGAACGTCCCGACCGGGATTCGAACCCGGGTTGAAGGCTGTCTGCGAGGATCTCCGCAGGCCTCCGGGATATCCGCTACCCCATCGGGACAACGAGTGACTCATGAAAACCTTCCTGGTTATAAGCCTGTTGATCTGGAGGCGTACGACTGGGCTGTCCGGATCGCTCTGAGGAAGTCTATCTTCCTGAACTCGGGCCAGTACGGCGCGCAGAAGTAAGCGGCACACTCGCTTCCGTTGGCCTGCCAGGGAAGGAAGTTGGAGGTCCTGAGCTCACCGCCAGTTCTTATTATGAGATCGACCTTCGGCACGGGTGTTTCTGTGGGGGGATAGAGGTACCTGCTCACAAGATCCTCATCGAGATCGTCGATCCTGATCATTCCCGCGCGCAGATCCCTCGCCATGGCCCTGGCAGCGTCGATCAGCTCGTACTGCCCTCCATATGCGAGCGCCACATTGAGGTACATATGGCTGTAGCCCTCGGTCGCGGCCTCAACCTCCCGTATGGCTTTCTGCAGGTACCCCGGAAGCATATCGATCCTGCCGATGGCTCTGACGCGAACCCTGTTTTTGTGGATCTTCTCAGAGCTGCACAGCTCTATGAGCTTCTCCGCGATCAGGGTGAAGATGTACCTCTTCTCGGGCTCGCTCCTGCTGAAGTTCTCTGTCGAAAATGCATATACGGTCAGGTGTTTTATTCCGAGCTCCAGGCACCAGTCTGATATCTTCTCCGTCGTCTTCGCGCCGAGCCTGTGGCCGCTCGATGCGGGCATGTTGTGCCTGTTTGCATATCTCCTGTTCCCATCCTGTATGACCGCGATGTGCTCCACCCTCGGACCTCTGGCGAGCTGGCGCTTCAGCATCCTCTCGTATACCGCATATGCTGATGAGAGCAGCAGATCTCCGCACCTCAAAAAAATCCCTTAAGCAGGCTAACCTGGAGCATGTATTTAACTGTTTCACACCGAGTTCGTATCAAAGGTGCATCAGCGCACAATCATTTCAGACTCGTGGAGCGTCCGGCTCATGGCGATAGATTACATAAACTCGGTGAGTCAAGCCCAGGCCAGGGTCCAGGAGTGGCTCCACATGAACAGATTCATCTCAATGAATAGCCAAAATAAAAAAAGATACTGAGCTGCGTTACTCAGTCATTGGATAGGTAAATGTTGAGACCTCGTTGCCCTCTGGATCTATGAGGGAGACCGTGCCGCTCTCCGCGAACTCGATCGTTGTGTTCAGGTATATCTCGGTCTCGGTGTTCTCGCCAGCACCCAGGAAGAGCTTTACAGAGCTGGCTGGCTGGACCTCGATCGCACCCAGTGTTACCGGCTCGTTCTCATCTATCTTGAGCGTGTAGTTCTCAAGGCTCTGGACTGCATCGCCATCGTTGGCGATCTCCACGTAGCCCTCCTCGATGTTGACATCTGCGATGTACAGCGCCGCAACCTCTGCGGTGACATTCTCAGCGGTTACGTTCTCGGCTGTGACGTTCTCTGCGGTGACATTCTCGGCTGTGACGTTCTCAGCAATATCCTCCGCATATGCCGCTCCCAGGAAGACAAGCAGAGCAAGCATAAGCGTGTATGCTACGATCTTCATATAATACCTCCTTGCTTTTTGAACAGAGCGTATTCATCTTAATTGAGATTTAAATCTTTTCTAAGATTGTTATAGATTTAATATTATTATCTTATCATATGATCGTTTATAAAAATATCAGAAAATATCTGAAAACAAATTCACTACCTGCAGAGCTGATCTGCCATGAAGCTGGTTTCCTAAATCTGAGTTAGTTCGCGATCAGAGATCTGCCATGCGCGGGTTTCAGCGAAGTGGCTAAAGCTTTGACGCTCTCGCTCTTATGTTTTAGCAACTTGGAGGTCATGCAGGCTGGTTATTCGAAACGCATCTCAATGAATAGCCAAAATAAAAAAGATACTGAGCTGCGTTACTTAGTCTTTGGATTAGTCGTTGGATAGGTAAATGTTGAGACCTCGTTGCCCTTTGGATCTATGAGGGAGACCGTGCCGCGCTCCGCGAACTTGATCGTTGTGTTCAGGTATATCTCGGTCTTGGTGTTCTTGCCAGCGCCCAGGAAGAGCTTTACAGAGCTGGCTGGCTGGACCTCGATCGCACTCAGTGTTACCGGCTTGTTCTCATCTATCTTGAGCGTGTAGTTCTCAAGGCTCTTGACTGCATCGCCATCGTTGGCGATCTCCACGTAGCCCTCCTCGATGTTGACGTCTGAGATGTACAGCGCCGCTGGGACCTTCTCAGCGGTTACGTTCTCGGCTGTTACGTTCTCTGCGGTTACGTTCTTAGCAATATCCTCCGCATATGCCGCTCCCAGGAAGACAAGCAGAGCAAGCATAAGCGTGTATGCTACGATCTTCATATAATACCTCCTTGCTTTTTGAACAGAGCGTATTCATCTTAATTGAGATTTAAATCTTTTCTAAGATTGTTATAGATTTAATATTATTATCTTATCATATGATCGTTTATAAAAATATCAGAAAATATCTGAAAACAAATTCACTACCTGCAGAGCTGATCTGCCATGAAGCTGGTTTCCTAAATCTGAGTTGGTTCGCGATCAGAGATCTGCCATGCGCGGGTTTCAGCGAAGTGGCTAAAGCTTTGACGCTCTCGCTCTTATGTTTTAGCAACTTGGAGGTCATGCAGGCTGGTTGGACCTGTCCGAATAAGATAAAAGCAAGAGCTGAGTATAATGTTACTTCAATGAAATTTAAAGAGGTGATGCCGGATGACATCTGCATCTTTGATTTCTATGTTATCCAGCATACCCCTCTTCAGC
>Ga0272448_1000382_pt1 | contig 68727 bp, 73 predicted proteins | sample YNPCB0191_FD_202220 | JGI IMG/M metagenome (GOLD analysis project Ga0272448, IMG submission 202220) | Hot spring sediment microbial communities from Yellowstone National Park, WY, United States - YNP-CB-019-1 | ecosystem: Environmental > Aquatic > Thermal springs > Hot (42-90C) > Sediment...
TTAAAAAGTGCGCCTCAGTTCAGCACCCTTGGTCCAACTTCTTATCTTTGAGCATTTGAAGGGCGTCTTTGCAGGCAGACAGGGCTGGAGCGCCGCCAGCAACAGCAATGCATCTTATGGCGTCCAGAATCTCCGCCTCGGTTGCTCCTTTTTTATAGGCACCACGCATTGCTGAAACGACACATTCCTTACAGTGGCGTTGTGCACCCATAGCCATTATAATCAGCATCTTTATCTTAGATGGTAGGGCACTGTCATCCTGTATTGTTGAGTCGCAGAAGTCATAAAATGTGATTAGTTTTGGGTCCAGCTCTGTAGCGATCTCCATTATTGTGGGTGTGAATCCCATTTTTTTCTTAAATTTGTCAGACAATTCCTTCCTCATTGTACCACCAATACAATTAAGGCTGCCCAAATTAATAAAGTGAGCGAGAGAAACCTACCACTTGTGAACAGGGTGAGTGAGGGTCTTAAAATTAGTTGCAGGTCTCGTGAAAATGCACTGATATTTATAAGTGTGGGGTTAGTTATTTTATAACCTTGGTGTGTGTTTATGGAGGGGGTCTTTGTCAGCGACTTCATTAGGCCAATAAGGGAGAAGGCGAACTTTCCAGAAAGGGTCTATGTATTTGATACAACTCTTAGAGACGGGGAGCAAACACCCGGGGTCTGTTTCACCCCTGATGAGAAAGTGGAGATCGCAAAGAAACTTGATGAGCTGGGTGTTGATGTCATAGAAGGGGGTTTCCCGGTAAATTCGGAGGAGGAGACCGAGACTGTAAGGAGGATAAAGGAGAGCGGGTTGAGGGCAAAAGTCTGCGGTCTTGCGAGGTGTGTTATGGCAGACATTGATGCGTGCCTCAAGGCTAATGTGGACAGGGTGCACATCTTCATAGCAACATCAGATACACATTTGAAATACAAATTGCGGATGGATGAGAATAAGGCGTTAGAGCAGGCAATAGCAGCCACAGAATATGTTAAGGCCCATGGTCTGGAATGTGAGTTTTCCTGTGAAGATGCAACCAGGACACCTTTGGATAGACTGATCAGGTTCTACAAGAGTGTGGAGGAGCACGGCGCCGATATCCACAATGTGCCCGACACTGTGGGGGTGATGGAGCCAGAGGCTATGTTTTATCTTATATCCAGCCTGAGGCATGAACTGAAGAAACCAATTTCGGTTCATTGTCACAACGATTTTGGGATGGCCGTGGCAAATACTTTGGCTGGAGTGAAGGCAGGGGCGGCGCAGGTCCACACAACAGTCAACGGACTGGGGGAGAGAGGGGGAAACGCCAGTGTTGAGCAGACGGTGGCGGCGCTCACAGCCATGTACAACGTTAAGACGAACATAAGGCTTAATCTGTTGAAGGAGACTTCTAGGCTTGTGGAGAAGTACAGCATGATAAAGTTGATGCCGAATTTCCCAATCGTGGGGGATAACGCCTTTGCCCATGAGGCAGGGATCCACGTTCACGGTGTCCTTGCAAAGGCTGAGAGCTATGAGCCGCTCACCCCAGAGATGGTGGGGCAGCGCAGGAGGATAGTGATGGGGAAACACACAGGCAAACATGCCGTCGCGTCATTCGTCAAGGAAAAGTTCAATCTTACTGAGGACCAGATCAGGGAAGTGGTTGAGAGGGTTAAAAGCCTGGCGGTGCATAAAAAGAAGATAATTGAGGATGATGTTGTTGCCGTGGTCGAAGGCGTCCTAGGAAGTGTTCCTGAATCTGAGAAGATTGCCAAGCTTGATGAGGCACTGATAATAACGGGTAACAAAATAACTCCAACAGCTTCGGTCCAGATCACCATAGACAATGTCAAGAAGATCGCCGCCGGAGTAGGGACAGGGCCTGTGGATGCTGTGGCGAAGGCCATACAAAGCGCATTGGGTGAGGAGATAAGGCTGTTGAACTACAAGTTAGAGGCAATTTCTGGGGGGACTGACTCTTTGTGCTCGGTGGAAGTCACGGTGGAGGACAAAGAGGGGAGAACTGCGATGGGCATAGGAGTCGGGGGAGACATAGTTATGGCATCTGTAAATGCGCTTATGGAAAGTTTAAACAGGATCTACAGAAAAAGAAGAGCTTGAAAAAATAGAAAAAAATGAAAGACTTTACCATTTTTGTTTTCCATTTTTTAGCTGAAAATCTTGCTTAAGGTCTTCATCTCTTCGTATTTTTTGAGATCGCCAGAGGATATTGTCTTTGGGACTGCCTTGATAGCGGCCTCGAAGTGACGCATCTCTACTTTTTTGGGCTTCATCTCCTCCCTGAGGGCATTTAAGGCTGCCTCTCTGCAGATGGCTTCTATGTCAGCACCGGTGTAACCCTCGGTTTTCTCTGCGAGCACTGAGATGTTTACATCCTCGGCCAAGGGCATCTTCCTAGTATGCACTTTGAAGATCTCCTCCCTAGCTTTCTTGTCTGGCAGAGGTATGTAGACGGCTCTATCGAACCTGCCGGGTCTCAGCAGTGCAGGATCGAGTATGTCAGGCCTATTTGTGGCAGCAATGACGACTACGCCCTTCAGAGAGGTAAGTCCATCCATCTCTGAAAGGAGTTGGTTGACTACCCGCTCAGTCACCCCTGAATCGTAGTGCGCGCCCCTCATTGGGGCAATGGAATCTATCTCGTCAAAGAATATTATGCAGGGTGACGCTTGTCTCGCCTTCTTGAAGATCTCCCTTATCGCTTTCTCGGACTCGCCGACCCATTTGCTGAGGACCTCTGGTCCTTTTACGCTTATGAAGTTTGCAGAGCTCTCAGTGGCCACCGCTTTAGCTAGCAAAGTCTTGCCTGTGCCCGGCGGACCATAGAGCAGTATCCCCTTGGGCGGAGTTATTCCCATCTGTTCGAACAGCTCCGGGTGCTTTATTGGAAGCTCCACCATCTCCTTGAGTTGCCTCTTCACGTCCTCAAGACCTCCCACATCGTCCCAATGGACTTCAGGGACCTCGATGTAAACCTCGCGGAGTGCTGAGGGGGTTATCTCCTTAAGTGCCTCATAGAAGTCGGACCTGTTGACCTTCAGCGTTTTGAGGATATTAGCAGGGATTGTCTTCTTCTCAAGGTCTATCTTTGGCAGGAAGCGCCTGAGGGCTCGCATGGCAGCCTCTCTGGCGAGTGCCGCGAGGTCGGCGCCGCTGAAGCCGTGTGTGAGCTCTGCTATTTCGTCAATGTTTACGTCTTCCTCAAGGGGCATCCCCCTTATGTGGACCTGCAGAATCTCGCGTCGAGCCTTCTTGTCCGGCATAGATATTGAGATCTCCCTGTCGAATCTCCCAGGTCTGCGGAGGGCAGGGTCGACAGCGTCTGGTCTGTTCGTTGCGGCAATTACTACAACTTGACCTCTTGATTTCAAGCCGTCCATAAGTGTGAGGAGCTGGGCAACTACCCTGCGTTCCACCTCCCCAGTCACTTCCTCCCTCTTGGGAGCGATCGAGTCGATCTCGTCTATGAAAATGATGCTAGGAGCAGATTTCTCTGCCTCCTCAAAGATCTCCCTGAGCCTGCTCTCAGATTCCCCATAGAACTTGCTCATGATCTCAGGTCCGTTGATTGATAGGAAGTTCGCTCCAGATTCGTTAGCAACCGCCTTTGCAAGGAGGGTCTTTCCACAGCCAGGCGGACCGTACAACATTACGCCCTTGGGAGGTTCGATGCCAAGGTGTTTGAATAGCTCGGGATGTTTCATTGGGAGCTCGATCATCTCTCGGATCTTGGTTTTAGCATCTTCGAGATCACCTATGTCCTCATACGTGACCTGCGGGACTGTTATCTCGGCCTCTTTTATTGGTTCCTCCTTCACTATTACCTCGGTCTCCTGGGTCACGTACGCAGAGGGGGATGGTTGAACTGAAGACACTATGAGTTTCAAGGCCTCGCCCAGCACAGGTATTGGAACTGTATCGCCTTTGCTAACTGGCTTATCCTCGAGTATATGTTTCACATACTCACTAAAGTCGGAACTGAACTGTATTTGGTCAACAGGTGCAAGTATCAGCTTACTGGCGGGCTTTATCTCTGCCTCTGCCACCTTTACAGTGTCGCCTGTGGAGACGCCTGCGTTGTGACGGATTATGCCATCAATTCTGATTATGTCCTGCCCTTCGTCCTCTTCGTAGGCAGGCCATATCCTCGCCACTGTTGTGCGCTGTCCCGTGATCGATATGAAGTCGCCAGGTCTGAGGCCGATGCGTGACATCACATCGCGGCTTATCCTCGCCAAGCCCCTCCCAACGTCCCTTTGGGACTTTGCCTCAGCGACTCTCAATATAATGGGCTCTTTCACCATGATTAACACCACCCCTCCTTATTATTATTCTCAAATATATATTTTACTGAAATATATTCAGAAGAGTTTGCAGTATTTTTATTAACCAAAAGGCGAGATATAGACTGGGATGTCACATGGAGTCTCTGAAAATAGTCTCCAAGGAGCGGACCGAGAGGCTTGCCTTTCTCTCAAAGATTGAATTGGAGGAGAAGGAGAAAGAAGAGATCACTCATCAGTTGAATAGAATACTGGAGGCGTTCAAAACACTAGACGAACTGGATTTGGGCGGGGTGGAGCCCACATTTCATGTGGTCGAGATGGTTAATGTTCTCAGGGAAGACCAAGTTAAAAGTTCTCTGTCACAGAAGGAGGCACTCTCGAGCGCCTCCAAGACGAAAGATGGCTTCTTTGTGGCACCCAAGATCGTATAGGTGGGATATTTTTGAGGCTGGTAGACCTCACACTCTTTGAACTCAGCGAGTCTCTTAGGTCGGGTGAATTCACCTGGCAAGATGCAATTGAGGCGTATAGTGAACAGATTAAGAGGTATGATGACGAACTCAACGCTTACATAACCGTTAATGGGGCAGAACTGAGTCCCCCTACAGGGGCGCTCTCGGGGGCACCCATAGCTGTCAAGGATAACATATGCACGAAGGGGTTGAGGACGACATGTGGTTCCAAGCTCCTTGAAAATTACATCCCTCCCTATGACGCCACGGTGGTCAAGAGGCTAAAGGAGGCAGGGGCAATAATTATTGGAAAGACCAACATGGACGAGTTTGCCATGGGCTCGTCCACAGAAAACAGTGCTTTCTTTCCATCAAAGAACCCGTGGGACAAGTCTAGGGTTCCGGGGGGATCCTCAGGTGGGAGCGCCGTGGCCGTTTCGGCAAGGGAGGCGGCTGCAGCCCTTGGCTCCGACACCGGAGGGTCGGTGAGGTGCCCTGCGAGTTTCTGTGGCATAGTCGGCTTGAAGCCGACTTACGGATTAGTCAGCAGGTTCGGCCTGGTGGCATTTGCGAACAGCTTGGAGCAGATAGGACCGATGACACGTGATGTGAGGGACTGCGCTCTGATGATGAACGTTATAGCCGGCTATGATGAGATGGATGGAACTTCGGTCAACAGGCCACGCGAGGACTACCTCTCATACCTGGAGAGGGACATCAAGGGGCTAAGGATCGGGGTGCCGAGGGAGTTTTTTGGGGAGGGCACAGAGGAGGGGGTGGTGAGGGAGGTCTGGAGGAGCATACACATCCTCGAGAGTCTAGGAGGAAAGTACAGCGAGACAAATCTGCCAACCTTGAAGTATGCGCTCCCTACCTATTACCTCATTGCGATGTCTGAGGCGAGTTCGAATTTGGCTAGGTATGACGGGATCAGGTACGGAGTGAGGGCAGAGGACGAGGGGATGGACTGGTCGACCTCATACTCGAGGACGAGGAGCCTATTCGGGATGGAAGTGAAGAGGAGAGTGATTCTCGGCACTTTTGCGCTATCCGCAGGCTATTATGAGGGCTACTACCTTAAGGCGCTCAAAGTGAGGACTCTGATAAGGAAAGACTTCGAGAGGCTATTCAAGGAATTTGATGTGATTGTGGGACCGACTGTGCCAACTACAGCATTTAGGCTAGGTGAAAAAGTCGCAGACCCCCTCGCCATGTACATGACGGATATAGACACTGTCACAATAAACCTGGCTGGGATACCTGCAATATCGGTACCATGCGGGTTTTCTGATGGTATGCCTGTAGGTTTGCAGATCATGGCACCGCCTTTTATGGAGGGCAGGCTACTGACAGTTGCAAAGAGGATTGAGGATGAGCTGAAGTTAAACTTAGCACCACCTCTGTGAGGGATGACAATGAGCCTTGAGGAAAATGTTTTGATCGGTTTGGAGGTACACTGCCAGCTCACAAACCTAAAAACCAAGCTCTTCTGCGGGTGCAGCTCAGATTATCGGGGCAAAGAGCCGAACTCAAATGTCTGCGTCATATGCCTGGGGCACCCAGGGTCGCTCCCAAAGCCAAACAGAGGGGCTGTAGAGTACGCGATAATGGCAGGACTGGCTCTGAATAGCACAATTAACTCCAAGACCTCCTTTTACAGGAAGAATTACTTTTATGTGGACATGAGTAAGAACTTCCAGATCTCGATGTATGAGACCAACGGATCTGCCGCAATTTGCACGGGGGGTTACCTAGACATAAACGTTGGTGCAAAGAAGAAAAGGGTAAGAATTACGAGGATACAGCTCGAAGAAGATCCTGCGAGGCTAGTCCACATAGGTCCCATTGATCTTTCACCCTACACTTTGGTAGACTATAACAGGGCAGGCATGGCCCTGCTTGAAGTTGTCACCGAGCCGGACCTCGCCTCTCCTAGGGAGGCCAGGATATTCTTGCAGAAGTTGAGGTCCATACTGGAGCACATAGGGGCATTCGATGGTGGGCTGGAAGGGGCGATGAGGTGCGATGCGAACGTGTCGGTGGAGGGAGGAGCAAGGGTCGAGATCAAAAACATATCCTCGTTCAAAGAAGTGGAGAGGGCTCTCAGCTACGAGATATCACGGCAGATCTCGCTGATAAAGAAAGGAGAGAGAGTGGTTAGGGAGACGCGCCATTGGGACGAGATAAGGAAGGTCACAATATCTCTACGGGAGAAAGAGGAGGAGTACGACTACAGGTACTTCCCAGAGCCCGACATAGTTCCATTGCACATCATCCCGGAGTATGTGGAAGAGATCAGGGCGAAGATGCCAGAGCTGCCAGACGCCAGGGCCGAAAGGTTCGTGAGAGATTACGGGATACCATTGTACGACGCCCAGGTTCTGACTTCGGAGAAGGCGTTAGCCGACTTCTTTGAAGAGTGTGTGAGGCTCTACAGAGACCCAAAGAATGTCAGCAACTGGATAATGAGCGACCTGCTGGGAGTCCTTCATGAGAAAGGGTTGGAAATTCAGGAGTCCAAAATCACGCCCGAGGCACTAGCAGAGATGCTGCAAATGATAAAGGAAGGCACTATAAGCGGTAAGATCGGGAAGATAATATTGCCAGAAATCGTAGAAACGGGCAAGATGCCCTCCCGAGTGGTTAAGGAGAGAGGAATGGAGAGGATAGCTGACAGAGCAACGATCGAAAGAGTGGTGGAGGAGGTATTCTCAGAGAACACAAAAGCAGTAGACGATGCCCTTACTGACGCAAATGCTGTGAACTACCTGATCGGTCAGGTAATGAAAAAGACCAAGGCGAAGGGAGATCCTAAGCTTGTGAATGAAATCGTGAGAGAAAAACTGGAGCGGGTGAAAGAGGCTGGGCGTCACCCTTCAAAATGAATTAATATCATATATACATCTTGAAAGAAGTGTTGGCATCCCAGTTTTTACCCTCAAAATTAAGCCCAATCATAAAATGGTGCACATTTTTGTGATGGATAGCAATTTACATTTCTTTGTTGTGAACTTCCCGCCAACAGCATTATGTTTCTAATCAGAACCAAACTCCCCCAGCACATTTTTCATAAGGTTAATAACTGGTTGAGGATTACAAAAAATTGTGGTTGGCAATGTCGGAGGAGATCATTAGAAGAGGGGCTGAGAGAGGGTGGCTGCTTGAGCCAGAAGCGAAGGAGTTGTGCCGCAATTATGGGCTCTCCGTAGGGGAATGGATGGTTGTTAGAGATCAGGATGAAGTAAGGAATGCTGTTGGAAAATTCGGATTCCCCCTAGTAATGAAGATAGTATCTCCAGACGTGCTTCACAAATCAGACATTGGGGGAGTGATACTGAATATAGACAGTGAGGAGAAGGCGATAAACTCCTTTGAAAGGATAAGGGAAATCGCAGAGAAAGGAGGCTACAGGTTGGAGGGCGTCCTAGTGGAGCGCATGGTACCCCAAGGTGTGGAAACGATAATTGGGGCCAAAAAAGACCCCCAGTTTGGACCTGTTTTAATGTTTGGGCTGGGAGGCATATTTGTGGAGGTCTTCAAAGACGTTTCCTTCAGGGTCGCACCAATTGGGAAGGAGGACGCAATAGAGATGATCTCGGAGCTGAAAGCCTACCCCATATTGAGGGGGATCAGAGGAAGAAAGCCCTCGGACATCAATAGCTTGGCTGACGCCATAGTAAAAGTTTCGGATATAATGATGGAGCTGCCGCAGATTAGTGAGATAGACCTGAATCCCACTATTGCGTACGAAGTTGGGTACAAAATAGTGGACGCGAGGATACTACTAAAGAAAGGGCAATAAGGTGCACTTTTTTGTTGGATGTACTATCGGTTGGTAACATAAACATTGACCTATCCTTTTTTATCAATAAATTACCAGACTTGGATGGCGAAGAGATTGCAGATCTGGAGATCTACCACGGGGGATCGGCAGCCAATTTTGCTGTGGGAGCATCGAGACTTGGACTCAAAGTCGGAATGCTCGGGTGCGTCGGGGATGACGAATTTGGAAAAGAGGCTATTGAGGGACTTAGGAGGGAGGGCGTAGCGACAGAGTTTGTGAGAGTGATGAAGGGGAAAAAAACTGGAATGGTCTGCGTGCTAGTCGATAAAGGTGGAGGAAGGAGGATGCTCGCCCATAGGGGGGCAAATGCAGAGCTCGAGGCGATCGTGGATTCTCTGCCGGTTGCAAAGTTTCTCCAGCTTAGCAATGTGAGCAGGAATGTTTTAATGAAGGTTAAGGGGAGTCGGGGGCGGGCTTGTATATCTTTAGATCCTGGAGGGAGTGCTATCGAGTTAAGACCAGAGGACCTGGAGGGTGTTGATGTCCTGCTCCTGAATGAGCTGGAATGTAGGCTTCTGACCGGCTCAGAGTACAAGGAGGGTACAAGGAAGCTCACTGATTATGCAAAGCTGGTGGTCGTAAAGCTGGGGGAGAGGGGAGCGTACACTTTTGACGGGAAGGAGGAAGAGGCTCGTAGGGCTTTAAAGGTAAATGTTGTCGACACCACTGGGGCAGGAGACGCTTTCGATGCAGGGTTCATGGCAGCCTTCATAAGAGGTATGAGTAAGGAGGAGTGCCTGCGGTGGGGCATCGCCACAGCTTCGTTGAAGATCCAAAGAAGGGGGGCGAGGGAGGGCCTCCCCACCTATGAAGAACTCAAGAAGTTCTTGTCGGAGATTAGAGGGGATTTCTAACGCTTGATAGCTAATACGCCACTTCCACGATATTGCCCGTGCTTCAGTTTGAGTAATGCTTCATTGGCATCCTCAAGCCGGAACCTATTGACTTCAGGTCTTATGGGGATCTTTGCTGCCACAGTCAGAAATTCTTGGACGTCTGCCCTTGTAATGTTTGCAACGCTCTTCACCTCCCTCTCGCCCCACAGGTGAGAGGCATAGTCAAGGTCGGTTATCGGCGTTTCTTTTCTGATCAGGTTCATTACAAGGCGACCGCCCTTCTGCAAATTCCTAAGGGCCTCCCTGACTGGCGACCCAGTCGGAGTGGTGTCTATGGCACAGTCCAGTTTTTCTGGAGGAGTTTCTCCAGTTGCCCCCACCCAGTCAGCGCCCATCTTCATTGCAAGCTCGCTGGGAGCGTCACCCTTCCTCCTCGTGAACACGAATATCTTTGAGCTGGGGAAGAGGTACCTTATGAGCTGAAATTGGATGTGAGCGGATGATCCGAACCCGAATAGTCCGATGGTTGCACCATCCCTCATTCCCGTGAGCTTTAGGGCCCTATATCCCACGGCCCCAGCGCAGAGGAGCGGGGCAGCCTCACAATCTTCAAATACGTCAGGTATGGGATGGGCGAAATCTTCATGGACCAAAACATACTCGGCGTAGCCCCCGTCAGCATCACACCCTGTGCCCATAAATCCCTCGCAGAGGTTTTCGAGACCTCTCATGCAGAAGCGGCACGCCCCACATGCACTGTATATCCATGCTACTCCTAGCCTATCGCCTCTGTGGTACTTTATGGCGGCAGGTCCAAGTTCCTTTACTCTCCCGACTATTTGGTGTCCAGGTATTACGGGTAGTTTTGTGGGCAACCTCCCTTCTATTTCATCTAACTCGGTGCGACAAACTCCGCACGCAGAAATTTCCAATAGTACCTCCCTGCCAATTGGCTGGGGCACTGGCATATCCTCAAGGACCAGGGGGTTTGTCTCTATAGGTGAGGTCTTTCTGAGAACCATTGCCCTCATTTGATCATCCGTTTAAAGTTTCGCCGCATCGGTATTTGAATTTTAATTTTCATATGAATTAACTCGGCCGTTATGACTGCCGGAGTCTACAAATGTGGGAACCAGTCCAAAACTAGTGAGTGTACTACAAGTTTTGTTTATGAGTGGAGAAAAAAGTGTGACCTTCATCCTATTGTAGTCTGTTTCAAGGGGTGTTTTTGGCTCAAGGGCAGGTATTTTGATGGTGAATGAAGTTGATCTCACCTGACGCCTTCGCAGGCCCAGTCTCAATTCGATGAATTCAGGGATAACAGAGTTAACTAACCTCAAGGAAGGCCGACCATACACCAGACCCCTGCAGAAGGGGTTTACGTAGACAAAAAAAGTCTCGCCTCTAAAATCGAAAGAGGCTTCATTTCTTTGCTCATAGCGCGGGGCTTCGAACACGGCAAAAGGCCACATCTTACAAGCGATTGGTTTGATGGATTGTATGCCACAAACCATTCTCCCTCCGCTCTTGACCTGGAAGATGCACCTTCCGTTTAACCCCCTCTTAAGGTATGTACCCCCAACCTCGAGCTCCATGCAGTAGAAGCCAAAGATCTTCGATAGCAGAGTTGCCTCGTAAGCCCTGAGCGGAACCTTGAACTCTTTACAGCAGTCACCGCATGCTGTGCAGAACCAGTCTTTGATCTTGCTCCAAGGGACATACCTCATGGAGCATCCAAAGAATTTTTGAGGGCGGTGCCGTTTATTTTTATCGGCCTTCGCCTAAATCTGCTTTTTATGCCGCACGCTTTTTTTAATGCATTTGGCGCAAAACGTGGAGAGTTTCATTTTAGGCTGTGATTCATAATTTTCTCAGGAACTCGATTATTCCTACTCCGCGTACAATGTCACTTTTTATGCTTCTGAACCCAAGGGCATTCATAACGCCCTCCAAGTATTTGCCTGTGAGTTCAAGGAGCAATTGGTCGGCATTTGGAGCAATCATGCTGATAACTGCTCTTCCATCGGACTTGCCCTCCATCTTGACCTCGGAGAGGTGCCAAAGGGAGGTTGAAAGTAAAGAGGGGAGTATGGCGAGCGGATCCTCAAATTTTGCCATTAGATACTTGCCGTACCACTCCCCTGCAGAAAACCACTCCTTTTCTAGTTCCTCTTTGTTTTCCCATTTCTGTACGAGCTTGAGAAATAGATCCAATGGCAGAATTAGAGAGCCCGAATCCTTCTGAACCTTTATCAGTCTGTAGAAGTTCGTGAGGTCCCCAACGGTCACCTTCATCTCGCTCACTTTCAGGGCGTCCTGGAGTATCTCATTCACCAAGGCGAATAGGGTCTTATTCTCCCTCCTCGCCATCTCGGAGATCTTCTCCAAGACGTCGGCTCTGACAACCACAAGCTTCTTTTCAACTTTTTCGGGCATCAGGGCTCACTCTCCCGCTTAAACTTGAGAACTATTATTCCCTTCGAGACCTCTCTTGACGCGATCTCCAGACCCATGCTGCTCATAACGCCCTCCAAGAAAACCGCAACAGCCTCAGATCTCTTCTCCCCCAGCCTTGGGGAGATGCATACGAGCCGCTCACTTGAGATTGAAATGTCAGGATTTACGCCAACAACCTCTTTTAGAACCCTCTCGACTTTTTTGAGGTCTTTGATGCCGTTTAGGTCCAGGTACTTTCCGAAAACCACACCAGAAGACCTCCAATATTCCTTCATTTTTGAGTCGAAGGAGGCAGATTCCATCAGACGTTCATGGAGGGGTTCGGGCATCAACACCATGCCAGAGTTCCTTGCGATCTCCAAGATCCTGGCATCCTCTATTATTGTAGTCAGATCTTTGCCCCATTCATTTGCCCTTATGAATGCGCCCAAGGCCTCGTTGACTATGCTGAACACGGTCCTGCCATGCTCTTTTGCTATCTCGTTTATCTTATCTGCCAGATTTTCTTTGGCAGCGAGGAATTTTCGTTTCAATTTGATCTCCTTTGTTGTCAAATATCAACATAATAATTAAACCTCCCCCTCTATAAACACTGCTTCTGAGAATTGCCAGACTAGAAATTTGTATTTTATGGCGGGTTGTAGCTGTAGATTTACATTGTTTACTTTATGGGGTTGAGGGGGATTGTGGCTTGTGAGCTACACAATCTTTAGAAGAAACCTTTAGCTACGGGGATCCAACAGCCTTAGTCCTAAATAACTCCCCAGTTCTATGAAAAATTCTCCATGGATGGTGCCACAAGAAAGCCGTTAGTGTGGTTGATGACTCTAACGGAAATTTCGTAAACAGTTTCAATTTTTTCCTTGGTGATTACTAAATGGGAAGGGCCTACGGCAAAAATAGATCCATTTTTCATTAGTGCTACAGTGTCAGAAAAAAGTATGGCGTGATTTGGGTCGTGGAGGCTCATTATAACACCGATTCCGTTCTCCCTCGCGATGCGTTTCACCATGCTGAGCACCAAAAATTGGTTCTTGAAGTCAAGGTGAGCGGTGGGTTCATCCAATAGTAAAAGCTTCGGTTCTTGCGCTATCGCCCTTGCTATCAACGCCAACTGCCTCTCCCCACCACTCAGCTGGTCGTACGGGCGGTGCTTTAGGTGATCTAGCCCAACCATACTCAATGCCTTTTCTGCGATCTTGTAGTCCAGATTTGAGGGTTGTTGAAAGAAGTCGAGGTGGGCCGTTCTTCCCATCAACACGAGATCCAGCGTGGAGTAGGGGAATGGTGGGACGTGAGCCTGGGGCACGTACCCCACAAGACGGGCAAGTTCCCACCTCCTCAGTTCGTGGGCGTTTCTGCCAGAGATTACCACCCTGCCACTTTCTGGTTTGAGAAGGGCATTGATGCATTTAAGCAGAGTTGTCTTGCCACATCCATTCGGACCCAACAGTGTAAGGACTGTCCCTGCTGAGACATTTAAAGATATGGAGTTCAGTTTGAAGGCGCCGCCATATGAAAAAGAGAGGTCCTCCACTGAAACTATTGTCTCCAAGAGCCTCCACCCCTTCTCCTCAGCAGATAAAGGAAGAAAGGCGCTCCGATTATTGTCGTTATCACACCTACAGGTAGTTCGTAAGACGTCAGGGACCTCGCCACATCGTCCGCCAATAATAAAAAGACCCCGCCCAGGCTGGCAGAAATGGGTATCACAATCCTGTTGTCAGGGGTCCCCATCAGCATCCTGACCAGATGCGGAACCACCAGACCCACCCAACCTATAATCCCGGACACAGACACGAATGAGGAGACCATGAGAGTTGTTGTTATTAGGATCACAAGTCTGTCCCTCTCGACGTTGATGCCCAGAGACTTTGCCTCTTCGTCGCCCATGGAAAGGACGTTAAGCCGCCAGCGCATTAGGCTAATGATGATAAAGGCGAATATTATTAAAGGACCAGACTGCAGGACCTCATCCCACCCGGAGACAGCCATACTACCCATGAGCCAGTAAACCACGCTTGAAAGCTTCTCTGAGGATGTGAAGAATTTTATCATTGAAAGGGCGGCAGAGAAGAGCGCTGTCACTATCACGCCTGCCAATACTAGCGATACCGTTGATGCTTGCCCACGGTCGCGCGCAACGAAGTATGTCAACATGAAGGCTAAGAATGAGAACGAGAAGGCAAAGAGTTGCGTAAGACCGACGAAATTTGGGAGAAAAGCGATGGCGAGTGCCGCTCCCAGCCCAGCACCAGCCGATAAACCTAGTATGTAAGAGTCCACTAAGGGATTCTTGAATACTGACTGCAGGGATGCGCCAGAGACAGAGAGTGCTATCCCGCCAAGAAGAGAAAGAAGGATTCTAGGCAACCTAATCATGAAGATAACGTCGCGATATATTTGGGTTTGTGAGGAATTGGGAAGCGGATCAATGCCTCGAAATAGAATCGCCAGCACTTCCCCAAACGGGATGTGGTAGGAACCGATGGTTAAGGATAGAAGAAATACAGGCAATGGTAGCAGGAGCAGAAGGATAAAGGCGCTTTTTCTTTGGTGGGACAAAGGTGCCACCTATTGGGTGTAGTAGGTCGAGAATAGCATGTCTGAGACGACATCAACGTTTAGGTCTCCGAAATATTTGGGCTGGACGATCTTCGCCAACTTCATCTCGCCAATCAACATCCTCGGTCCCCAGTCTAGATAGGCGCCCTCTGTCCTAGAACCAATCAGGACAGTGTACACGCGTGAGTCTTTTACGGCCTTAAGGTTATTCCATACGCTACTCTTCATGATCAAGTCGAGCTGGGATTGTATCCCCAGGTTATCGTAACCGACAATTATTATTATTTCTGGATCCCAGGCCAGCAGTGTCTCAAGATTGATTTTTGGCCAAGCTTGATTTGGGGAGTTCCTTAGCGCTATGTTTATTCCGCCTATGTCTTCGACAATTTTACCCCAAGTGCTGTTTGCGTAAGCCGTCAAGAGCCCGTCTTTCTCAACTCTGCAGAGGAGCACTGTCGGTCTTTCGCTATCCGGTATCTTGGATGCGGTGGCCACTATGATGGAGTGCCTTATTTCCAAGAAGTTTATTAGGGAATCCGCCCTCGCCTCGACGCCAAATACTTTGCCCAAAAGTCTTATGGCGTTGAGCTGGTCATTGAAGTTGTTTGAGTACATGCAAATGACAGGTACACCGATGGACTCCAATGACTTCACAATGTCGGCGGTCTTGCCGTAGCCAAAGTCCATAATTACGGCATCAGGCTTGAGGGAGAGGATTGTCTCGAGATTAACCCCGCTGAAGAGATCACCAACGACCGGTCGCTCTTTAACGACCTTGGGAACGTATACTGATGATAGTGTGTATTTATCTATACCAACGATCTTTTCAGAGACGCCCAGTGTTGAGGCTATTTCGTTCCAGTAAGAGTTCAATATCACGACTCTGCTAACCGGCAGGGAAAGCACGATACTTTTTCCGGACATATCCTGAATTGTGACTGAGGATTGCCGAGGGGCTCCAGGAACATTCGCAAGTGTCACTAAGAGGCCTACAGAGACTACAATGATCACCAAGGCAAGAACTGCAATAATGGTTTTGAGCCGCAAACCACTCACCACAGGATGAAAAGTCGCTTTTTTTATTAAATTTTGTGTTTCATAAGAAACAAAATTATGTGAATGTTGTATGACATACCCCATCAGATTGGTCTTTTCAAAGGGTCAAAATTATTATCAAAAAAATCTGCAAATTGGTTTGATTGGCTAAAATCTTGGGTTTGTGTGAATTCCTTTAGGAGGGTTTCATTAGAAGCGATTTCCCAAATTCAATTAGCCTTTGCAAGCGTTCCCTCTCCTTAGACTCGGCATAAATCCTAACAACATTTTCAGTCCCAGACTTTCTTAGCAGGATCCACGATCCTTCCTCCAACAGGATCTTCAGACCATCGATTCTTTTTGTGCCTATAACCCTCATCCCCAGAATTGTTTCTGGGGCTTCAATTTCTTCTAAATGGAGTTCAATGGCAGGATCGATCACAATATCTAGCCTCCGGGACTCTAGGTGTCCGTACTCCTTGTACATCTCGTTTACAAGGGTTTGTAGGGAAATACCGCTAGAAGTTACATATTCCAATAGGAGGAGCGCGGAGGCAATCCCGTCCTTTTCGGGGATGTGTGAGGCAAAACTTATGCCCCCGCTCTCCTCCCCTCCAATTACTATTAAACCATCCCTCAGAAGTGAGCTGATGTACTTAAAACCCACAGGGGTCTCTATCACCCTCCTACCAAACTTTTTAGCGACAGAGTCGATTAGGTGCGAGGTGGCAACAGTTCGAGCGGCATCGCCAATCATAGAGCGCCTCTCGCAGAGGTGGGCGTAGAGCAGCGGCAGGATCTGATTTGCCAGCAGGAATGTGCCTTTTTCCGTCACCGCTGCTAACCTGTCTCCATCCCCGTCAAAGGCGAATCCGATGTGGCATTTTTCCGAAAGGACCTTTGCTAGGAGAGGTTCCAAATTCTGAGGGACCGGATCTGGCGAGATTCCTCCAAAATACGGGTCAATATTGCCCCTCACCGTGATAGTCTCGGCACCGAGTTCTTTGAATACCCTTTCTGCGATGCCCGACGTGGCACCATGCATAGGGTCCAAAGCCACTTTCAGGGTAGAGCCATCAACGCTCAATAGAGATTTCAGATGCTTGATATATTCAGGGATGGGGTCTAATGTGGAGATCAGACCCTCGCGCTCCAGCTGTTCGTATTCCTTACATTTTGGCGGGGTCTCAGGGAGCAACGATTCGATCTTTGAGGTTATTTCGGTCGAAGCCGGTCCACCATATTCTGGGATGAACTTTATACCGTTATATACAGGAGGGTTGTGCGACGCAGTTATCATGACCGCGCCATCTAGCGAGAAACGAAGGGCTGTGAATGCGGCGATAGGGGTGGTGATAGGGCGGGGCGGAAGGAAGGAAGGAATTCCGAGAGAGGAGAGGACTTCAGCACAAGTCCTTGCGAAAGATCTTGACCCCTCCCGCCCGTCGTACCCGACGAATATGCCCTTATTTTTACCCAAAAGAAGGAGGTATTTGGCGATTGCCCCGGAAACCAGTCGCACATTGAAGGTATTAAAATCGACGTCAGTTCTGGATCTCCATCCGTCTGTTCCGAAGGATATTTTCCGAGGCAATCTTTCCACCAGTCATCTGACAATGATGATAGTGCAGGGAAGGCTTATTGCTAAAGAGATTGTAACGCTCCCCATAAGTATGCCACGTTCGCCTGAGTAGCCTCTAGATCCAAGTATTGCCAAGTCGTAGCGCCCCCTGACAACCTCATCGTAGATCTCTGATGCCACAGAACTCTGGTTCCACTCTGCTATCTTTAGGATCTTTTTGGTGATCAAGCCGAAACACTTGCACCTAGACTCCGCGGCTTCAAGTATTGACTCCCCAGATTTCTTTAGTTCCTCTATTGCCTGTTGAGATGTCAGATTTGGGGGAGGAATTATTACGTGCATCAGAGTAATCTTAGCCCCGTCGCGCATTGCAAATTCTAAAGCAAGGTCGAGCGCCCTCATTGAGGCGGGAGAACCGTCGATCGGCACCAGTATGTTCTTAAAGATCGTCTTCACCTCCCTATACCCAAAGATTCGTTGGTTAGACGCATGGATTCATCTGGGTCTTCGGTCAGCCTTGTCATCGCCCTAATAGCATCTATATTTTCTGGGACCACGATCGCTTCTTGGTGTACAGCCTGAGTGTAGTAGATCTCTCTGCCAAAGGACTTTAGAGACTCTTTCCAAATGACTAGCTCTGGAAGATCGTAGCGGGCTCTGCCCAAGTCCCTGGCGTACTCGATTATTGTGGAGGTGGAATCCAGCCCGTCCTGAGCGGACATTATCTTTATGCGCGGGTATGTTGAGAGAGCCTGCAACACATCTACCTCGGTCGCGGGGTTATTCAGTTCGAGGTTCAGGACATGAACGTGCATCAGGGTCTCTGGCACGGCGAAAGCAATCGTCGTGATGTCTATATGCGGGAGCACCTTCTGAACGTCTGGGCCATGATGAGACGGAATGGTCACAGGGTCAGGCACTATGCTATTAATGGGACCCTTTGAGTCCTCTGCCGGGTCGGCGCCGCGCCTCACCAAGATAACCCTCGCCTTCCTAATGCCAAAGGCCTTGTCTATTGCGTACAGGGACCTGCAAAGGCCAGTGGTGTTGCAGGACACTACCCTCACGAAATCTCTTCCAATGGCGCCCTTGTAATTGCAGACCGCATTGAAAGAGAAGCCGGTGAGGTCGTGCTTTTCCCCTCCCTGGAATATTGCCTTAACCTTGTACTTCTCGTAGAGGGGTTTGTAGGACGCACCTACCTTACCTGGCGTGCAGTCGACCACTAGATCTGCTCCTTTTAGGAGGTCCTCCAGAGTGCCCTGAACCTCGATGCCTGCTTCCTCAAATGCCTTAAGGCGATCTTGTGATGTGGTGAAGAGCCTTATGCCCTTGTTTACGGCCATTCTCCCTTCGAAGTTAGGTTTGGTCTTTGTAACGCCCACGAGTTCCATATCTTTTTGCTTCAGGATCGCGTCGGCGACCCTCTTTCCAATGGTTCCATAACCATTTACAGCAACCTTGACAGGCATGTTTCTACACCTGCTATTATATTGTCACCTGTCGGCTTTAAACTTCTGCGCAGAAACTGCAAGAACTTCAATAGCAGGCAACTTCTCTCCCGATAGAAACGCGATGAAAGCGCCCCCTCCTGTGCTGAAGTAATCAATTTTTTCTGCTATCCCGAGTCTCTCAGATATTGCCCTCAAATGACCACCACCGAGCAGGGTTTTGGCCCCACTTTTGACCACCGCCTTGAGCAGTTCCTCCGAGCCCTTGGAGAATCTCTGATCCTCTATGTAGCCTGCAGGACCGCGCATTATTATGACTTTGGCGTCCCTCATAATACTCGAATAGAGCTCCACGGTTCTGCTTCCTATATCGTATATTGGAGAGTGATCTTGTCCATCTCCCAAGGGCAGTTCCACCCTCTCGTCTGACCTTAAAATCGCGATGTCTACCGGAGTTACAATTTTGTTGGGGTAATTTCTCAGGAGGTTTTGGGCCCTAGGTAGGAGCGGGTACAGCCCCTTACCTTCTATGATCTTAACTGTGGCCTTTCCGAGCCGCTCTCCCTTCGCTATGAGGAAAAGATGGGAGACAAGACCGGTTAGGAGGACTTTGTCAGCAACCCCCTTAGGCAGAAGCGATTCCATCAACTGGACTGAGTCGGCGACTTTGCCGCCGCCAAGAACAAATATGCATGGCTTGGATTTGGTGCTCATGACATCGCTGAGAAATTCAACCTCCTTTTGAAGCAACCTGCCTCCACATGATGGTAAGACCATAGGAAAGCCTGTTAGGGAGGGGTGAGACCTATGAGACGTAGCGAATGCGTCATTTACGTAGAGGGAGAACAGGGGAGCAAGATAGCGCACCAAGTAGGTTTTTGCCTGGGCTTCTGGGACTTTTTCGATACTTTCCTCGGAATAGAAGCGAACGTTCTCAAGTAAGGTCACACTGCCGGGCTTTGAGGAGGATACGGCGGAGCGGGCAGAGGGACCAAAAACATCTTCCACGTAGTTTACTTCCTTGTTCAGGTATTTTGATAGGAGCACTGCGTGGTTTTCCAGAGTTGTAAAATCAGTATCTCCAGGTCTCCCTTGGTGCGCAAGTATGGTGACAGACGCACCCCTCTCGAGAAGCTCCTTTATTGTGGCAGTATGGCTCCTTATTCTAGTATCGTCGGTTATCCTCCCCGTCATAGGATCGATAGGCGAGTTTATGTCAACCCTCAAAAGCGTTTTCTTGCCATTAAAATCGAAGTTGTCCATAGTGTAGAATCCTAGTTTAGTGTTGGCCATTAGTCAGCCCTCGGTCGAACTTAGAGAATAATCCTTTAAAAACTTTGCAGAGCGGTCAAAGGAACTCGTCTGCCACCAGTGAGGGCCTATTCAGAAAATCGAAGCAGGACGGGCAAGAGGTGAAGTCAGAGTAGAGGTCTTTGGAAATCGGAAACTTTTTGGATAGATATCTTAAGGGAGGGGGGCTCTTATAGCATCGGTTTGGCACTATGGATCCGTCTGCCAAGATGTAATAAGCGGCACCTCTATTTTTTATGTAATCATCGTAGATGGATTGGAATGTGTCGGAAACTAGGTTAACCATCACCAAGAGACTTCCGCCAGAGTTAACTGTAACATGCCCGTACCCAGGAGGTATCAAGATCGCCTCATCTGCCCTAACCTTGGCAATAGCAAAGTCCAAGATCTCCTCTCCTGATTTCTTTTGCAGGAGATAGGTTGCCTCCCCATGAATGACTTGGTATAACTCTGGATAAGAAAGCGAGTCCTCTGCCGGAGGGTGGTAATGCCCGAGGGTCTTGTTCAACTCTTTTCCAAGCCTTATATCAGCCATTACTGTGATATCAAAACGCACCTTTTTCTTCTTGAAGATTGTGGAGTGGGTATCCAAAGAGAAGCCACGGTACATGCTATAAAGGACTGCGCTTCTGGGAAGATCCCTGACGGAGTCAACATCGTAAATCACAGGTATAAGGTCTTCTAAGGTCCTGAAGGATGGGGGGAGTCTAGAACCATTTACGGAAATTGACAAGTCATCGGAAACATGAAGTACACCAAAGCTTTTTTTAATTTGGATCATGAAAACACCTCAAGATGCCCGAGCTATTTAAGATAAAGGGACCTATATGTTCATATAGTTAGTTGTGATAGATCCCAAAACAGCGTTTCTTAGTGAATAAAGTATAGCGTAACAATATGCAAAAAATAAAGCCATAATATTACAATCAACAACCATAAAAATAAAAAAGAGGAAAACCGTCAATCAGACAGTTTTCGGCTTATTGTACAACCTCAGCAGTTGCAAACCTGTTCGCTACTTTCGTTACCTTAACCTTTACATGGTCTCCAGCCTTTGTGTTCGGGACGAAGATTACGAACCCTTCAACACGGGCTATACCCTCGCCGCGCCTGCTAAGCTCCTTAATGTCGACTTCGTATTCCTTGCCCTCTTCTACGGGCTTGGGACCGAAGCTGGCCGGACCACGCCTAGGGCCAAATCTCTGGCGGCCCTCGCGATAATATCCCACTTTCTTCCCTCCTTCTCAACTTTTTATTGGGCTTCCGTAAAAAGAGCTGAACATGCGTCAGTTCCTTCACTTCTGCCCAACCTTCCTCTGAAAGTTCCTGCTTATTAACTTATCCTAAGCCATAATCATATTGAGATAGGGCCCTTGGCATATATTTCAGTTGAACGCAATGTGCTGCCAAAATGGCAGTGTGAGTAGAAATTTGATAGTCAGATGCAGATCTTGAAACCGCACTGTGCTGTAGAGGTCCGTGCTAGCCTCAAGCAATCTTCTTGAGTTGCCTCTTATACATCTCGATTATCTCCCTAACGGTGGTGGCGTCCTCTGGGCTCTTGTCGTCCCTCCACCTCCCAGTGAACCTCGGAAAACGGATGGCAAGGCCTGACCCTTTCCTTATGGCGTCCTGTCCGCAGGTATGAATGGGTGAGAGGGTGATCTCGGCGCCCAAGACTTCTATGACCTTGGCAGGAACTACCCAGATGTCTGGGGTGATTTTTGAGTCCACTCTCGCGTGTCTGTGAGGTATTATGTAAGGCTCGAGCAACTTCCTCATGTTCCGTATGTCCTCATCGGTGAATCCCGTACTGCACTTGCAGACGGTCCTGAAAACGTCTTGGACGTCATCGTAGGCTGCCAGAAGGAGGGTGCCTATGTGTCCTGCACGCTTGCCAGTTCCCATGGACCCTCCCACCACCACCAAGTCGACTGTGTCGGTCATCTCGCTTTTGTAGTCTCTCTTGTACTTTATCCAGAGCCAGCCCCTCGCGCCTGCCTTGTAAACTGACTCGGGACCCAAAGACTTTGCCACAAGTCCCTCGCACCCATTTGATATCGCTTCCTGGAAGAAGTTCTCTAGATCATCAACGTTATCTACAATCTTTTGTTCAGCCAGTCTCAGCCTCTCGCTCTCACGCACCACCTTTGCGAGGAATGAGCGCCTCTCAGGATAGGCCTTCATTGTGAAATCTGAGCCATCAGCATATAGAATGTCGAAGAGCCTAATGGAGGCAGGATATTCCTCCATGGCTTCCTCAATGCCGTATTTCCTCCGCCGGTGCATCAGTTCTTGGAAAGGTAGCAGGTCGCCAGTATCTGGGTCCACTGCCACGATCTCGCCCTCCACTATGTACGACTTTAGGGCGATTCCGTCAGTGGCTAGACTGGCTATATCGGGATAGTGGTGGGTTATGTTCTCAAGCCTTCTAGAAAAGAGTAGCATTTCTCCGTCCTCAGTCCTGTGGATCTGAACCCGCTCACCATCATACTTGTACTCAACAGCGCACCTCCCACCCATCTTCTCCAGTATCTCGGAGGGAGAAGAGAGGCGCTCGGCCAGCATCGATCTTATTGGCCTCCCAGGGCATGGTTTGAAATTTTTTATAGCCTCCAGACCTTGAAGGACTAGGGTCTTTGCCACTGCACCAAGATCGCTGCTCACATTGTATGCCCTCTCAATATCTGGTCTGGCATCCTTTGATCCTGTAAAGGCGATGGTCAGGGCGTCGAGTATTGTCATGTCGGCAACTCCTAGCCGCAGCGTACCTGAGACTGTTCTTATGATGTACATCGCCTCCTTTGGAGAAGAGTCCCTCAGTAGGTCTGAGAGGATGCGAATCTTCTCCTCCTGGGAGCCGGGACCCTGCGCTCGAGCAATTCTGTCCAGGTCAGCGTAGACCCTCTCAATAGTTATGTGATCCGCCTTTTTTGTGGTTGAAAAAAGGTCAAGTGTGACCTGCTTTTTCCCCTTAGAGAGAAGTGTGTTGGCGACTTTACCCAGATCGCCCACGCTTTTGTATAGCTGTTCAACCTCAGATTCTTTTGCTGCCGACGCCTGGGCTATGCAACGGATTATCATCTTATCCGCCATTCCAAGTTCTAGCGGAACAAACTCAGGGTAGATCCTCCCTTGCGTGAGGTATACAACCTTGTCAATGAGTTCTGGTGGGCAGCTCCTGAGAAATCTTACAAGAGTGTCGGTTATCTCGAGCCTCTTGGACGTCTTCCCAATCTCCTCGTAGACCTCAACAAGATCCGAGTATCTCAAGATACCACCACTTGGTCATTAGCATATATTGTGCTATTGGCAAATTTACTTTACTACGAGAGCAGCAACCTTTTGAGCTTGATACTTGAGGGTGAAGTGGAAAATACTTTTATAGTAAGGGATAGAGGGGAAAGGAGGGTGTTTCTGGGTTGATCAAGGGCGTGATCTTTGACCTCGACGGCGTTCTCCTGAAGTTCAACCTTGACAGTAAGAAGATTAAGGAAGAGATTATCAGGTTTTTTGTTGAAAGCGGCCTTGAAGAAGGCTTGTTTACCCCTAGGGACAGCTTCTCCTCAATTAAAGAGGGTGCGAGGAGATACTTTGAAGAAAAAGGGAAAGGGGATAAGTGGATAGACGATTTGCTGAAGAAGGGAGAGATGATAGCCGTAAGATATGAGGTTGAGGCAGCAAAAACCACAGATCTTCTTCCAGGAGTAAGAGAAGTTCTAAAAACTTTGAAGGCCAAGGGGATGAAGTTGGCGGTGTTCACATATAACAACTCAGAGGCTGCCAGCACAGCCTTGGAGAGGACAGGCATAATAGATTTTTTCGATGTAGTTCTGGCAAGAGACAATGTGCCCAAGCCCAAGCCAAATCCCGAACACCTGAAGGTTGTCCTACAGGCGCTTGGGGTTAACCCCGATGAGGCTGTAGTGGTGGGTGACTCTGAAATGGACATCAAACCTTGTAAAGCGCTTGGGGTGAGGGTTGTGAGTGTGACTACCGGGATAAGAACCGAAGAGGAATTGAGAAAGTATGACCCTGACTTCATAATAAGAGAGCTCAAAGAGCTACCGAATCTTATCGAGTCTAGATTTTAGTCATTTGATGTGAACTACCCCCCATCGAGGGGGCTTCCCGCCGATAGTTAAAATAAAGAGGTGGGTGTTGTGAAGCTATTTTGATACGAAAACCACCTCTACTATATTGGGAAAAAGTTATCCCCCAACTAGGTTTAAATCACACTTGAGCGATAATGGTTATTGTGACCGACATTTATGAGTTTGGGTGAAGATGATGTCAACTTCAGATCAGGAAACTAGGACTTTGGCAGAACTTAAGAAAGACCTTGAGGAGAAGATTGCAAAGGCAGAAAAAGAACTTGCATTTCTCAAGGCTTCCCTGAAGCTTGTCGATGAGGCGCTAACAAGGATAAGCTTCAGACCGGCGAGCAGGCTTGTAGAGGAGACTCAGAAGGCGCCAGTGGAGATGCCAAAGCCCTCCATTGAACCCCCCGCACCACAAGAGCAGCCTTTCCCGATAAAGTCAAAAACAGGCGAGGATTTGGGGATTTTTTATATTGGAAAGAACACCGTCAGGATTGTCCCAAGACCAGATCTTGGACTGAATTTAAAGACGCCGCCTTTCCAGTCCTTCTTTTTAGAGAGAGTCATTGGTGAGATGAGGAAGAAAGATGAGATGGCGGTGGACGCAGGGACTAAAGATCCTGATTCAATTATTGAGTACAACATAAAGAGCGACGGCGACATTATAAAGGAGATAACGATCCTTAATGTAGACGAAGATTCAAGGGTGAGGGAACTCAGAAGTTCAATTCGCTGGACATTTGAACGTATGCTCGAAAAGATGCCTAGATAGTGATGCCGCATATAATAAATTCAAAAAGAGCAAAAGCAAAAATTCAAAAGTAAAAATAAAATAAAAACAAGAAAATAAAAAAATAAAAGGAGATTATTCTTTAAAGTATTTATCAAATGCAGCCTTTAGTACGAAGGAGATTACGACGGCAAAGTACCAGATCACACCACCAGGCCACGGAATGCCTCCGAACCAGACTAGCTGCTGGGTTGGGACGGCAATAATGTAGCACAGAATCCAGGTGAGTATCAGGCTGACGTAAGAGGAGATGCTCCAGCCCCCGCGGTACCAGCAGCCACTTGGCCCAAAGGTGTACAGCTTCTGCAGGTCGTAGTTTCGCTTCCTAGTGACCCAGTAATTGGCGATCATGATACCAGCTATGGGACCAAGGAGTATTCCGTAGTTCGATGCCCAAGAGGTCATGTAGTTTGTATAGTCAACAGCCTTGGCAACAGCCCACCACGGTGCTGCGAAGAATGCGATTATGGCAGCCACTACGACGGCAGTCTTCCATCGCAACCGAATAGTGGCCATGAGGATGTCAATGAGAGGTGGAGAGTTTGCAACTATGTCAGTGGACCAAGGTGCTAAGAAAGCGAATATTAGCCCTATAACTATGGCAACTCCTCCCGGAGCGTACTTCAGGATAATGTCCTGAGGCAGGATGGTTCCCGTCAGACCCACCGCTGCGTAGCCAAGAGCGGTCCCCACAACTTGGCATATGACGATCCCAATAAAGAGTCCTGTGAAGAAGGCATACTTGTGCTTGGGGTTAATCCCCCTCGAGAGGTCGGAAATGTTCAGGGCGACTGTAGCCCACCAGTTTGTCTGGACGGCCAGATATGTTAGAAAGTTTAGGCTGAAGTAAGAGGCGGTGCTCACGAATAAGTTGGGTATGTTTGGAGCGAATTCGGGAGTACTGGCCAAGAACCAGACTAGCCATATGAAGTAGAGCAGCATCAAAGGTCCGCCGAAATCTGCAACCCTGCCTATCCCTCTGAGACCCAAGCGCATTACGACGACAAACGAGGCAACATAGAATATGAGGGCGATTATAAGGTAAGTGAATGCAAGTTCTATTGCATGGGCGGCGGGGATGCCGAGAGCGAATAAGGCAATGAGGGTCAGAGCGTAAGATCCTGCCCAAGCCTCAATGCCAAACCACATGGTTCCAGCAAAACCTCTCAGTAATACAGGGATGTGCATACCTCTGAAGCCGAAAGACTCCCTTAGCTGAACCGGGTAAGGTACTCCGTACTTGACTCCAACAACGCCGTTTAGGTACATGACTATGACTGCTGCAAGGTTTCCTATGAATGCGCCCACACATGCCTGCCAGAAGTCCATTCCTAGACCTGCCCCGATAGGACCTAAGAAGAACATAGGAATGCAAGTGTTCATGCTGAACATCATGAAGGTGAAGGTCAGAGCGTTGTACTTCCGTTCTGCCATTGGAACTGGTAGAAGGTCTGGATTTTCTTTATAGCCTTGCGGGGTAATTGTTTTTTCCTCTGCCAAAAACTCCTATCCCCCTTTTTATTCCCATTCTTATCAAGGCGGAATTATATTTAAGCGTTCCCAAAAAAAGGAGAGATCTATAACGGAAACTTTAAAAAGGGGATTTTCATTTCAAAAAGTCTTTGTTATATAAGGGCAGAATATTTATAATTTATATTTTAATAAATATAAATTTAATTTAACTTAATACATATAATTATATAGTAATAATTTTTTATACATTAAAAAAATTAAACTAAATTGTTATATCTTTTTAAAGATCCTCTCAAGTTTGGAGAGTGAAATTATCTGACTAGCTTGCAAAGAACGCCGAATCACAGTCCCCCAAACTTTACATATTTTGTCCCGCCAAGATGCAGCAATGGGGAAGATAGCCAAATACCATCGAAGCTCTTAGCCCTCGCAGCCACAACTTCGCCCAAGATTATGGAATGGTCGCCCATCTCTAAAATTTTGTGAAGTTTGCACTCAATGGCGCCCATTGATTCGTCAATAATCGGGGTTTTGATAATTGTTCCCTTGGTGAAGTTGAAGGTTGTGGACTTGTCATAGGACTTACCAGAGACCGAACCCACAGTCTTAACTTTTTCAAGGAGGGCAGGTGAAGGTATGTTTAGGGTGAATTCGCCCCTTTTCTCTATCAGACGATGAGTCAAGCGGTCAGGGGCTATAGAGAGGGCAAGAATGGGGGGGTTTAGGGAGACAGGCGTATGCCAAGCCACTACCATGGCGTTCGGCTTATCATCGTCCCGGAGGGTTACGACTATTACAGGCACCCTTGGGGACAGGAGGCGATGGTACAAGTTCTCCAAACCTAAGATCCATTCACTCAATAGGACCTACCACAATAAAAATAATTACTCAGAGGGAAAAATAACTTGCTAATGACATGCGGGTGTCAAGATTGGATGTATTTCAATGTATTGAAAACAGGAGGAGTGTGAGGAGTTTCAAAGATATTCCAATACCAGAAGGAGACCTTAAAAAGATATTGAAGGCAGGGATCCTGGCGCCCTCCGCTGGAAATGTACAGCCATGGGAATTTATAGTGACTACTATAAAGGATCTGAAGCTAAAGCTGGCTGAGGCGGCCCTGGGGCAGTATTGGATGGTCGAGGCCGGCGTTATAATTACGGTTTGTGCCAACGAAGAAGAGTCGGCAACATATTATGGTGCGAGAGGTAGAAACCTGTACTGCATCCAAGATACCGCGGCAGCAATCGAGAACATGCTGCTCGCGGCGACAGCATTGGGGTATGGGTCTTGCTGGGTTGGCGCGTTTGATGAGATGGAAGTTAGGAGAACACTAAATATCCCAAGGAACGTGAGACCGGTAGCCATGATACCCATAGGGATTCCAGCAGAAATGCCGGAGGCTAGGTCGAGGAAGGATCTCCGCCAGGTCGTCTACTTCGAGACCTACGGCAAATCAAAATGGTGAAAGTCAGAACTGCACATAGAGTAACCACAGCAGGCATTAAGAAGTGTTGTAGTGTAGCCGCATACACGTATTGGCTTTGGCCCTCGTTGCCAATTGGGAAAATATAGTGGGTCTCTATCCACGTGACGTTTGAACCGATTATTTTGTTCCTGGCTGTTAAGGTCTCGTTTATGTAGTCCGCAGATATCACAGAGAGGTATTCCAAGGCCTCCCATTTTGAAAATGCAGAGCCATTTATGTGGTCCAGGATGTTGCGGCTTTTGATGTGCCCACTTTCATAGTAAGCGTCCTTGAAGTAAGTGAGGTCCACCGGATACCATCCACCATTGTCACCGTTCGTGGGGAGGTATACCATCGCCCATCCATGCCAGGCAACGTTGGTCAAATTGAAGACCATGTTGTTGTCCTCCTCGAGTTTATTCATGCCAGGGACGTACAATGGACCAATGACAGTGTATGCAGGTATTCCAAGAATCCTGCAAAATAAAACAAACAAGTTTGCTTGGTCGTCGCAGTCCCCGCTCCTAGTCAAAAAGGTAGTCAAAATGTCCTGGGGGGCGAAGAGCTCTGCATTGTATGTCATATTCTCTTCGAACCACATCAAGATGTTACTGATTATGTGGAGGACGTTCTCATCTTCTCCCTTTAGGGCTTTCGCAGTGGAGATAAGCTCACTTGAGTTTGAGAGGTGTGAAAGATCCCATAAGCCTGTTAGGGAGTACTTCTCAGCCAGTTCCCTCGGGATCTGGGAGACGCTCCCGATCTCCGAGAGGTCAAATTTTTTTTCTCCAGTTTGAATAACAAATGTCATGAATAATTCCGCAGACTGATTCTTTCGGAGGGTTGTGTTGGTGAGGACTTGTATGCAGGGGTTTCCATCTTCATCCTCAAATGTATTGAATTGCGCTGGCGCGCCATTAAAAGTGACGTCTTTCAGGATCGCGGTCTGGTAAGTTGTGTTGGGAAAAATGTTTTGGTTCAGCAGGTAATAATATGGCGTGTCCGGAGATTCAGGCGGCAGATCGTCACCCATGTTGACCAAAGTTATGTTAATTCCGTACTGATATGAACTGGCGTAGAAGGTCGTTAATAGCATCGGGATTAGAAGCAATGTTAGAGGCATAAACCATTCAAAAGACCATATGAGGACCTCTGGGAAAAATGTTTTCCTTGAAAAGCATCATCAGTGGTCGGTCAGATGCCCACGGCTGAGGTGCGGGCTTACTTGCGACAGGCGGGGATCGTCTTATCTTTAGCAGGCAGACACCTTCTGCTTGAGTAGCCTATAAAAATCAGAAAAATTATTAAGGTCAGAGGACAAAAAAAACACAAGAATTTTTGGAGGAACAAATATGGTATTTTCAGCGTATGTTTTGGGCGTCAGCCAAATAGGAAAAGAGAAAGAAGTCTTGGAAAAGTGCCTTAAAGTTAAAGATGTTGTCGAAGGCACGATAGTATTTGGCGAGTACGACGTGATAGTAAAGATAGTCACAAACGATATGAAAGACTTGAGTAAAAGGGTTGAAGAGATAAGGAACATAGAGGGACTTCTTAGGACGACAACCCTCATTTCTATGCCTTAATTTTTTAGAGGAATTATTACCTTAACAAGCGGGTTCATGCAAAAGCGACTGCAGTCATTAGGACTATGTTGAGGCGACTATGCAAGCTGAATAATTCGCAAACAAATCAAAAAACCAGAGTTTCACTCACAGCTCCTCGAAAGCAGATCGCATACAATCCTGTAAATCGATTCCACAGCGTTGAACTGGGAGGCGTACCTGCTGGCTTCTTCTATCCTTATGGATATGATTGAGGACTCGAGAGCCTCCTTCACAGCCGTAAGCAGGTTCTCCCTCGAAAGTGAGTGTTGTTGTAATGAGATAGCAAGACCCATTTTGGAGAGAGACTCCGCTATCCCTTGGTGTTCAGAGTGAGCGGGTGTCGGTATTATTAGCATTGGTTTGCCATAGTATATCGCCTCTGAGACTGTGTTGTGTCCACCTCTCGTCACCAGAAGGTCACATGCCTTAAGGTAGAGGTAGCGATCGTCGACCCAGTCGTAAACCCTGAGCCTTTTTGAGTTCGCTGGAATTTTTGCTCCCGGGAAAGATCCCTCAGAGTAGCCCCTGCTGAGGACAACATTGTAGGAGTCAGGGAACTCTTCAAAGATCCTGAGCAGCAGATCTGAGATGTATTTCTTCTCAGCAAGGGTTCCGCTCATGGCAGCGAAGATGAGCGGACGATCGTCGAACCCCATCATTCTCTTGAGCTCACAGCTGGGCGGGAGCTCTTCAGGGCGTTTAGGGATTATTGGACCGACTAATTTGAGCTTCTTTATATACTGATGGGAGGGAACTATGTTCACTTTAGCAATAGTAAACGGGGGAGGGAAGTCAGGAACTATTATGACCTTACTCAATTTCCATAGACTCCCCAGGATCTCCAGCCCAAGCCTCTCGGTGTAACCCTTGATGATCTGCTTTATTCTTCGCTTGATGGGCCTTGAATGAGGAATCATTATTCTCAATTGGTGCAGTATTAGTACAGGGATTATGCGCCTCATCCTCGCAGCCAAGACTGTGGACAGCCTACTGTCTGAGATCACAAGGTCTGGCTTAAAGTGCTCTATGAGGTTGAGCTCGGCGCCGACCTGCTGTGAAAATACCAAGAGGCTCCTAGGCCCAGCCGATAGAGTCCTGCGAAAGTCGAATGTCCCGTCCTCCTTTTCATAGAACTTGAGTGGGGGTACGCCCTCCACCGGGAAGCCGGCCTTTCTCACAAACTCGGTAGCCTCTCCATAGGTTGAAAAGAAGACCTCGTGGCCTCGGCTTTTGAAATGCCTAGCTACGGGAATACACCTGCCGGCATGCCCTAGGGCTATTCCGCAAGGGGCAAAGTAAATCCTCATAGAGACCCAGCCCTTTAGTAAAAAAAGTTCACATGAGCTTCTTCTGGACCACCTCGCCTCCTGGGGATGTTTCAGTGAAGACCTCTGCCGTAAAGACGTACACCTTTAAATCCCTTGAGAGCCAGCTATCTGGGGGGAGTCCTGCCTTCATGCAGCATTCAGATAGGAAGGTCTCTTCGTCCCAACCGTACTCAACGGGAACCTGTGGTAGGAGGAGCCCTTTATAAAAGCCCATCTCCACAACTAGACCGTCTCTGCCTACCCTGATTCTTTTGGGGTATTCCTTTGGATCATTGACCCTAAGGAGTGTAGGGGGTGTGAGGACGCTGACTTCGAAGACCACTTCTTTTAATTCATCTACCTTGAGGGGAGGGAACCTCGGATCCTCTAGGGCGGCGCTTATAGCCGATTCCATAACAGCCTCTATGAGGGGGAGATGTGGGAGGGGGTAGCCTATGCATCCCCTGAGGATCCGTTCCTCCCCAATTAGTTTTTCAATTGTGACGAAGGCGCCTGATTTTTCGTACAGCCGCGGACTTGGGGGCTGTGGTGGGACGGGCTTCTTAGACTCCTTGAGGTAATTGGTGACGGTGGATCTTGCAAGCCTTACAAGAAAAGTTCCCTCCTCCAAACTCAACAACGAGATCACCTATTGATGGTCTTGATATTTTTGATGCGCTCTTCTATGCCCTTCCAGTGGCTACCGTGCCAATAAACCTTTCCACATCTAGGGCAAGTCCAGAGCGGGCTTATATTTGGTATCTCATCGAAAGGGATTTTTGAACGGTCTGCTTCGATGAGGGGGGTATTACACATTGTGCACCTGGTGCCGATCGAGTTTACAAAAGAGTCCTTTATGAATGGTGAGATCTCCAGAAGAGAGCCTGTCAGATCCGTGGACTTGATGAGCAAAGACCGTATGCCCTCCTTGGACGCTCTCTTGAAGAGCTCCACGTCGCGGGTGATGAGTATGCGGTCCTCGCCTCTGGAGATCGCGAGGAGGGTCTCATCGTCATGGAATTGATCGTAAACTGTATCATAGCCCAGAAGTCGCAACCACCTTGCCAACTTTCCGAGCATGGCGTCCACTACAAACTTCAAATCGCTACTGCTCCTCCGGGAGACTGCGGACTATGTAATCCAATACCTCATCAGGGGTCAGGATCCCAATGACCTTAGGCTGAGAAGGTTCGGAGAATATGACGCCAGGGAGACCCTCCTTCAGGATCTTTTCCGTGACCTCGCCCAAAGAGATTTCTTCTTCAAGCAGGGGAACATTGGCTACCATAGATGTGGATATGGTAAGGTGCCTTATCCTTGCCCTTTGGAACTTTTCTGGCACATATTTGTGAAACTCGATGAGGGCTTTGAGAACCTCCCTCTCGGTTATTATGCCCACTGGCCTCCCGTCCTCATTCACCACGGGGATCATGGATAGGTTCTGATCTAGTAAAAGCTTCCTTGCATGGATTACCCTTTCGTGAGATCTGACAATTGGAACGCGCCTGCGCATAACCGATGTCGCGGCCACGGTGGAGTCCTTCACAACGCGGAGCATTTCCCTCTTGTATACAAGTCCGAGGAAAGTGTCACCGTAAAAAACCGGGAGGGAGGGGGCTGAGAGCTCAAGCATGAGTTTGGCAGCTCTCCTCACGGACGAATCGTTGGAGAGGGTTACAGGAAAAGGCCTCATAAAGCCTGATATGTAGAGGGATTCTGGGGCCACAGCCCTCAACCTCTGCGTGCCGATCTTGCTGAGTACGTCACGGTATGAGAGGATACCTATGGGTCCACCATCGTCATTGACACATATGCTCTCAACATTTTCCTTATCCAAGACGTCTAAGGCATCCAATAGGGGGCGGTTCTTGTTGAGAGTTGGAACATCCTTAACTAGTATGTCCAATAATTTCAAATTCATTCCCCCTTTGCTATGGCCTTTACGAAGTCAAACTTTGTTATAAGCCCAACAAGCATACCTTCATCGTTAATAACAGGCATGCCGCCTATCCCGTTTTCTATGAGAGCTTGTGCAGCGCTGCTAGCATCTTCAGAGAGCTTGACCGTAAAGGGGTCAGGCGTCATGATATCTTCAGCCACCGGTATAAGGTATAACCTGGTGGATGAAAACTCCTCAGACTCTGCCTTAGACCCCTTCATAAATGAGCTGCTAGCCTTTGGGGGGCGTATGAATGAGAGGTCGGTCTCGGTTATAATTCCCACGGGTCGACCTTCATCCACGACGATAACCCTGTCAGTGTTGAGCTCCTCCATAACATCAACGACCCGGTAAACTGTGTGGTGCCTCTTCACTATTGGGAGATGCTCCCTCTGGCAGAGATCGCCAACAGTGTACTTGCCCCTCATGGTCTCAGCGAAATACCTAGTGAGGTCAGTCTTTGTGATTATGCCCAAGAGGTCTCCGCCTTGGTTCACTACAGGCAGGCCCTTTATGTTTGCAGAGACCATCCTCCTAGCAGCCTCGACTACCAAGGCGTTCTCATCTATGGTTGTGACGGGGGTGCGCATCACCTCGCTCACGAGTATCGAGTCGAAGTCCCTCTGCCGCATCTTGTAGTTCCTGAGGCTTCTCACAATGTCCCTCCTAGTGATCGTCCCTACTGGTCGGGTGCCCTTTACCACGACCAAACGGCTCACCCCCTCCCTTAACATTAGATTCCTGGCGTATGCCAGGGTGTCAGTGTCATTTATAACAACAACCGGTGAACTCATCAAATCTCCAACCCTCAATCAAACCACCTCTCCTATCGGCGTCACTTCTCAATCCACAAATTTTGGAGCTTTACATACCAGACATCAGAGACATTTAAGGCTATTCGCCGAGTTCCAAGCGACATTCTTCGCAGAGAAACTGACCATTGACCTCTTTTAGTGAGTCCGACCACTCCTCGCAGTTATCACAGTATCCCGCCATTACCTCGCCCCCCTTTGAGGGGAGTAGGCTGTTGCGCTTTGCCTCCGCCAAGACCTCCACCAATTCGGGTGCGGTGGAGAGTATGTCCCTCGAAGTTATTATCCCAACCATCTCGCCCCTGTCCACAACCACAAGCCTCCGGATCCTCAGTTTGGCCATCTTCCTAGCAGCTTCCATAATCTCTGCCTTTGGGTCTATCACGGAGAGTGGGGAGGACATGATATTCCTCGCGATAGTTATGTCCGGGTTGAGACCCCTTGCAATCACCCTCTCCACCAGATCACGTTCTGTGATTATACCAACCGGGTGGCTATCGCGGGTTATGATCACCGAGCCAACGTCCTTCCCGCTCATAGCGATAGCAACTTCCCTCGCAGTTGAAGTCTCTGGCAGGGTTATGAGGCTTTTTGTCATGATATCTCCAACAAGCACTCTAGCCCTGATTCGGACCATCCAAAGCCCCATATTATTATCTTCTGAGGATATATATGTGAGTTGCTCTTGAAAAATTCAGGTCGGCATCGAGCCTCCTGGAGGAAGTTGGGCGAGTATCTCGCTCTCAGGTATGGCGTTTATCAGCTGCGACAGAGAAGAGTCCGCCCTCTGAACTAGGAGCTGTTTTATCCTCTTAACCAGCGCGGATCCCGAGAGGTCTCCAGGGACGAGCCTGACGTAGGATTTGGAGGCATTCCTGACGAAATGCTCGCCCCCAACTATGATCCTAAAGGCACCATCGGCAATTTGGACGCCCAAAAAGATTGTTAATGGTACATTGCGCACATAATTCCTCTCGCCGTATATCATGAATGCCCCCTTGCCCAAGTACTCCCCTGCCGGAGGAGTCTTCGTGACCTGCTCTGCCCTGACCCAGTAGCCGTCCGCGGCGCCCAGGCCCGCCCTCCATGCCCTAGAGTACACGACAGCGAAGGCGACAGCCTCCTCCTTGGTCTCGTTGGGGACCTCCTCACCCCTGGATTTAACGATCACAACGGACCCTCCTGGAACGTCCGAGTGGGCGAATATGTCATTAGGCTCCATGTGCTTCTTGACCAAGACCTCGTTCTGAGTCGCGTCCTTTCCGCCGATTATGAGAAAGCCTTGCGATGAGAAAGTCCACCTGAACCGCTCGTACCACTCCTTCTTCATGGACTTGAGAACTACGGGCTGGGAGACCCTCAGGAGACCCTCTTTCAGGTCTTGGATCTTCTTTTCAGTCTCCTCTATGGCGCTGACCAGCCCTTTGAGCTTTTTAGAGGCCTCCTTTGAACTGGAGAAGTATCTATTTGCATTTTCGGTTGCTGAGCATTTGAAGTCCAGGACTACTTCACTGCCATTGAGAACCGCTGTCAGAAGCCCCTTTGATTTATCTATCTTCAGAATATTCATGGGGGCGGTACGCTTTATCTCTTCCCAGTCAACGCCCTTCCTACGCATATCAACTACGTAGTCTATTAACTTCTGCACCTTGTCGAGATTTGAGATAATCGTCTCCCCTATCTCGCGGTCCCTCTGCTTCTTCTCCTCCAGTTCTTTCATTGATGCCTTTTGTCTGATCAACACACCTTCTAGTGCCGCGATCTCCTGCTCCTGCGGGTGCCTCCGCCTCTCCCCCTCCTTGGCGCTCACAAGTGGTGCGAAGTACTCATCAACGGCAGCATTGAAGGAGTCGAAGGGGACCCTCTCAAAAGGCAGGGAAACGAACTCCACAGGTTGGACTGAGATCCTTTTTTGGTCTTTTACGACGATGTGAGGCTTTAGCGGGGAGGTCTTGATCTCCTCTATGGTGGATCTGGCGGTGCTCAAAAATGTATTCAGGAGTGGCTCGGAGATCTCTGATGAGGGAAGGTTCGGGTCTACGGAGGACCTGACCAAACACTCCTCGACGAATTCGGGAGGGAGGTTGTAGTACTTGGTCAGGGAGCGTACAATATTGACCTTTTCGGAGCGAATCTCGTCTATCTTGGGACTGCTGTAGATGCTCTCGCCCCTCGCTGGGGGAGGGCGGTACATCACTCCTGTTCTGACGCTCCTGTCTCGCATCGTCTTCTGACGGAGAGCGTAGAGGATCTTGCCAGATTCGTCTGTGATGATTACGTTGCCCTCACCCAAGAGCTCCAAATATACGTTCAATACCCTTCCCGACTTTTCAACAGTTAGACAGGCGATCCTGTCCAAATCTACTTGTTCAATCGACTTTATGATGGCGCTTGAGAGAAGACGCCTGATGTTCATTGCGTGAGGAGAGGGGCTGGGGGGGAGCGGGTACTTGAATGTTGTGATGTTCAGACGCCTCCCCAGCTCCAAGAGCAAGTCCAGATTGCCGCCGGGGCCGTGAAGGCGGAAGAGGAAGCCCCAATCATCCAGATTATAGACGTTCTCGATGCGAGTGCTTATAAGAATGGACTTCAGTTCTCTTAAAATAGCGAGGAGGTCAATTGATGTCAGGGAAAGTTTCAGAGAGACCAACGGTCGCACCGCAACCAATTTACAGAAAGATGTACTATATAAGAGTGGTATTTGCATTTTTGGCAGGGCTAATTTGCGGGGCATTGAATGTCGTTGGCGTACTCGGGCTCGCCATAGGCATAGGGGTTTTCATATTGACATATTTGCTCTTCCGGTACGGGATAAAGAGCATATCCGAGTCTGTGAAGGACCCGAAGAAATTTTACATGACAGGAATATTCTCCTACTTCCTGATCTGGTTTGTGATCTGGGTGGTATTTTTCGACATATTATGGATGTCCTGATATTTTCTCTCGGTCTGCCCCTGTTCCTTAATCCTTATACCTAATCCTAATCCTCATCTTTGTCCTTATCCTTGTTCTTGCTCCTGTTCTTCTCTTTTTCCTTGGACTTCTTCCGTGGGGCGACCTCGAAAGACTCCTCCTCAGTTTTAACCTCTGCAGCCTGTGGCTGCTCGTCCTTTAGCGGGTAGTCCGGGTACTCTTCCTTTAGAGAGGAGAGAGTCCTCAGCATGATCTCCCAGCATATCAGAAAGCCGCGTTCATAATCGTCGGCGGTGGACCTGAATGCCTCGTTCTTGAACTTTTCTGCCATCTGCAGGATCTCTTTGGGATCGCCGTGGCGGTAGAGCTTCATAAAGAAGGATGTTTTGTCTCTCTCCTTTGCAGAGACGTAAACGCCCTTCATGGCGTCGAAGAACCCCCTGCCGATCTCGCCCAGTGGGAGAAGTTTATTCCTTATTGGGCTCAGCTCCTGCTCGGCCCTTGCCAAGCTCTTAAAGTAAACGTATCGGACTATCTGTGAGGCGTCGGGTGCGAACTTCCTGAGCATATCGTATGTAGACATTTGCAGCATCCCACAGGATTCTTTATTTGACACCTTGTACTTATGAAAACTTCGATTGAAGATGCGTGTCGAAGATCTTGTGGAGGCCATAAGGTTCTTGGAGACCGAGCTCCCACCTGATGTGGAAGGAAGGTTGAGGGGAGCCTTGGGCAGAGAGAGCGGGATCAGTAGAATGGTGATCGAAGCCATACTGGAGAACGTCCGTTATGCGAAAGAGAAGGGCGTTCCCATGTGCCAAGACACAGGCATACTTGAATTCTTCGTAAGGTGTTCCAATGGTCACGAGGAGATAAGGGATAAGATAGCGGAGGCATTGAGGAGGGCAACCCGCGAGGTCCCTCTGAGGGCGAATACAGTAAACCCCTTCACGAGGGAGAATGAGGGGACAAACCTTGGCAGGTGCCACCCAATAGTCCACTTCGAGGGAAGGCCCTTGAATGAAGGCGATATAGAGATGGACATAATAGCGAAGGGCGCCGGCTCGGAGAATGTGAGTGCTTCGTTTATGTTGGACCCGATGCTAGGGGTGGAGGGCATTAAGAACGCAGTTGTGCAAGCAGTGCAAAAAGCGGGGGCGAAGCCTTGTCCACCGGTAGTTGTTGGGGTAGGAGTTGGTGGAAATCTAGAGAGATCTGCGCATCTTGCCAAAAAGGCGCTCCTAAGGCCTTTGAGCGAAAAGAACCCTAACCGGAATTTGGCAGAATTGGAAGAGGAGCTGGTTGGGAAAGTGAACGCGTTGGGAATAGGGCCTATGGGGCTCGGAGGGGAGACCACCACCATTGGCGTCCTTCTCGAGTGGGGGCACTGCCACACGGCCAGCCTGCCAGTCTCTGTGAATATCCAGTGCTGGGCTCTCAGGAGGATATCATTGGAATGGCAGGGCAAAAACTTCAGGATATTGAGGTGAGCTCATGGATGGGCGAGAATTGAGCCTCAAATTTAACGTAAATGTTCGCAGACTTAGGACTCCGCTGAGGGAAGAAGAAATTAGATCCCTGCGAGTGGGGGACGTTGTCTATCTCTCTGGGACCCTCTACACGATGCGGGACATGGCGCATGTTAGGGCTCTTGAGGTTCTGAGGAGGGGAGGAAAGCTGCCGTTCGACCTCAGGGGGGAGGTTATCTACCACTGCGGACCGCTTTTGAAGGGTGAGGAGGTGATCTCAGCAGGACCAACAACCAGCATGAGAATGGAAGGGATGGAGGCGGAGCTAATACGGCTGACTGGGTTGAGGGGCATAATCGGGAAGGGGGGGATGGGCGAAAAGACGGCGGAGGCTCTAAAGAAGTTCGGGGCAGTCTACATGGAATTTCCTGGAGGCGCTGGGGCTCTAGCAGCTAGAGCGATAAATAGGGTAAAGGAGGTCCACTGGAGGGATCTCGGCGACCCAGAGGCAGTCTGGTTGATGGAAGTTGAAGAGTTTGGACCGTGTGTCGTCACAATGGACTCGAGTGGAGAAGTCTTCCGGAAGAGATAGGGGCCCACTCAGTTGCTCCACGCCTGAGGTCAAGAGTTTCGGTCAACTTGATTCTTTGAAGTTGAAGTGATGGAGAAAGTTCATTGTTTATTCGCTACGAGATTGCGCTGGTTCCAAGTCGTCCTTATTAGGTTAACGAACCTCCTCGTTGCCTCCTCAGGATTCGCAGACTTCGTGATTGCGCCGCCCACTATAAGGATCTTCGCGCCAGCACTGACCATCAATGGAACCACCTCGAGCTTTATTCCTCCTGCCACCGCCACCGGAATTTTCACAGACTTCACCAGATTCTCCACAAGGGCGATCTTCTGGTCGACCTCGCGCTCCCTTGTCTGAGCGCTTATCCCAACGTGCAAACAGACAACGTCCACGCCGAGCTTCTCGACCTCCACAGCTCTGCTGATAGGATCCTTCAGGTTCATCAGGTCCACCATCACCTTGACTCCGTATTTGCGGGCAGCTCCGACGGCGTCTTTTATGGTGTAGTCATCGGTGGCACCCATAACAGTTACCATATCAGCACCATTCTCGACGGCTAGCTCGGTCTCCAGCCAACCCGTGTCAAAAGTCTTCAGATCTGCTATTATTGTGGCATTGGGGCATATTTTACGGAACTCCTTAACTGCTCTGAGTCCCTCCGACTTGATCAAGGGGGTCCCTGCCTCGATTATATCGGCGCCCCCACGATAGGAAGCTTCGGCTATGGGCAGCGCGTCCTTAAGATACCGTTCATCGATCGCAACCTGCAGTTTAGGACCTTCATAAAGTGGCTTGAGACCCAACTGCGACACCTTCTTATCCGTGGGTATTCCATTATAGTCCCAACCTCTTACAGCATAGTACTCATTTAATAACCTATCCATATCGATGGTCTCACCCTTCGCAGGACCCTCCGGCATAGGCACCTCAAGAAGGCGCCTCGGCAGGTAATCATCCTTCCTTGAGAAGCCCTCCCTGACGTTGAAGAGCCTCTCCAAGTTGTAGATACGTTCCCCAATCTTGTAAAACTCCTCGCGGTCCACATAAAAGCCCGTCGCGGTGGTCAGGAGGCGTGCGTAGAAGTCGGGTTCGAATAGGAGCGTCGAGAATAGTGCCAGAGTGGTGTACTTGCATAACACTAACGAGTCTAGTACAGCAAATACGTCCTGCATTACCTTTGTGAGGGCGGCTTTGTTGTCGTAAACGTTGGGGTTCAGATACCTTGGGAGGCTTAGGATCTCCGGTGCTATCATGAACGCCCTAAGGTGGCAGCCTCCTCTGTTTGATGTGGCATATGCCAGAGCCATACCCTTCGCGCCCCTCGGGTCGTAGGCCGGAAGTTCAAGTCCCTTAACGTGCATGGCGTACTCCTCTCCGCCCAGCTTTGCAGCAGCCCTCTTTGTCCCCTCTGCCAGCAGGGCGCCTATGCCCTGTCTGAAGGCAGTCATGGATATCAGCTTCTGGAGAGCCTCGGCATTGCCAAACTTTGGAGCAAAACCTATCTCCTCAAGCTTTACTTTGCCGTTCTCGAAGCATGCCATCAGGAACCCTATAGCCTGCCCCATGGAAATAGTGTCTATGCCATACCGGTTACACAGGTCGTTCGCATAAGCTATAGCCTCAATATCATTTATCCCGCAGTTCGGTCCAAGGGACCAGATGGTCTCGTACTCAGGACCTTCAGATTCCACGATCTCGCCAGAAGGGAGTTTGACACGTGTGACCCTCCCACACATTATGGGGCAGGCGAAGCACCCTTTCTTTCCCTTAAGGATGGTCTTCGCCATGTATTCGCCGCTGACTTTCTCGGCATCTTCGAACACACCAGTGCTGTAGTTCCTCACGGGGAATATGCCTGCCTTGTTTATGATGTGCACCAGCACAGCGGTTCCATACCTGCCCAAGCCGTCGCCCGTGACAGGATGACCCCTCAGCACCTCCGTTGCATGTCTGACCTCCTTCATGAAGGCATAACGATTCGCTAATGGGATCTCGGCGGAGCCCTTTACCACGATGGCCTTCAGCTTCTTGGATCCCATGACCGCCCCGACGCCGCCCCTTGCAGCGGTCCTGTGCTTCTCGTTCATTATCGCCGCGATCTTCACTAGGTTCTCCCCCGCAGGTCCTATGCAGGCGACTCTCGCGAACTGGTCGTTGACAATGTGCTTGAGGCGAGCCTCAGTCTCGAATACGTCAAGTCCCCATAAGCCTGAGGCGTCCCGGAGTTCTGCTTTCCCATTTATAATTGATAGGTAAACTGGAGTCTCACTGGCGCCCTCAAATATTATACCGTCAAAGCCCGACCTCTTGAGCTCAACGCCAAAGTGACCTCCGCTGTTAGCGTCGAACACGGTCCCGGTGGCAGGCGACTTTGTCGAGACAGAGTATCTCCCCGATGTAGGTGCCGCCGTGCCGGTCAGTGGACCAGTCATGAAAATGAGTTTGTTGGCTGGGCTCAACGGATCTATCCCGACGGGAAGTTCTTCGAATAGGATCTTCGCCCCGTAGCCTCTCCCGCCTACAAAAGAGGCTGCTACATCCATATCGAGATCTTCAACGGATATCTCTCGTGATGAGAGGTCTACCCTGAGTATTTTACCCATGTAGCCGCCCATGAAATTCCCTCTGGACTACTCATAAAATGTGGATAATACTTATACTTGTCGAAATGTGTTTTGCAATTCAGTCTCTGATAGGTACGCCCGGTGAGATTTCGGGGTTACTTGTTCCCGATTTTAAGATGGAACAAAAAAAGGAATAAGGGCAGGCATGTGGGATATGATATGGCGGGATGGAGGGCGAGGGGGAGATCTTATGGCAATAAGGGTGGAGTTCTTCGCAACACTCAGAGATCTTCTGGGTACTAACTCTGTGGAATTGAACTGCGCGGATACGGTGGGTGACGCCGTCCTAGCCCTCATAGAGAGGTTCGGGGAGGTCTTCAGGGACGCGGTGATGGAAGGGGATAAAGTCAAGGAGATGGTTAAGATTTTGGTGAACGGTAGAGATGTAAGGGAACTGAGAGGGCTTGAGACAGAGTTGAGCGATGGGGACTGTATCTCAATATTTCCACCCGTGGCAGGCGGATAGTTCGTCAGCCACCCATGGATAAATCCCATGAGCTTCCTTGTGAAAGAATGTGAAGCCCGTTCATACCGTCTCGGAAACGAAGTCATGGGTTTCCTAGAGCCAAAAAAAGGAAAGGTACTGTGAGTGGAAAGGTGCTTACCCTTCAACGACCCTTGCCGGTCATTCCTGCTTCTTGCCTGGCTTCCCAGAGATCTTGATCTCTATTATTGAGACGTTCTTCGGCGGATCTCCGACGGTCTCAGTGCCTATGCTGACGGATTTTACGACCGTATTGCCACTGAGGAACCTCTTTGAGACAACCTCTGCCACATCAACCGCACGCGAGATGGCCCTTCCCCTTGCCTTTATGGTTATGGTTCCGCTGTTGCTGAGTTGCATCAGCGCTGCCATGGCATAGCTCATAACAGGCTTCTTTCCAACTAAAATGACGTCTTTTGGCATTGGCGGTTTTTCTGCACTTTGTGCTTCAGTTTTTTGCGCCTCTGACAAAAAGCTCCCCCCGGTGGTATTGGTTTGCAGCAAATAAGTTAATTAAATCGATATTTTAAGTTTTTGAGGGCGATATGGGAAAATTAGACCTGCTGAGGGACTATAACGCAACAGCGCACCTTTACGACGAGAGGTACAAAGAGGAGCAGGTGCCGAAGATCAGTTTTCTACTAGGTAAGCTCAAACCTAAAGAGAAAGACGTCCTGCTGGATGTGGGATGCGGCACCGGTTTACTATTCGAGAAAGTTAATTGTGGACTCATCGTTGGAGTGGACATTTCATTAAACATGCTGAGGGAGGCTAAGAAGAGGGCAAAGGGCGTTGTGAGACCGTGTGCGGGGGTAACGGAGGTAGGAGCTGAAACAGAAGTGGAAGGGGGCGCAGAAATAAAGGCAGAAGTTTTGGGAAAGGCTATGGAAGGTGAAAGTTCAGAGTCGCAACAAAACCCTGTGGGAGGAATAAAGGGCAACGTAGAGCTCATCCTAGCGGATGCTGAGTTTCTTCCCATTAGGGGCGGGAGCGTGGACATTGTCGTGAGTGTAACCGCTTTGCAGTTGACAGGAGGCCAGGAAAAGGCGATCTCTGAGATACTGAGAGTCCTCAAGGACCAAGGATCTTTCGGGATAAGCATAATAAAAAAAGCCAATCTTCCTAACGGTCTGCCGAAGGGAACAGAAATATACGATCTAAATGGAATGAAGGATTTCTTTTGTGTAGGTAAGAAAGGGAGTCTTTGAAGAGGTTAAGTAGTTATTTTGCGAGTGTGCAGCCCTTTATAAAGTCCTGCGACAGGTTTTTATAATAAGTGATCCCGATGATAACAATGGTGTAAATAGATGCCTAGCGAGCCGTTGAGGCTTCTGAACAAAGCCCTGCACAACCAGATTTTGGTAAAGCTAAAGGACGGGCATGAATATATCGGGAATTTGGTTAAGTACGACCAGACAATGAACCTCATACTTGTGGAAGCTGTCGAAGCAGTAGACGACGGCAATCCTGTTGCAAAGTACGGAAAGATCTTGGTCAGGGGAAACAACATCCTCTACATTAGGACCAGCACATAGGGGCTTTGTTGACAGTCCCAAAATATTACTAATAGTAATAATATTGTAACAAGGATAACAATAAATAGTAATTGTGAATATTTACCACATGGCAAGGCGGTGGCATGATTGGCCAATAGAAACGTCGTAATCGAGAGGCTCAACCAGCAGTCGGTCGAGTTGCATAGCGTAGAGTTTGTGGAGCGGAAGGGGCTAGGCCATCCGGATTATATAGCGGACAGCCTGTCCGAAGAGTTCAGCCTCCAGCTCTGCAAGGTCTACAAGGAGAGGTTCGGGCAGATCCTGCACCACAATGTCGACAAGGTGCTGTTAGTTGGTGGTCAGGCAAACGTAAGGTTCGGCGGAGGGGAGGTCTTAACACCCATATACATACTGATGTCAGGGAGAGCCACAACAGAGGTATCGAACAACGGGGTAAAGGAGTATATCCCGGTAGGGAGAGTTGCGGTTGAGTCGGCGAAGAACTGGATTCGGGAGAACCTGCGTTTTCTAAATCCTGAGACTCACGTAATCGTCGATCATAGGGTAGGAAAGGGCTCTGCAGATCTGGTCTGCAACTATGAGGCAAGAAGGGAGAACAAGTGCTCAAATGACACATCCTTTGGTGTGGCATATGCGCCATTGGATTCCCTAGAAAGGGTGGTCTATGAGACGGAGAGGTTCGTGAACTCGCCGTACATGAGAAAGAGGCTGCCGGAGGTAGGCGAGGACGTCAAAGTGATGGGGTTAAGGAGCGGGAGGGAGATCAAACTCACGCTTGCCGTAGCAATGGTTTCAAAACTGATTCCGGACTTAGATCACTACATATCTGTCAAGGAGCAGCTCAAGAAGGAGCTGGAGGACTTCGTCGCCAAGAAGAGCGATTTGCCAGTGGAGATATACCTGAACAACGCAGACAGACCGGACCTGGGGGTAGTTTACATAACCGTAACTGGGACCTCCGCAGAGATGGGTGATGATGGTGAGACCGGAAGGGGCAACAGGGTCAATGGGCTCATAACCCCTTCAAGGCCCATGTCGCTTGAGGCGACGGCTGGAAAGAACCCTGTGAGTCACATAGGCAAGATCTACAACGTGATGGCAGTAATAATAGCCAACAAGGTAGCCGAATTAAAAGGGGTTAAAGAGGCTTACGTGAAGATCGTCAGCCAGATAGGAAGACCAATAGACGACCCGCATATGACCAATGTCCAGTTACTGCTCGAGGGCGGGAGTGTGCTGACGAGCGGGCTCCAAAGTGAGATCGAGTCCATAGTGAATGAAGAGTTTGACCAGATAGACAAGATAACGGAGGGCATACTTCAGAGGAAATTCACGCTCTATTGAGTTCCCTCATCCTCTCGAGTTGGTATTCTTCGAACATTGCTTTTATCTTCTTCTTTTTTTCTGTTGATAAATTGGCGAGTTTCTGCCTAGAGACTTCCATGGCGCGCTCGAAAGAGCTTTTTTCGACTATGACGAAACCTGAATAATCCGTAAATGTGAGTTCCCTGAGCGGTATTACTGGTATCTCGAGCTCAAACATCAGAACTTCGGGTTGTCCCTCTTGGACGATTATAAATTTCGGTGGCGAGCGCTTAAGTTCTTTTTTGAGGTCGTCATTCAGGGGCTCAGCTTTTTTCACCAATACGCCACCCTCACTGGAAGACCTGAGAGTTTCCTTAAGTGAGGGGTATTTGTAAAAGATCAAAGAGACCCCAGAGGCAAGCGAGGCCATTTCTGATAGCACTTTTAGATTCTTCGTCTTCTCAGATTCAAGGTCAGCCCTCAATTTTGCAACCTCTCCGAGGAGAGCGCCTATTCGCCGCTCCATCTCGTAAGTTTCGGGCATGGCTGGCACGCGTTCCTTCCTCTTTGCAAGTCGCAACTCGAGCTCAAGCTCCTCGATCTTCTCCTCAAGGGCCTTTACCTTGAGAGAGAGCGAGTCCCTTTCGGATTGGATGTTGAGTAGCTTACTCTCGAGAACGTTGATCAACTCTTTCTCCGAAGTCTTACGTTTTTTGCGCAAGGGCCTCTCTGGAGGCGGAGTTGTTGAGGAGGCTATGGCATCTTTGATGCTCATACCCTTTATGACCTGAGCTTTAATGTCGTCCAAATTCACTTGGACTCCCAACTCCTTAACATGTGAGGCACACTGCTCAAGCTTATTCTTGTAGAAGGAGTAGGCTTTAAATGCTGCAGATAGCGCATCCCGCTGATGGGAGTCGGCGACCTCGATCTTCTGCTCGAGTTCCAGCTTTTCAACTATCTCCAGTTTCTCAGAGGTTCTAAGTGACTGTTCAGGGAAATACGTGATGGCATTGTGGGACGCTGATAGTTTCAGAACCATGGAGGGGGGTGGTCGAACGTCCGACGCGAAGATGAGCGCCCTGCCTAGAGAGGCAACAATTCGCGTTATTTGACCCCTGCTGATCCCCCTCCCGCTAGAGAGGTGGACCACGTTCCCATTGAGATCAAGGACAGCCAGACCAGAGACCATACCTGGATCCACCCCCACAATAAGGTGACGCTTGTGCAACTGTTCGGCTTTTACGCCGATTGGGGCATAGTCGAAGGACCTTGAAAAGAGGGGCGTGATTTTCACATTCACGCTGGAGGTTCGTAATGGACGGATTATTCCAGATAGCTGGTTCCTCGGGGCGTAAATTATGAAGGACGCGCTCTCGATCCCGTGTGAGCCTTTTTTAAGAGATAAGTCGTAGTCAATCCCCCTCGTACGGAGCGCAGACTCTATCCCCTTCGCCAAGCTCAAAATCGCGCCTTGAACGCTCCTCCTAAATCTGCCAGCGCTCATGCCCCCCGGACCGAAGCTCCTCCTTCTAGAGATCGTGACTCTGGTCTCGGGGTCGAAGAGCTTTACGACGAAGCCCTGCCCGGAGAACACAGCCCTAGCGCAGACCTCAGCGGACTTGAGCGGGAAGAGCTTTTCGCCCCTCGTGATCCCCAACTCCCTTCCGATTACGGATAGGGGTTTAAAGCCATGTATCGGTGAGCCCGTTATTTGAATCAGGTCTGCGTTATAGAGGTAGCTCATGAAGCTCTTAATATCCTGTTCTGAGCCGAGCTCATAGATGTTGTCAATTGCGACGGCATCCACCTTGTGTAGGCGGACGAGTTCCAAGACGTCCTCCTTTGATGCGACCTCCTTTTTTAATATTATTCGAGATTGTTCAGCTAGTACAAGAGAGAACCCAGAATAGGAAGGCAGCCTATCAAGACCAAGCACCACTTTATAAGGGATCATGGTCATCAGCATAACAAAGATTTATATACTGGAGGTTGTTCGATAGATATAATTTACATTGGGTTATAAAATTAGCTATTTATTGTTTTTAATAGGTAGGTCCATAATTGTATTTTTGCAACAAAAAGTTTAAAAGTATATGTTTTACAAATCAGTTACAAGTATGCAATAAAAGGTGGGATAAATGACTGAAACAGAAACCTCAGGTTCTATTAATGAAGGCGTTATAGTAGTAAAAGGGGACAACGTTGCCAACGTTGCAATGGCTCTCTCGTCCCCTACAAGGATTCAGATACTGAATTACATTAAAGGGAAAGAGGTCGACATGCAGCAGATCGCCGAGCTCATAAAGCAGAGCAAGGCGAATGCGAGTGCGCAGATGAGGATACTCGAAGGGGCGGGTCTCGTTAAGACCATCTACAGACCCGGCGTGAGAGGAGTTAAAAAAGTTTGCACAACCAATGTTAAGGAAGTAAGGCTGATTTTGGATTAGCCTTACAACCTATTTTTTGTTGAATTTTTTATTCTTAATTTTTTATCAATTTCTTGCAAAATGAAGAATATTCAACTTTTAATTCTACATGTTGTAGTTTTAACTTTTCTATATGCCAGCCGAGGCTTTAATGAAACCAAGATATGGCGGGGAGGGATTGCCAGGTCTCGACTTGAACTCTGGGTGAGACTGCGTCCCAAGGAAGAATGGGTGATCAGGAAGCTCGATGAACTCCACCCGTCTCTTGTCGTAAGAGAACCCGCTCAGAACAAGTCCACCCTTTCTCAAGGCTTCCCAGTAGTCGGGATTGACTTCATATCTGTGGCGGTGCCGCTCTGAGATCTCATTTGATCCGTATAACCTGTGGGCTAGTGTGCCCTCTTCGAGGAATATCCTGTAGGCACCAAGGCGCATTGTGCCCCCCAAAGCACCCACGCTCCTCTGTTCTGGCAGGAGGTCGATTACGGGGTGCGGAGTGCTTGGATTCGCTTCTGTGGTGTCTGCGTCCCTATAACCAAGGACATTCCTTGCGAACTCGACGACGGCGAGCTGAAAGCCGAAACATATTCCCAAGAAGGGGATCTTCCTCTCACGCGCGAACTTTATGGCCATAATTTTCCCCTCCGTGCCCCTTGCACCAAAGCCAGGAAGGACCATTATCCCGTCGTATTTACTCAGAGTGGATACGGTTGAAGGATCTTCCTCAAAGACTGTGGTCTCGATCCACTCTAAATGGGGCGTAACACCCACCTTTGCACCCGCATGCTTTAGAGCCTCAATGATGCTTACATAAGAGTCCGCCAATTTCGTGTATTTTCCACACATCGCTATTTTGACGGATTTCTGAGAGACCTTGAAAGATGAAACTATGGAGCTCCATTCTTTCCAGTCAGGGGCGTTGCTGTCCAAGGATAGCCGCTTCACTATGTACTCACCCATGCCCTGTTTGTCGAGCTCCATGGGCAGCATGTATATGTTATCGACATCATATGATGTGAAGACGGCCTCGTAGGGAACGCTCCCAAAAAGTGAGATCTTTCTCTTTACAGGTTCGTCCAGCGAGACGCGGCATCTGGCTACCAGAATGTCGGGCTGTATTCCGATCCTTCTAAGCTCCTGTACGCTGTGCTGGAAGGGCTTACTCTTCTGCTCTTTTGTGACATCTAAAATTGGAACTAGGGCCAAGTGTATAAATAGTGTGTCGTCATAACCCTCCTCAAGACGCATCTGTCTGACAGCCTCAAAGAAAGGAAGGCTCTCGATGTCCCCCACCGTGCCGCCGATCTCCACGAGAAGGATGTCGCATTTTGCCATCTTTGCGGCAGTCCTTATCCGGTTTTTGATCTCGTCGGTCACATGAGGTATTATCTGTACACATCTCCCCAGATACTCACCCTTCCTCTCCTTCTCTATAACTGAGGCATAGACCTGGCCGGTGGTTATGTTGTTGAATTTTGGAATGTTGATATCCAAGAACCTTTCGTAATGACCCAGATCAAGGTCCGTCTCCCCGCCGTCGTCAGTTACATAGACTTCCCCATGCATGTAGGGGTTCATTGTACCAGCGTCGACATTTACATACGGATCAATCTTGACTGCCGAGACTGAATAACCCCTTACTTGCAACATCTTGCCTATCGATGATGTAAGGATCCCCTTTCCGACGCTGCTAAGTACGCCGCCTGTCACGAAGATAAATTTAGTCATCCTCAACGTCCCTCAGTTTTTGTAGACTATAATTGAGAAAAGATAAAAAGATATCCCACGGAAAAAATAAGGAAAGGACGATTTTTCGTTGGCGGATTTTTGCACCTTTCTGATTTTTGATTTTCATGTTAGAGAGTTGTACTGGGAAGAACCATAGGATTTTAATTGAATGAGTGTCAGATACAATTTTTGAGCACCGCCACGATTTGCCCGACAGGATCAGGGATAGGGTTTTTCTACAACTTGTAAACGTTTGATATTCCAAGTCCCAGAGTTGTGGTGCCATACAGTCTCGGCTTCAAGAACCTTCAATTTCTTTTTGAAGAGAGGAGAGTCACACACAAAGGTCTCATATTCTCCTCCCTCCCCCGAAGGGTTCAGCCCGTACTTCTCTTGCAGCTTGAGTAGCCTCTCAACCCTGCTCCAGTCCAACATTTTTCCGAGCCATTCCTTGTCCAGTCCCTCAGCAGAGACTGAAGTGAAGTAGACCTCGAACTTAAGACTCAGGATCTCGGCAAGTAATCCTAACTCAGGCATACCCCAGAGTGGTGAGAGTGGCTTCAGACCCAAGGCGGCGCACAATTTCTCCACCCTGCTCTTCTGGTAATTACTCGCTATGGCACCTGTGGCTATGCCCTCGATCTTCAATTGGTCCTTAAGGTGGGACAGGACAGGGATAAGTTCAGTGACCTCCTTCTCCTTTTCTCCAGACACTCTAAGACACCGCCAAGGAAAACGCATACACTCAGCCTGGAGACCCGCAAACTCGACATTAGGGCGGTGAAACATCCAAGAGTCAGGTTTTGCAGGGATGACAGTCAAAAGAGAGGCGATCTCGTGGCCATCCCTTACAAGCCTGTAAAGAGCAAGATTGCTGTCCTTTCCACCGGAGTAGAGGACCGCCAGACGCATTCGACCACCTCATGATGCAAGCAGGAGAGCGATCAAGCCCGTCAAAAAGATCCCGTCAAATGTTCCTGCGCCACCGATGCTGACGTTAGAAGCTCCCAATTTTTTGAAGTCGCCCTTGTGGAAGAGGTCCGCCCCCAACAGAGTACCTACGGTCCCACCCACATAGGCTACGACAGGCGCATACTCTCCCCCCACTAACAAAGCAACGATCGCTGTGAGTATTGGGGGTATGAAGCCAGGAACAACTATTCCGAGACCTTGGACTGGTCTCGAGAGGAAGTAAGTCAGCACCGAGATCGAGAGAATTGCAAAAAATGATGCAGAGATAGCGGCAGAGTTGACCATTAACAGATAAGAGGAGAGAATGAGGGGCATTATGGCGCCCCCCACGTTTATAGATACAGTGGTGTAGGATTCCTTGGACTCGATGGATGGGATGGGATATGGTATTCCCATGAAGTATGCGTATCTCATAATTATGACCGGAACATCGGTCCTAATCTTCCAGAGTGGGACATTGACGGTGCTGCCCATAAGGCTAAAAATCAAAAAGAGCAAAAAGCCATACCACGGTAGACCGAACCTGTGTAGTGTCCTTCCAATAATTCCAAATAGGATGAGGGGCACCATGAAGACTAGAACAATTAGGAATACTGCCAGCATTGCACCTACGATGGGCAGGAAGAAGACCCTTCTCATAGTACGACCTTAGGGTCTTATTCAAGGAGAAAGCATATAACTTTTTAGTTTGAGGTTTAGGTATAATGGCGGGATAATTTATGGAAAGGGCGCTTGTAACACTCACACCCTCTGAGGCAAAAAGGCTGATAGGAAGAGCGGTTGCTGCGATGGAGCCTGTAAGGTATGCCCTAAAGAATGGGACCGTTGTGATATGCCTTGGAACAACAAACGCTTTTGTCGCGGAGGAGGTTATGGGGGCAGAGATAAAGGAGAAGGGAAAGTTTGCCATAGGGATAATAACCTCTCGCGGGACGTGCATCACCAACCCGAGCAGCCGGCTGAAGGAACTGGTTATTAGAGAGGGTAAATTAACAGAGCTCTCAATGAAGGACGTTTTGAACGACTTAGGACCAAATGATGTGTTCATCAAAGGAGCAAACGCTATTGACCCCTTCGGAAATGCAGGAGTATTTCTGGGATCTCAGACGGGCGGGACTTTGGGAATGAGCATCGGTGTGTTACTTTCTAGAGGTGTGAAGATAATAGTACCAGTAAGCCTTGAGAAGTTGATACCCTATTCTATTTGGGAGATAGTCCCGAGGGTGGGGAACAGGAAGTTCCGTTATGCCATGAAAATGCCAGTTGGCATGATGCCCCTGCCAGGAGAGGTTGTGACCGAGGTGGAGGCCTTCAATATCCTGTTTGGGTGTGAGTGTTACCCCATCGGAGGAGGAGGGATAAATGGAGGAGAGGGAGGGAAGTGCTATTTGCTGGAGGGTGAGAACCTAGAGAGTGCTTGGAAGGAGGTAATTAAGGTTAAAGGCGAGAGCAGTGTTGTTGCCGAGGAGGAGGACTGCAAGGATTGCAACATGCAGTGTTGGAGGTTAGCCAAAATTGATGCTTGAAGTTCAAGACCTGTACGTATCGATAGATAAGAGAGAGGTCCTCAGAGGGGTCAATCTCACCGTCGAGGAGGGGGAGGTAGTGGCGATAATGGGCCACAACGCTTCGGGGAAGACTACCCTCGCCCTAACTCTCGCGGGATTCCCCCAGTACAGTGTCACTAAGGGTAGGATAATTTTTAGAGGAGAGGATATCACATACAAGGCAATTCATGAGAGGGCAAAGGCAGGACTTGCTATCGCCTTCCAGTCTCCGCCTGCTATCAGAGGCATAAAGCTCAGGGATATGATCGCGCTTGCTGGCGGAATAAACCCATGGACTTCGAAATCGGACGCCGGATTTGTTGAGACGATACTTCGAAAGGTCAACATGGAGCCCTCGCTTTACATGGATAGGGAGTTAAACGTTGGTTTCTCCGGGGGAGAGAGGAAGAGAAGCGAGTTGGCCCAGATATTTGCCATGAGACCGAAACTGATTATTCTGGACGAGATCGACAGCGGAGTGGACATAGATTCGCTCAGAGTCCTAGGAGGCTCGTTGAGAGAGTATCTCGAGGCCAACAGATGTTCGGCCATAGTGATAACCCATCACAGACACATACTCCAGTACCTCAAACCAAATAAAGTTCATATAATGTCCAATGGAAGGATAGTTTTGAGTGGAACCTACGAGGAGCTTATACCGAAGATAGAGTCCCTAGGCTATGAGGCGCTGATAAAGGGGGCGACAGCAAGTGGATGAGGGCTGGCGGGAGAAGTTCAAACTCAAGGCTATGGAGGCGCTGGACAAGAAAGCGCCATTCGGAAATGACGTCGACCTTAGCAGATTTACTGGGAAGGCTGTCTCAAGAGATGCAATTCCAGACGAAGCGCCAAGCAAGGCGCTTGAGGTTGGGGTGGAGCTGTCGGAGAAAAAAGGCGGCACATATTTTCAGCTCGATCACTCGGTCATTCTATCGCAGCTTGCTTCTAGGATAAAAGGTCTAGAGCTGATGCCGATTGATGATGCCCTCTCGAAGTACGATTGGTTAAGGCAGTACTACTGGAAGGCCCTATCCGTAGAGCAGGACAAGTATACCGCAACCGCAGAACTCAACAGGACAAAGGGCTACTTCATAAGGGCATTGGCAAACGAGAAGATAACACAACCAGTACAGGCATGTCTTTATATCGACTCCGAAGGGCTTCTTCAGGCACCGCATAACATAATTATAGCTGAGGAAGGGTCAGAGATCAATATTGTTACGGGATGCACCGTTGGGAGTAGAGCCAAGAGGGCAGCACATCTGGGAATAACTGAATTCTACGTGAAGAAGAATGCCAAAGTTATTTTTACAATGATACATAGCTGGGGAGAGGAGACTTACGTTAGACCCAGGACTGGCGCGATTGTTGAGGAGGGAGGGGTTTTCATATCAAATTATGTGCTCATCAAGCCTGTCCGAGACATACAAAGCTACCCAACGGCATACCTGCTGGGAAGGGGGGCAAAGGCAAAATTCAACTCCATCATATATGCGAGCAAGGATTCCATAATAGACCTTGGAAACAGAATCATACTAATGGAAGAAGGGAGCTCTGGGGAATCGGTATTCAAGGTGGTAGCCACTGGAACTTCTAAAGTTTATAACAGGGGGCAGATAATAGGCCAGAGCAGGGATACCAAGGGGCACCTAGAGTGCAGGGGTATGATCCTCTGCCCAACCGCATCTGTAATAGCCATACCTGAGCTGATTGCTGAACACTCAGATACTGAACTCTCCCACGAGGCAGCCATAGGCAAGCTTCAAGAGGAACAGCTCCATTACATAATGTCGAGGGGAATTCCGCCTGACGAGGCGATAAGCATATTAGTAAAAGGGTTTTTGGATCCGGGGCTACCTGGGCTGCCGGAGAACTTGCAGGCTGAGATAAGAAGAAGGCTTTTCATCATTGACAGGGGTCTTGCCAAGGGGTCCAGCTTTAAAGGAGAGTGACGTCCCCGGAGTATATCTTTTTGAGACCATCATGGCACCTGACCAGCAGGTACCCATCTTCGTCTATGTCAACGGCTAGCCCACTCAAAATCCCGTCTGGTGATGATACCTCTACCTTCTGTCCAAGCGTGCAGGAGCTCATGCGCCATAGTGATAGGATCTTTGAAAAGCCACTATAAGAGGCCTCTAGGTACAAATCTTCCGAGTTCTTTAAAATCCCGCACAGCAACTCTGCCCTATCTATTTTGGTGCCAAGAAGGTCACGTATAGAGACCGCAGAGTTGCGTATTTCGCTTGGTAGGTCGGCGAACGAGTTGTTAGCATTAATACCTATGCCTGCGATAACATGCCCCACGCGATCCGCCTCTGTTGAGGCCTCAAGAAGTATGCCACACAGCTTTCTCCGCCCCACGAGGACGTCATTCGGCCACTTCAGAGCTGCATCGATTCCAAATGGCTTTAAGGATGCAACGATTGCAACGCCAAAGAGCAGGGTCAATTTGTGCAGCTCCTTCGGGGGTATGGAAGGGCGCAGGAGCAGACTGAACCAGAGACCCCCTCTCGGGGATGACCAGGACCTACTCATTCTGCCTCTCCCATGGGTTTGCTCCAAGGCCAGAACTAAGGTGCCCTCCGGGGAGCCTTTTTCAGCCAGTTTGTTTAGGTAAGCTTGGGTCGAGTCCACCGAGTCCAGCGTTATTATCTCTTTGCCAAAAATCTTAGTCTTCAATCGGGTCTTTATCTCGAGTGGTAGGAGACCGTCAAACCTTGGCACAAGCCTGTAGCCTTTCTTTTGCACACCCTCTATGCAGTATCCGAGTTTTCTGAGCTGTTGGATTCTCTTGAAAACTGCGGTCCTACTAACACCAAAATCCTTCGCAATCTGTTGGCCTGAGATGAAGGAGCCAGCCGTTAATAGCTCGTCGACCCGATTGGACAAGTCGACCACAAAAAATCCATGAGGTGCGGAGGGGGTGCTTTTATATGGCACCCTCTCTCCTCAGAGCCTCTATCTGATCTTTTGTGTATCCTAGGAGGTTCGTGAGGACCTCTTCAGTGTGTTGCCCAAGCAGAGGAGCTGGCTTAAAGACCTTTATCGGAGTCTCTGAGAACTTGATTGGGCAACCCGCTATCCGGACCTTACCATACTGGGGCTGGTCGACCTCTACGATCATCTCCCTCGCCTTTGTGTGTGGATCCTCCACAGCCTCAGCCACGTTGTAAACTGGGGCGGATGGTATGTCATTTGATAGAAGTAGCTTAGCTATGTCCCACCGGGTCTTGTCCTGCGTCCACTCCTCGATGAGGGACTTCAGCACGGGCTCGTTCTTGCACCTGAGCGGGTTTGTGGCGAACCTCGGGTCGTCAATCCATTCCGGCTTGCCTATCGCAGTGCAGAACCTCTTCCATATCGCATCGTTGCCCACTGCAATGACGACGTACCCGTCTTTAGCCTTGAAGACGTCGAACGGGGTTATGGTGGGGTGCTTTGCTCCAATTCTGGTCGGTGGCTTGCCCTCCAGCGTGTAGCGTATTACCGCATTCTCCAATACTGCAATCATGGAGTCCATCTGTGCAACGTCGATCTTCTGTCCCTTCCCTGTGATGTCTCTGTACCTTAGGGCGGCTAGTATGCCTATGCAGAGAAACATTCCGGCTATAATGTCGCCGATTGATGATCCTGCTCTGCATGGCGGTTTATCAGGCCATCCATTAAGATCCATGAAGCCACCCATGGCCTGACCGATGATGTCGTAGCTCGGCCATTGACTGTAAGGACCGTAGTGACCGAATCCTGACCCGCAGGCGTATATCAGGCGTGGATTTACTTTCTTGAGTTCCTCATAACCGATGCCCCACTCGTCGAGGGTCCCTGGTTTGAAGTTCTCGATAAGGACGTCGCTCTTTTTAACGAGCTCCTTTAGTATCTCTTTAGCTTTTGGATTCTTCAGATTCAGCGTTATGCCTTTGTGGTTCCTGTGAATGCTCACAAAGTATCCACTCTTGTCAGGTCCTTGAACGTTGGGGAAGAATGGCCCCCATTCTCTGTTCATATCTCCATAAACAGGGCGTTCCACTTTTATGACTTCGGCACCTAGGTCTGCCAAGAGCATCCCGCAGTAAGGTCCAAAGAGGGCGCCGGTCACACTTAAAACACGTATTCCTTCTAACGGTCTCTGCAAGGTCAATCACTCCTACAGTGTGAGCAAAATATAATCCCATAAATAAGAGTTTTGATTTTGTTTAGTTACGGTCGAGGCGATAACTCTTATTATTTTGAGCGTTCAATAGAGGATAGATATCAATTCCGAATAAGTTGATTTGTAGGGGATTTGAATTGAATCAGTTAATGGGAAAAAATAGGAGACTACTCCAAGTTTGGTGATGTTTATGGGTTTGGTGGCAGAGGGAGAAGAAGTCCTACTTTATTTGAATGATCGCAAGAGCTGGATCCTAAAGGTCGAGAGGGGCAAGAAGTTTCACACGCACAAAGGCATTATCAACATCGAAGAGCTGATAGGGAAGCCCTATGGCTCAGAAGTTTTGACGAGCCTGGGGATAGCATTGAAGGTCCTCCCTGCTGACTATTTGGATCACCTGGAAAGGATAGCAAGGAAGACCCAGATCATATATCCGAAAGATATGGCGTACATAGCTTTAGTTGCGAACGTAAGGTCCGGTTCTAGGGTGGTGGAGTGTGGTACTGGCAGTGGTGCGTTGACAAGCTACTTGGCAAACATGGTTAGACCAGACGGGAAGGTTTACACCTATGAAGTTAGGGAGGACTTTCAAGAGAACGCAAAGAAGAATTTGGAGAGTTTAGGTTTGGAAAAATTTGTAGAGTTTAAACTCAAGGACATAACAAAAGGGATAGAGGAAATGGACGTTGACGCTGTGATATTGGATATGGCAACTCCATGGCTTGTTGTCGAAGAGGCACGCAGGGCGCTTAGGGTTGGAGGAAGGTTGGTAAGCTTTAGCCCAACCATAAACCAGGTTGAGAAGACCGTTGATGCGATGGAAAAAGCGCAGTTTATAAATATAAAGGCAGTGGAATTGATTATGAGGGGGTATAAGGTCAAGGTCAATGAGACCAGACCGGACACCGTCATGGTAGGTCACACAGGATATATTGTCTCGGGGAGGCGGTGTTGACTTGGAGCGTGTAATTCTGGCCCTGAAAAAAGTTGAGGATGAGGCGGACGCTATAGAGTCCGAGAGCAAAAGAATTGCGGCAGAGGTTGTGAGGAAGGCCGAAGAGGAGGCAAAAAAAATCGAGAGGGAGATCGAGGAGGAGGCTCAGAAGGAGGGCGAGAGAGTCTTTTCAGAGAGGATTGAGGAGGCAAAAAGGAAGGCTGCGGAGATAAAGAAGAGGGCCCATGAAGAGGGGGAGGTAATCAAAAGGAAAGCTGAGAAGAATCTAGAGAAAGGTGTTGAAGAGATTGTGAAGGTCACTGTGGAACGGTTCAGGAGCGTCCCGTAGGAGGGATCATTTTTGTCAGAGATCTCCTACGCGGTGGTAAAGGCAGCCGCAAGGAAGGGGAGGCTCCTCTCCGAACAGCAGATCCTAGATTTGGCATCCTCCAAAGAGCTCAAAGAGCTTGTTAATAAATTGAAAGATTCTTACCCATCCCTTTTAACTTTAGGTGCACCTTTAAACTTTGAGGGTATTGAGAAGGCCATGTATGAAGCTTTTCGTGGAGAGGTGGAAGAATTTATAGGGATGCTCCCTAAAGCTGGAAAGATCCTCAGGCTGCTAGAACAGGAGATGGAGGAGGGGAAAGCGTCCCAAGAACTTATGGGGGCCCTCATGGAGAAAAAAGAGAAGGAATATAAAGATGTCGTGTCGAGACTCCGCCAAATGGGGTTCGACGAGGAGATAAAAGAGGGCGAGAGGGTTTTCCAGAAATATGGTGTCCCGGGCCTGGTAGCTTCGGCGTTTACAAGGTGCAGGTTGCTTAAGCTGAGAAAACTTTTGGAGAGGTCAAAGGAAGGTGGTCCAGCTTCAGAGGTTCTTGGAGAATATGTCGGACTGAAAGTTGACGAATTCAACCTAACTACTGTAATAAGGGGCATCAAAAATGACATAAGAAGAGACGCCCTGGAGGAGCTTCTGATACCCGATGGAAGGCGCTTCGATTATAGACTCCTAAGGGAGGCGGTCAAAGCACCTGACGTAGAGAAGGCGGTCATAGCCCTAGGGTGTGGTGCATATCAGGAAGATTTAAGGTCCCTAGAGAGAGGGCTGGAGCGGGAGTTGAGGGCGGTTTTGACCAGGGCATACTATGGCGGGTACACGAACCTGGCTGCCGTTGTCGGTTATCTGGAGCTCAAAAAGGCTGAAGTTATGAATATACTCAGAATAGCCAACTGTGTAAGTAGAGGGATCGAGGCAAAAAGGATCGTATCAGAATTCCTGTTTTGAATTTTTATTTTTGAGGCCCTATCTTTTAAGGATAGGCACTCCAAATGTGAGCCTGAAGGGCGAAAATCTGATGCCACCGTCCTCGTAGAATTTGCTGAACCACTCGTAAAAGTGGAGCCTCAGGTCTTGTGCCAGGACCAAAATCCCCTCTAGCAACACAACAAAGACGTTGCCAAGGGCAGCCATTATGGCAGAGAAAACCATTCCTACCATTCCTCCGCCAGCAATGGCTCCAAGGCTGTAAAATACTGCAGTCAGCTGGATGTGGGCCATTACCATGGCGAATATCCTCAGGTAAGACACTGTATTGGAGACAAAACGGATCATGGTATCGAACACTTCGAATCCAATTTCTCCGAAGGCAGATAGAAACTCCCTCCTGCCGTGTTTTATGAGCGCCCATATGGGCTTTCCGACTAGCATAAAGATTGCTGGAACGAGGATGTAGAAGATTGGTCCGGTGAACCACTGGTTTATGTTAAGGCCAAAATGGAAAACGACATACATGAAAAGGAGGTACAAGAGCAATTTTGGCATATTGACTAGGAATGCGTCTGCTCTCTTTTTTTGTATCAAGTTGTTTATCACGAGAAGGGCTAGGCCCAAAGAGATCTGGGCTACACCTATGTAGAGCGAGAATTTGAAAAGGGACATCAGGTCCTCCCCAGGAGAAAATACAGTATGGTAACCTATGTGCTTTCCAAAGGCTTCTCCATAGAGTGCAGCACCAACAATCGCGCCAGCGATCCCACAGATCATTAGGAACGTGCCGATCTTAGATAGGGATTTGGTGTACTTGTAGAAGATAAAGCCAAGAGCGGCCAACATCAAACCATGACCTAGGTCTCCAAACATGAGACCAAAGAAGAATGGGAAAGTGATTGCCAGAATTGGCGTCGGGTTCAATTCAGTATAGGACGGTACGCCGTAGAGGTTCGTGATGCTCTCAAATAATTTAAAGAATTTTGGGTACCTGAACATCACCGGCACCTGTGGTGACGAGTGCTCCTCTTTTGAAAAGAAGACTATGCGTCCATTGACACGAGCTTGGAGGTCACTAATTAAAGATTGTAAATTCCTGCTAGGGACATACCCCTCTAGGACCATCCATCGCTTCTCAAAAGTGGCGCCTTCCCTTATTGTAATTAAAGAGTTGGCATCGGACAAAAGCCCCTTGAGATAAATCAGCCTGGGTAGCGAGACCATAAGGGAGCGCCGAAATTCTTCGTTCTTTGAAGATAACTCTTTGAGTTTTTTTTCAGCCGATTCGATGGCCTTTGGCATCTCTTTTAAGTTGCCAGGCGTGTCCTCCAAGACAGGCATTTCTGCGTAGCCAGCCTCTTCTGCTGCACGCCTTATTTTATCCAAATCTTCCTTGAGAAAAACCACTAATACCATTGCAGGTTTTGAGGCTACGGTCAATACCAGGGATGGATGGGGGAGTAATAAAGAGAGAGGGGTGGGGCGGAGTTCCTTCTGGTACAAGGTCAAAAAAGAAAGTCTTTTAAGAGTGGGGAATGCCTCGATTGATAATGTTTTTTTTAAGCTCCCGATAAATGGTGACCACAGGCTGACGAAGAATTTCAACTTCTCCTCGGTTTTTATGGAGAGATCAATTTCTCTAATCCTGTTTTCATAACTGTTGACTTCTCTTTCCACAGCTTCTAGAAAGGAGGACCAGTCATGGGCTTCGAACGGAGCAACTTGTGGAGGGGGCAGCTCGGACAGTCCGGAGATCGCCTTAGACTGCTCGATAAGGGCATCAATTCTATTCATTAGGGCAGATGTCCTACTCAAAACATCGGATGTTGCTTCACCACTTTTTATAGTTATGTGGAAGGCGCCTTGCTTGTTTAGGGAATCCAGTACCTCTTCTGTGTCGCTTTTTAAGAAAAGTAAGGTAGTCTTCGACATCCGCTCTGGGCGCAACATCAAAGACACCCAGATTATACGGGAATTCTCAACCACAATAGCACTGCCATTACGAGACCGTATATTGCGACTGCCTCGCAGAGGGTCACCACCAGGAAGGCCTTGAAGAAGGTTTCAGGCTTTTCTGCTAAGGCTGCAATAGCTGCAGAACCGCTCTTTGCCAAAGCGATCCCTGCGGCTAAGCCACAAAGACCGACCGCCAGGGCAGAGCTAAGCGCTAGCATAGAAACGTCCTGACTGGCTGTTGATGTGACCTCGGCCGAGGCTGTTTGCGATGCCGCTGCGTTAACCACAACCCCTGCGACTGAGATCATGAGGATCGTAGCAACCAACACCGACGCCCAAAAGAACTGGATTCTTTTCTTTGGTGGAAGGGTGCTAAGTTTCAAGGAGACACACCAACCTCCTATTTGAACCTCACTTATTTATAAAACTTCCTTATATATTTCATCCTTCCTCTCTTCAATTCTTTTTGATAGTTTAATGAGAGATTCATTAATCTCCTTTTTAATTTCGGACCTTTTGGACTCGTACATGAACTTTATTCGCTCAACGAAATCATCACCCATACGCCACCACCTGCCTTGTCTTCTTTTCCAATAGAGTCTTAACTTTTTTCACTCTTACAAATTCTTCCCGGTCCCTCTCCTCCAAGATCGCAGAGATCATTGACACCGTACTCTGGTATCTCGGGATCAAAAACTGTTCTAGGGCGTTTATCCTGTGCTGGGTCTTCTTGACCTCCTCGACGAGCCTTATTAGTGCGCTCTCCAGCTCGGCTAGCCTTACCAATAGAGGCAATATCTCGCCAAACTTTTCGACAAACTGGTCCAGTAGAATTGTGGGCTTTGATATCCCATAGCTCACCGGGTTAATTTTTTTTGAGACTTCCAACGAAGGCACAGAGACGCCCATGATCTTCTTCTTAGAGACCAGTAAATCGTAGACAAACCGAGGAGTTCTGCTTATCAGGCTCATCTCCTTTGTTCCAACAACCACACTTGCTGCGTCTAGCAACTCGTAGGCCTCGCGCAACTGCTCATTTACCTGAGACCTGAGCTTTGTAGCCTCGCCTATCCTCCTGTTCACCTCTAAGAGGAGGATCTCGCGCTTCTCCTCCAACAGGTCGTGTGCCCTTCTGAGAAAGGCGAGGGTCCTTTTGAACCTTATAAGGTTCATCTTTGAGGGCGCTACCCTCATGGACAAGGGAGCTCACGACCTTCTGTAGTACGTCTTTATGAACCGGTCTGGTATCCTTGTCAGCTCAGACTCTGGCAGGAGTGAGAGCTGTTCCCATGCAAGTGCCAGGGTTGTCTCGAGGCTCCTGTTCTCGTCGATCCCCTGGCTCAGAAATCTCCGCTCAAAGCTGTCGCCGAAGCGGAGGTAAGCTCGGTCTCTTTCAGTCAGACCCTCCTCGCCTATTATCGCACTCAGCGACCTTAGCTCCTGGGCCCTTGCGTAGGCCGAGTAAAGTTGGCTGGCGACTGGACCGTGATCCTCGCGCGTCTTTCCCTTGCCGATGCCGTCTTTCATCAGCCTTGACAAGCTAGGCAGGATGTTTATCGGCGGATAAATGCCCCGCCTGTGCAGATCCCTGTCCAGAACGATCTGCCCTTCCGTGATGTATCCAGTCAGGTCGGGAATTGGGTGGGTGATGTCGTCGTTCGGCATAGTTAGCACAGGCATCTGGGTTATGCTGCCTTTCTTGCCTTTGATCCTGCCGGCGCGCTCGTATATTGATGCTAAGTCGCTGTACATGTAACCGGGATATCCTTTCCTGCTGGGGACCTCCTCCCTGGCAGCGCTTATCTCCCGGAGCGCCTCTGCGTAGTTTGTCATGTCCGTCAGGATGACCAGTACGTGCATGTCTTGCTCAAAAGCGAGGTACTCTGCCAGCGTGAGTGCGCTCCTAGGGGTGACCAAACGCTCCACCGGCGGGTCGTCAGCCAAGTTGAGAAAGATTGCAGAGTTCTTGAGAGCGCCAGACTCTTCGAAGCTCCTTTTGAAGAAGGCAGCCTCGTCGTGCTTAATTCCCATGGCAACGAACACTACTGCAAAACTCACTTCTTCCCCAACAATTGTTGCCTGCCTGGCAATTTGAGTTGCGAGGAGGTTGTGGGGCAGACCAGAACCTGAGAATATGGGGAGTTTCTGCCCCCTCACCAAAGTGTCCATGCCATCGATTGCAGAGATTCCTGTCTGAATGAACTGCGTCGGATAGTCCCTTGAGAATGGGTTCATTGGAAGACCGTTCACATCCCTGTACTCTTCTGTGAAGGGGGAGGGTCCGCCATCTATGGGCTCCCCGAGTCCATTGAAGACTCTACCTAACATTTCAGTCGAGAGCGGTATGGTAAGGGGCTTGCCTAGGAAACGGACCGAAGTGGATGTTGTGGACAAACCAGTTGTCCCCTCGAAGACCTCAACAGCAGCCACCCCCCTGTTTATCTCGAGGACCCTTCCCCTCCTCAGACCTCCCTCTGCATCCCTCACTTCCACCAGCTCGTTAAAACCTACATCAGATACGCCCTCCACGAAGATAAGAGGGCCACTTATCTTCTGCACACTTCTGTACTCAACACTGAGGCTCATGTCAGACCCCCCTCACCAGTCAGCCCTTTAATGTCAGCCCAAACCCTTTCCAAGAAGCGGTCTATCTCGTCCGCCTCCTCGTTTGGTACAGACATCCTGAGCTTCGCCAAATCCGTCACAGATGGCAACGAAGAGATCTTTGCGACAGAAACCCCCTTTGATATAGCCTTGAGAGACGCCTCGTGGAATGCGAGGATAGCGGAGAGAAGTTTGAACTGCTTCTCTGGGGAGGAGTACGTGTCTACGGGATCGTAGGCGTTCTGTTGCAAGAAACCCTCCCTTAGGAGCCTCGCGGTCTCCATTACAAGCTTCTCCGTCTCAGGCAGGGACTCTATCCCAACTAAACGTATGACTTCTTTGAGGTCGTCTTCCTTTTTTAGGATCTCCAAGGCTTTAATCCGGAGCTCCTTCCACCTCCCGTTGGTCCTCTCGTTCCACCACTTCTCCACATAGTCTACGTAATCGGAGTAGGAGGTCAGCCAGTTGATCGCAGGATAGTGGCGCATGCTGGCCAAAGCGCTGTCCAGTGCCCAAAAAGCCCTGACAAACCTCTTTGTGTGAACGGTTACGGGTTCGGAAAAGTCGCCACCGGGAGGAGAGACAGCTCCAACTAGTGTTACAGAGCCGTAAAGCCCGCTGAGGGATTTCACCTTACCAGCTCGCTCATAAAATTCGCCCAATCTTGATGCGAGGTACGAGGGGTAACCCTCCTCGGCGGGCATCTCCTCAAGCCTGCCTGAGATCTCCCTAAGTGCTTCAGCCCAACGGCTGGTCGAATCTGCCATAACCCCGACGTTGTATCCCATATCTCTGAAGTACTCTGCGATTGTCACACCTGTGTAGATGCTGGCCTCCCTCGCCGCAACGGGCATGTTGCTTGTGTTTGCTATTAGGACCGTCCTCTCCAAAAGTGGCCTGCCGCTCCTCGGATCTTTCCATTCCGGGAAGTTGATGAGTACCTCAGTCATCTCGTTTCCGCGCTCACCACAGCCTATGTATATAATCACCTCACAGTCCGACCAAGCTGCCAATTGGTGGGATGTTATTGTCTTCCCTGTACCAAACCCGCCCGGTATGCTGACCGCCCCGCCCTTAGCAACGGGGAAGAACATGTCGATGATCCTCTGACCCGTGATTAGCGGCTCTGAGGGCTCCAGTCGCTCGATGTATGGGCGTGGCTTTCTTACCGGCCACTTGTGGTACATTTTGAGTTCATAAGTCTCTTCTCCCCGTGAAAGTCTAGCGATGCAGTCTTCTATCGTGTATTCGCCCTCCTCGGCGATAAACTCAATTTTGCCCTCCCTGTTCGGCGGCACCAGTATCCGGTGCTCCAAGAGTGGCGTCTCCTGAACTTTGCCTATTATGCTCCCCGGAGAAGCGTATTCGCCTCTCTTTTTCAGAGGGACGAAGTGCCACTTTTTGTCCCTTGGAAGAGCGGAAGCCTTGACCCCCCTCTTGACAAAATCACCAGTAGCATCTCTTATAACTGTCAACGGGCGCTGTATGCCATCAAAGATGCTCTGCAAGAGACCTGGACCCAGCTCCACTGCAAGGGGCATGCCAGAACCTTTAACAGGTTCGCCCAGCTTCAGACCGGCCGTATCCTCATATACTTGGATTGTAGCCATGTCCCCCTCTACCCTGACGACCTCGCCTATCAGCTCCTCTTTACCCACCATGGTAAGTTCATGCATCTCCAGACCAGCAACACCCTCAGCTTGGACGACAGGACCGCTTATCCTTATAATCCTCCCGATCTTTGCCATAAGGATCACCCAAATAGTGTGGAGGCAACCCTTGATCGCAACCTCTGCCTTTCACTACTCAGGATGTTCTCAAAGGTTCTGTCTAAGACTATTTTTTTATCCGCTGAGACTATGATAAACCCACCTATCTCGATTGGGTGCGCCTTTACATTCAAATCTTCCCCAAAGATCTTCTTGAGGTTATTGAGACCAATCAGTTTTATGTCTCTCTCCCTCATCAATATCTCCCCACCAGGGACTGTATTTGAGAGTTTTTTCAAGTTGGTGATCAGGTCTGAGAGGTATTCATCAGTATCACAATAAGCGATGAGTTTTGAGCGGGCCTCTTGAAAGGCTCTCTCAACATAGTACTCCCTCAAATTCAAGAGGTGCATGCGCGCCTCGACTTCAGACCTCGAGATCTCCTTCCGGGACTCTACTTCGGCCTTCTCTCTATAGGCTGAGAGGATCTCCTGAGACCTAGCAACAGAGAACCTCTCAGACTCTTCCAATAGGCTTGCAACTCTCTCCGCGGCTTCATTGAGGGCTGACAGGGCCTTGGATTTTGCTTCGTCGAATATTTTGTCCACCATCTTCCTGAAGGCCTCGACTTGTGACTCCAAAGATGGTTCTTGGCTCATACCTTGACACCCATCATTCGACTTATTATCGACTTCAGATCGACCTCAGCAGAAGTTTTCCTCCCTGGGACCTCAATTATGACTGGCAGAACTTGCTTGATCTTCAAGGAGGAGATAACCTCCCGAGCCATCGAGGAGTAGTCACTGTCAACCAAGATAAATCCTACATCGTCCATCTTCAACGCACTCTCAAGGGACTTCAAAAAGTCTTCCTTTGACGAGACAGGGATCCCCTTAACTCCTGAGAGGCTGTATCCCTGCGATAGAGTGCCATCTCCGATGAACAAGATCTTCATCGATTATCACTTTATTATATTACTGGGTTTCAGATCCTATAAGAGCTTTTACCTTCTTTAGTTTTTCTGTGAGCCTGTCGTACTTTGCTACTGGCTCCACTACAAGACCAAGATCTTGGAGGGCCTTTATGCCCTCAATTGAGTAGATGGGCGCCTCTATCTTTACAGGCTCATCAAATGGGTTCCCGACGACGTAGTCCCTGTAAGGCAGGTTGGCCCTGTACTCTACAACATACCCGCCAAGGGTTATGACATGTTTAGGACGTATGACGAGTTTGGGCATGGAAACACCTCCTACAAACTCACAGAAAGGATCAAAGCAAGAACCCCCAGAGCAGAGAGACCAACCGTTGCGGGGTATATTTGCCTAAAAGTCAGTATCGGGGAGAATGCGACCAGTATTGCCATTGCGATGGGTAATAGGAGACTTAGGATCATGTTCAGGATGAAGCAGAGTGGCATGAATGGATCAAAAGGAATCCCAATAAACAGTGTGACAAAGATGCTCGAGAGGGCAAACAGTAGGAGGTTGCGCATCAGATAATAGCCGGCTCTCAGTTTTGAAGCATACTCGAGCACCCCTCCCTCTATGACGTCTATCTTCGCTTTGAGGATATTGAATGGCTTTTCGTTCAATAGCATCAGATATCCCACAAAGTACACAACCGCTGCAAGAAATCCGGGGACAGTGAGGATAACGGGATTAGATGGCAGGGGTAGAGAGAGCCATGAGGAATTGAAGTAGACTGGGTTCTGTGCCCTGATGACGTCAGAGATCATGCCACTCCTAGCAGCGACGAAAGGCACAAGGAGTGCGATGTAGAGCGGCAGCGAGCCCACTGCCATCATCTTCAGGGCCCTTTCAGCCGAGTGTTGCTCCACAAACTCTCTCAGAACTCCCTTGACCTTTGCTCCCTTCACCAGATCGTTCATAGGCATGGGGGTGGTCAGAATTGATTGGGACTGGGAGCCCATGAGGACGTACAGAACTTCCTCCAGTTTTAGAAAGCCTGCAATTCCAAGGACGCTGCCCCATCCCAAAACAACCCACCAGTAGGGGGTGGAGAAAAGGAATAGCAGAAGGACTACTGCTATGCCTAGCCAGATCAAGGACTTGTAGAAGAGAGGCATCTGTGCGATAGGTTCAGCCTTCCCTTTATACCAGAACTTAAGGACTGCCCACCAGCCAGGAGTCAGGACTGGCGGACCGATCCTCTGCTGGACCCTTGCTTGGAGTTTTCTTTCAATTCCAGGAAGGACTAGCGAGTAAAATATTGCGATTATTGTGGCTACTATTGAGGAAAGGATAAGCCCGGCTATAAATAATACTGGATCCATACTACCTCCTCCATCCATACTTCCTCACAATTTCAATCTCGCTCATGATCCTTGTTTTCCCAGAGTCTATTACCTCGACGCGATTGCAACATGTCATGCACGGGTCGCAACTTGCTATTGTTAAGACTGCGTCCGTCACATGGTCGCCTATGCAGACCTTCTCCATGGCAGCCAAGTTGGTGGGCGTAGGCGTCCTTATCTTATACCCTCGAATGAGACCTTGGGAATCGAGGCTGTATGAGTGCATGAGCTCCCCTCTAAAGGTCTCGAAGTACATGGTGGTGAAGTCCATCTTTCCGGGCACCCAGTCCCTGTTGACTATGGGTCCCTCGGGGAGATTCTTAACCACCTGGCGGATGATCTTCAGACTCTCTATCACCTCAAGGGCTCTTGCGACCACCCTCGCCTTGTTATCGCCCTCCGGGAGGACGACCACATTGAAATCGAACGGCTTGTACTCATACATCATCCTTCTGACGTCATAATCCCAGCCTGAAGCCCTGCCAGTCGGTCCTGTTGCATGGTATTTTATAGCCTCATCCTTTGACATTAGACCTACCCCTGTCAGCCTTGACATCACAAGGGGATCAGCTACAACCCTCTCGACAAACTCCAAATACTTCTTCTCGAAATCATCGACCCTTTCCAGAATGACCCTCTTCAGCGATTCTGTGAGGTCGGCCCTTGGCCTTATCCCCCCAATAACTGGGACCGAGGGCATTACCCTGTTTCCGCCTATGTAAGCCATAAGGTCCATAAATACCTCCCTGAGCAGGAAGGAACGCATAGAGAAGGTCTCATGACCAAGAACCTCGAAGGCGTGCCCAAAGAATATCAGATGGCTAGTGATACGCTGAACTTCATTGATTAAGACCCTGATGTAGTTTGCCCTATCAGGGACTTTTATGTTCAGGCCAGATTCAACAACTCGAACAGAGTTCCAAGCATGCACATTGGAGCATATCCCGCAGACCCTTTCTGTGATGAGCAAGGCTCTCTCCACAGGTAGACCCTCAAGTAGCCTCTCAACGCCCCTGTGTGCCATGTTTATTGTCAACTCGCAGTCCTCAACGATCTCATCGTTCACAAAGAGCCTAATCCTGAACGGCTCAATCAATGCAGGGTGTACGGGACCAAATGAGAGCTCCTTTTCCACAACAACATCTTTCGATCTTTCGGTCATTTTATGGCGCCTCCATAAGTTTCGGTACCCCTTTGACCGCCCCGGCGATTATATCCTCTGGTCTTGGGGCACAGCCGGGCACCTTAACATCCACCGGGATAATGTTTTCAACGGGACCCGCTATCTCCTCATTTATGCCAATTTCGCCAACCATGTTTTTGAACACATTCCCATTGATTGCGCAAGATCCCACAGCCACCACCGCCTTGGGTTCTGGCACCATCTCGTATAACTTCTTGAGGGGTTCAGCCATCTGCCATGGTACGCACCCAGTAACGATCAGCACGTCGGCTTCCCTAGGGTTCCAAGTTAGAAGCACCCTGTACTGCTCCAAGTCGTACCTTGGAGACAGGAGGGCGTTCAGGACCTCTATGTCGCAGCCGTTACAGCCAACAGCGTAAATCAGCATGGCATGTATGGCATTTTTCCTAGCGGTAGCCTTTAAGCCCATCACTTTTTACCTCCTCTTAGGAATTCAACAGTCTCTGGCGGTATCAGCTTCTTGAGCTCCTCAATCTTCTCAGGAGGAGCCCTTATCGGCTTCTTTAGGATTTCTCGTAGAGTGAGCTTGGGGCTCCCCACATCCCTTGCATGTATGGGCGCCGCCTCACCAAAGACAGAGTAAATTGGACAGAAATCGTGACAGTTGAGGCAGAAGATGCACTTCGTGAGGTCTATGCGGGGGACATGCTCACGCATGTAGCCCTCAGCTATCTCCACAGGCTTCTCTAGCTTAACCATAGTTATTGCTTGGGTTGGGCAAACTTTAGCGCAGCCGCCACAACCAATGCACATCTCGTCAAGGACAGTCTCCCATGCAGGAACAGAGAGAGTCAGGACCTTATTGCGTATCTCCAAGCTCGTAGCTCTGTCCGCCTTCAGCACTATTCTAACAAAATTTCGGTAGGCCCCTTGCAACATCAATCTCAAGAAAGTTATCATGGGATCACCACCGCCTCACTAGCGTATCCGGCAACTCTTCTTGTGCTGTAAATCTTAACGACGCGGATGCAGTCCGTTGGGCATGTTGTGGCACATGCGCCACATCCTATACATTTCGATTCATTAACATAGGCAAGTCCGTCCTTGAGGTACACTGCGTGGTCACCCTTCAGTGTTATCTTGCAGGCGTCCACACAGAGACCACAGCCTATGCAAATGTTCCTATTTATGTAGACAGACCACCGCTTCAACTCCCTTGCCGGGAGGACATTTAGGACAGGTATGGCCCCAACTGGGCAGTGAGATGCGCAGAGCTCGCAGAGTATACATTTCGAGATGTCAACAACAGGCTTTTTGTCAACGATTGGATTGAATTTTATCGCGTCTGTGGGGCAGACTTTGACGCAGGTACCGCACCTTATGCAAAGGTCTCCGGATTTGCTCATAGTATGTTACCTCCCCAACTCACAGTCTTTATGGATAATGCGCCCACTGGGCAGGACTTTATGCAGCGCCCGCACATCACACAGTACCCTGCAGGGTAGCGGTCTTTGAGGTACATGGTCTGGGGCGGGCACACCCTGACACACTCCCCACAGAGTGTGCAGAGCTCAGGGTTCAACTTGATCCTATTCATTTCAAACTTAAGTGCACCATTAGGGCACACACTCGCGCACAGCGAGCAAAGGGAGCAGTTTATAATTTCTGGGCGGGCATCCCCCTTCCTGATCCGTAGCTTGCCCTCATAAAGTTGTATCGCGCCGACCGGGCACTTCTCGTAGCATTCCATGCACATAACGCAGGTGATCTTTAT